>MTKZ01004432.1_pt1 | contig 34439 bp, 34 predicted proteins | sample 1042781 | NCBI WGS metagenome assembly MTKZ01 (sample SAMN06212207, study PRJNA360539) | anaerobic digester metagenome | biome: Wastewater treatment plant; material: sludge; isolation source: anaerobic digester fed with sludge from wastewater treatment plant | place: Denmark: WWTP Viborg ...
AGATGAGAATAAAGGGAATTTAGTTGTTTTAGCAGACTTAAGTCTTTACTTTTAAGAACATAATTTAGGAAAGAGAAGCGACGAATTATTAGGTTGAAAATTTCATCAGAAGGAAGATTTTGAATATCTTTTAATGACTTCGATACATCGTTCTGGAAAAGTGCAAGTTTGTCAATAAACTTTTGGGAAAAGTGATGAGAAATTAATAATTCTGAATCTAAAATTACATCGGATAATGAAAGTTTTTCTTTGTGGACTAAACGAAAAAGTTTGTAAAGGGAAAGAGGGGAAAATTTTAAAAAAGAGAAAGAAAGAACTTGAGCTAAAAGAGAATCATTTGTGGGATCCGCGAGATATTTTAAGAGAGTCAGCAGTTGCTGAATTTTTAAATTATCTAAAATGTTGATAGTGTCAGAACGTAAGTAGTTGATATTGTTTTGAGAAAGAAAAGGAAGTAAATCATTTACATCGACATTGTTGCGATAGAGAACGGCTATTTCTTTGCCTTCAACTCCAGTGGAAAGTAGGGTTTTTATTTTTTGAGAAATCCAATAATTTTCTTCGATTTGAGTGTTGGCCTGAAAAAAATTAATGGGATTTTGATCATAATTTTTGCTTGATATTAAACTTTTATCTATATTTTTTATATATAGACTAATGCGGTTTTCGTTGTGGTCTATAACGTCGATAGAAGAATTTAAAATTAATTGATGGCTGCGATAATTATTTTTTAAAACTACAATTTTTAATTTTTTTCCATAACGGTCATAAAAACTTTTTAGATTTTCAATATTGGCTCCCTGAAACCGGAAAATGGATTGATCATCGTCACCGACAACAAACAAATTCGGGTTGTCATTGTCGGCTGTTAGTAAATTTAGAATTTCCATTTGGGAAGAATTAGTGTCTTGAAATTCATCGACCAGCAAGTACTGATAATTTTCTTGATATGAAGATAGAAGTTCGCTATGATTTTTTAGGGCTTCGATAACCCATAGAATCATGTCCTCATAATCGTAGAGACCTTTGTCAGTTAATGTCTGTTGATATTGTTGGTAGATAAGAGATAATTCTTTTATTTTGGGTAAATTTATTGTACTTTTTTCGATAAAGTTTTTTAACTCATTTTTCAATTCTGTAAGGTTAATTAATTCTTGATTAAATAAATTTAGTAAATAGTCAATGCGTGATTGATATAAAACTAGTAAAGAAATTTTTTTCGAAAGTTCACATCCAAGAGAAATAATTTCTGTTTCACTTTTTTTGGTGGCACGGAGTGATTTTAGTTTTTCATAATATGGTTGGGAGAGGTCAACAAATTCAGCATTGTCTTTGACCAGCTTGTTAAAATAAGAGGTGGAAATATTTTCTTTTTTTAAAGTAGATAGTGCAGAAATAATTTCTTTTTGATAATAATATGGAGAGTTAATNNAATAGATTTTAAAAAATATTCCGGATGGTCTTTGATAATGGAATTACAGAAAGCATGAAAGGTAGCGATGCGAACACTGTAAGCTGGAGATCCAATTAAGGAAATAAGACGATCACGCATATTGAGAGCCGCATTATCAGTAAAGGTGAGACATAAAATATTGTTGGGATTTACTTGGGTATCAGTTAATATTTTACCGATTCTAAGGGCGATAGTTTGAGTTTTTCCGGTGCCGGCACCGGCAATAACCATTACTGGACCTTCAATAGAGTCGACAGCTTCTTTTTGTTCTGGATTGAGTTTTTTATATTCTTGTGAAAAATGAGTATTCATTTACTTTATTTTATCTTAAAATAGGCTATGAATAAGGAAACGATATTTTTTGACTTGGATCGTACTTTAGTTGACACAACAACAGTAAATGAAAATTGTAAAAACGCTACTTTGATAAGTTCAGGAATTGATGATCAAGCATACGATGAATGTTTTCACGCGTATAGAAGCACTTTGGAATTTTCAACTGATTTTAATCCGGTAAATTTCCTGAATATGATGTCGAAAAAATCAGGGATAGAAAAGTCAAAATTGGCAATGGGGTTTTGGAACAAAGATAATTTTTGTATTTATCCAGAAGTATTTGAAGTGCTGTCAAAACTGGCGGAGAATAATAATTTAGCTATTTTTTCTGAAGGCGTGAGAGATGAGTGGCAAATAGTAAAAATTAAAAACACTAAAATAAAAAAATTTTTTGATCTAAAAATTAGCCTGATTGAAAGAAGAAAATTAGATATAGAAGTAATAGCTAAAATCCCTTTTGGAGCAACCGTAATTGATGACAAAAAAATGGTTATAGAAAAACTTTATGAAACAAGACCTGATTTAAAATTGTATTGGGTAAATCGAATAGATCAAGAAAAAATAGAAAATGACAGGGTGGCTACTATTCGAAACTTGAGAGAATTAATTTAATAATTTCTCAAAAATTTCTTTGGCAAGTTGAGGATTGGCAGAACCGTGAGAAACTTTCATTAATTGTCCAATTAAAAAACCTATTGCTAAGGGGTTTTTCCGATAATCATCAAATGCTTTAGGATTGTTTTTTATCACTTCTCTGGCCATTTCCTCAAGGGCATTGGTGTCAGATATTTGAAAAAGATTTTGCTCTTTTGCCAGATCTAAGGGGTCTTGACCACTATTATAAGAATCTAAAATTAATTGCTTAATAGCGGTGGAAGATAATTCTGATTTTTTATCAAATAACTTTTTGAAACTTTGAGGATTTATTTTATCGACTTCAAGAGTAATAGTTTTTAGGGGACCAATAAGTAGGTTGGCGCAAAATTTTACGTATTCAGAAGAGGTATCAACGCTAATTATTTTATCAAAAATTTCTGAAAATTCTTTGGAATCAGCCAGTAAATTAGCATCATAATCAGAGAGACCAAGATTTTTATAAAAATTTATTTTTTGGTCTGGAAGAAGAGGAAGAGTTTTTCTGATAGACTCAATTTCTTCAGAAGAAAAAAAGAGGGGTGGGATGTCCGGTTCAGGAAAATAACGATAATCAGCGCTTCCCTCTTTTTCTCGTTGTAAAAAAGTTTGATTTTTATCAGCATCCCAACCTCTCGTTGTTTTATTTGAAGAATTTTTTTCGATTTTATCAGATTGATACTGATTGATTTGGCGTTTAATTTCATAATCTATGGCATTCATTACTCCACTAAGAGAGGCGACGTTTTTTATTTCAACTAAAGGGGTGTAATAAGCTTTCCCGTTGTCTTCAATTTTGACGTTGACAGTGGGTTCACAGCGCATACTCCCTTTTTCTATATCGGCATCAGAAATATTAATATAACGAATGATTTGCTGAAGTTTCCCAAGATATTTTTTGGCCTCTTCCGAAGATTGAATATCGGGTTCGGATACGATTTCAACTAAAGGCACCCCGCTACGATTGAAATCGAGAAGGGTAACAGAATTTTCGTGAATTGATTTCCCGGTATCTTCTTCCATGTGAGCACGATTAATCTTTATTTCATGACCATCGATATTTAAATGACCTTTGACAGCAAAAGGCTTCTGTAGTTGAGTGATTTGATAACCCTTGGCTAAATCTGGATAAAAATAATTTTTTCGTTCAAAAAATGATTCCTCATTAATAGAACAACCTAAAGCTAGACCTAATTTAATACACCACTGACAAGCGGTTTTATTTGGAACGGGCAAGGCTCCGGGGAGACCAAGACAAACGGGGCAGGTATGAGTATTTGGTTCAACATGAAAATGATTGGCATCACAGCCACAAAACATTTTAGACTTTGTTTTTAATTCGACATGGACTTCAAGTCCAATTATGGGGGTAATTTTCATAATTTTGGATTTTTGAGGTGGTAATCAGTATTATCTTCAAAAATCTTAGCAATTTGATAAACAATGTCTTCACGTTTTTGTGGAGCCATAATTTGAAGACCGATAGGTAGTCCTGATCTATCAAAAGCGCATGGGAGAGAAATGCCCGGTAAACCGGCGATACTTGATGGTTCAACAAGCATATCTTGAATTTCACCAAACATAGCTTGACCTTTTGAAGCACCAATTTTTAGGGCAGTGGTGGGAGAAACAGGACCAATAAGAGCATCGACTTGGGAAAATTGGCGATCAAAATCCTGACAAATAAGAGTTCTTACTTTTTGAGCTTTGGTGTAGTAGGCATCATAATAACCGGATGATAGGGAATAAGTACCCAACATTATCCGACGCTTTGCCTCTTCTCCAAAAAAACTACGGTCATGGCCATAGCGGATACCATCAAAACGGGCGAGATTACTTGAAACTTCAGACCTTTGTAAAATTGTATAAACAGCAATGGAATATTTAGGGTCAAGAACATCTGGAAGTTCAATTATATGAGCTCCTAATTTTTCTAAAGTAGTGGCTGCATCTAAAATTGATTGTTTTACTTCAGGAGAAATTTCGGGAGGAAAATAACATAAAGGTAAACCTATCTTTAATCCCTTAAGGTTTTTCAACGGCTCTGGTTTATGCCATGCTCCTTCGTCGATTGAGGTGGCGTCTAGTGGGTCATGGCCAGACATTATCTCCAAAAGATTGGCGGCATCATCAACAGTTTTTCCAATAGAACCGGGAGAATCAGTACTAGATTTCATTGCAATAATGCCGTAACGGGAAACACGACCATAGCTAGGTTTAAAACCAACGACCCCACACCATGAAGCTGGTTGACGAATAGAACCAGCAGTTTCCGAACCTGTAGCAACAATAACTTCATTGGAAGCGATAGCGGCGGCAGAACCTCCACTGGAACCGCCGGGTAAATGATTTAAATTCCAAGGATTTTTGGTGGTGCCATAATCAGAAGTCTCAGTGCTAGATCCATGAGCCCAAGCGTCTAAATTGGTTTTGCCAATGATAATGGCTCCTGCCTCTTTTATTTTTTTGATGGTAGTAGCATCGTATTGGGGAAAATAATTTTCCAACAATTTGGAAGAGGCGGTAGTTAATTGATTTTTAGTTAAAAAATTATCTTTAATAGCTATAGGAATACCGCCGAGAGGTAAATTGATATCAACTGATTCTGCCTGCTTTAAGGCATCTTCTTCAAAAGTTGAAACAAAAGCGTTTATTTTAGCTTCGACTTGCTTAATCTGATCGAAACAAGATTTTACAAGATCGGCGGAAGAAAATTTTTTGGCTTGAAGACCGGTTCTAGCTTGCTGTAAATTTAATTGATTTAAATTAGTCATTTTTATTTTTTGATAGTGACGGCAGTTTTAAAATAACCACGTTCAGTTTGAGAAGCTTGAGAGAGAGCTTCCTTTTGAGTAAAGGAATCCACTATTTGGTCTTTACGAAAGACATTTTTTTTGTGATTTACCTGAAAGGTGGGTTGAATTTCTTTTGTATCCAATTCGTTTAAAATAGCCACATAATCGGCAGCTTGAGAGAGTTGATTTTTAATATATTTTTCTTCTGGTTTTATTTCGAGATGAGAGAGCTTGGCTATATGAGAAAACTGGCTGTCACTAATGTTTACCGACATGGCATATTTTAGCGTATTAGTGTAGCTTTGAGGCGGAGTAGTTTCCAACGAGCTTTATCAACAAGATTATAGATTTTATATAACTGAGGATTGATAATGTAATCATACGTACCGACAAATTTTACTAAATTACCTCCAAAGCCTTGTTTAAAGCGATGAAAGCCGAAGCCTTGGTCGCCTTGGCGGGCGTTGGGACCAAGACTACCCCACATGTCAAAAGTTTTTAAACCTAAAGATTGACCATATTTGATTATTTCCCACATCAATAGAGTGGGGGCCATGACTTCACGATGAATATCTAATGAAGCACCGTAAGGATAAAAAATGCGGTCTTTGAGGACAAAAATCATAAAGGCAGCTAAAACTTGACCTTGATATTTGGCGAGAAAAATCTGAGGGATGCCAGTAGGTTTAAGAATCCTCCACAAATCACGGTGATATTGTTCTGAATGTAAATAGAAACCTTGACGTTTAGTGGTATCGAATAATAGTTTTAAATAAATTTCAAAATCGGAATCATTTTGGGAATGACTTATTTCAACTCCATGACGATTGGCAATCTTTATGTTGTAACGAGTTTTTTGAGACATGGCAGATAAAAGTTCTTCTTCGTTTTTTTGGAGATTGATAATGTAAGAATGAGGATAAAATGCAACTTTTGGTGAGGAAGCTAAATGTGGATAATTTATAACCACGGCTTGATTTTTGATTACTTCATAACGATCGTTGTAGATTTTTTCTATTACATCGGGTTCATATTTGACAAAAATAGCATTTTCTTTTTCAGCTATTTTTTTGACATTAGCAATCATATCTTTATCGATTTTTGGACCCCTCAAAATGGTACCGACGGAGAAATTTGTTTTTGGAATTTTATGGAAGGAAAGAATATAACCGTCAACGAGTTTTTTTTGATCAAAAACACCCAAACGATATACGGTGTGACCTTGAGACTCTTGAAAATCACCCCATTCCCAAGTTTGGACCGGATGTTTAACTATTTTAGAATAGACTTCCTTTTCTTCGTTATATAAAATTCGGGTAATCATGGACTATATCTAGTATATATCAGGATCGTAAATTAAATCATTTTTATCATTTATAGATTTGGGGCGGCGGAAATTGCGAGTCACTTCAACGGTATAATCATATTCTAGAAGATCTTTGGGNNAGAGTCATAAGACGAACACCATCACGATTTTCTTTTTTCTTGTTTTTTTCTTGAAGGGAATATTCTTGCTGAACGAGAGCAATATTTTCTAAAAAATCAGCTACTTTGGGATGGGTGGTTGCCACTGATTTCAGTTCATTGATGTTTTCTAAGCGGCGCTGATCCTCTTCGTCTTGGGAGTCAAATTTCTCCAAATAATGGGAGTTTACGATTAAATTTTCCAATAATTTTAGAGAGTTTAGTTTCGATACTTCTAAATTATCCAAATAAACATCTAATAATCTTTTACGATTTTTTCCAAGAGTTTTTTCAAGTCGTCCAGCCGAAAGAGCATCTTTTGAATTGATGGCAAAACGAAGCATGGCAATCAAATCCTTTATTTCTGCACGATCGTAAAATTTCAATCCACCAATTAAAACATAAGGGATAGAATATTTTAGAAAAGCTTCCTCAATTGCCCGAGATTGGGCGTTCATACGATACAAAACGGCTATATCTTTATAATTAAAATGATAATTTTGAGAGAGGGTTTTTATTTGAGAGGCGACATAATCGGCTTCAGAAATTTCTGAATCGGATTCATAAACTTTTATTTTTATTGAACTTTGTTTTTTGGTAAATAATTTTAAAACTGGGTGGCTAGTGTTTTTTGAAATTACTGAGTTAGCGGCATCTAAAATAATCTGGGTAGAACGATAATTTTCTTCTAAATTAATAACCTTGGCATTAGAAAAATCCTTAGTAAACGAGACTAAATTGTGGTAATCGGCTCCTCGCCAACCGTAAATTGATTGGGAGGCATCGCCAACGGCAGTAATTTGCTCATTTTGTTGGGCTAAAATCTTCGTTAATAAATATTGAATTTGATTGGTGTCCTGATATTCATCAACTAAAATATATTTATACTGGTTTTGTAGTCTGGATAATACTTCCGACTGGGTAGTTAAGAGTTCAACGGTTTTAAAAAGCAAATCGTTAAAATCGAGAGCATTAAATTCAGACATTTTTTGCTGATAACGGCTATAAATTTTACTGGCTTGAGTGCTCCAGAAATCATTGGCTTGGGCAATAGAATCTGAAGGAGACAGAAATAAATTTTTGGCGGATTCAATAAAATATAGAACAGATGAAGGTTTGAACTCTTTTGGAGAAAGGTTCATGTCAGCTAAAATTGATCTGAGTAAATTTTCCTGATCATCTGAATCGTAGATAACAAAATTAGAATCAATATCTGATTTGCGCCCATAAATACGGAGAATTCGACAACAAAATGAATGAAAGGTGCCAGCAAAAACTTGATTATTGTTTGTAGAAACGCTTAACAATTTATTCATTCTGTCTTTCATTTCTCCGGCAGCTTTGTTGGTAAAAGTGAGTAAAAGTATTTCTTGAGGACTGGCTAAATTTTGTTGAACAAAATATGCGGCGCGATGAGTTAATACCCGAGTTTTTCCGGAACCAGCTCCCGCAAGAACCAATAAAGGCCCACCTTTATAGGTGACAGCAGAAAGTTGTTGGGGATTAAGTGAAGATAAGATATTGTTTTTGGACACTTCTAATTATGACACCTATTAATGTTTAAGGGAGCTCGAAAATATGGGTTTGACCGGAACGGAAAACTTCTTTGGCATTTAAATTATCTAAAATACTCAAATTTATATCAGGATATTTTTCCCATTCCTTGTCACCGATAAAAACATACTTTACTTGGTACCGATTTAGAATGTTTTTAACTTGATCTAAATCAATAGGATTGTCACTTGTTGTTTCTTGATTAAATTCGCTTCCATTTGTAGGAATTAATATTTTTTGAAGAGGTTGAATAATGGAAGGATTTTTAATGTTGTTTAATTCAACCAATTTTGTCCATAAATTACCATTTCCAATTTTCTCTTCTGATATTTTCCAAAGAGAATCCCCAGGTTGAACTATGTATTCATCGTAACCTGCTGGGTTTACATCAGTAGCAGCTGCTTGATTATTAGATAAGTATTGATAAACCTGATCGACTTCTTGTTGACGGGCAGCGGGAGCCTCGTAACCGCCACGCCAGAGCCATTCATGGACCAACCAGCCCTGAATGGTAGGTAAACCGGTAGATGCTGAAACTTGATTGAAAGTAGTGTAACTATCACCCTGGGCTTCTATTATGTGAGGTTGTCCGGAAACATTTTGATTAAGCCAATCGATAGCTTCTAAATTGTCCGGAGCAGTGTTTTTAATAAAATTCAAACCCCAAAGACCTTGGTAATTTTTTAGACCATAATAGGATTTAATGGGAAAATAGGTATAAGACATATGAATAATGAAAACTAAACAAAAAAGTAATTTATAGAAAATATTTTTTCTGAGTCTAATAAAAACATAACCTGCTGAAATAGAATATAAAATGAATGCCTGATAAACCAACTTAAACATGGTGTTGGCTCGACGATAATCAAAAACATAAATATCTTTGATGTAACCAATTTCAGGAATAATTACCAAAATAGTTGCCAAAATTATTATGGCTAAAACAAAATAATCGGTGGAAAGAATTTTTTGTCGATGACGATTTTTAAAAAGGAAAAATAATAAAGGAAAACAAATAAGCCAAAATCCACCGTATAAAATAAAAAGTTGGTAAAATGGGGTACGAACATCAGAAAAACGAAGACCTTCGGTCATTGGAGTAAAGTTGAGAGAAAAGGGTAAGGTAAAGATAAACCAAGCAATAATCGTCAAAACACCCATAATAAATGTATTTTTGAAATCTTTACTTACGAATAGTAATGTCAAAGCAAATAGGAGTCCATATACTGCAAAATCCCAAGCATTGGTCATGTAGGCAATGGATAAAAACAAACCGCTGGGAATAAAAATTAACGGAGAAATGCTTTTGACTAATACAAAAGAGGAAAAGAAAAAAGCAGTAATAAAAATAACCCAAGGGAGATCGTTGAGATGACCATGAAGATCGGCGACGACAAAACTGTAAATAGGAAATTCGTGGATATTTTTGTCAGTAGTATCAGGATCAAAGCCTATAAAACGGGTAGCGTCAGGGTACCAATATTGTTGCGAGGCCTCGGCAATAGTCTGTTTATTTATCAATACCCCTCTACCCAAGCGGTAAATAAGGTGAAAATTACCACCAAAGGTCAATAAAAATGCGGAAAGGATTCCGGCAATAATATAAAATTTGGCTAAAGGTTTTTTGAGAGAATGAAAAACTAAATTTGACGTCAGAGAAAATGTGGAAACAAAACTAAGGGCACAGAGAGTGGCAATAGAAAGATTATATGTGATTGCCGAATTAATGCCAGACACCTTGGTAATAAAGGCAAAAACAAAATGACCAAAATAATAATAATTAATTGGATAATTGGCATACCACATATCCGCAGGCGGAAAAAAATGACTGCGTAAAATAGAATTTACAAAACCCCAATCCATAAATTTTTCTAATCCTTCAATGTCTGGAGCAAAACCTCGGACAAAGGACCAAAGAGTGAGAATGACAAAAAAAAGCAATTCTTCTACTAAAAATATTTTCCATTTTTGACGAAAAACAGATTTAAACTCATGGATGTTTTTTGCAAAAAAATATAAATTTGCTAAACCATAAAGTACAAAAACTATAATTAAGGTGGAAGAAGTAAAAGGTAAGATATGTGCAATTCCCAAAATAAGAAGTACAAAACTAATTAGAAAAAAGGAAAGTGTTTTGGCAAAGATATAGCCTTTGTCCCAAAACTTTTTAAATAAGGAAAAAGCTAGAGGGAGGGATAATGTCGATAATAAAAAAGTGGTTAGCCACCAAATAAAAATATATTTAAAATCTGCCAACATAAAAATTAGTTTACCTTAAAAACAAAATTAAAAAGATTTTGTAAGGTAGAATTTATGGAGATATTAACCTGCCAGGAGTGAACAATGATCCAAAGAATAATTCCAATAACAAAACCACCAAAAATATCAATTAAATAGTGAAAACCCATTAGAACTCGAAACAAAAGAAGTAAGCCGGTAATAATTACGAAAAGTAAAGGTGAAAAAACTTGATATTGGAGTATAAAAAGAAAGAAAAAAGCACTTTTAATACTATGGCCAGAAGGGAAAGAACCAGTTTTGTACCAAGAATCAACTAAGCCGACAGGAGTGGAGTCGTGACTATTGAACATTGGCCGACACCAAAAATTTTTTTTCTTGAGATACCTTTCAATAATTTCGGAAAAAAGGGTAGCAAAAAATAATTGCCATAAAATTCTAATATCTGTCCTGATAAGCAGATACGATATATAAAAAAAGAAAATCCAAATTAAATAATTAAGGGTAACAATAATTGCCTTCCCTAGTTTATTGCTCGATAAAAGATGGAGATAATCTTTTTTTGATTGCCAGAATAAAATGGAAGTATTGGTCATGGTAGCTGTTTAAGTTTGATGAGATAATTGTATCAGTTTATGGCAAAAATCCTAATTGGAGTTACTTATTATTCGCCTCATATTTCCGGGCTTACTAATTACGCAAAAATTTTGGCTGAAGAATTATCAAAAAGAGGAAATAAAGTAAAAGTGATTAGTGGTAGATATAACATAAATTTAAAACTAAAAGAAAAAAATAATGGTGTGGAAATAGTAAGGATTCCGGGACAAAAAATAGGTAAAGGTTTTTTAATGTGGAATTACCCCATAATGGCAAAAACAATGGTCAGAGAGAATGAAATAATTAATCCACATCTGCCATCAGTTGAATCAATTTGGTTGGCAATTTGGGCAAAAGTGTATCACAAAAGATTAGTGGTAACTCATCATTGTGAATTCTGGGGCGGGAATTTTGGAAATCGAATCATTGGTTATTTTACCTATCCCCTTCACTGGTTGGTTTACAAAATGGCTGATAAAATTGTAGTGGCAAGTCAGGATTATGCCAAACATTCAAAATTTTTAAAACAATTTAACAAAAAATTAATATATACTTTTCCACCAATTAAATTAGTCAAAAACGATGAAGGAAATACTATCAGAAAAAGACAGAAAATAGTCGGGTTTGTGGGCAGAATTAGTTGGGAAAAGGGTCTACCATACTTGATAAAAGCAATGGAAAAAATAAATGCAAAGTTGGAATTAGTAGGACCTTATAATCAATTGGATAAAGACAATACATATGAATTTATAAAAAATAAATTGGGTAAAAATGTTTGTTTTTTGGGTAAAATCAGTGATAAAGAACTGGTTAGTTTTTATAAAAAAATCGATTGTCTAGTCTTGCCCAGCATAAACAACCTAGAAGCTTTTGGAATGGTTCAAGCAGAGGCAATAATTTCCGGTACCCCTGTAGTAGCGTCTAATTTACCAGGAGTAAGAGTTCCTGTAAAAATCAGTGGCATGGGTGAAATATCTAAAATTGCTGATAGTAAAGATTTGGCTCGGAAAATAAAATTGGTATTAAAAAGGGGTAAAAAATATTATCGACAAAAGGCGATTAATTTAAATTTATTTGATTATAAAAAAACAGTCAATGATTATGAGAGGGCATTTTCAATTAAATAAATTAATAAAGAATTACTCACCAAAAGAAATAGCAGTGGCCGGAGTAAAAGAAATATATCGCAAAATTTATTTAGAAAAAATTAAAAATTCTTTTTCTCAAAATGGTGAGGATTTGCTAATTGAAAAATATTTTCCAAAAAATTTTAAAGGAAAATACTTGGAAATTGGGGCTTATCATCCAGTCAGATTGAGTAATACTTATCGTTTTTATAAAAAGGGGTGGAGGGGAAAGGTGGTGGAACCAAATCCAGATATTGAACACTATTTTAAAAAAATAAGACCTAAAGATATATATATAAAGGCTGGGGTCGGTAATAAGAAAGGTACTTTGAATTACTACCATTTTTTTATTCCAGCACTAAATACTTTTTCCAAAATAGAGGCAGAGAAATTAATTGAAGAAGGCCACGGTTTGGAAAAAATAACAAAAATAAACATATTGGGAGTAAGGAAAATTGTTAATTTTAAAATTGATTTTTTGTCGATAGATACAGAAGGTTTTGATAATCAAATAATAAAATCTTGGCCATGGGAAAAGACTAAACCACAAGTGATTTGTATAGAAAAAATTTCCAGACAAAATATAAAGATGTTAGAGAATAAAGGTTATCAGTTAAGGGAAAAAACTCCGGCAAATCTAATTTTTGTAAGGTTTTGATTTTTGAAAAATTATAACCTGCGGGTGATCGTAGACAGTAAAAGATTCATCGGCGGTATCATCTCTAAAATATATACCGGGATAATCACAATCGTAATCTATGTCAATGAAATTATTTTTAATTCCGGGATAATTACTGGGGCCGATATAGATACATTTTTTCATAAAAGAGAGATTGAAGCCGGGATAAGAAACAAATTTTTTGATTAGAGAAAAATTTGTTTTACCAGAAAATAAATCACGGTAAAACCGACTACTACTAGGATATCGTGAAGGCACTCGGGGAATACTGCCCCACAGTCGATTACTCGACATAATTAAAAAATCAATTTTATCAAGATCTGAGTTAATAACCTGCCATTTCCCGTAAGTATCGGGGTCAAAAAGGGTCAGGGAAATATTTTGATATGAGTTACTACCTAAGGGAAGAGCATCATCCCAATACTCACTACTCAAAACTTGTTCTGCAGGTATATTTTTAAAGATCCATTGACTGGCCTGAACTCTGGAATGGGGGCGAAGGTAAATTCCCAAAAAAGATAAAGCATTCAAAAAATGTAATAAGATAAATAAATATAATATACGTTTAGAAATACTAAATTTATAAAAGAGATAGGAAAAAAGTATGGCTATATAGGGATATATCAGTAAAAAATAACGGAGGGCATGACTGAATTGAAAAGCTTGAAAGAAGAAAAGAAAACAAATCCAAAATAAAATAATTGAAATTAGAGAAAACTTTACTTTCACTTTTTTAAGAGATTTTAAAATCAAAAATACAAATAAAAACGAAAAAGGCAACCCTAATCCCCAAAGAATATTGTTAATAAAAGAATCGAGAGGTAGAGGGCGATTTAACCATTGAACTCCGGGAGGATAATAAGCACCAGGTTTGGAAAACTGGGACAAGCTTTTAAAAGAATTAATAAAATCAATATTAGGAAAAATAAATCCATTAAACGAATAGGGTTGAAAAATTCTAAAAACTAAAAATATAATCAGGGGTGTTGGTAAAAGGGTTATTAAAATTTTTTTAAGGGAAAAACTACGGTAATATAAGAAAATTATTGTTAGAAGAATTATAGGTAAAAATAATAGAGCTGTGATTTTACACGTTAGAGCAATGGCAAAACTAATTGAGGCAAAAAATAAGCGTTTATAAATAAGTAGAGTAAATGTTAAGAGTAAGAAAAAATTTAAAAAAGTGTCGACAGCATAATAATGGGAGAGTTGAAGGGGTAGAACCATGAGGGCATAGACAAGCGAAGGAAGAAAATATAATTTATTTTTTTCAGTAATTTTTTTAAAAATTAAATAGAGTAAAAAAATAATACTAGAATCCAGTAATGCCGATAGAATTCGCCCAATTATAGTTATTGAATTGTAATTATCTCCATTAAAAATTACGGCTACATATTTTGTTAAAAAAACTGGAAAAGTACCGTAGACAAAAAATTTATATTGGGGATTGTTGTAAGGATTCAGGGGAGAAGTCTTGGTGTCAAAATATTGATTTATTGTTGAAGGTAATGAAATATCTGCTGTAAGCATGGTTAAAAATCTCTCGTCTGGGTGGAGATGGTTATCTTGATCCCAATTTAAGCCAATAATTCGTAGGCAAAAAGCTAAAATAAAAATAAAAAAAATAATGTTTCTTTCACTAAAGTATTTTTTCATAATCGTCAGCAGAAAACGGTTTGTTTTTTTGATAAAGACGAAGAGTGGGCCGATCGAAAACTGTCCAAGTCTCTTCTGCGTTTTCAGAGTTTAACAAAAAATCAGGAAAGGGTTGAAAAACTTTTTTAATGGAAAATCCAAGCTCTCCATTGAATAAATTTTGATGATAAGGGAAGGAATAATTTTTAAAAACTCGTCTCGAAGGAACCAAAATATAATTTGATTTGGTGAGTATTTGGGCCAACTCATTTGGGGAATAATTGTCATTATAAAAATCATAATCAATAGTATTGATGTCAGAAATTCCCAGTGGAAGACTGGTAACATTGCCGCTCTCAGACAATAGCGTGCTATTGGGAGGTAGGTTATTTGTAAGATAGTTAGAGGCAAGAATACGAGTGTCTGTTTTAAAATAATTAATAATAAAAAAACAGCCGGGTAAAATAGCTAAAAAGATTAATCGTGGAAAACGTTTTATAAAAAGAGAGGCTAATAGCGGAAAAACAAAAAATATTGGTGACATAAAACGAGTCCATTTAACATACAGTTGAGCAAAATAAAGGAAATAAAGGAACGTAGAAATAAAAACAATAAAATTGAATTTATTCTTAAAAATATCTTTAATTTTTTTAAAAGAAAAAAAACTAAAGATAAAAACGGGTAATCCAACAACATAGGGGAAAATATGAGTAAATTGGAAAAGATAGGGAATAGTTTTGGAAAATTGTTGAGTATAAAATACGGGCAAGGCACCACTGGCTACTGCTGTTTCGTAACGCATGGAAGAGAGAAATTCAGGAAAAGATATTAAATTGTAAGGAGATAGAAATAAAGAAAAAATGAATGTGAAAAAAAGGTATGGAATGATAGACCATGATTTTTTTAAAAAAAGAGTCAGTAAAATAGGAAGAACAAAAAATAAGGCAGAAATTTTTGTGGAAATACCAACAGCACTAATTACTGTCGCCCAAAATATATATTTATATTTTACTTTTTCCAGCAACAACTTGCTTAAAAAAAGATTAATGATAAAAACTAAAATAAGCAATGATTCNNAATTAAAATTGAATTTGCCATGGTATTGGGTAAATTCAAAAGTCTTAATGAAAAATAGCCAAGATACAGGGGAAATTGCCCATAGGCGAAAAAGTGAGGATTTAAATCCTTGGGTGTAAGTTGAGATAAAGACATCGCCATATTATTTTCATCTGGATGAAAATAATAGTCGTTACTCCAATTTAGTTTATAAAAGCGGGTAAAAATGGCAAAAAATAAAAGGACAATGGATACTATTTTTGATGGTTTAAAGGACATAGATGATAGTTATTATCATCAGCCCCCAGAGCATAATTGAGGCTAAAAGCGGAATATCGGTAGCGACAACTCTTTCAGGTCGCTCCCCTTCTTGCATTTCAAAAATAATTTGACCGTAACGCATAATCCCAAAAATAACAGGAATTAATGTAATCATCCACCATTTTCTATCAAGTGCGGAGGGGTAGTATTCTAAAAGAAATTTATGTATAGCCCCCCCAAAACTAAGTGGTTCTGCAAGAAAAGTAAACATGGCATAACAAATAAGAGTACAGACGGCAAAAATGGTGGCATAAAAATTTAAAAGACTTTTACTGTAGCCTTCCAGGGCCTTTCTGGTTGATTTACCGCTACGATATAGTTCACTTCTTCTCTTACCACTGGCAATAAAAAGGGAAAGAAAGATAACAGCTAATAAAATCCAAATCGGCAAATGAAACCCACTTGCTAACTCTCCAGCATAAGTGCGAATTATAAAAAATAACGCAATGCCCATAATGTCTAAAATTGCTTTCTTTTTTATTAGAAAAGAGTAGGAATATTGAAGGATAATAAAAATTAGCGCGAGAATAAAAAAAGCATTATCAACGAATGAGGCAATTGATAGGCCCAAGATTAGCAAAACCAGGGAAACAATAATAGCTAATTGTTTTGATACCGCACCCCGTGCTATAGGACGGTTTTTTTTAACGGGGTGTAAACGATCCTTGTCAATATCGACAACGTCATTTACAAGATAAGAAGATGAAGAGAGAAGACAAAAAGAGATAAAAGCCAAGAGACTGGCATTAAATGCAGACGGATTAAAAAGTTGGCCAGTAAGAATAATAGCCGCAAATATACTCAGATTTTTAATCCATTGGTTGGGACGAAGAGCTTGAATAAGTGCTAACACATTATAATGATATCAAAAAGCTAATCTTCTCGGTAATAATAAAAAGAAACACCAAAGAGTAATGAGGCTATGGTTATAAGCAGAAAGGTGGGAAAAAACGTGCCACTTTTGATCAAACTAGAGGTGGTCGATATTTTGGCAGTCCTAATGGTTGGTATTGGGGTTGAAGTGGGGGGAATCTGTGTGGGTGTGATATAAATAGTGGGTGATGGGGAAGAGGTTTTGGTAGGAATCAGAGTAGCTGAAGGAGTGGCGGTAAAGGACAAATTTGATTGATTGCCGGCAGCAACAACAAAATTTCGAGTAATATTGGTTCCTTGATAATCCAAAACAATGGTATGGGGACCATTGTTTAAATTTTCTAGTGGTGACCAATGCCAGGTATTGTCAGCTAATACAGTGACATTGCTTTCTTGTGTATTAATTTTAATATTAAAAATAGACCCGGCTTGCCCTGTTCCAAAAATATCCGGCTTTGGGGTATAAATTGTCTCTCCTTCCTTGGGGTTGGTGACGGTAAAAGTGACAAGAGGCTGATTTAAATTATTTGATGGAGGAATTTTAGTCTGAGGAGAAGCATCTGCTTGATATATATCTGAACCAAAAATGATGTCTGGGACTGGATCATTATTGTCTGTTTTATTTTCTATGGAAATTACCTGATTGTCGGGGCTATAAACAACAATGGTTTCAGTTTGGATTCCTTGAGGTGTAAACCAAGCATTTTTACTATCATTGAAAGTATTGGATAGGGGGATATTCCACTGTCCTTGAGAATTGGTCAGAGCAGAAAGAGGTTGAGCTCCGGGAAGACTTAAATAAAGCAGTGCATTAGCGACTGGTTTTAGGTTTGAATCTAATACTTTACCCCAAGCTAAATTCGAACTGGGGGTATCCCCTGATGGCCGGGAGGCGGTAGTTGTTCGGTAAAGAAGTGAAGCATAACTTTTACCCCCAGAAATAATTTTATATTCGTAGTCAGCTTTTGGTTGCAAACCAGAAACTCTGAAATAGTGGGTAGTGCCAATTTTTGATAAATCTTCATAAATTTTATTATTCACAGACAAAGTTGGTGAACAATTATCGCCAGAAGTGGTAAAAGAAAGATCAAAGGAAAAATGGGTAAGGTTAGTAGTTTGGGGATTAATAACCTCACAACTGGAACTTGCAGAAGAATCAAGGCTGGTTCTTTTGGTGGAAAGAATCACTCCAACTACTAGGATAGCAACAAGGAAAAAAGTGCCTAAAATGGTGGGAATTGTTTTATTTTTCATGGAGTAGGTCCCTGTCTCTTCTCAATTTCATCTAATACTTCAACCTCAAGATTAGGAGAAATGCCTTGACTAACAGAGGCGTTTTGCTCAATTAGGGAATTGCTCATTAAATTGTCATAACTTTTTTGAACAATAAAGAAGAAAACAGCCAAAAAGGTGCAAATCGATAAAAAAAGAAAGTACCCGGAAAATTTGCGTTTATTCATTTTTTGGCCAATAAAAAACCTTTAATGGTAAAGTCATGTTTATTTGTTGAGCACCCATACTGGCCTCATCAACAGCAAAACTAAGATTCTGCAATTCAATTAGTCGACGATTGTTGAGGATTTCGCTCAACAAACCTAATGCTTGAGAAAAAGATGCTCCTGAACTAATGTTGACGGAATAATAGTCATTTTCATTTAAATTGTATTCAAGTTTAGATAATTTCAATCCGGAGTTGTTGGCTGCCTGATTGATCTGAGAATTAGTACGATAAAGTCCGGGAGAATCAGGTAAACTGGCATCTACCAAATAATATTTTTCTTGGACTTGAGAAAATAAATCCTGAGCAACAATAACATCGTCGATTTTTTTTCTTAATTGTTGAGTTAGGTTGGTTTTTGACTTAATCTCACCTAAAAGTGAGGAAATAGTAAAGAATGTCGGCTTAAGGGCAAAAAAAGCAAAAAAAGCAATTAATATAAAGGTGCCACTAATTTCCATGTACCGCATAAAACGCTGATTTTCACGTTGTTTTCTGAGATAAACAAAAAGTGGATTTAGACGAGAGATATTGGAATTATTCAATTTTTTTTGAAGAAAATTGTAACGTCAAGATAGTATTTATTGTCTTTGGTTTTTTTCTCAATTTTTTGGACATTCACATATTCGATGTCTGGATTGAGTCCCGCATTAGTAATAAAATCAATTAAACTTTGTTCCTGGTAAGAATATAATTGAGCCTGACAATATAATTGTTTATTATCTGGATTTTTCTTGAATGTGAACATTTGAAAATAAATATCATTGGGAACAGTACTAATCAGTGAATCGATAAGGGAAACATATTGAGGTTCATTATTGTAAAACTCCCTGATGTATGAAAGACGTTTTTGAAGAGAGAGATAATCATTTTCAAAATCCTTGGTGCTGGCTAATATGGCTTTTTGTTGACGTAAAGTTTCGGAAAGGTCAGCGTTGCGCCTATCGAGTGAAAATCTGGATAAAAAGGCTAAAATTACTATTAACTCCACAAAAATAATAACCACCCGACCAGTTGAGGTGGCCCACTTTGTAATCTTGGCTAGAGGACTATTGAGATTTTCCTCGCTGGGTAACAAAGAAATCTCCTTTTTGGGAGGCATACTATATTCAGTATAAACAAAAATCTTAGGAAAAGAAACGTAAAAGACGGCGCAAATATGACTTAAAATTGTCAGATTCAGGAATTTTAAAAAATGAGGTAAGTACAAAGTATGAAATTACTCCCAATAAAGAGGAAATAGCAAATACTAAAATGACACTGATAGTCCGACTGGTATCAAGAATAAATAAATCTAATATTTGGATGCCTATCCAAGTGATAAAGCTAGCTATAAGGGAAGACACAAAAATTTTAAAGATACTTTGCCACGCTGGTTTCCAATCATGACCGTCAACACGTTTTAAAAAGATGAGGAATAATAACGTGCATTGAATAATATTGCCCATGGATGCACCGATTGCTAAACCAACGATTCCTAATGAAGTAAAATTTACGAAAAAATAACTGATGACTACGTTAAAAGATATGGAAATAAAGGATGTTTTTAATGGTGTTTTGGTATCATGAAGGGCATAAAAAGAACGTATTAAAATCTGAATAATGGCTTGACAAACAATTGCCGGGGTAAGAAAGGCCAGAGTTTTAGCGGTAAGAAGGGTTGCAGACCAAGGAAATTGGCGAGTACCAAAAGCGATTCTAACGATGCCGACCCTTTCAATTAAAACAAGAGTGGTAATAGGTAGGGCAATGTATAGACTATGGAGAATAGTTTTTCTAACTGTTTGGCGAAAAGTAGTTAATTGGTTTTCTGCAATATTTTTTGATAAAACCGGTAAAGATGCCTGACCAACAGTGGTACCAAAAACGCGGCTAGGTAAATAGATTAATTGAAGGGCAAGGTTGAGAAGAGAAATAGAGCCAGCAGCTAAACTGGAAGCAAAAAATAAAGTGATAGTGTTTTCGACTTCAGCCAAACCGAGTGATAGGGTTCGCGGGAGCATTAATCGCAATATTTCCTTCACCCCAGGTAATTTTAGATTAATAAGTGGTGAATATTTGAAGCCCACTTTAATAATGGCGGGAATTTGAATCGCCATATGGAAAAAAGCGCCAATAACAGCGCCATATACTACCCCGTAGATGCCAAAAGGTTTGGACAAAGTAAAAATACTGATAATAATGAAAATGTTATAAACAATCGGTGAAAGTGCAGGAATGATAAAAACCTGCTTAACCTGAAGAATGGCGGTAAGAAAGTTGCTTATCAGAAAAAATATTTGGGCTAAAAGCAATATTCGAGTAAGATTAGACATTAATTGAATTTGCTGAGGAGAAAAACCTTTAGCAATTAATGCCGAAAGAGGATGGGCAAAAATAAAAGCAATTAAAGAAATAATAATAAAAGCAATCAGCAGAAGATTGATAAGGGAAGAAGCCATGCGATAAGCCTTTTTGGGGCTGTGATGAAGCTGGCTACTAAAAACCGGTATAAAGGAAGCCGATAAGGCTCCAGTAACTAACAATTTAAAAATCAAATCGGGTATTCTAAAAGCAGCGTTGTAAGCATCGAGTTCTAAAACACAACACTTAAAAAAGGCGGAATAAAGAAAACGGGTACGTAAAAAACCTAAAAAAGCAGAAATTAAGAAAGTTACCGCCAAAATTACAGTAGCGGAAAATATACTTTTTTGACGGGAGGAAAATATTTTTTTTAAGCGATTGGTAAAGGACATAGATTATTGTAAATTATTGTAAAAAAAATGGCGATAGGATAGAATAGCTTCATGCCAATAGGAAGATCAGCAAAGAAGTCTTTGCGAAAATCAATAAAAAATAAAAAAGTAAATAATGCTTTTAAAATTAAATTAAAAGAAAGCATTAAGGAATTTTTGGGTTCTCCCGACAAAAAAACTTTACCAGAAGTAAATTCTATGTTGGATAAAGCCCAGAAAAATAATATTTTCAAAAAAAATAAGGTTGCCCGGCTTAAGGCTAGGTATGCCAAAAAAGTCAATAAAAAAGCTGAACCTAAAACGGTCAAAACGACCAAAAAGATGTAAGCTTTTTTATGAAGAAATTTTACATAACAACTCCAATTTATTATATAAATGCTGAACCTAGTATTGGTTCGGCATGTACCACGGTAATAGCGGATGTATTGGCACGACTACACCGTCAACTGGGTGAAGAGGTCTTTTTTTTGACAGGAACAGATGAACATGGAGAGAAGGTGGCTTTGGAAGCTGAAAAAAATCATCAGGAAGTAGGTAAATATTGTGATGAAGTAGCAAAAAAATTTAAAGATGCCTGGAGTTTATTAAATATTAGTAATGATTTTTTTATCAGAACAACTGACCCTCGACATGAAAATGAGGTTAAATATTTTCTAAAAGATATATTTGAAAAGGGAGATATTTATAAAGATAAATATGAGGGTTTTTATTGTACCGGATGCGAAGCTTTTAAGACAGAAAAAGAGTTGGTTAATGGCCAATGTCCATTGCATCCAAATGGAAAAATTACAAAAAAGTGTGAGGAAAATTGGTTTTTTAAATTGTCAAAATATGTTCCTAGAATAATTGAACTGATTGAAAATGATAAGACTAATTATATTTTTCCTGAGAGTAAAAGAGCGGAAGTTTTGGCTAAATTAAACACAGGTATTAATGATATTTCAATAACTAGGGAGGGTGTTGATTGGGGTATTCCTGCACCTTGGGATGAAAATCAAAGTATTTATGTGTGGATTGATGCATTAATAAATTATTACAGTGCAACACGTTTTCTAGAAAATAAAAGTGGATTTTGGCCAGCAAACTTACATCTTTTAGGGAAGGAAATTTTATGGTTTCATGCGGTAATTTGGCAAGCAATGTTAATGTCGAAAGGACTCCCCTTACCCGAAAGAATATATGTTCATGATTTTTTTACAATTGATGGACAAAAGATGTCAAAATCTCTGGGAAACACCATTCCTCCCAAAGAATTGATAGATATTTTTGGTATTGATGCCAGTCGATATTTGATTGCAAGCTATTTCCCAAATAATGGAGATGTAGATATAGGAATGCTTCGTTTTAAAGAGAAATATAATGCTCAGTTGGCAAACAATTTAGGCAATCTAGTTAGTCGGGTATGTAAGCTAGGTCAAGGGATAAAAATAAATGTTGAGAAAAATTCTTTGAATTTAGAATTTATAAATTTAGTTAATGAATTAAAAATAAGCGAGGCGATAGAATGGATTTTTACAAAATATATTGATGAGTCAAATAATTTATTGAATAAAGTTGAGCCTTGGAAATTGGCAGAAAATGATAAGAGAAGAATTGAGGTACTTGAAAAATGTGCTCAATATTTGTTGTTAGCGGCTGAACATTTAGAATCAGTATTGCCAACATTATCACAAAAAATAAAAAACCAATTTAGTGGTGAGATTAAGGTTTTAGAAAATGGATTGTTTCCTAGGATAAAATGATTGATACTCATGCTCACTTAACTTCAAGATTTAACCGTGAAACAGGTGATATAGATGGAGTTGATTATGTAATTTTAGCTGGAAGTAGTTTTGTAGATTCTATAGAAAATATAAAATTGGCTAAAAGTGATAAGAAATTGTTGGCTGGAGTAGGTATACATCCTCAAGAAGTAAGCAAAGAAGTAGATGAAGCGATTAATAGTTTAGACAAATTATTAATAGAAAATAAAAATATCGTGGCGGTAGGTGAATGTGGATTAGAGTATGTTGACCAGATTGATAAAGATTTACAGGTAAAATTTTTTGAAAAGCAAATTGAATTAAGTCTGAAATACGATAAAGCCCTAATAGTTCATTCACGAAAAGCCGCTGACGACACTTTAGAGATTTTAAAAAAATATCAAAATTTAAGAGGAGTAATCCATTGTTATAGTGGCGGGAAAAAACGAATTGACCAATTTTTGAAACTCTCTAGGGAATGGTATTTTGGTATTGACGGAAACTTAACCTATGAATCCGGTTTGGAAGAAATAGTAAAATTCCTACCTCAAGATAGATTAGTCTTAGAAACTGATTCCCCTTTTTTGACACCAATCCCTCATAGAGGAGAAAAAAATCGACCGGAATATATAAGATATATTTATCAGAAGGTATCAGAAATTTGGGGCAAGAGTATCAAAGACACAGAAAATATTATTGATGATAATGCCAAAAAGTTATTTCGAATAATCAGATAGAATAGCCTCCAGTTCAGATTTAGAAGGATACTGATCGATTAGAACGACTTCATTGTTTATTAACAAAATAGTGTCACCCTGTAAACCGCGAGAATACATTTGGCCCATATCCCGACTGTATTGGGGATCATCAAGTTGAAGGCGTCGACAGAGTTCGTCTAAATCGGAAAAAAGTTTCTTACCTGCAGGAAGTCCACGATCGAAAAGTTGGATTCTCATAAACGATTATAGCTCTAAATTGGGGTTGACGTCTAAAGTTTCTAGAATGGAATATTGATTTTTTTGAGCTAAATAATAAGCAGTTAGTGCAATCATGGCTGCATTGTCAGTATTTAGTTCTTTTTTAAAAGGAAAATAAACTGGAAGTGTGTATTTTTTAGCGACTTTCCGAAGGCGGGAACGCAGATTTAAATTGGCAGCAACTCCGCCAGAAAGAAATAAGGTTTGGGGATGAAATTTTTCAATTGCTAAAATAAATTTACGGATTAAGGTGTCGAAAACCGCATTTTGAAAAGAAGCAGAAAGATGGTTTACGTTTTTTAAAACTTTTTCTCGAGGCCAATCTCTAATTTGATAATAAAAAGCAGTTTTTAGCCCAGAAAAAGAATAATCAAGTATTTTTTTGTCTGCCAAAGGTCGAGGTAAGTTTAGAAAATTAATATCGCCAGTTTGAGCTAATTTTTCAATAACCGGACCTCCGGGATAACCGAGTCCCATTAGTTTGGCTGACTTATCTAGAGCTTCACCTGCAGCATCATCCAAAGTTTCTCCAATAATTTGATAATCGCCAATACTTTTTATAAGAACAATTTTGGTGTGCCCCCCGGAAACGGTTAAACTTAATATGGGAAAACTAACATGACGCTGGGGTAAACCTTTTTTGTTCTGTAATAAATTTGATAACAGATGACCCTCAACATGGTTGACACCGATAATTTTTTTTCCGTATTCTTTGGCTAATTTTTTAGCATAATTAAGACCAACCGCTAAAGCAATTGATAAACCCGGACCCCGAGTAACAGCTATAAAATCGACGTCATTAAGGGTGATTTTTGCTCTCTTGAGGGCTAAATTTACTACTGATTCAATTCTCTCCTGATGAGCCCTTTTAGCGATATCAGGAACAACACCCCCCCACTCTTGATGGAGGTTGACTTGAGAAGAAATAATATTACTTTGAATCCGCCGGTCTTTGAGAACGGCCGCACAAGTATCATCACAACTGGTTTCGATAGCTAAAATTAACATGAGTGCTGTATTATAAAATATATGACCGAGAGAACCAACTTGGTGGAAAAAAATAATCAATCAAAATATTTGATTCTTGCAGTAATTTTACTGATATTAACTGCAGGAGGGATATTTTTTTTAATTTCAAGGAAGAATGCTGTAATGGTAAATGAAGAGAAACAAAAACCACAGATTATTATACCTACATTGAGTCGTCCAAGCCCGACCCCAATAATAAACGAAACAATAATTATCCCGACGGGAACGATGATTGCTAGTGAAGCGGCAAAACCAACCCTGAACAATGAATTAAGTTATGCCAATCCAGAATATAATTTTTTTGTCACATATAATAATAAAAGGAAACTGTATCCGGAAAAAGAAACTAGTGGTGAAAGGTTTAATTTCTATAGCAATGAAGGTAGCATTACCGTACACGCTGGGGAAAAATGGTCATGGGAATATCCTTTAAGAGATTTTACAAATACGATTTTAGTTGACGGGGTAAATAGTTTTGTTTATGAAATTGAAAAACAAAAACTGGTAGATTTTGAAAATGGGAAATTTAAATATACTATTCAATGTATTCACAACGCAAAAAAAGAATTAATTGAAGAATGCAATAAATTTGTAACAAATTTTAAATTTCTTTAGGCCAAGAAAAAGAAATTTGACGAGTGTTTTGATCCAAATAAGAAAAACTAATAGGAATGGTGAGAGTATTTTTTTGTATTTTTTTTAAATTATCCTGACCCATATTCTCTGGCCATTCGATAGCAGAAATAGTAGTGGGAGAAAAATAGGAAAAAAAGTTTATTTCTTTATATTCATATGATTGATTTAGCCGGTATAAATCAAAATGATGAAAGACGGAAAAAGAAGAATTCGAAAGTGGATAGCTATTGTGAATAATAAAAGTGGGAGAAAGAACTTTTTTAGTTACACCGAGATATTTTGCTAGAGCNNGGAGAAATAGATTTTAATTTCTTTCCCAAGAATACGGCTAAATCACCTGTTTCATCTTCAGATTTACTCAAAAAAGTTTGGGCATTTTTGGCAATAAGTTGTCCGGGGCGAAGAATCTTAAGATCTGAACCGAGAGCATCAATAACGGTAGAAGGTTTATTTTTGGGGAGACGACCTGCATCAACTATTAAAGAAATTAGATCAAGTTTTTTTTGGGAAAGAGTGTTGAGAAAGGCAGAAATTGAGTAATGAGGTGTTCGACCAGAAAGATTGGCAGAAGTGGCAGTAATTGGTTTTTTTACAACATTAAGAAGATCTAAAATATATTTAGAATCTGGTATGCGGATACCTAAAGAACCATTTTCGGCTTCAATACCAGGGGCAAGGAGGTGTCGACCGGGAGATACAATTGTAAAAGGTCCGGGGAATAAATTTTGATAAAGGATTCGAGTATCTTTATTTAAGGAAACATATTTTTCGGCCATTTTTACATCAGAAACGGCAATGGAGATAGCTTTCCCCGGCCAGCGGTTTTTGAAAGAAAGGAGTCGATTAACGGCTGCAGTTTGAGTGGGATCGACAGCAAGGATATAAACCGTATCCGAAGGAAAAACAACCAAATGTCCCTCTTTTAGATGAAAAGATACTTGGGATAGTGTTTTTGCATAATCTTTGGAAATATCGACAATTTGCACAATGTATTTTAACATTTTTTTTGGAGACTAATGGTAAAATTATTTATGAAAAGGATAGTGATGGTTAGTGGTTTATTTTTTTTACTGGCCGTAGCGATAATTAGACTTTATCCCCTATCAAAGGGAGAAAGATATTATAAGCGGCTACAAAAATGGTACAATCTGGTGGAAATGGGACGCTGGGAAGAGGTAAAGGTAGAAGAAAGATTTTTAGACAGAAAAGACATCGATAGTTTTGCGAAAAAGAATGAATTGTCAGAATTACAAAATAGCTTAGCTAAGGTAAGTAGTAAAAAAGAAAAAACTGCTGATGATTGGGCAGAAATAGCAATGCTATCTTATAAATTAGGTGAATATCAAAAAGCGTCAGAAGCGGCTTTAAAGGCTCACGAGATGGATCCTGTTCGAGAAGATCTAAGTCAATTATATTTTACTTTTCACTCGATTCAGAAGAATTAGTTTCACTGGTAGATTCAGTTTTATCAGCGTCTTCTTCAGATTTTTGAGCAGTAGCCGGTATGTCTTCGGGAGATACTTCTTCGACAACTGGTTCTTCTTCAACCTTGGGTTCTTCTATCAAAGCAATGACCTGTTCAGGGTCATTTTTAATTTCAATGCCTTCGTCTAAATGAAGGTCAGAAATTGAAATTTTATTGCCAACTTCTAACAAATATTCGATATTGACTTCAATTTTTTCTGGTAAGTCTGAAGGAAGAGCTTCAACTTCAAGTTCAGAAAGAACTTGGACAAGAACGTTGCCAGCTTTTACGGCAGGAGATTCACCAACCAATTCAAGGGGAACAGTGGTGATAATTTTTTCTTTAAGATTTACTTTGTAGCAATCAATATGAATTAAATCACCTAAAACCGGGTGAAATTGGGGATTTTTAAAAATTACAGGATATTTATCCTCATTTATCATGACATCAACCAAAAGAGACTCACCCGCATGGGTAAAAATTTTATCGAGTTCTATCGAGGTGAATTGAACAGAGAGAGGTTCCATACCATGACCATAAATAGTTGCCGGGGTTTGCCCTTGTTGACGTAATTGTTTTACTTTACGACCAGTAACAGTACGAATAGTACCTGAAAGTTTGGGGTTTTCTTTTTTCATAAAAAATATTAGCTTTAGCGCCTTTGTTAACCGACTTCGCTAATGGCTAATAAAACTAGAGTCGATTATAGCATATTATTTAACTCTGACTAATCTGATACCCGGTAATTTAAAAATAATTTCTTCTTTAGGTTCTTCGGGTTTTGATACCGGATCACCACCATTCAGATATTCCTCAATCAACAGTCGTCTTTGTTCTTCGTCAATCCCAGGGATGTGGGCATGTACAGGATCATAAGGAGGTTTTTTGTTAAAAATTTCTTTTAGTGACATACTCTATTATAGGATATAAAATCCTATTTTTCAACTATTTCAAATCATAATGATAAAATTTACTATGAACAAAAAAAGGATTTTGACCGGGGACACACCTAGTGGAAAGTTACATATAGGCCATTATGTAGGTACCCTGGAAAACAGAGTCAAATTACAACACGAATATGATACTTATATTCTATTGGCCAATGTTCATGCTTATGCTAACGATTACAGTAAATCGGAATTAATCAATAAAAATGTTTATGAAGTATTTTTGGATAATTTAGCGGCAGGAGTTGACCCAGAAGTATCGACAATTTACTTAGAGTCAGGAATTCCGGAAACTTTAGAGCTGTACAGTTACTTTTTGACAATGGTAACTCACGCCAGGGCAACCAGAAACCCATCAGTTAAAGAGGAAATTAAATATAAGAAATTGGACCCCTCTATGGGCTTTATTTGTTATCCGATTTTACAGGCAGCCGATATTCTAGGTTTTAATGCAAATTTAGTACCAGTTGGTGAAGACCAATTACCAGTAATTGAACAAACTAGAGAAATTGCTCGTGATTTTAATAAGGTTTATGGGGAAACCTTTATTGTTCCTGAAGCTAAAGTAGGACGGGTAGCTAGATTAGTTGGAACTGATGGTAAAAATAAAATGAGTAAAAGTGGCCAAAATGCAATTTTGTTATCGGATGATGAAACAACTTTAAGAAAAAAAATTCAGGCTTGTTACACCGATCCAAATCGAATTCATGCAAATGATCCAGGAAAGGTTGAGGGTAATCCGGTTTTTGAATATCATGAGGCTTTTAATCCTGATAAAGCTGAGGTTGAAGATTTAAAAAAGCGTTATCGTCTTGGCCTTGTTGGCGACAAAGAAGTTAAAGATAAATTATTTGTGGTGATGAATAATTTTCTGGCGCCGATTCGTGAAAAAAGAAAATATTATGAAGACAGACCGAAAGTGGCTAAAGAAATTTTAATTGAAAGTACTAAAAGAGCCAGAAGAGTGGTGACAGAAACAGTGGAGAAAGTCAGAGAACAGATGGAGATTAATAGACTGATTTTGTAGGCATGCATGGACTCGGACCATGGACTTCCGACTTATAAGATCGGCGCTCTAACCAACTGAGCTACATGCCCTTAATTGATTTTTAATTATCAATTTTCAATCTTCAATTATCGGAATTGAAGATTATTGATTGAAGATTATTTTACAGTAGCAGAGGCGGGACTTGAACCCGCGACCCCGGCGTTATGAATGCCGTGCTCTAACCAACTGAGCTACCCTGCCAGATTTTAAAGAGTGCTCTAACCTCAGCCAAAGGCTGATCGTCCTTTGGACGAAACTGAGCTACCCTGCCTTCGTCCCAATAAATCGGGACTACGGCAAGGCAAGCCTGCCGTACTCCGAATTATACCAATACTTAAGCATCAATTCTATTTTTACTTGTTCTTTTAGTTGGTCTTTTTATCCGCCATGGAAGAATTTCATTTTACAGAAAAATTTTTCACTTTGTTTAAATTTTTACCCTAAAATTGAAACAAAAAAGCCGTCAAGTTGATGACGACCTCTTTGTTAGTTGCGGGGCTGGGAGTTGAACCCAGCCTGTGAGATTATGAGCCTCACGTGCAGCCGTACACTACCCCGCATGTCGCTTTTCGCAGAAGCATTTTAACATGTAAAAAATTGGGTGTAAACCCTAAAGATGGAGAGATTTCTTCAACTGAGAATTTCTGTTTTCCAAATTGTTAACTTTAGATTGCAAACTGTGGATTTGGGAACGAGCACCTAGAAGTAAAGACAATTGTTTGTATATTCCAGAAATGGAAAAAAATATAATAATTATCAGAATTAGAGTGTAAAATTTTCTTTTAATCATAAATTTGTCATACGACCTAATATGTGGTACTATAAGACATATTTAACATAAATTTATGTCTAACTTAGCTTTAAATGATGCATTAAACATGTTCGCTGATGACCTAAAGAAAAAAGGTAAGTCAGTAAATACTATTGTAGCCTACAAAGGTGACATTAATCAGCTGGCAGTTTTTTTAAGTAAAAAAAATGTTACTGATGTGAGTGCAATTACTTCAAAAGAAATTGAAGATTTTAAAAAAGATTTAACTGAAAATGGTTATACTGCCAAATCGGTTTCTCGAAAATTAAATTCTATAAAAAATTTTTTTGCTTATCTCAGGAATGAGGAAAAAATAAGCACTGATCCCTCAATGGAAGTAAAACATCCAAAATATGAAAATGATATTCCCAAGGTATTAAAACCGATTGAGTATCGTTCTCTTAGAGATGCAGCTAGAAATGATATCCGGGCAACAGCAATCATTGAGTTGATGTTACAGGCTGGCTTAAGAATTAAAGAAATTGAAAATTTAAAGCTTGAAGATGTTAAGGAAAATTCAATTATTGTAGAAAGTTATGAAAGTCATCCTCAAAGAGAGGTGCCACTAAATAATTCAGCAAAAATGGCTTTAAAAAAATATCTTGATGAAGTTAGAAATGGAGGAAAAAGCAAAAATGTTTTTATCACCAAAACTGGTAGGGTACTTTTAGCCAGAAATATCAGAAGTTTATTAAACCGATATTTTAATAAGGCCGATATCAGGGGTATAAAAGTAAATGATTTGCGTAATACTTTTATCGTTTTTCAATTAAAAGCGGGAGTACCTTTGGATATCGTGTCCCAAGTCGTGGGCCACAAAAGAATTTCCACTACTGAGAAATATTTGGAACTTATTGATACAAAAGAAGAATCAAGAGGAATTAAATTAAAGGAACTATAATCTGGCGCGCTTGGCAATTTCAGCTTCAACTAGAGCTTTAGGACGACCATATTTTAGGGCCGATAATTTTTTAATCATAGCGGCCAATTCTGGATTGCCGGATTTTTTACGTTCATTTGCCGGTATCCTAAGAGAAAAAGGATCTTTAGGAACACCGTTAATCATGGTTTTCAGATAAACTTCGGCCATACCTAAATTTAATAAGTCATGCTCGCTAAAAGTAGGTTGGAATTGTTTAGATAAGAATCCGGCATCTGAAAGGCCTACTCTGAAAGAACAAATAGAACCAACATTACCAAAAACAGCATTTTTAACTTCATCGTCCATTTGGGAAATAAACTGATTGGCAACAGTTAAATTTAAATGATATTTACGAGCCTCAGAAAGAATGACGGCAAAATCTTGAGTAGCAAAATTTTGAAATTCGTCGACATATAGGTAAAAATCACGTCGATTTTCCTCTGGTGTATCTTGGCGACTCATGGCTGCAATAAGAATTTTAGGGATTAAAATTAATCCTAAAAAGGCAGAATTTTCTTCACCGATAGTACCTTTAGCTAGATTAATAATAAGAATTTTACCCTCGTCCATTGCTTGTCGGAAATTAAAGGCGGATGTCCCCTGTCCAATAATATTTCTCATCATAGTATTGGTGATAAAACGACCAAATTTAGAAACAATGTAGTCGAGAACTTCAGATTTGTGAAAATCGTTGGTATTGGCAATTTGATCAGTCCAGTAACGGCGAACCATAGGATCTTTTACTTTAGGCAAGAGATATTGAACATAAGAAGGATCAGTTAAGCAACGAACGACTTCAATAAAGGTGGCACCAGGTTCAACCATAACAGTAAGCATGATATTTCTAATGGCGTGTTCAAAACGGGGACCAACAATACCCGTTTTATATGGATCATAAAGTTTATACATAAGATTAATAATGGAGCTGGTGACAAAATCTTTTTGATCTTCGCGATCACACTCCATTACGTTAAAACCCATGGGACGTTCAGTTTGTGAGGGGTCAAAATAAATGACATCTTCAACTCTTTCAGGAGGAATACGTTCTAGGATACTTTCAAAAGTATCGTGAGGATCGATAAAACATACACCTTTACCAGCCTTGATATCTTGAAGAGCCATGTCGGCTAACAACCAAGATTTACCAACACCGGTTTGTCCAACAATGTAAAAATGGCGTTGTCGATCATTGTCCGTTAAACAAAATTTTTTAGTGACACCGCGGTAAATGTTGTCGCCAATATACAATCCTTCCTGGGGTGATTCTGGGGGAATCGGACCTTTTTTAGATTTAAGCCAATAAATATTTGGTGTTTCAATTGATTTATTGGGAAAATGATAGATAGAAGCAATCTCATCGGTGGTGAGGATGGTTTTTACTTTCCACCAATAAATAACCGGATACTTGTAAATAAAATCATTGATAAACTGGGAGGGAAAGCGAATTTTACGAGAAGAGAGCTTGTTCCAAGGGGATTCCAGTTGACCGAAACAAGCTTTGAGGTTGGAAAGATTAATTTTAGCTATTTCTTTGGTTGGGGCTACAGCAACAATACGAATGGCCGTTTCAAAACCAGTCTTGTTACTTTTTGCATCAACGGCTTCAAGCTGATGAGCGTCAACCTTAAAACTGGCTTTTTCTGGGTTGGATTCAGATTTTTTAGTGTTGCTGATAAAAGATTTACCAGATTTTGACCAACCAGAATCAGTGGGTGACAAAACAAGTTGAATAGCGATACTTTCGTCAGTATTCAATTTAGAAAGTACAGACGTAAAGGCAGAAAGCGTATCTGTAGGAATTTCTTTGTATGTTTTAAGTGGATAATATGATTCTTTTTTTAAACCTAGCCAAGCAGTTTCAACTTTGCCATTTTCTGAAAAAATATTAGGTTCATCTACTGCCTGAATATCGGCACCGGCATAAACACTATAAATTTGTTTTTCAAGAAGGTCGCGATATTTTTCAGGAAGAGAAATGTAAAAACGAATATCGTCGTGGTTACCAACTATTTCTAAGGAAAGAGAGGGTTGAGCAATAAAATTCTGGAAAAGCTTGAATTTAGCTGATTTATAGAAACTGGCCACAATACCAATAATCGGTTCCATGGCATCAATTTTGACTTCATTATCCTGGGGAACAGCAACCATGAGGGTAACAAGTTTAAGCGATTTTTCTTCACGATCACGCCAGCGAAACCAGATAACAAAAACNNGGTATCAGGTAACATCGTTTTTAAAAGTGACTCCCCCGTCTTTCATTTTAATCAATCGAAGAATAAACACTGAAAGCCAACGAGCGGCATCTTCAAAAGGTTTCTTAAAACCAGTAAGAAAGTTGGCTTTTGTAAGATTTAAAGAAATTTTATTCTGGGGAGGGATGATAGGCTTTAGCACAATCTGACCGTTATTATCAGTTACAGTCTGATTTGTTTGATTGTCTTGTGTCCTTTCAACTTTTTCCAGCCAAGTGCTAATTTCACGAGGAACAGGGATTTTATTGATATTTTCTTGGCTAACATCTCTAATAACCTCTCCCAAACCTTCAGGTTGCTGGGTAAATTCTGACTTTATTTTTTCGTTTTCGGACATTGTAAAAAGTATAGGCTAAAATTGGTATAATTCCAACAGCGTGTCAAATTTTTTTAAAGAAATCAGAAAAATAGATAACCGGCAAATATACATGCCGGGGGTGACTACTTTCTTGATTATATTTATAATTGGGATAGTAGTCTGGTTTTTTCATGGTGGGAGTTTTAAACTTTACGCCAGTATTTTTTTTAGTCTTTACCACATAACTGGACAAATCTGGATTTCGGTAATGTTGATTGGGATTGTGCAAAACATTGCTTTTTTGCCATTACGTTTTATTGGAATGAGATTATCTAAGCCTTTTGATGACTTTGAGGAAAAAATTAAGGAACAAAGTCAACAGGAAGCTTACCTCCTATTTAAAAATAAGGTCCAAAAGGGAGATTCCTCAATGGTTTTTTATATTTTTAATTTCATTGTTAATGCTATTGCCCTTGTCTCGGCAGGAAGAATCTTTTTAATTGATTTTTATCATCAAAAGTTAAATCCAAACTTACTCTATAATTGGGCACCTTATCCGAATTACCCCCTAAAAGGAACCTATTTTAAATTGCCCTTTTTTAAAGTGACAGAATTTTTGTCATTGTCTTGGGGAAAAATCTTTATGATTTGGATAGGAATCACATTATTTTTTGCGGTAATCCGAATTTTGTGGCGTTTATCAAAATGGTTATTGGCTGGAAATAAAGGGCTCCTAAAGGCCAGAATTGGTTACAACCGGTTATTGATAAAAACCAGTGGTTTTAGTTTGACTTTTTTGATACTCTCGATAATTTTTTTACGTAATATACCGATAAAGTTTCAATTTATAACTTTGGTGGCTGATTTAACCAGACAAAATTCAACCATGAATTTTATTACGGCAGTGGGCACTTTTTTAACCACGATACATGCCGGTTTAACTAGAATCAAAATTGATTCTGAGATTCTACGTTTACAGGGAGTAGCCCAAAAAGCAATTACAGAATTAAGCAGAGAAAAAATCCGTGAAAGCTTAAGAAATGCCTTGATATTAGGCGCCGGTGCTTTTTTTGTCACCAATCATATTCCGTGTGCTTTTGAATTATCCGTGGCTACTTTTGAATTATTATATATTTTGTCGCCATATACTTTCGACAAGATACTCATTAGAGCCGGAGCTCAACAACACAAGTTGGCCGTAACTGAAGATGGAAAAAAATAATTTTTCAAATACCCTAAAAAAATATCAGGAATGGTTGTGGCCAACAATTGAAAAAGAAATAATGTCAACGAAGGATTATCCTTCATACTGCCGATT
>MTKZ01122714.1_pt1 | contig 34358 bp, 27 predicted proteins | sample 1042781 | NCBI WGS metagenome assembly MTKZ01 (sample SAMN06212207, study PRJNA360539) | anaerobic digester metagenome | biome: Wastewater treatment plant; material: sludge; isolation source: anaerobic digester fed with sludge from wastewater treatment plant | place: Denmark: WWTP Viborg ...
CTAGCACTGTGTCGGTCGCCACGCTCTGCGTGACGGTTACGGAACCGCAGTTGTCCGTGGTGAGAATGTAGTTGGTGCCGGTAATGTCCGGCATAAGCGCCTGGCAGTTCGTGCCCGCCGTCAGGGCCACGTTGGTCAGGCACCAACTGATTACCGGCGGCTCCGCGTCGTCCACCGTCACCACGAAGCTGTCTGCCGCGCTGTTGCCCGTCGCATCCGTGGCCTGGAAGGTGTTAGTCGTTTTACCCGCGGGAAACAAGGAACCGCTGGGCAGGCCGGCGAGTTGGGTAATCATCACCTCCGAACAATCGTCCCGGCTTGCTGGCGCGGTGTAATGAACTACGGCGCCGCACTGGCTGGGTTGGTTGGTCGTGCCCAGGTCCGCCGGGCACTCGATCGAAGGCGGTGCCTGGTCTAGCACCAGCACGAAGCTGGTGCAGTAAGCCGCGTTGCCCGCAGGGTCGAAGGCCCCCAGCACGACCTGGTTTGTGCCCAGGCCTAGCACTGTGTCGGTCGCCACGCTCTGCGTGACGGTTACGGAACCGCAGTTGTCCGTGGTCAGGATGTAGTTGGTGCCGGTAATGTCCGGCATAAGCGCCTGGCAGTTCGTATCCGCTGCCACGATGACGTTGGTTACATGCCAGGAGATGGTTGGCGCCTCGGCGTCCAGGACAACCACGCGTTGCTGGCAGCTATTGGTGTTGCCGCTGGTATCGGTGACCGTCCAGGTGACCAGGTTGGTGCCCAGCGGATAGCTTGACTGTTGATCGTTGGTTACCCCTGCTATTCCGCAGTTGTCGCCTGTTACCGGACTGCCCAGAGCCACATTGGTCGCCGCGCATGTGCCCGCATCCGCGTTCACGGCCACGTCTGCAGGACAGGAGATAGTGGGGGGCGAGGTTTCGCCCGTCGTGAGGACGGCGGCGAGTGAAGCGGCGCTGCCCAGCAGATTGCTAACGATCATTGTGTAAGAGCCCGCGTCGGGGCATTGGAAGTCGGACAGAGTCAGCGTGGTTGAGGTTGCCTCCGCCAGATTTGTCCCGTTGAATTGCCATTGATAGCTCAAGGGCGGAAGTCCGACAGCCAGCCCCACCAAACGGACTTCGCAACCCTCGATCACGGTTTGGCTGAAAGGATGCACTGTAACGTGTGGGCGACCATCGCTTGCCAGCGCCAGTGGGTGATATCCACCAGCGGCGGTTGCCGCCACATTGGTCAGTCCCGCCGGAAGATTGGTTTGAGCGTAGGTGTTGTCACCCCACCCGAGCATTGTCCCGTCCGATGTCAGCGCGAGGCTGTAATACCGCCCCGCAGCGATGGCGACCACATTGCTCAAATCGGCAGGCGGGTTGATCTGGCCGTAGGTGTTATCGCCCCAGCCAGCCACCGTTCCGTCGGCTCGGAGCGCCAGACTGTGGTTGCCGCCGGCGGCGAGCATGACCACATTGCTCAAACCGTTGGGGATGTTTGCCTGCCCGTATTGTGGGTTGACTCCGGCGTTGGTGAGGCCTGCCCCCCATCCCACCACTGTTCCATCGCACTTCAAAGCCAGGCTGTGATAACTCCCGGCCGCTATGGCCACCATGTTGCTCAACCCGCCCGGAACGCTCGCCTGCCCGTAATGCGGAGTCAGTCCGCTGTTGGTTGTGCCCGCGCCCCAGGCTGTCAGCGAACCGTCGCGCTTCAAAGCCAGGGTATGAAATCCGCCGCCGGAGGTCATTGCCACGTCGCTCAAGCCGTCCGGCACCATCGCCTGCCCGAAGTGCGGGCTGATACCCGTGTTGGTTGTTCCTGCGCCCCAGGCTGCCAGGGTCCCGTTGGATTCAAGTGCCAGGCTGTGATAGGCCCCGGCTGCGAGGGCAACGACATTGCTCAAGCCATCCGGCACGATTGCCTGCCCTCGCTGCGGGTTGACGCCGGTGTTGGTCGTGCCCGCGCCCCAGGCTGCCACGGTCCCGTCGGCCCTCAATGCCAGACAGTGGTAAAGGCCGCCAGCTACCGCCAGCACGTTGCTCAAGCCTCCGGGAACATTGGCCGCGGCGTAGTCGTTGCGGCCCCACACGACCAGCGGCCAGAGCGTCAAGAGAGCATTCGAACTGGTGACGCTGCCGTAAGCGTTGGTCACCACCAGCCGGTATTCTCCGATTTCAGAGGACTGCACATTTGACACGGTCAAACTGGCCGTGGCTGAGCCGCTGATTTTCCCCCCGTCCGCCAGGTTCGTCCCGGCCCGACGCCACTGAAAACCCATCGGGCCAGCTCCAACGACCGCCGTTGTGAACAAGACGGTCGCCCCGGCCAAGGCCGTCTGGCTGGCGGGCTGAGTCAAGATCACGGGCGGAAGATTCGCAACCAGCGTGGCATTCGAGCTGATTACCTGGCCATAGAGATTGCTTACGGCTAGGGAATAGTAGCCCATATCTCCGGCTGCCACCTGCGCCACGGTCAAAGCGGGCGTGAGCGCGCCGCTGATGTTAGCGCCGTCCACCAAGGGAATGCCCCCTTTAAGCCACTGGTAATGCATGGGCGGAGTGCCAGCCTCGCTGACTGTAAACGTGGCTGGCGCCCCAACACTCACGGTCTGGTTCGTCGGCTGGCCGACGATCCACGGGTCCCGCACCGTCAGCACGGCGTTGGAGCTGAGTGCGGAGCCAAACTCATTGGTAACAATTACGGTGTAGGTGCCGGCCTGGGCCGCGCCTACATTGGTTAGCGTCACCACGCAATCAACTGCCCCAGCGAGGTTAGTGCCGTTGTGAAACCACTCGTAAGCCAGTGGTTCCGTGCCAAGCGCGATGACCTGGAGGATTACATTCGTCCCGGCGATCACCGTTTGGTCGCTGGGCTGACCGGTGACAACAGGCGGCGCGTTGACGGTGATAACATTGGTCGTGGAGTTGTTGCTGGGATTGGGGTCGAAAGTCAGACTGGCGGCCGCAAGAGTATTGGTGTTGGGCCCCCCAACGCTGGGGGTTACCACCAGGGTGAAGTTGGTAGCGCTGCCGCCCGGCATGGGACCGACGCTGGCGATAACCGTCTCGCCGAGGCTGACGCAGCCCGGGGACGCCGAGACGAAGGTGACACCGGCCGGCAAGGTATTGGTCAGCGTCACATTGACAGCGGGGGCCGGCCCGAGGTTGGTGACCGTGAGGGTGTAAGTGAGGGGTTGGCCGCGAACCACGGGGTTGGGCGAAGCCGTTAGAGCGGCCTCAAGGTCGGCACTCGCGGTGCAGCAGGCATAGCTCAGAATGGTGACCGACAGAGTGTCAACGTGCCAGCCTGCGCCGCTGACGCCGCTATCCGAGCCGCAGCGCCAGCGCAACTGGATGCTCTGACCGGCAGCCGCCGGGGGCAGATTGATCAGGGTGGCGATGAAGCCGCCGGAGTTGCCCGTCCAGGCGGACCGGCCCGACAAGGGGTTGTTATAGGAACTGCTGAGTGTGCGGGTGTAGCCGCCGCTGACGAAGTTGCCGCCCGCCGTTAGGATGTCGGCCCACGACTACGGTGCCGATCTTGATTTCCAGCACACCGCCATCGTAGCCGGACTCAAGTTGGTAGCTGTGTTGGAAACTCACCTGGGCCGGGCTGACTGGCAGCGTGATGGTCGGAGAGTTTAGCTCGTTTACGCCAACGTCGTCCGGGTCGGGAGAGAAGACGGAATTGGGGGCGGTGTCGCTCGCGGCTGTGGTGGTGACCCACCCCGACTGAGCGTTGCTGGCTGAGGTGGTCCAATTTGCCGGCAAGGCCGGGGGAGTGACAGCGTCGAAGTCCTGATGGAGATTAGTGGAGATGCTGGACTGGCCCAGCGGAAACGAGAAGGTCACTGTCCCCAAATTTGTGCCGCTGTCTTCCAAGTGGAGGGTGGCGGTGTTGTTGCCCCCGCAGGCGCCCGTGGCCGTAAAAGTGAAGGGGCGGGCGACCGCCGCGGCATTGGTGACCAGCACGCCGTAGGCCTGCGGACCGCTTGGCGAGGTTACGCCGTTGGTGGCCAGCAGCGTCGCGACGAGGTTGGTGGTGTTGCGCCCGCCGCTGTTCTTCAGGGCAAAATCAACGCTGACCGTTTCATTGGGATCAGCCACCCCGTTGGCAGGGGTGCATCCTTCGAGCTTGACCAGGGCGTTGTCCGCGGCGATGACCGGTCCTTCCGGACCAACCCCAAAAGTCATCGTCGTTCCACTGGCGCTGAAATGGTGGAAGTTGATGCCGGACGGCGACCCATCCCACCAGCGGGCACTGGGGCTGGTTGAGTCGCTGAACCAGTTGCTGTAGCCGCCCGCCGTGTTGCCGAGGTAGTAAAGATCTCTGGAGTCGCCGCTGTTGACGTTGTTTTGAAAGTGCCACAGGTTGTCGGCCTGCATGAGGGACGCTTCGTAGTTCAGGTGGGAGGTGTTGAGGTTGGTGCTTTGGTTGTCCCGGTCGCCCAATTCGTCAATGTGCCAGATCGCGATCCCGGAAGCGGGGAGGTTCGCGTCCCGGCCGCTCTTCTGGCGGTTTTCCACCAGGAAGTACTCCGTGGACACTCCTGGTTTGGCGTAGCGGTAGAAGTTGTTGAAGTTCGTGCCCGAGGAACTGACGGATGCCGTGAGAACAGAACTGCTGGTCAGGGGAATGGTCGTCGCCCATCCGGCAGCACGTTTCAGATAAGCGCAGACTTGCGCAGGGTTGTAATTGAAGCTGCCACTACTCATCAGGCAGAAGTTCCCGGCCCCGCCGGTCGAGTCATAATCGTAGTCGTAGAGGTCCGGGAATCCGCACAGCATGTGGCCGTTCTCGTGGCAGAAGGTCCCCAGCGTAAGGCCGGTCCCAAGGTTGGTGATTTGGTATCTATAGACCCTTTTGCCGTTGCCCAGGTCAATTGAGCTGGCCAGCACCCATGAATGGGGCCACAGCCCATAAGACCAAACCCCGCTATTGGCTCCCGCGAAGAAGACATTGCAGGCGGCTACGCGGCTGCTCCCATCCACCGTCAGGTTGCTGAACGTCGGCAGGATGTCTGTTGTGTAATTCGCCAGCGCTTTCATGGCAGCGATGGCATCCGTGATGAGCAGGCGCCCCTGTATCCCGCAATCGTTGGCGGTGTTGTTGTAATAGGTCTTGGGTTGGGGCGCCCGGATGTAGATTGTCACCACGTTGCTGTAGGTGAGCAGGTTTGCGGAGTTGTCGAGGTAGTATTGTTTTACCGAGCCATTGTTGCCGTAGCCGGTGTAGCTGTCGCCGTTACAGTAGTTGATGACTTCCGCCTGCGGGATGGTTCCGACTGCATCACTGAAATCAATCAGCAGGGTCAGCCCCAGCTTCTGTCCTGTCGTGGTCCAGGACGGTGGCGACTTCGCGTCGCCGTCCTTCGCGGCAGCGAGTTCGGCGAGCCGTTGTCGGCTCTTCAAATCGCTCCAACGCCGTGTAATTTCCATACCTTGATCCCAACGCGCGAAGCGGGCTGCTGCTTGCTTGCGCACTGCCTTGGAATTGATTCGCAGGTGCGGTTTGAGGCCCAGCGCCGCAGGATCGCCCCGGCCAACGGCAACGCCGATGCCAACGAGTTGCTCCCCGTCGGCGGACAACTGCGCGTACTCGTAGCCTCGGGTCTGCTGGTTGAAGACGACCGTGTATCCATCCAGGGTTTCGAACACAGCGTAGAATTCGTCGCCCTGCCCCCAGAGCACAATCTGTGTCCCGTCAGGTTGCGTGAACGGCACCTTCTCTGCGAAGGGCGCGCCCGGCGCGGCGATTCGGCAGAGAAACAGCAGGCTGGCAAGTCCGACCAGTCTGGGGATCGTAGGTTTCATAGTGACCCTCTCTGGCTGCTGGGGAATGGCTATTTCATTACAAGCAACTTCTCACAGGTGCGAGCCTGGCGCAAACTGCAGGAAAGGTCGAACTAATTGCGCAAGCGGAGCGCAGCAGTTCGTGCCTGCCCAAACGGCTTGAAAACCCGGTCTGCTGTGCCAACATCCCGGGCATGAAGTCTTTGATGACCGTTCACGCGCTGCTGACCGCTGCTTTCGTTTTGAACCCTGGCGCCATGCCTGGCCAGACCGGGCCAGCCTCCGAGCTTAATCAGTGCGTGAAGCCTGTCCCACGCGACGGACAAGGCTATCAGCGGCATCTGGAGCTGAGCAAGCGTGTCAAGGACAGTCAGGGGCTGGCCAAAGTCATCTTCGTCGGCGACTCCATCACTCAGGGTTGGGAGGGCAACGGCAAAGAGGTCTGGGCCAAGTATTACGCACCCCGGCAGGCTCTGAACCTGGGTATTGGCAGCGATCATACCCAGCACGTTCTCTGGCGCCTCGACCACGGCAATCTCGACGCCCTGCGCCCCAAGGTCGCCGTCGTCCTCATCGGCGTGAACAACATCCCCGACACCAACAATACTCCCCGGCAGGTTCTCGAAGGGGTGACCGCGGTCGTCAGGAAGCTCCGGGAGAAGCTCCCCGAGACCAAGGTTCTGCTCCTGGGCATTTTCCCATTCCGGGAGGACTTCTGCGACCAGCGCGCCAAGGCGCTCCAGGTTAATCAGGCTCTGCACAAGCTGGATGATGGCCAATGGATTCGGTTCCTGGACATCGGCCACCGGTTTATCCAGCCCGATGGCAGAATCTCCCGGAGCATGATGCGCGACTTCTTGCACCTCTCGCCCGCCGGCTATCGTCTGTGGGCCGAGGCCATCGAGCCCGAGCTGGCGTCCATGCTTGGTGAGAAACCTATAGCGCCGTGAATCGGGCGCGCTCTGGCGAAATCTCCTTCGCACGATCCATTCCGGGGCGTGTGTCTGGGGGGGCGGATTTGCTGTTTCCGAAAGGGCCAGACTTCTCTAAGCTTCGCCCCCGCATGATGGCTGTTAAATTGTCCTTATGAAGATTGCGTTGTTTGGCATTGCCGAGATCAAAGCCGGCAAGCATAACCTCAAGGATCCGCGGCTGGACCAGGCCGACAAGTTGGTCGAGGCTGACAAGAAGACCCACGCACAAGCCGATGTGATCGGCGAGGACCTGATGCTTGAAGCCGATGGCATCCTTGCCACCCAGGAAACGAAGGCGGATTTGATCCTCAAAGACCTCGAGTTCGTGGAAACGCGCCTGGGTCGCGATCCGCAGCCCGGGGAGCGCGCGGCGCTGGAGAAGATCAAAGCGCTGCTGGAAAGCGAACGGTTTGTATTCAACTCAGGCCTGAGCGCCGAAGACTTGCAGGCGGTCGCGGCGCACAGCTTTTACACGAACAAGCCGGTCACGGTCGCGGCGTACGAAGACCTGCAGGATCCGGAGGCCCTGTTGCTGCGAGCCTTTACGGACGCAGGCTACATCTGTTTTCTGACGGTCGGCGGCAAGGAGAACCGCGCCTGGCCCATTCGCAAAGGCAGCACAGCCTGGGAAGCGGCCGGCACGATTCACTCGGATATCCAGAAGGGCTTCATCCGCGCGGAAGTGATCAGCTTTGCTGACTTCATCGCAGCCGGCGGCGAGACCCAGGCGAAGCGGGCGGGCAAGCAGCGCCTGGAACTCAAGCAGTATGTCGTGCAGGATTATGACCTGGTGAACTTCCGCTTCAATAAGTGAGCTGGCTGGATTGAGCGTCACGCAACACGCAATGTGTGACACAGAGATGCCGATTTACCCCTTTCCGCTGCCGCGCTGTCTGGTTTAGAGTCTGGGCGTTATGGCCTTCCTGTGCCGCTGCATTGTGGTTTTGACCTTGCTGCTCGCCGCTGGGGCGCGGCTTTCGGCGGCGAGCGCGGCGGACCGCGCCTTCGACGCGGCCATAAAGGCTTTCCGTGACACCTTCTATGACCGGGCGGAAGCGCAGTTGGCCGAGTTTCGTCAGAAGTATCCAACTTCGCCGCGCCTGGCGGAAGCGATCCTGCTGCAGGCACAGGCGCGGCTGGAACTGGCGAATTACACTGGCGCGATTGATCTGTTATCCGCCCACCAGACCAGCGCGGGCGCCAACGCCGACCACTACCTATTCTGGCTGGCAGAAGCTTATGCGCGCAAAGGGGATTGGCGCGCGGCCAGCGAGGCCTTTGCGCGGCTGGTCAAAGAGTTCCCGGCCTCCTCGCGGCGCCTGGAGGCCGTGATTGGCGAAGCATCGGCGCGGGCGGCTTTGGCGCGAACAGACCCCGCGGAATGGCCGCGCCTGATCGCTTTGCTCCAGGAAACAAACGGGGTCTTCCAGTCCGCAGTGCGCGCCCAGGCCGATTCCGAACTGTTGGCACATGGCTGGTTGTGGCTGGGCGAAGCGCAGTTTGCGACCAGGGATTATCGCGCCGCCGAGGAGACCATCCAGCCGCTGGCCAAGCGCCTCTTGAAACCGAAGCTGGCCTGGCAGTGGCAGTATCTGCTATGCCGCATCCAGGTTGCCGACGGGCGGCCGGAAGCGGCGCTGCAGGGCACAACCAACCTCCTGGCGATGGCGGCCAGTGCCGCGCAAGGCAACCTGCGAGCCGAGAGCGCCGCGTTCCAGGCCGCCTTGTTCGAGCGGTTGGGCCGCATCGAAGACGCCGCCGCGGCTTACCAGCAGAACCTTGCCGACGGCGCCCCGCCCGAGCGCCAGTGCCAGGCGCTGCTGAGGATCAGCGAATTGTATCTGGCCCACAACAAGATCCCGGAGGCCACACAAATCCTGGAGAGGTTTCTGGCGCAGCATCCTGAAGCGGCTTCGGCGGACCTGGCGCTGCTTACGCTGGGGGAGTTGCGGCTCCGTCAATACGAAGCCGCCCCTGGCACCAACCAGGTGCTCGTTGCCGCGATCAATGCGCCGGACGTGACCAACAACCTCCGGCTGGCGCGGGAGTCCCTTGAGGCGCTGACGAAGAAGTTTCCACAAAGCCCGCTCCTCGGGAAGGCGCACCTCGACCTGGGGGGATGTTATTGGTGGGAAGGCCGAATGCCGGAAGCTGAGGCCGCCTTCCAGACTGCGGTGGAACGTCTGCCTGCATCGCCGGACCAGGCAATGGCTTACTCCAGGCTGGCGGACGCCCGGTTTCACCAGACGAACTACGCGGGCGCGGTCAAAACCTATCAGGCGATCATCGAGAAGTTCGCCGAGGTGCCGGAGGTAAGGACGAATCTGTTCGAGCGCGTTCTGGATCAGACCGTGCGGGCGGGATTGGCGGCAGGGGACCTGGCGGCTGCCACCAACGCGCTCCACAAGGTGCTGGCCTGGTATCCCGACCGCCCGGATACCGTCCGGGCGGTGCTGTTGACCGGCCAGGAAATCAGTCGCCGAGGCGATGCGGCGGCGGCGCGGCGGATATTCCTGGAGTTTACCAATAGCGTTCCCCACACCCCCCTGCTGGCAGACCTGCAACTGGCCGTGGCTGGCACCTACGAGCAGGAGAGCAGGTGGCAGGAGGCGATTGCGCAATATGACATCTGGCTGGCCACTTTCACGAACAATCCGGCCCGGCCGCGCGCCGAGTATGCTCGCGCCTGGAACATCTTCCAGGCCGGCCGCGAGACAAATGCGCTGACGAGCTTCACCAACCTCGTGGCCCGGTTTCCAACCAACGAATTCGCTCCTCTGGCCCAATGGTGGGTTGCTGACTATTATTACCGCACGGGCAACCCTGTGGAAGCGGAGCGGAATTACAAGCTGCTGTTCCTGAACACGAACTGGCCCCCCTCCGAGCTGACCTACGAGGCACAATTGATGACCGGGCGCGCTGCCGTAGCCCGCCAGGGCTGGGGCGAGGCCAGGACCTACTTCAGCAGCCTGTACAACAACACCAACGGCCCGAGCCTTGACTTGCGTCTCCAGGCCTTGTTCGAACTCGGCCTGGCATTGATGCGAACCGTGGCCCCGTCGGAAACGAATCGGCTGGCCAATTGCGAGGAAGCCACGCGAGCCTTTGGCCGGATTTGCGACGAATATCCGACCAACCGGCTGGCGGTCCGGGCGTGGATTGAGCGGGCCAACTGTTACCTGCAGTGGGCGCTGGCCCGGCAGCAATACGACTCCCTGACCAATGCGCTGAACGCCTACCAGCGGGTCATTGATTCACAGCAAGCCGACGTGCGAGCCCGCAGCCAGGCCAAAGTCGGCCAGGCCATTGTGCTTGGCAAATGGGCCGAACAAAAAGACGGCGAGGAGCGGACCGCCCTGCTCAAGCCGGCGCTCAGTAACTGTCTGGACGTGGTTTACGAAACCATCCTACGAGAAGACGAACAACGCGATCCGTTCTGGACCAAGGAAGCTGGCATCGAGGCCTTCAACCTCGCCGAGGCCATGCAGGCGTGGTCCCAGGTGGCCAGTGTGTACCAGCGACTGACGAATTCGGTCTGGCCCCGGTTGCCCGCCTCGCTGGAGAAGCGCGCTTTGAGGGCCCTGGAGAACCTGGAGCAGGGAAAGGCAGGCCGCTGACTTGCGTGCCCGGCCAGGCAACGCCAGAACCGACCGCCCAACTTCCGCTCCGGGCACAAGCGGCGGCACGCGGGCACTATGAAGCACCTTCCGGCCCAGGAAGCGCTGGCCCTCGGAGTCGTTATTCTGGCCGCTGGGCGCTCCGCGCGCATGGGCAAGCCCAAACTGCTCCTGCCGTGGGGCGAAACGTCTGTGCTGGGTCATTTGATCTGCCAATGGCAAGCCCTCGGGGCCACACAGATTTCCGTTGTTTGTGCCGCAGGTGATCTAGCCCTTGAGGCGGAACTGGACAGGCAAGGCTTCCCGGCCGAAGACCGAATCCACAACCCGGCGCCTGAGCGCGGCATGTTCAGCTCGATTCAAAGCGCGGCGCAATGGCCGGGATGGCGGGCGGCTCTCACCCATTGGGCGATCGTGCTCGGCGATCAGCCGCAGGTGCGGCCCCAGACGCTGCGCCAACTGTTGGATTTCAGCGCCGCGCACCCCGCCAGCGTCTGCCAGCCCGCGCGGCGCGGCCACGGACGTCATCCTGTCCTGCTGCCCAAAGCTGCCTTCCGGCAGGTGGTGGGCACAACAGCGGCGACGCTGAAGGACTTCCTTGCCGCCGGGTCCCAACACATCGCCTGCTGCGAACTCGATGATCCCGGCCTGGACCTGGACATTGACCGTCCGGAGGATTACGAGCAAGCCCTCAGGGTGAGCGGGCTGTCTTCTTAAGTGCGCGCCGCTCGGGAGGCGCGGCTTCAAGCCAGCGGAGAACCAGAGTCTTGCGTTGGTGGCTACATCCCGCTGCGGACAAAGGTGAAATACGCCACCAGCACCAACGCCAGCCCGTAGGTCAGCCAGCCGATCTGCCGGCCTTTGCCGCTGAACAGCTTGATGATTGGGTAGCTGATAAAGCCCAGCGCGAGGCCGTCGGCGATCGAATAGGACAACGGAATCCCGATCAGGGTCAGGAAAGCAGGCACCGATTCGCTGTAATCCTTCCAGTCCACCTTCGCGACGTTTTGAATCATCATGGCGCCGACGATCACCAGCGCCGGCGCGGTAATGGGCGGGTAGCTGCCCACCATCGCGATCAGCGGGCTGAAGCAGAGCGCCAGCAGGAATAGAGCTGCAACCACCAGCCCCGTCAGCCCCGTCCGCCCGCCCTGCTCGACGCCCGCGGCGCTCTCGACAAAACTCGTCACCGTGCTCGTGCCCAGCGCCGCCCCCGCAACCGTGCCAACCGCATCCGACAGCATCGCCTGTTTGGCGCGAGGCAACTTGTTGTCTTTGATGAAGCCCGCTTGCTCGCATACACCGATCAGCGTGCCGATCGCGTCAAATACGAGCATGAACAGGAACACGAAAATGAACGGCAGCATCTTCGGCGTCAGCGCATGGGCCAGGTCTGCCTTTAAGAACGTCGGCGCCAGGGATGGTGGCGGCGCCACGATGCCTTTCGCAAATTCAAAGCGCTGTTCCAGCATTGACCCGGTGACGTCCGCCGCAGCCGCAATCGCGCGGGGCAGGTGCGGCAGGGCCAGTTTGAGCACCACGGCCAACGCCGTCGCGCCCACGATGCCCCAGAGGATCGAACCGCGCACTCCGCGCGCGTGCAGCACCGCCGTCAGTAGCAGCCCGGCAAAGAACACGAGCAAATCCGGCGAGGCAAAATGCGCGTTCATTCTCACCGCCGTGCCGGGGTCCTTGAGAATCAGCCCGGCATTCTGCAGGCCGATGAAGGCGATGAACAATCCAATGCCCGCGGCAATGCCGTTCTTCAGGCTGGGACTGACGGCGTTGAAGATCAGCTCGCGCAGCCCCACCAGCGACAGGATCAGGAACAGCACCCCCGAAATGAACACTACTCCCAGCGCCACTTCCCACGCATTGCCAAACCCCGCTGCCGCCGCAGCCGGGATGGCCGAGAACACGAAGAAGAAATTCTCCCCCATCCCGGGCGCCTGCGCGATAGGATAGCGCGCATACAGCGCCATGATGGCCGTGGCCAGCGCCGCCGACAGGCAGGTCGCCGCCGTCACCGCGCCAAAATCCATGCCCGTGGGTTTGCCGAACATCGCGCCCGACAACACAGCCGGCTGGACGAAGATGATGTAGGCCATCGTCAGGAAGGTCGTCAGCCCCGCCAGCAATTCTGTCCGCGCACTGGTCTGGTTCTCCGACAGGCGAAACAATCGTTCGAGCATAGCCATCCCCAGAGTTCTGCGCCCCCTTTTCAGCCAACTCAAGCCCGGAGTTGGAGAAAGCGCCGGCAAGCCAGGTCCGGGGTGGTGCCGCTCCCGCGCCAGCGCATCCAACACTGGATTGGTTTGCCGTCGTCCTCAATGGGGCCGGGATGCCGTGCCCGATTTGACAGGCTCAATTCAATGCGCTATTCATAATGGCCCAATGACAAATCTGACACTGCGCGGCAGCATGTGCGCTATCGCACACATGTTCAACCGCAGACCTGAAGACCTCAGTATCGCCCTCGTGGCGTTCTCCCTGGCGGCCACGACTCTCCCGCTGCAGGCTCAGCCAATCACTGTTCCAAACTTCTCCTTCGAATCGCAATCGGGTGCTGGCTACCCGTTTGGCGTGAACGTCTACATTGACTCCTGGCAAAAGCCTGAGAACCCAGGCTACCCGGAAGGCGGAGAATTCTACTGGATCCAGTCAGCCGGAGCCTTCGTCGGCATCCCGCCGAACACTCCGAATCCGTACAGCAACCTCCTGGGCAGTCAGGCAGCCTACGTGCTGTCCATGCCCGGCGCCGGCCTGTTTCAGGACGACCAAACCGCCGACTGGAGCGGCGCGCAGACCGGGCTGAACGCCACCTACCAGGTCGGCTCGTCCTATCAATTGACCCTTGGCGTCTTTGGCAAAGGCATGGTGGAGGATTACTCCAGCCTCGAACTGAGCCTCTACTACCGGGACGGTGCAAGCCGGATCACAATCGGCACGCCCACCACCATCACCTTTGACACGGCCATCTTCAATCCCGCAGGGCCGTTCGCACTCGTTGACTACTCCGTCATCGTTCCCACCGTCCAGGCCGGAGACGCCTGGGCCTACAAGAACATCGGCATCTCGATTGCATCCGTCCTTGGCAACGGCTCCGGCTATTGGGACATGGACAACGTCCGCCTGGTTGCCACCGTGCCCGAGCCGGGCTCCCTCACCCTCGCGGCTTTAGGGCTGAGCGCCCTCCTGTTCAGGAGACTGCGCTCCTGAGGCGAAGCCTGAGGGCGGGCGCCGGAACGCCAGCCCCCGGCCAGGTTTCCTCCCATGTTCAAGCCGACTCTTGCCATCGCCGCCGGCATCGCCTTCACCTTGCTGGAGCCCCTGGCCTCCGCTGGCCCCATCCCTGTTCCTAACGCCTCCTTCGAGTCCCCCGCCACCACCTTTGTGAGCGTTAACATAGACTCCTGGCAGAAGGCAGACAAACCCGGTTGGTATGCCGAAGGCGGCGGCTTCCTTTGGAGCCAGCTGGTCGGCCTTTTCAAGAACACGGGCATCACCAGCCCCGATCATATTGACAACTGCGACGGCAGCCAGGCCATCTGGCTGTTCGTTGTCCCCCAAGTCGCCCTCTTCCAGGACTACGACTCGACAGACTGGAGAAGCCCGGTGCCTACTCACGCCTTCAGCGCCACCTTCGAGCCCGGCAAGTCCTACCAGCTAACTGTCGGTGTCCTTGGGACCAGCGGCGGCATGCTCCAGGGCGCCACGCTCGAACTCAGCCTCTACTATCGCGACGCCAACAGCAACAAAGTCGCCGTCGCCGCCGTCTCCATCACCAACACCCCCTCCATCTTCAGCACCAACACCCATTTCGTGGACTGCCAGGTCGCCGTCCCCACCGTGAGGCCCACCGACGCCTGGGCCGGACAAAACATCGTCATCCAGATGCTCTCGACCGTGGATACCAACCTCCAGGGCGGCTACTGGGATCTCGACAACGTTCGCCTCTCCTCAATTNNCTCAATTCTCGAGCCCGTTCTCCTCAACCCCGTCCGGACCAACAACCAAATCCAGTTCACCCTCCAAAGCGAGCCTGACCTCCGGCTCGAAATCCTCTCCGCCACCAACCTCACCCTCCCCCTGTCCGACTGGACCAGCCTGGGCACCCTCACCAACACCTCCGGGACCGCTTCCTTCACCGACCCTGCGGCAGGCACCTGCCGCCGCTTCTACTGCGCGCGGCGCCTGCGCTGAGAGAACCGGATGAACTCCGCGCCTTCATCTACTCGCGCCTTTACGCTCATCGAACTGCTGGTCGTCATCGCCATCCTCGCCATCCTCGCCGCATTGCTGCTTCCCGCGCTGGCATCTGCCCGGGAAAAGGGCAAGCGAGCGGCCTGCGTTTCCAACCTGCGCCAGATCGGCATCGCCATACACAACTACGCCCCCGATTTCGACGGCCGGATCCCCTTCGGCCCCAAAGCCCCGCCGTTCACCAGCCCCGCCGAGTTCTACCCCTCCACCGGCGCCCCCACGAGCCTTCTTTCGCTGCGCAGCGGGGCCCCGGCGGCCCTCGGCCTCCTCCTCCAGCCCTACCTCGCCACGCAGCCCAAAGTCCTGTTCTGCCCCAGCAGCGATCAACCGCTGGACGCCCAGGCCGAGCTGAACAAGGTCGGCACCAGCCAAGCCCAGGGCAGCTACTACTATCGCCACGGCGGCAATACCCAATTGTTCGAGAACCCGGCTGCCCCTCCTCCAACCGAACACCTCAAGCTCGACAGCCTTGGCCTCAACCGCAAGGGCCTGCCGATCCGCGCGCTGGCTATAGACACCCTTTTCCTATGTCCGGATGACCTGGAGGTCTTCAACGTCAAACCCCGCACCCACCACCAGCAACGCGTTGCTGACATTCTCTTTTCCGACGGTCATGTCGCCACGCGGCCCAACCGCAACGGCAGATTCACCGTGGACGTGCGGGACTACGCCCAGTTGCGCGACTCCTTCAATCGGATACTCGCGGTCCTTGAACAGGCCGACACCGAGCCGTGAATCCGGCAGCTTAAGCCGCCCTATTTCGGCAACTTCTCAAACCGGAACGTGCAGCACCCCAGCTCCAGCACGTTCTTATTCGCCGCAAGCCGGTTCTTGAGGCTTGGAATCAACCTGTGTACCCGATGCTTTCCGTTCCTGCAATAAATTGGGATGCAGCCCAAACTCGCCCCCCACCACTGGCGCGGAGCAGAGGCGCAATAGCGGGCTCTATCGGTCTCTCGATGGGCGACTGCTTGCACAAGCCTGGTGCCCGGCAGGCAGAGGTTAATATCTACATATCAAGATACGTTGATTTCTGGCTTGCCCTGCAGGATGGCAGCCGTTAGGTTGCTCCGGTCCGGCCCGTTGAGGGGCCAGCCGAATTGTGGAATAAGACAATGGCAGATGTGAATGTCAGAGTGGAGCGATCGCAGGAGCTGGAGCGGCTGCTGCGGGAGCGCATTGTGCTTCTGGACGGGGCGATGGGCACGATGATCCAGGCGCACCACCTGGGCGAGGCGGCATTTCGCGGGGAGCGTTTCAAGGATTGGCCTCGGGATTTGAAGGGCAACAACGACCTGCTCAGCCTGACGCAGCCGCAGATCATTCAGGCCATCCATCGTGAGTACCTCGAAGCCGGGGCAGACATTATCGAGGCGAACACGTTCAACTCGACCTCGATCTCGCTGGCGGATTACGGGCTGGAGAACCTGGCCTATGAGCTGAATGTGGCGGGGGGGCGCAATGCGCGCGTCGCGGCGGACGCCGTGATGGCGGCGCATCCCGGGCGCGTGTGTTTTGTCGCGGGCGCGCTCGGGCCGACCAGCAAGACGGCATCCCTTTCGCCCGATGTCCATAACCCGGCATTCCGCGCCGTCACTTTTGACCAACTGGTCGGGGCATATTCCGAGCAGACTCGCGGTTTGCTGGACGGGGGGGTGGACTTGCTGCTGCTGGAGACGGTGTTTGATTCGCTGAACTCCAAGGCAGCGCTGTTCGCGATTGCGCAACACTTCGAGGATACCGGCCGCCAGGTGCCGGTGATGGTCTCCTTCACGATCACCGACCTGAGCGGGCGCACCTTGTCGGGCCAGACGGTGGAGGCGTATTGGAATTCCATTTCGCACCACCGGCTGCTGAGTGTTGGCATCAACTGCGCGCTGGGGCCGAAGGAGATGCGGCCATTCATCGAGGAGTTGGCCGGCATTGCGGACATCTTCGTCAGCGCCTACCCGAACGCGGGGCTGCCCAACCCGATGTTGCCGACCGGTTTCCCCGAGACGCCCGAGACGCTCGCCCTGCAGCTCAAGGAATGGGCGGAGAACGGGTGGCTGAACATCCTCGGCGGCTGCTGCGGCACCACGCCCGCGCACATCCGGGCGCTGGCCGGGGCGATTCGCGGCTTGCCGCCGCGCATCCCGCCGAAAATCAAGCCGGCCACCCGCTTGAGCGGCCTGGAGGCGCTGACCATTCGCCCGGAGGCGAACTTCGTCAACATCGGCGAGCGCACCAATATCACCGGCTCGCCCCGGTTCGCCAAGCTGATCCTGGCCGGCAATTACGAAGCCGCGCTGGCCATCGCCAAGCAGCAGGTCGAGAACGGCGCCCAGGTCATTGATGTGAACATGGACGAGGGCATGCTGGATTCGGAGAAGGCGATGACAACCTTTCTGAACCTGGTGGCCGCGGAGCCGGACATCGCCCGCGTGCCGGTGATGATTGACAGCTCCAAGTGGTCGGTCATCGAGGCAGGACTGAAGTGTCTCCAGGGCAAAGGCATCGTCAACTCGATCAGCCTCAAGGAAGGCGAGGAGAAATTCGCCAGCCGGGCCAGGCTGATCCGGCGTTACGGCGCTGCGGTGGTGGTGAAGGCGTTCGACGAACGCGGCCAGGCGGACACCTTCGAGCGCAAGATCGAAGTCTGCGGGCGCTCGTATCGCATCCTGACCCGGCAGGCCGGCTTCCCGGCGCAGGACATTATCTTCGACCCGAACGTGCTCACGGTCGGCACCGGGATCGAGGAGCACAGCAACTACGCGGTGGACTTTATCCGCGCCACGAAGTGGATCAAGGAGAACCTGCCCCTGGCGCGCGTCAGCGGCGGCATCAGCAACGTGTCGTTCTCCTTCCGCGGCAACAACGTGGTGCGGGAGGCGATGCATTCGGCTTTTCTCTACCACGCCATCCGGGCCGGGCTCGACATGGGCATCGTGAACCCCGGCATGTTGGAGGTGTATGAGGAGATACCCGGGCCGCTGTTGGAGCGCGTGGAAGACCTGCTGCTCAATCGCCGGCCGGATGCGACCGAGCGGTTGGTCACGTTCGCCGAGAGTCTCAAGCAGAAGGACGAGGCGGACATTGCCGAGGCGGAGTGGCGCAGGGAATCCGTCGAGCAACGTCTCAGCCACGCGCTCATCAAAGGCATCGTGGATTACATTGACAAGGACGCCGAGGAGGCCCGCCAGAAGTATGGCAGGCCGCTGCAGGTCATCGAGGGGCCGCTCATGCAGGGCATGAACGTGGTCGGCGACCTGTTCGGCTCCGGCAGGATGTTTCTGCCGCAAGTGGTCAAGAGCGCGCGGGTGATGAAGAAAGCCGTTGCCTGTCTGCTGCCGTTCATGGAGGCGGAGAAGGCCGCGTCCGGCCAGCGCCAATCCCAGGGCTGTATTCTCCTGGCCACCGTCAAAGGTGACGTGCACGACATCGGCAAGAACATCGTCGGCGTAGTGCTCGGCTGCAACAACTACGAGGTCATAGACCTGGGCGTCATGGTGCCAGCGGAGAAGCTCCTGCAGACCGCGCGCGAGCGAAAGGTAGATATTGTCGGCGTGAGCGGGCTGATCACCCCCTCGCTGGACGAGATGGTCCACGTCGCCAAGGAAATGGAGCGTGAGGGGTTCCGCATTCCCCTGCTGATCGGCGGTGCCACCACCAGCAAGGCCCACACGGCCGTGAAGATCTCCGCCGGCTACTCCCAGCCGGTTGTTCACGTCCTGGACGCCTCGCGCGCTGTGGGCGTGGTGAGCAATCTCCTGAATCCCCGTCTCAAGCCTGCTTACGTCGAAGGTGTCCGCGCCGACTATGACAGAGTCCGCGCGCAACACGGCGGGGCCGCGGCCAAACCGCTGCTTACCCTTGAGGAGGCCCGCCGCCGTCGCACCCCCATCGTGTGGCAGGCGAGCGACATTCCTCAGCCCGCCTTTACCGGGCTGCGCGTCCTCGCTTCCGACCACGCAACACGCGACACGCAACACGCTTTCCCCCTCAGCCTGGCCGACCTGGTCCCTTTCATAGACTGGTCGCCGTTCTTTCACACCTGGGAACTGCGCGGCCGCTACCCGGACATCCTGCAGAACCCCGAAGCGAAGAAACTCTTCGAGGACGCGCAGGAACTGCTGCACGACATTGTCCTACGGAGATCACTGATCGCGCGCGCCGTGTATGGCTTCTTCCCGGCCAATGCCGTCGGCGATGACGTCGAGCTCTACACCGACGACTCCCGCACGCGTGTCCTCGCTACCTTCCATTTCCTCCGTCAGCAAATGGACAAGCCCCAGGACCAGTTCAACCATTGCCTGGCGGACTACATCGCGCCCAAAGTCCCTCAATCCTCAACTCTCAACCCTCAACTCCCCGACCACCTGGGCGCCTTTGCTGTCAGCGCCGGTTTCGGTGCCGAGGAACTGTGCGCCGCATTCGAGCGTGACCACGACGACTACAACNNGCGTACGCCAGGAATGGGGCTATGGCCAGACCGAGGACCTGACCAACGCCGACCTGATTCGCGAGAAATATCGCGGCATCCGGCCCGCCGCCGGTTATCCCGCCTGCCCTGACCACACGGAGAAGTGGACTCTCTGGAAACTGCTCGACGTGGAGACGCACACCGGCATCAAGCTGACCGAGAGCTGCGCCATGTGGCCCGGTGCCAGCGTCAGCGGGCTCTACTTCGCTCACCCGGAGTCCAAGTACTTCGGCGTTGGCAAGCTCGGCCGCGACCAGGTGCTGGATTACCACCGCCGCAAGCACATGGACCTGCCCGCCGTCGAGCGCTGGCTCGGCCCCTATTGGAACTACGAACCCGCCCCCGCAACGTCGCAGCAGCCGACCTGAAGAGGCCCTGGTTTTGACCGCAGAGGCCCACCAACGGAGGGATTCGAGCCTCCGACATCCAGACCCACTGGAAACGATGTGAGTCGAGTTCCCCCCTGACCAGACCCCGTCTTTCGGCCGTAGTACATCCGTTGCTCCTCCGTCCCTCCTCCGTCCCTCCTCCGTCCCACCTCCCACCGCCGGTCGGAGGAGGGACGGAGGAGGGACGGGGGTGCTACGGTGGCAACTGGCATCGCGGTAACGGCCGGCAGCTTGCGGTCCGAACTGGTCAAACGGCGCCCGCGTTTTCCGTTGAGTCGCTTTCCGGCGCGGACTAGCTTGGGCTTCCATGAACATCTTTGTCACTGGCGGCGCCGGCTATATCGGCTCGATTTGCGCCGAAGCGTTGTTGGAAGCCGGATATGCCGTGACGGTTTATGACGATCTGAGCGAAGGCCATCGCTCGGCGGTGGACCGGCGGGCGCGGTTTGTGCCGGGGCGCCCGGACGAGGCGGGCCACATCCTCAACGCCATCCAGGAGGCCCGGCCCGACGCGATCATGCACTTCGCCGCCAACGCGTTGGTTGGCGAGTCCATGACCAACCCGAGGAAGTACTTCCACAACAACGTCGTCAATGGCCTCAAGCTGCTCGATGCCGCCGTCGAATGCGGCGTGAAGAAGTTCGTTTTCAGCTCCACCTGCGCCACCTACGGCCCGCCCGAGCGCCTGCCGATGACCGAGGACTTGCCCCAACGCCCGATCAACCCATACGGCGAGTCCAAGCTGATCTTCGAGAAAATGCTCCAGTGGTATCAGCGGATCTACGGGCTGGAGTTCATTGCCTTCCGGTATTTCAACGCCGCCGGCGCCAGCGAGCGATTCGGCGAGCACCATCGCCTCGAAACGCACCTCATCCCCAACGTCCTGCAAGTCGCCCTGGGCCAGAAACCGCACTGCGAGATTTACGGCACGGATTACCCCACCCCCGACGGCACCTGTATTAGGGATTACATCCACATCCGCGACCTGGCCCAGGCGCATATCCTCGGCCTGACGCCCGGCCGCCAGGGCTTCTATAACCTCGGCAACGGCGATGGTTACTCTGTGCGCCAGGTGCTCCAGACCTGCGAAAAGGTTGCCGGCAAAGCCATCCCCGCTCTTGAAAAGCCGCGCCGTCCCGGCGATCCGCCGCGCCTGGTCGCCTCAGCGGCACGGGCGATGCAGGACCTCGGCTGGCAGCCCAAGTATCCCAGTCTCGAAGACATCATCGCCAGCGCCTGGACCTGGCACCAGCGCCACCCCCAGGGCTATCCCGACTAACCCATCTGACGTCGCTCCGACCCGGGCATCATTCCTGCCGCGAGCAAACGTCCTGCTCACCGGCTCGCGCTCAGCACCTCTACGGGACCGAGGTTGTGACGGATCGTCAGCACGCCGGCGGGTGCGTCAAACCACCACCCGACCTGGCCCTCGGCAGGCGCGGCCTTCAGTAGCTGAAGATCATGCGCGCCCGCGCGCACGGCCTTCGGCACGAAGCTCAGCTTGAGAACCGCGCGCGATGCTGCAATGGTCTCGAACCTCACCTGTCCTGCCGAGTAGCGGACATTCTGCGGGCAAACGCTGCTGCCCAGGAGGTGATCCTGCCGGTTGGGCGCCAACTCCGGCAGGGAGGACATCGCCTCAAGCACATGGCACACCGTATAGAGATGCTGAGAATACCAATCTGGCCGGTTGGCTTTGCCCTTCTTCGGGTTCACGGAATGGAAGAAGGTGCGGAAGAGGCCGGCGGGCGACTGCATGTAGGTGAGCGCATTGATCCCTGACAATGCGCGCCGCTTCACCTGCTCATCGCGGGTAATTGAGTATAGGTTGGCCAGGGCCAGGCAGTAGCGCGCGGTGTGCCCCGGCATGATGTGATCGAACCCCGCCTGCTCGGCAACAGCCGGCGCGGGTGCCGCGGCATGGCCATCGGTGTGCACCAACCGTTCCTCCATCCGGCTGAGGATGCGGCGGCCCATTTCGATATACTTCGGTTGGTCTGTGGCCTGGCGGAAAAGGTAGGCGGCCGTGAAGGACATCGGCTCGGCGGAGAGGTAGCCTTCTTCCTTGAGGCGAATGTCCTCGTGGTAAGTGCCCCACAGGTTCTTCTCGACGTTCCGTTGAAGCATGAGCTTGAGGGCGCGGTCATGGGCGCGGCGATAGGCCGGCTGGTCGTCGTGGCGACGCATCGTCTCGAAGAACTCCACCATGAAGACCGGCGCCCCGCCGAAATCCTGCCGGACGCTGCCGTCCTCCGGCAAAACTCGGAAGGGCCAGCTCCCGTCTTTGCGCTGCTGGCGGACGAGGGTTTCGGCGATCGCCCGCGCGCCGTCGAGGTATTTCTTCTGCGAATCAGCTTCGTAAAGGGCGAGATAGGCGCTGCCGATGAATGCCGCTTTGTCCGGCTCAATGCTGTCTTCATCCCTCGATCCGCCGGGCCGCCCGTTGGAGAAGGTGGAGTAGGGCAGGTTGCCGTATGCCGCCCCGGACGGGGTTGAGTGCCCCAGATTCCAGTCCGCCAGGTCGCGGGCGCGGAGCAGCCATTCCCGCTCTCCGGTGTAGGCGTAATAGCGCAGGAAGGTAAACATGAAGTAGGCATGCTGGCGCGCCGGAAAGGACAATGCGCGCTGCGAACGCGAACCATCCGGATTCACAAAGGCGCTGGTGAAATAGCCGGCCAACTCGCCGTTTGATTGGCCGGGCACATAACCGCCATCCGCCTTCTTAAGAAACTGCATGGCTTCGGTGATTGCCGCCGCCACCGGCCGACGCGGCAGGACAACACCGTTGGCCACGGGCACTCCACTGGCTTTTGCCGGCTCCGCTGCCCCGAGCGGACCGGCTGCCGGCAGATGTAGCAGCCCAACGACAAAGAGGATGTGCAACTGCTGGCTATTCATGCGGGGCAGGGTATTGTCGGCCGGGTCTGGTTCAAGACTGAAGAGCCTGCGCAGCGGGGCAGCTTTTCGCAGTTTCCAACTGCCTCCCGCACCGTTATAAATCATCCGCATGTCTCAATATCGCGTTGGCATCATTGGCGGCAGCGGGCTGTATCACATCGAAGGCTTTACCCGCCAGAAATGGGTCAGGGTCAAGACGCCCTTCGGCCCGCCTTCGGATGATTTTCTCACGGGCCAACTGGCCGGGCGGGAGGTGGTTTTTCTGCCCCGGCATGGGCGGGGCCACCGGATTCTGCCCAGCGAGTTGAATCACCGCGCCAACTTCTGGGCCTTGAAGAAGCTGGGCGTGGCCTGGGCCATCAGTGTGAGTGCCGTGGGTTCCCTCCAGACCCGATACCGGCCCTGCGACATCGTGCTGCCGGACCAATTCCTCGACCGCACCAAACAAACCTCGGCGCATAGCTTCTTTGGCCGTGGCATTGTCGGGCATATCGCCTTCGCGCACCCCATTTGCGAGGAACTGCGGCAGCTTCTGCTGAAAGCCGCGCGGGCGCTCAAGGCGCGCGTCCACGACGGCGGCACTTACGTCAACATGGAAGGGCCGGCTTTCAGCACGCGCGCCGAGTCGTTCACCAACCGCAAGCTCGGCTACGACGTCATCGGCATGACCAACCTTGGGGAGGCCAAATGCGCGCGGGAAGCCGAGATTGCCTACGCCACGATGGCAATGATCACCGATTACGACTGCTGGAAGGAGGACGAGGCACACGTCACCGTGGAGATGGTGATCGCCAACCTCAAGAAGAACGCCGCGATGGCCAAGGCGATCGTCGCCAAGGCGCTGCCGCGGATTCCCACCGAGCCTGACTGGCCCTGCCACGACGCGCTCAGGAACGCCATAATGACCGACCGGAAATGCTGGCCCGCCAGAACCATTCGCGAGCTGGGGCCGATCTTGCGCAAGTATCTTTGACTGAACGGCGGCGCGGCGGAGTTGCGCGCTGCCGCCCACTCGCAGTGCGCGGCGGATGCGGCGGCAGCTTGACCGGTCCGGGCCAGGCGTTAATATCACAGCGTTATGCCAAAGAAGACTGTCATCAAGCCTGCCAAGTCCGCTCCCGCGGTCGGGCCTTACAACCACGCTGTGCGCGTCGGCGACCTGCTGTTCTGCGCCGGCCAAATCCCCATTGATCCAGCCACCGGCAATCTCGTTTCCGGCGGCATCCAGGCCCAGACCGACCGCGTCCTGCAGAACGTCAAAGCCATTCTCGACGATCAGGGGTTGAGCTTCGCCCATGTCGTCAAGAGCACCGTCTTCCTGNNCTGACGAACCTGGCGGACTTTGCCGGGATGAACGAGGTCTATGCCAAATCCTTCACGGCGGATTTTCCGGCGCGCTCGACCATCCAGGTGGCCGCGCTCCCCAAAGGCGCCAGTGTGGAGATCGAGGTCGTTGCCCATTACTGAGCCGGCGGCTGACCATCGGCGATCACAGACACCACATGTCCACTGAAGTTGCCCTGCTGATCGGCGCGGCCGGCGGAATTCTAGTCGGCTTTGCGCTCGGCTGGTTGTATCGCCGGGGCCAAGGCAGCGCCGCGGATGACCGGCTGGCGAACGAACTGCGGCAACAGTTGGCGCAGCGCGAGGGGGACTTGGCCAAAGTGCGGGAGCAGTTGACCCGCACCAGTGAGACAGCCGCCGAGGCGAAGGCGAAACAGGAAGCCGGGGAGAGCCTGCTTAAGGACCAGCGCATGCTATACGAGCGCGCGATGGCTGAAGCCAGGGCAGCGCAAGAGAAGGCACTGGCGGAGNNGGAGCAGAGCTTCGGCAAGTTCCAGGAGACGGCCAAGGGCGATTTGGCCCAGCGACAGGAGGCAATCAAGACGCTGGTCGAGCCGCTCAAGCAGCAATTGGGTACTTACCAGCAGCGGCTGCAGCAGGCTGAGGCAACGCAAGCCGGCACGCTGGGAGAGGTCAAAAGGCAGCTCGAAGCGCTGGCGCAGCAAAGTCACGCGCTGGCGCAAGAGACACAGCAGTTCCGCGCGGTGCTGCAGTCCGGCCCGGCGCGCGGGCGCTGGGGCGAGGAGACGTTGCGGCGAGTAGTCGAGTCTGCGGGCATGAGCGCGCATTGCGATTTCAGCGAACAAACCAAGGAAGGCGAGTCCAAGCCAGACCTGGTGGTGCGGTTGCCCGGCGAACGGCTGATCATCGTGGATGCGAAGGTGCCAGACCTCGATTTCCTCAGCGCGCTGGAAGGCGCCGACGCCACACGGCGTGCGGAGTCACTGGCCGCGCACGCGGCGAAGCTCAAGGCGACCATCAAGGCGCTGGCGGAGCGGGATTACCCAAGCCAGTTTCCCAACGCGCTGGATTACGTGGTGCTGTTCCTGCCGGCGGAGTCGCTCTTCAGCGCCGCGCTGGAAGGGGACCGGGAACTGATCGTGTGGGCGGCCCAGAAACGCATCCTGCTGACGACCCCGGCGTCTCTGATCGCTCTGCTGCGGTCGGTGAGCGTAAGCTGGCAGCAGCACGCGCAGACGGTCAACGCGCAGAAGATCGCCGAGGCGGCGCAGGAGCTCTACGCGCGCGTGGTGAAGTTCACCGAGCACTTCGAGAAGATCCGGGCGGGGCTGGGGCGCGCCAACGACGCTTTCAACGAAGCGGCAGCCAGTTTCCAGACGCGCGTGCGTCCCGCCGGCGAACGCTTGGCCGAGCTCGGAGGAGGGACCCCGGGCAAGGAACTGGCCGATGTGCAGCCGCTGGACTCCGCCCTGCACTCGCCGGCGGGATAAGCGCCCGGTGCGTTCCGAATTCCCGAGCGGCGGTTCGGGCGCTCGTCAATCCACCCAGGGTCTGAGCCGGCCCCGCGGCCCGCGCGCGCCTCCCGGCCCGCTTTTGGCTTGGCAACTGGACCTCTTGTCCTACCCTTGGTTTCGTGATTCATCCAACCGCGATTATTCATCCCCACGCAAAGCTGGATGGGACTGTGCAAGTGGGACCCTTTGCGGTCATTGATGAGGCCGTGGAAATCGGCCCGCATTGCGTTGTCGGCTCCCATGTCTATCTGACGGGGGTGACCTTTATCGGTGCGCATAACCGTTTCTACGCCGGCTGCGTGATCGGGGAGGCGCCGCAGGACCTGAAATACAACGGCGAGCCCACCGTCGTGCGGATTGGCGACCACAACGTGTTCCGCGAGCACGTGACTGTGCACCGGTCCAACCATGCACCGGAGGAGACGGTGATTGGCTCCCGGGGCTTCTATATGGCCAATTGCCACGTCGCGCACAACTGCCGCCTGGGCGATTCCGTCATCCTCGCCAACGGCGTGCTGCTGGGCGGCCACGCGAGCGTGGACGACCGCGCGTTCCTGTCGGGCAATTGCCTCGTCCACCAGTTTGTGCGCGTTGGCACGCTGGCCATGATGCAGGGCGGGGCGGCCCTCAGCAAAGACCTGCCGCCTTACACCGTGGCGCGCGGCGTAAACCAAATCTGCGGCCTGAACACCGTCGGCCTGCGGCGGGCCGGTTTGAGCCCGGCTGAGCGGCTGGAGCTTAGACAGCTTTACCACACCTTGTTCCGACAAGGGCGCAACCTGCCCGACGCGGTGGCTGAGGCGCGGAAGGAGTTCTCGAGCGCGCCCGCCAGAACAATGCTGGACTTCCTGGCGGCAGGCAGGCGCGGGGTCTGCCGCGAGGTGGGGGGGCGGAGGGGGGATTTGAGCTTTGACGAAGCTCCGGCAAGCGACTAGGTTCTTGTTATTGATGAGCAATAGGCTTTCGCGTGTTCGGTTTTGGGTTGGGGCTGCGGCGTTGGTCATGGGCGTCTGGCTGGCCTGCAGCGCGCAAGCGGCTGGCCGCCAGCGGGGCCGGGCCATTCAATTCACGCCCTCCAAGAGCGACGAGGTTCTGACCAACCTGCACCAGCTAAGGAACAAGAAGGACAGCCTGAAGCGGTTGGAGGAGGACCTCAACGCGCCGCTGCAGAACTTCACGCCCCGGAGCTCCCTCGAAGGCGTTGTTGCCCCGCCGCCTCGTTCTGCAGCCCCGTCAGCAGTCCAGAGCAAGCGGGCGAAGGAACTGCTGGAGCGCCGCAAGAACTGGGTCTTTATGACTCCGGACGAACTTCTCGGTGGCCCCACCGTGGAGCAAATCCTCCAGGCTCCCGATTACGGCGCGGACGGCCGGCTAGAGAAGGATTTGCCGGCCATGGAAAGCTACTACGAGCGCCTGCTTCCCAAGCGCCCGGCCAAGAACATCATGGGCCAGGCGCAAACGGACGAGCTGTTCAGCCTGCCCAATAGGCCCAACTCACTCGAGGCACCTGCAAACGATGACTCAGACCTTCCCGCCGGGATCCGAGAGAGCGCGGACGCGCTCCAGAACGCCTTCCGGTCGGATGACAACAGCTCTCCGTATTTTCGGAGCGCAACGGCCACCGATTTCTCCGATCCCTTTAGGCTCGGCGGCAGAGCGGCGCCCACCGAGCAGATGTTGGAGCACAAGAAACGCATGGACGAGTATCGGGCCCTGGTGGACTCAAGTTGGCGCTCACCAGCAGGAGCGAACTCAGGCTTTTCGGCGCTCAGTCCTGGCGGCGCGGCACTTTCCACCGCAAGTCCCGCCAACAAGCTGCCTGGAGTTTCCACCCCGGAGTCACCGCGCGGGTTGGAAGCGCAGTTGAACATTCGTGAGCCTCTGCTTGGTCCGCCCGGGCTGCCCGATGTGAATGCGAAAGCTCTCGGCCAATCCAGGCCAACGCCAGTTGTGCCCAAGGTCCGGCAAACGAAAGTGGCGACCACCCAACCCGCGTATTTCGCGCCCAAGCGAGCTTTCTAGCCGAATCTCCCGGTTCTGAAACCAGGCCGCAAGGTAATTCCAACACAGCCTGAGGACCGTTGCCCCGCAACCGGGGCGCAACCGGCCTGCACTTCCAANNCGGTCAATGGGCGGAGGTCAGCACGAGCACCTGTTCCAGGGTGGAAATACCCTCCCGGGCCCGATCCAGCGCCACCATTCGGAGCGTGCGCATGCCCTGGCCAATGGCGATCTTGCCCATTTCGCGTGTGTTGGCGCGGGCGATGATGAGCTTGCGGATCTCGTCGGTGATAGTCATGGCTTCAATAATGGCCATGCGGCCGGAATAGCCGGAATCCTTGCACCGGTCACACCCCCGCCCTCGATACAGCGTGACACCATCGAAGATGCTCGGGTCAATGTTCAGGTCCTGGAACATCTTGGTCGGATAGGTCACAGGCTCTTTGCAGTGCGAGCAGATGCGGCGCATCAGGCGCTGCGCGCACGCGAGGATGACGGACGAGGAAATCAGGAACGGCGCGATGCCCATGTCGTCCAGGCGCGCAATGGCCCCAGGCGCGTCATTACAGTGCATCGTGCTCAGGACCTGGTGGCCAGTCAGCGCCGCCTCGATGGCGATTTCAGCGGTCTCCGTATCCCGGATTTCCCCGATCATGATTATGTCGGGGTCCTGGCGAAGAATCGAACGGAGCGCGTTGGCAAAGCTCAGTCCGATCTCTTTCTTGGTCGGCACCTGGTTGATGCCCGGAATCTGGAACTCGACCGGGTCCTCGACGGTCACGATGTTATAGACCGGGTTGTTCAACTCGTTGAGGGCCGAATAGAGTGTCGTGGTCTTGCCCGAACCCGTCGGACCGGTGACCAGAATCAATCCGTGCGGGGCATCTACCGCGGCTTTGACCTGCTGAAACGTGTCAGGATCGAGCCCGAGCTTGTCAATGCTCGCGGAGAGATTCGACTTGTCCAGGAGGCGCAGCACCACCTTTTCACCATGCACCGTGGGCATGATCGAAACCCGGAGGTCGTAGTCCTTCCCCCCCACGCGGATGCGCATGCGCCCGTCCTGCGGCAGGCGCCGCTCCGCAATGTCCAGGCTGCTCATGATCTTGAAGCGCGAGACCAAAGCCAGTTGCATCTGTTTGGGCGGCGCCGTCGCGTCCATCAAAACGCCATCAATGCGGTAGCGCAGCCGCAGCGTCTTATCGAATGGCTCGATATGCACGTCGCTGGCGCGGTCCTTGACCGCCTGAACCAGGATGAGGTTGGCGAGCTTGATGACCGGTGCCTCTTCGCTGGAAGCAGCCAGTTGGTCCAGGTTGACCTCTTCGACCGCCACCTTGGACACCTCAATACTGTCCGCTTCCTCGTCGGCATCAACCTTCTTTTGCGCATCCTGGATGATGTCCTCCATGCTGCCGCTCTTGGACGCGTCAATCTGGTTCAGCTTGTCCAGGATGGCCTTCTCCGGGGCGATCAGCGGCGCCACCTCCAGCCTAGTGATGCGCCGCACATCGTCAATGGCTAGGACATTCAGCGGGTCGGCCATCGCCAGAAACAGCTTGTTCTCCAGCCGCGACACGGGAACGACCTTATGGTTGTGGGCCATTTCCCGCGGGACCAGGTCCGCCACTTCGAGAGGGATGCTGAGGCGCCCCAGGTTAACGGGCGGAGTGTTCAGCACGCGCCCCATCGAAACCGCCATGTCCGACTCGGTCACGTATGCCTTGTCAAGGACAAGCTTGAGCAGGCGGGTGCCTTCCTTCCTCTGCTGCTCGAGTAATTCCTCGACCTGCTTCTCCGTGAGCAGGCTGTCTTCTACCAGGGCGTCAGCGATGCGCTCGCCAAATGTCTTAACCGGAGGCATGATATTAGTGGAAGGCTCGGCGGAGGTTGGCGACCAATTCAGCCGGCGGCACCAAGTACCACAACAGCCGACTGTGGGCGACCGCGGCCAGCTCCTTGCCCGCTTGGTGGTTAAACGGATTCGCGGTGGCGACCAGCACCGACTTGCTCATTCGGTCAAAGGGCAGCACGCACCATCGGCGGCACGTTTCTGCCGGGAACTTGCGCGCCATGTCCATGTCCACGTCGTAGCTGTTGAGCGGGATGAAGGCGCAGCGCGACTTGTCGCTTAAGACCTTCAGCGACTTGTCCATCGGCAAAATGCCCTTGTCCGCCAGGACCTGGATAAACGGCTCGATGACACTGTCCGGATGGGCGCGGGGATCCACTGCCGGCCAGCACGGCTCAAAATCCGACTGCGTAATGATCTTGCTCTCCACAAACAGCTTATACATCGCGTCCCGTCCGTCCTGGACATCTGCAGGGACCACCTTGCCAGCGGCCTTGGCGGTCTGTTTCAACGCCCCGGAAAACGCCGGAGCGGCGAGCGCGCCATTGGTTGGCGCTGGCGTTTCAACAGGAAAGCTGTTCGCCTGATTTTCAATCTGCTGCAAGGCCTCCTTGACCTCGGCATCGTCCGGGCAGCGCCCCAGGATGGTTTCGTACTCGAGGATGGCAGAAGAAAGCTGGCCCATTTGCACATAGGCCTGGGCAATGCGCTTGGACGTGTTGATGGCGTCCTTCTCCTGGTTGAGCTTCGAGTACGCCTCCTTGAGGATCTCCAGCGACTGATAGTCGTGCGGCTGAGATTGAGTAATAACCTCGAACATCTCAATCGTCTGCGCCAACTGGGCTTGTTCACTCGGACTTAAAGTGGTAGCCATGCGAATTGTGCTTTTGCCCGTTAAGGCATTCCGACCGCCTAATCATTTCAGCAGGCGGACCGCTTGGTTGAAGCAAACTTGCGGCCAGTTTGGAACCGCGGCAACATTAAGGCAGAATTTTCCCGCACGGCGGGGGATTCGCTCTAATCGCCAGACACTTGTGTCCTATTTTGGCACGGGGCATCGCCGAAATCCGGACGGGAGCGAGTGACGCGCCTTGCCGACGGGCCCGGTTCTCGAACCATTTGGACAACCCGTCCTGAAGTTGTGCGGCCCGCTAACCGCCGCGCTTAATCCGCTTTCGCCGGCTCAATCAATCTGGCACAGTGGCCCGCAACGCATGAACAGGTTGTTGGTTCTTATATGGGTTTGCGGCACCTTCGCTGTTTGCAGCGCGAATCTGCCGGAGCGCTATGCCGACCAGGGGCAACTGATCGTTGCCCGATTGACCTCCGCTCCATTTCCGCACCCCAAACGCGCCGAGGGCCACCGGTCCAACAATCAGGTCTCTCCCGCCCGGGAGCATTACTCCGACAATACGGTCGCCATTTTCATTCCCAGGGGCTTCCGTGAGACTGGCAAGATCCATTTTGTAGTTCACTTCCACGGCTGGAAGAACCATGTGGAAGGGGTCTTGTCCCAATACAGGCTCGTCGAGCAGTTGGTCGAAAGCCGATGCAACGCGGTGCTGGTCGTCCCGCAAGGCCCGCGCAACGCGCCGGACTCCTTTGGCGGGAAACTGGAGGATGCAGCCGGCTTCGAGCGATTCATGGTGGAGGTGGCCGAGACCCTGCGCCAGAAGTCGGCCTTGACGAACAAGAACTTCGCGCTCGGCCAAATCCTGCTTTCGGGCCATAGCGGTGGCTACCGGGTTATCTCGGCAATCGTGAGCCACGGCGGGCTGGCCGAACACCTGCGCGAGGTCTGGCTGTTTGACGCCCTCTACGCGCAGACGGACGAGTTCCTGGCTTGGATGGACCGGAAGCAGGGGCGGTTCATTAACATCTACACCGAGAACGGGGGCACCAGGACTGAAACGGAACGCTTGATGGCTAGACTTAAGGAACGGGGCACTGCCTTCTTCACCAACAAGGAAAACGCGACCAGCCTGGCCGACCTGCTCGGAAACAGGTTAATCTTCCTCTACACCGACCTTCCGCACAACGACGTGGTCCACAAGCGCCTTCAGTTCCGCGATTACCTCAAGACGAGCTGCTGCGCGCAACGGCAGTGAGTTCCGGGGCAGCGTAATGGAATTGGCGGGAAGCGAAGAGCCGCACCCGCGCCCAGGGCGGTGTTCCACCTGCCTCCTCACACTTGGCCGACGATTAAGGCTGGCTGGTAATCCGGGACCATTCGACGTTCTGCGCGGCCGCATAAACGGCAAAGGCGCCTTCGTTTTGAATCAGCACGGCCCTCACCACGCTTGAATCGTCCGCGCGACCCAGGTTGAGGACCGAATCGGGTATAATGCCTACCTTCTTGTGGGCGTAAATAAGCGCGAATACCGCCTGGGCGAGTGCGGCATACGGCAGTTCTTTGTAGGCCCCTTCTGCAGTGTCTTCGACAGCATCAGCCAGAAACTCCAGTTGGTCCACCAAATGTGGAAACAACGGCTCGTGAATCTGAGTAAACTCCAGCTTCCATTGCGGGAGATGCCGGAGAACCTTCTCCACAATTGCTGGCGTTATCGTCGCCGCCCCACGATTAACAAAATCCACAATTTCAGGCATGCACGAATTTTACTCCGGAGCATGCCGCGAGGGAAAGACAATAGTTGGTCGCGTTTCCGAATGGGACGGGGCTCAGGAGTTGCGGTTGACTAGACTCGAAAGCGCCCTCCAGTTTCCCCAAATCAATGCATGCCGCAAGATGCTGAATGGCCTCAACGGAAAAAGCTGGCGGGAGCGGCGGGGCTCGAAGCCATTTCTCGCCCATGCACGCTCGCGCATACACGCTGAGGTAGCTGTATCTAAACCACTTCCACAAGTCTCACCACTTCGCTCCCGCAGTCACAATGAACCGAAATGAAAATTTCCAGTCAGGAAAATGTCAGGAAGTCCTTCGCCTTTCTCATGCTGCCTGAGGCGTCTTCACCGGCTGCGCCGCACGCTCAACCCTCGCCGCAATCTCCTGAGCCGTCATCTTCGCAGCCGGGTTATCGCTGAGCTGATCCACCAGCCCCGAGACCGTCGCGAACACGCCCGTCTCCTTCTGCTGCTCCATGAGCCACTTCACGAACTGCGCATCCGCCGCCTGCCCTTGCGGCGTTGTCGTCAAGATCGCCCGCGCCGTTTCCACGCCTTGGACCAGCGCCTCGTTCACCCTGCGGTTCCGCACCTGTCGGTAGCCGTGATACAGCCCCGCCAGCACCAGCGCCAGGATGCTGCCAACGCCCGGCGCAAACGTATCAACGAGGGATCCCGTTGCCTCGATCGTCGCCAGCGCTTCCGGCTTGGCGACCACATTCGTCACCGGCACCTGGACGAAATTCGTCATGAACACCGGCACAAAGTTGGTCACGATCACCGACACCCAATTCGTCGCCACCGGCTCCTGCACAACGTAGCCCGCCACCACGCCGCTGGCCGCGTTGGTCACATACACGATATTGGTCCGCTCCATCACCACCGGCACTGTGTTGCTCAGCACCACAGTGTTGGTGAACTCATGCACCACCGGCGCATTGGTCCACGTCACCTCCTCCTTGTATGCCGCCCGATCCCACGAGGCGCAACCACTCGCGCACGCCACCAGCAGGGCCAAAGCCCCCGCCGCTGCCGCCGCCCAAACAATCTTCTCACCACGACTCATCTTCTTCATGACTGTTTCCTTTCCATCCGGACGAGGCGCAGCTCATCGCGGCACTCCTCCAGAACCTTTGTGTTGTTGTCCAGGCAGACGATGAGCTTGGCATTGGCCGCGCTCTGCTCCGCCACTACACCACGCAGGCTCTCCTGGTAACTGTCCCTGGCCTGCTTGTGGTCCGCGATCAGCCGCTCGTGTTGCAGCACGAAATACCGCATCACGAACCACGCGAAGACGCCGAACACGACCAGGCTGGCTACGAAGAGCCAGCGGTCGTTCATGGCCGCCGCGTGATCCACTTTGCTGATCAAATCCGTCATGTTCGTCATGGCACCATCACTCGCTCCATCAGGAGCCGGTTCACCCGAAAGAACTCCGCCCGGTTGGTGGCCGGGAACCACGTCGCTTCGCCCGTCACACTTCTCCACGCCGCCAGGTTCGTGCTTCGCCCGAACACCGGCGCCAGCCGCACCCAGGATTCACCGGCCATCGCCGGCGGCACGGGCTTGCTCTCCCACGACACCTCGTTGCTGAAGTCCGACTCCAGCCCGTTGGTGTCGTAAGCTGTCGCTGCAAACCACCACCGCCCGCGCCACGGCAGCACCACCGACTGCGTCAGTACCAGCCCCGCATTGGTCACGAACTGATACGACCGCGTATTCGTGCCCCAGTAGAGGGGGTACCCCGACACGTCCGCCGAGGGCGACGGATCCCACGCCAGCGTCAGCCGCTCCGCGTCTGCCGCCACCGCACCCGCCAGCATCAGCATCGCCACAACCCACTTCATACCCTCACCAGCCTCACACTCCCGCTGCTCCCCTGGATCAATGCGCCGTACTTCGCGAGCATCGCCTGCGCAACGCGCGACATCACCGGCCGCGTATCCTCCTTGCTGTAGGTCGTGCTGCTCTGCGAGCTCGATCCGCCCGCCGAGTCATGCGTCGCCGAGCTGGTCTGCGTCGAGCTGATCCCCTCGCCCGGCGGCGCCGCCGTCCGGTCCGCGATCAACAGCTCCCGCGCCATCTCGCACACCGCATTCGCCACACCCTTCGGCACCTCATCACTCGGCACGAAACTGCTCAGCACCGGCGATTGCAGCGAGCTGGTCACCGCGTTCCGATCCGGGTCCGGGCATCGCTCCCGCGGCCACTGCAGCGCCTGGTCCTCATTCGCCCGATACCCGTTGAACTGGAACTGCGTGTCCACCAGCCGCGTCGCCATCACCAACGCCGCCGCCTTCGTGCCCGACGTCGCCGCCGTCCAAGCCGTCGCATACAGATGCCCCTCGAAGTAGGCATCCCCATCCGCCACGCTCGCGTAACTGTTCGCGTTGCTCAACCCCGTCCCGTCTTCCTTAACCAAAGTCAGTGCCATAGTTCCTCCTCAAGCCGAGGTTTCCACCACCCATTCATTCGAGAACGGCCCGTACACCGACCCGTTCCGATACCGCGCCTTGTAAGTCCACGCGTCATCGCCGCTGGCCGCCAGGTAATGAATGAACGAGCGCTCGGGCGAGCTCGCGACACTGCCCACCAGCTCGAAGGACGGCGCCCCCCAGCCCTGGTAGCCCCACACCTCAATCACCGCCACCGGAAAGGACCCGTGCGGATAAGGCAACCAGGCGATCAGAATGTCG
>MTKZ01009222.1_pt2 | contig 34356 bp, 39 predicted proteins | sample 1042781 | NCBI WGS metagenome assembly MTKZ01 (sample SAMN06212207, study PRJNA360539) | anaerobic digester metagenome | biome: Wastewater treatment plant; material: sludge; isolation source: anaerobic digester fed with sludge from wastewater treatment plant | place: Denmark: WWTP Viborg ...
AAAAAATACTTCTGCTATTTTAGGTATGTAGACATGCCTAAAAAGGTCTTAACACCCCAGCCTGTTCTTTGAACTGATAAAGGTAATGATATTTCCTGGATGCTATTCAGGACAGCAATACCACCACATGGAATGTCATGCTCCAGGCGCTCTTGCATTCGGTTCTGTTACTATCTTCAATGGCAATTTCATAAAGGGCGCAGAGGTCTCATTTGATGTTAGCCCATGCAAAAGCGTAACCGGCTGTGAGGAGTCCAGCCTCTTTCCTTAGGACAATCTAACAAATACGGTAAGTAATGGAATAAGATGGCTGGCGAACTGTCAAAGAAAAGATAAAAAAAGCTTTGTAAAGGGTATTGAAGGAAGCACGTAAGGACTGGTGAAATGTAATGGCCTGTCAGAAAAGGATGTGATAGAATACTACAGGAATAAACTTCCCATTACCGAAATAATAGCTGGCAAGGAGGTTTAATATGAAAAAGACCTTAGTGTGTTTGGTTGTTTTTACAGTTCTTTTTTTGGTAGCAAATATTTGTGTGGCTCAAGCCCAGGTAACTGGACTAAATGGCACGTGGTTAAAGTTTACTGGAAGCCTCAAGGGAATGAGGTTTACCAATGGCCCTGGATCAGAGGAGCTTGGAAGAAATGACAAAGATTCTATTAGGTTATATGGATGTGTGGTAGACAGCCCTTATTTTTTCGATAACCAGTTTTTTGTGCAGTTATATAAGAGCAAAAGAAATGCGATCAGGGCTGGAGCCGCTGTTTTCCAGAAACCAGATGGCACTGCAGATAATTTTGCCGGTTGGTTCAATATGAATCTGATGGATGAATATAACCCTGCCACACCGAATGTATACAGTACGTCTATTTCCACACCTGGTCAAATGACCATTAGGAGGGATAAGATAAAGTTTAAAGGCTTTGGCGGACAGGCAGAGAAAATAGGCGGGGGCTACACGGGGTATGCGCTATACGGTGTGAAAAACATGAGCGCCAAGACTGTAAATGAAAATAATGTCCCCCTCAGTAAATACATTTCGTGCCCTGCTGGCTATGTAATCAATGTAAAAAATACGGATGATGGTGATCACACTGGCACTATTACCCCGCCAGGCCCCTGGGTGGACGTTACCACTGGGTATAGTCAAGTATTTAATATTAAAGTTAATGCTCCAGGTACGTATGTCTATGTATATATAGACAATGAGTTGAAATATTACTACCCGGATGTTTACCCTGCAGATACCATCCCACCTGTAACCATTGACTCTGATGGCGAAAACCATTCGCTCTGGGTTCACTTCGATTAATCATACCCGTCAGAAGCGACATCATGTCCATGGGTAACACCCGTGGACATGATTTTTTAAAATTGGCAGAATTTAGCGATTGTGATCCAACGGCAAAGAGCTGTCGAGCGTAACCTCTTCGTTTATAACAGCTTCATAGTCCGGTACAACTATACCTCTTTTTACCATTATATCGTATATGATAGCAGCCCGTTTATCCACATATCTTGAAGGTCTGTTGGGACGATACTTTCTGGGGTTAGGCAGCACTGCAGCGAGGCGGGCAGACTCCTGGGGGCTAAGGGCACCCGAGGGTTTGCCATAATAATGTTGTGCGGCAACTTCGATGCCAAAGATGCCTTCTCCCCACTCTACAATATTCAAATAAAGCTCAAGAATCCTTCTTTTGCTGAGTGCTTTCTCCATGCGCCAGGTAATAATTGCCTCTTTTGCCTTTCGTAAAGGATTCTTGGATGGTGTGAGATAGAGATTCTTCACAAGCTGCTGGCTGATAGTACTCCCTCCAAACTTAAATTTGCCCTTATCCAGGTCCTTTTCCAGAGCCTTTCGAATTGCATCAAGGTCAAAACCTTTGTGAGACCAGAATTTGTCATCTTCTGCAATGAGCACTGCTTTTATGAGATATGGGGAGATGTGAGATAAAGGAACCCATTTTTTCTGGATCTTGATTTTTTTCCCTTTCTTTTCCCACTCTTCTTCGCGATATTCCATGAAAGATGTCTTCTTAGGGTTTTCTTTCATGAGCTTGGAAACATCAGGGTAGATCATGAAAAAACCAATTCCAGTAAAAAATGACAGGATTACAAAGAAAAAGACGATTTTGGCGAGTTTCATGATGTTATCACTGGGGTCTTAATGTACCGTTTGTATGTCTCATATAGCGTTTTACCTTTTCTTGCTGCATACTAAATGGGATATACTACAAAACGGTTTTAACATACGGCAGCCAACGACCATCTGTCAACACAACACGTGTTGTGTTTTGCAAAGGGGATGAAGGCAAGCCGTGGTCTTTTGACTGTTGTAATGTGCCGGACCGCAAGTCTTCGTATTCAGGATCCCATGGAAAAATGAGCGTTTCATCTGCCAGGGGATTCAAAAGAATAGGGAGAATGGCAGGTTTTTTCCTCTCAGGGAGTGAAGAAAGGAGGTCATGTATGGATGAGAATTGTGACAAGTCCTCCAGCGTTTTTAGGGTTGGAGGGCTGAGCGCTACTGTGCCTTCAAAGTTTTTTTGAAGGGCCGCGGAAGGCGTTAACCAAACTCCTTCAGTCGTCTCTTTTGCATCAGGGCTTGCTTCTTGACCTGATATAGTTCGGGCTACAAAGAAACGGGTATCAAACCGGACATTTCTAGCCTCGGGGGTGATCCAGTGGGCATAGTAAAAACATTGATCGATGGCAAGCGTCAAATCTTCCTCTATTATTATCTGCAGAAAACTTTTTTCTCCTTTCTGAAGACTGAGCCGGTGGAAAGCAAGTCGCTGCTTTGCATCTTCGCTGTCAATGGAAAGAAGCCGCTTCTCTTTGTTATATGCGAGAAGAATCCCCGCTTCTTCAAAAAGCTCCCTAATGCCTGCTATCCAATAAGCGATGGCAATCTTAGCATCATTTTCCCCAAGAATCTCTTGGGCCTGCCTTGAAGAGATACCCTGTGAACGGGCAAGGATTTCTTCAGTAGCATCCTCTTCGTCAACCTTTCCTCCCGGGTAAACATAATTTCCACCCATGAAAATGCTCTGATTATGTCGTTTGAGAAGAAAAACCTCAAATCCTGCAGGATACTGATCTCTGAGGAGTATGATGGTCATAGCTTTTTTGGGGATTACTGCATCACCTGTTTTTGTCATTTTAATATCTTTCAAAAGATGTAAAAGGAGGCTAAGGGTAAGGATCTGCTATTGAACAAGTCTGACCGGTATGTCAGCCCTCAATTTCTGCGAGAGCTACCTCTGCCGCAAACTGAACGCCGCCATCCTCATCCTGCAAAGCAAGAGCAAGGTGTTCCGCAGCTTTTTCGTATTTCAATTTTCCAAGAGTCCAGGCTGCCCAGCGACGGACATTTGGATCAGAGCTTCCTAGAGCTTGGACGAGATGTCCGCCAGCTTTCTTACCTATTCTCACGACGGCTGCAGCAGCGCTTTCTCGAACATACCGAACTTCATCAGAAAAGGCATGAATAAGGGGCTCTATGGCGCCTTTGCGCCGTATCTCGCCAAGAGCATTTGCTGCACCCCACCGCACACCCCAGTCTTTATCAGAGAGCACATCCACGAGGGCATGGATGGCCCGTTCATCCCTTATTTCACCCAGTGCATTGGTTGCTTCTTCCCTCACATATTTGTTAGTATCCTTTAAAGCTTCCATCAGTGGCTCTACAGCACGTTTATCTTTGATCTCTCCAAGGGCAGTTATGGCACCTTCTATAACATACTTATTCTCGTCTTTTAGCGCTTCGATTAGTGCTTCTACGGCACGAAGATCTTTTATCTCGCCAAGGATATGGGTGGCACGCCACCGAACATCCCAGTCCGGATCATGTAACATGTCGAGGAGGGGTTCAGTCGCACACTCGCCCAAGGTGCCGAGTGCAGTCTCCGCAGTTCTTCTCATTGACTCGGAGTCACTTCTGAGGAGTTGGAAAAGGGGCCCCACAGCCCGTTTATCTTTCAATTTACCCAAGGCTATTGCTGCGCCTTCCCTGACATACTGGTCTTGATCATTCAAGGCCTTAATGAGTGCCGGTATTGCACGCTTATCTTTGATCTCCCCAAGAGACCAAACCGCACCTTCCCTGACATACTCATCGCTGTCATTGAGGGCCTGGATCAACGGCTCTATCGCCTTTTTATACTTTGACTTCCCAAGGTTTTCAGCTGCCTGAAGTCGGGATTCCCAGTCCTCGCTCTGGAGAGATGCAATCAAGTTGTCTATTTCATTTTTCTTTTTCAGTTGAGCACCTGCTACTATACTTTTATCATATCAAAAAGTTTTAAGAAACAAAATTAATTTAAAAGCTGATCGAGAAGCAAGGGTAACGGGTTATACAGGTAAATACTGGCACAAGGCCATGAGAAATAGACCATAAGCAAAAAACATTGACTAGCAACTGATATTGTTCAGCATTTTTCTATCACCTACCATAAATGGCCTGTCACATTGCCTCTTTCTCGTAAGTTGACAGCGCGTATAGTTGTGAACATAATACAAATGGTAGTCATTAGACATTTGTCTTATCCAGACGTCTTCGGAGGGCAATAATGAATCAAAAAAAGAAACAGCCTGATTTTATGGAGCCAGGCATTGGCAATCAATTCCAAGAAGAGACTAAATACGCCCCTGATCGGATAGGAAATTATTCTCTTAACTGGAAAACCTTCCCTGAACCGTTCAAGAATTATGACAGTCCTATAGCTGTAATAGGTCTTTCACAACCTGAGTTTGCTGGTGTGCAAAATATCTGGGAAGCTTTACAAAAGCGCAGATCAAGGAGGGTTTTTAGAAGCACTTATCCCCTTGCTATGAGTGACCTTTCCACACTTTTGTGGGCAACCCAGGGAATCACAGAAAAATACGGTGAAACACTATTCAGAACAGCCCCTTCTGCAGGAGGACTTTTTCCAGTGGAGACTTACTTGAATGTTAGGCTTGTTGAGGGTCTTGAAGAGGGTATTTATCATTTCAGGCCTGGCAAGTTTGATATGGAGTTCCTTAAAAAAGGGAAATTTTCAAGGCTACTCGCACAAGCTGCCCTTGGCCAGGAAATCGTTGCAACCGCACAGGTAACTTTCATCTGGTCAGCGGTTCTTGAACGGAGTAAATGGAAATACCGACAAAGGGCCTACCGATATATATATCTCGATGCGGGACACATCTGTCAGAATCTCTATCTGGCAGGAGAGGCGGTCGGATTAGGTGTCTGTGCCATAGGCGCGTTTTTTGATGATGACATTAACGAGATTGTAGGCCTTGATGGCACCGATGAGACCATCATCTATATGGCGGCAGTAGGTAAAGTATAGGGATATCAACAAACCCCCACCGAAGATTTCTTCCAACAGAAACTGATGATTTATCTACAATTATCGTTGCCATGACATAATTCAAACAAGCCTATCATATTGAATTCATTTATAATTATTTTAGGCATTCAATGTGCATTACAAGTAACGTATGAAAAAAAATGAGAAAGGAAAGTAGCCGTGAGAAAAACAAGTCTACTGCTAGTATTAACGCTCTTAATTCTGTTGGTCTGTCCTTTATGGGTTTTTGCACAAGTTGTTCGGGATCAACCGGTTCAAATGATCAATCTTAACGATCTTCTAACACCTGACTCTGCTGATGAAATACTCGTAAGCTCAGCCCTGGAAGACGAATCCCTTGTTTTTTTTGCAGGTCCGCTTTCAGAAGTAAGCGATCTATCAATAACTGGCCCGGCGGTGTACGGTTCAGGGACCCAGGTAAAGTCATCCAAAGCTAAAATGAAGGTGCTGACGTGCCATGTCACAACAAGTACTACAAATACAATGAAAACAATTTTTCCATGGGTTTCAACAGGAGTAAAAGTTGCACACATTGCTTATTTTGAAATACTCAATAAAAGTGACGCTGTTAAATTCAAAGTTAGAGTGCAGGGCCCGGAATTTTCTCAACCTCTCGTTGTCGAAACCTTGACCTTTGGACCACAGGAGCCTTTGTACCAATGGGGTATAGGCTTTTGGAGATCCTACTCGGTACCAGGAATCTACAAAGTTAAAATGACAGCAATTCCTCAGACAAACAAGATGTCAGGTCGATCGTCTATAGAATGCAGTTTTCGTGTTTCGTCATCCCAGACCCCTGAGTAATCATATGTAGTTTTATGCAGTCTTAAACAGAACTTAACGCCTTAAGTCTATTGCTCCATGCCCAAAATGTTTTCCATTTCTTGACATGTTGTCTTGCAGTCAGTAATATGTTACCATACATCAATGATTGAAGAAAAAATCCGCAAGTATGGACTTGTCGTAGTTTTAGCAATCCTTTTTTTCCATTTCCTTTTTTCCGATGGTGGACTTATGAGTTATCTGAAGGTTAAACGGGGGATTAAGGCGGCAAATACTTCCATTAGCGTTCTTGACAAAGAGAATACGATTCTTAAGAAAGAGATTGAGAAGCTGCAGAAGGATGATGAATATCTTGAGGAAGTCGTGAGAAAAAAATACGGCTTCCTGAGGGAAGGAGAAAGGTTATACCGTATTGAAAAATGAGGTACGAAGGATCAATTTACAGACCACCAAGCGAGGCGGATAGCCTCATTCTACAAGTTACCATCGGGTGTTCCCACAACAAGTGCACATTCTGTGGTTCCTTCAAAGACAAAAAATTCAGGGTTAGAAGCTTTGAAGAGGTAAAAGAAGACGTAGAGGAAGCAAAGGCTTATGCTCGATATGTGAGAAAGGTTTTTATTGCAGATGGTGATGCCCTAATCATACCGCAAAAGATGCTTGTCCCCATTGTTCAATTGATAAAGGACTCATTTCCCAAACTTGAACGTATTGGAATATATGGCAACACGAAATCTATCCTGAAAAAATCTGTCGAAGAGTTAAAAGAACTCAAAAAACTCGGTATTGGTATCATTTACCTTGGTGTAGAGTCTGGAGATCAAATAACCCTCGACAGGGTTCACAAAGGAACCAAACTAGATAAGACCGCTGAAGCTTCGAAAAGAGTTAAGGATGCCGGAATCATTCTTTCTGTCACTGTCCTCCTGGGTTTAGGCGGTGTAGAGAGAAGCACAGTTCATGCTGAAGAAACTGGTAAATTCTTAAGCCGCATTGACCCTGATTATGCCGGTGCGCTTAGTGTCATTGTTGTTCCGGGGACACCCCTTGCGGAAGAAGTCAAACGAGGAACGTTCCAGGTTCCTACCCCTTATCAATTGCTTGAAGAGCTGTATATAATGATAAAGAATACCAATGTCACCCATACGTTTTTTGCTTCCAATCACGCCTCAAATTATCTCCCTGTCAAAGCATGGCTACCGGAAGACAAAGAGAAGACCCTCAAAGCAATACAGTATGTGTTGGACAAAAAGGACCCAGCTCTTTTACGGCCTGAATATATGAGGGCTCTCTGAGGTGAGTCAGTCAGCTGATGGCAGGAGGAACAGGACAGTAGATTACGTTGAAACGCCTATCAGGGTCAGATATGCTGATACTGACACCATGGGGGTGGTTTACTACGGGACGTATCCCATTTATTTCGAAGTCGGAAGGGCAGAGTACATGCGCTCCAAGGGTATTCCCTACAAGAGGTTTGAGGAAACAGGTTTTCACCTCGTTGTTGTGCATCTTGAAGCAAAATACTACAATACCGCTGCCTACGATGACCTTCTCACAGTCAGAACAAGTATCACTGAACTCAAGTCAAGAGGGCTCACATTCCATTACGAAATATTTAGAGACGGGGACTTGATCGTCCAGGGTAAGACAAGACACATCTGCACAAATAGTGACAAGAAGACAGTTGTGATGCCTGTCAGCCTTTTTGAAATCCTGAAAGATGTCAACCCCCAATAGTATCCTGGCCATACGCCTGAGTTCTTTTGGTGATGTGCTCATGACCATTCCTGCCGTGAAAGCACTGAAAGAGTATTACCCCCATGCTCACCTTACCTGGCTTGTGGAAGGGTCTGTGGGAGAGTTACTCACCCATCAGGGATTTATTGACGAGGTTATTCGTTTTCCAAGAGGTTCAATACAAAGTGCCATGAAAAAGGGAAATCTTACCAGTGCTACGAAACAGACGAAGCGTTTTCTCAAGAAACTAAGAGGCGGAGAATATGACCTCATTCTCGATTTTCATGGCATTATCAAAAGCGCGCTTTTCTCCAAGATGGTAAAAGGGAAAAGGATAATTGGGTTTGGGAAGACCCTCGCAAAGGAAAAGAGTCATCTTTTTTATCATGAGTGTGTTGAATGCGAGAACAAAAGGCTCCACAAGATGGAACGCAACATGCTGATTCCCCGGCATATAGGTGTTGATATGACAATCCCTGCTGTAAAACTGGAATCGCCCCCGGATGCTGAGTCATATATTGACGAATTCTTTACCCGGGAAAGAGTAGTATCCCCTATTTTTGCGATAAATCCTTTTTCCAGTAAAGGGAGCGCATTTAAAAGGTGGGAAATGGAGCGTTATGCTGAGCTCATCAGGCGCATTACAGCTGAAAATATTGGAAAAGTAATCATCCTTTGGGGCCCTGGTGAAAAAGGTGAAGCGCAACGGCTTAAAAAAATGGCTGGAGAAGAGGCTTTGCTATCCTGTTCCACAGACGTTCCGCAGCTCCTTGCACTCCTGCATCGTGTTGACATGTATGTTGGCGGTGATACAGGGATGATGCACCTTGCGGCATTGGCAGGCACACCGGTTCTTGCCATTTTTGGACCAACAGACCACAAAGTCAATGGGCCATATGGGCCTATACACAGAATCATCAGAAAGGATCTGACGTGCAGCCCATGCAGGAACAAGAATTGCCAGGAACGTAGGTGCCTCACGGGTATAGCTGTGGATGAGGTTCTAAGGGAAGTGATTGAACTGTATGAAAAAATTAAAGGAAACTGAATGCGTGTATTGTTTATTTATCCAAACCTTAATGCTCAGATAGGATTTAACTATGGCCTTGCATATATATCGGGTATTCTTATTAAAAAGGGCGTTGAAACCCATCTTCTGAATGTTAATGAGCAGATCGGTTATCCTCTGGATCTTGAAAGGATTCGAACCGATGTGCTTCGCATAAAGCCTGATATTGTAGGTTTTTCTGTTCTCACGAACCAGTATAAGTATTCCCTTGAAATAGCACGAGATATTAAGAAATACCTTGATGTCCGAATCATCTTTGGCGGTATCCACCCAACAATGGATCCTGAAGGAACCCTTGCTGAGTCATGTGTTGATTATCTCTGCATTGGAGAAGGAGAGGAGGCGTTTCTTGAACTGGTAGAGAAAGGCAGCCCAGAAGGAATTCGAAATTTGGCTTATAAAGAAAATGGCCGTATGGTTATAGAGCCTCTCCGGCCGTATGTGGATGTGACGAAACTGCCTTTCAAGGATTACCATCTCTTTGATTTCCAGAAAATGATTGATGCGAAGGATGGCTGGGTGGGATTGCAGGCATCAAGAGGTTGTCCATTCAGGTGTACTTACTGCTTGAACCATAAGATCATTGATCTTTATAAAAAACAGGGACATCTGCCCAAAGATTATCTCCGGAGGCATTCTGTTGACGAGATTATTGACGAGATCAAGTACCTTTTATCCCATTACACTGGAATCAAAATGTTTATTTTTGATGACGACATCTTCACATTTGACAAGGAGTGGCTAAAAGAATTCTCACGAAGATACAAAGAGATCACTGATATTGGATTTGTCTGTAATGCCCATGCGCGGATATTCGATAGTGAAACTGCGAAAAACATCAAAGAAGCTGGGTGCAGGATAGTAAAGTTCGGTCTTGAGAGCGGCAGCGACAGGATACGAAGAACAGTGCTGCAGCGCTTCATGTCAAACGGACACATCGAAAAGGCCTTCGAAACAGCAGACCGTCACGGGCTCCACACATCCGCATTTGTTATGATAGGGTTACCCGATGAAAAGAAAATCGACCTCATGGAAACGGTTAAACTCCTTGCTAAAATAAAACCGGGCAGGTTTCGCTGGTCTCTCTTCTTTCCTTTTATAGGAACCAGGGCTTACACAATAGCCAAGGATCTGGGGGCCATAGACTTTGAGAAGATGGACCGCCTTGACAACTTCACTGATGAAACATGCATGAATCTCGGACCGGATGAGGATCTTCTTATAGACAAACTGAAAACACTATTTTGTCTTTTTGTAAATGGGTACGCTGACATTGATGGCAAAGGGAAATATGCTGGTCTTTTAAGAGAAGTCGAGGATGCAGATGAGGCTGCTTGGCAGCGAAATAAAACCAAGTTTTCCGAAAGGCTGAAGACTCTTGATAGAGAAATGGCAAACCATGGAACAATACACTACACGATAAAATATAATCGGTTTATGGGTGTAAGAAGTGACTGGCAGGACGATAGTCTATCTTCCTAACTGGCTCGGAGACATGGTAATGGCAACACCATTCCTCCATTCCCTCAGGGCCCACGTTAAGGAAGAGCTGTGGGCTATTGGAAAGAACAAAGCGTTGCAACTATATAATGGTAATAGTCTCTTTGACCGTTTCATCCCTTATGATGGCAAGGGGGTGGTTCCGTTTCTTGATACGGTAAGTTTTATCAGAGCCTTAAACTTTAGGGATGGCGTTATCCTGCCGCACTCATTTCGCTCTGCCCTCTTGTTTTTTGCCGGGGATGTCCAACAGAGGATAGGTTATGCGCGCAACCAAAGAGGATTTATGATTACCCTCAAAGTAGAGGAGGTAACAAGGCCTGAGCCAACAGTTGAACACTATTTAAAAATCATTGACGCTATGGGTGGTACGAGGGTTTTGACAACGCCCTTGCTCAAGGTTACCGAGGAGGAGGACAAAAGGTTCGACGAGAAGTATGTGGACTTGAATGCTCCATATGTAGTATTTATCACTGGAGCTCAGTATGGACCTGCGAAACGCTGGCCCGACCACTATTTTGCTGAACTTGCAAATAAGATTGCACGAGAACTGGATATGAATGTTTATCTTCTGCCAGGTTTCGGTGAGGAAGAACTTGCACAGAAGATTTATCAAAACGTAGAACACAAGAAGCGTGTTTTTGTGAAAGTCATGGATATCATGGAACTTAAAGTGTGTCTTTCCAGAGCAGCGGCTGTCGTGACGAATGATACTGGACCCCGTCATATCTCAGCAGCTCTGTCTGTACCCACAGTTGTCCTCCTTGGGCCTATGGATGAACAGTATACGCTCTATCCCAGTTCCTGTACCTATGTGTTTTCAAAGGATGTGGCATGCAGACCATGCAACAAAAAGAGATGCGACAAGAACCATGTGTGCCTTACGAGTATTAGCCCGAATGACGTGTTTCAGAAACTGGAGGAAATCCTTGAAGTCCGACCGAGTAAAGCTCATTGAACGTTTCGATGGAAGGAAGATATGCGTTGTCGGTGATATCATAGCGGATATCTATATTTTTGGAAGACCCTATAGGCTTTCACGGGAAGCGCCGGTTGTAGTAGTTCAACATGAAGAAGAGCGGATTTATCCAGGCAGTGCAGGCAACACAATTAATAATCTTCTTGCATTAGGGGCTCACGTATTTCCCCTTGGCTTTATTGGAAGCGATAGTACTGGAGACCAGCTTATTGATTTTTTTTTACGTTTCAACAAGGTCGAGATGGACGGCTTTATTCGTCATAATGGTGAGACTATAACCAAAACCCGGATACTTGCTGGAGACACACATACATCAAAACAGCAAGTTATCAGGATAGACCGGGACAGCAACAAGTTACCTACTAAGTCTCAAAAAAACCTTCTCTACAAAAAGTTAAAAGAGATAGGGCCGTCCATGGATGCTTTTATCGTCTCTGATTATGGACATGGTACAGTCGACGAGACTATCATCGATTATATGCAACATGTGGCAAAAAAAACCATTGTCGTTGGAGATGCCCGCTACAGACTGAGGGACTTTAAGGGTTTTACCCTGATAACACCCAATGAATCTGAAGCATACCAGCTTTGCAGCACAGATTTTGATAAGGATATTGAAGAGGTTGGAAGAAGAATCTTAAAAATCATGGATGTAACTGCCTTACTCATAACAAGAGGAAATAAGGGTATGAGTCTTTTCCTAAAGGAAGGGTCTGTCAATCACATACCTATTTCAGGAAACGATGACGTGACAGATGTGACAGGTGCAGGGGATACGGTCTGTGCGGCTGTCACACTTGCACTAGCAAGTGGTGCAGATTTCCTGACCGCTGCATTGATAGCAAATTATGCAGCCGGAGTTGTAGTAATGAAGCGTGGAACTGCCACATTAACTCAAGAAGAATTGAGGGCGGCAATGCAAGCTTATGGGACAAATCGTTAAAAAACTTGACGAGCTAAAAAGTATTGTAGAAAAAGAAAAGAACCAGGGCAAGAAGATCGTCTTTGGTAATGGTTGCTTCGATCTTCTTCATGTTGGTCACGTACGTTACCTGAAGGGAGCGAAGGCATTGGGGGATGTGCTTATTGTGGCTGTCAATGACGATTCATCGGTGATGGGCCTGGGTAAGAGAAAACGTGTGGTTACACCGGCGCCTGAACGGGCCGAAATTATCGCTGCCTTAGAAGGTGTTGACTACGTAATCCTTTTCAGTGATCCAAACGTGGAGAATCTGTTGCGCGCACTTCAACCCCATATCCATGCAAAAGGAACTGACTACACCGAGGAAAGTGTTCCTGAGGGCAGGATTGTGCGCGATTATGGAGGTCGTGTTGCCATAGTAGGTGACCCAAAAGACCATTCAACGAGGGACCTGATCAAGGCTATCAAGGACATGGATTAAATTAATGGAATGACGATGGGGGGAAGAACGTGGATCAACCAGTGGCAAGCAATCAGCAAAAGCAAACGCTGAACAGCGAACAGCTAACGCCAAGCGACGGGCTGCCTTTATCGGTCTACATGATAACCTATAATAATGGTGTAACCATCGAGAGGGCCCTGCAGAGTGTTGCCGATTGGGCAGATGAAGTGATAGTTGTGGACTCTTACAGTACAGATGGGGCTCAAGATATTATTCCACGGTATACAGAAAAGCTTTACCAGTTTGAAACCAAAGACCTGCGGGAGAAGTATCAATATGCCCATGATCAGTGCATCAACCCCTGGACACTCTTTATCGATGCTGACGAATGGCTCATGGATGACATAAAAAAAGAGATTTCCACCATAATTCGTGGCACACCCTCCTGCGATGGATACATTGCAAGTAGAAGAAACATGTATCTTGGCAGGGAAATAAAACACGGCGGTTGGTATCCTGACAGAGAAATCCGTCTGTATCGGAGAGAAAAAGGCAGATGGGAAGGGGGACTACACGCAAAGGTTACTGTTGACGGCACAGTTGGTACCCTCAAACATTTCTATATGCATACACCCTATGCAGACATTGCTCACCAGATCAGAACAATTGACCGATACTCCGAGGCATTTGCAGAGGATCTTCGCTCCTCGGGTAGACGTTTTCACTTAGTAAATTTGATCACACGTCCTGTTTACCGGTTTTTCAGGGATTATATCCTGAAACGAGGTTTTCTGGACGGAACGCCTGGATTTATCATCGTTGTCTCCACCATGTATTATGTCTTTATGAAGTACGCCAAGCTTTGGGAGATAGAGATGAAGGAGAAAAAGCAGTTCAGAAACCGGTTTTAGAAGTTCGAAGTAAAGGCTTCAAAAACCTTACGTGGTAATGAACTGGACGGAGAGAAGAGAATATGAACACTTTCAAAGACAAAGAGGTTCTCATAACAGGTGGTCTTGGCTTCATTGGAAGCAACCTTACCATAGATCTTGTCGAACTGGGGGCCCATGTAACGATAGTCGACAACATGCTCCCGAGACAAGGAAGTAACCTTTTCAACATTAAAGAGGTTGAGGACAGGGTGAGGGTCAACATCTCTGATATCCGAAACCAGCTCTCCATGAATCACCTTGTAAAGGGAAAAGACTATATCTTTCACCTAGCCGGTCAGGTTAACCATGTTGACAGTATGAGAAATCCCCTTCAAGACCTTGAGATAAACTGTGTCGGCACGCTTGTTCTCCTCGAAGCGCTGCGTCACAATAACAGAGATGCAAAGGTTATATTTGCGGGTACCCGGGGAGAATATGGCGCAAGCGTGAAACTGCCAGTTAACGAAGACCACCCAACAAACCCGAAAGGGCTCTATGCAGTAACCAACCTGGCTGCAGAAAAGATGGTTCTGGTGTATGACGATATCTTTGGTATCAAAAGTGTCTGTCTACGGATAACCAACACCTATGGACCCCGCCATCACATGATGCATGACGAGTATGGCGTTTTCAACTGGTTCATCAGAAAGGCGATGGATAATGAAGAAGTCCCTGTATTCGGTGATGGACACATCCTCCGGGATTTCCTCTACATCAAAGACCTTGTATCCTGCATGCTCATGACCGCCATTACTGATGAAGCATACGGAAAGGTTTTTAATGTTGGGACCGCCATACCGGTAAGTTTTTTAGACCTCGCAAAAAAGATTGTTGAGATAGCAGGTACCGGGAAGGTGGCGCACACTGAATTCACCCAAGAACGAAAAGAGGTGGAGCCCGGTGATTACTACGCTGACATATCCCGCATAAAGAAGATCGTGAAATGGTTTCCAAAGGTATCCCTGGAAGAAGGGATAAAACAAACAATCGATTTCTACAGGAAAAATAAGAAGGAGTACTGGTAGTCTGATGGATGAGCAGTCTATCCGTCCTCTTGCGCGGAACGGGGTTCACGAAAAGGTTATTGCCTATCTGACAGACAAACCGCGGGGGCGTATCCTTGATGTTCCCACTGGCCAGGGGGCACTGGCAAAAAAAACTACACGAGGTAGGATTTACCGTTTCATGTTGTGACATCGAACCTGCACAGTTTCTTGTCAAAGGGCTAACTGTTGAGAAAGGTGACCTTAATGGAAGGCTGCCATATGGCGACGAAGAATTTGACTATGTCTGTTTTCTCGAAGCAATCGAACACATGGAAAACCCATACAATGCTGTTCGTGAGGTGACGAGGGTCTTGAAGCGAGGGGGCACCCTTGCCCTGAGCACGCCAAATTACCTAAATATTGAGCGACGAATGAAGTTTCTCATAACAGGTTTTTTTACCAAGCCAGTCTCACACGAGAGATTTCTGAATGCCTGTAAAGGGAGGACCTACGGATTGCATCTGAGCCCCCTGGGGTATACTCTGATCAGATTCGCCCTAGAGGCTTCAGGCTTAAAAATTGTGCATTTAACCTATGATCTGAAGAAGCCAAAAATTATCTTTTTTAAGCCCCTTACATTGTTTATAAGGTTATATACAAGATTCTGGTCAAAAGATAAACAGAAAGAATACTGGTTTGATGAGACAACCAGTAAAGTAATTCTTGAAGGTGGGAATACCCTGATCATTTTTGCTGAAAAAGTCTGACAGCTCAATACAGAGTCACCCATGAAGAATAAGGTTCAAAGTGGAAACAACAGATGATGATGTAGTAGAATCTCTAACATATTATCTTTATAAGGTTTGCAGTATTAGTTTACTCATAGCCGGTGGAGAGTTCAACGATGAATGTAAAGATGTTCGATTTAGCGAGGGATCATAAGGAGATAAGAAGCGAACTCCTTGGAATCACCGAGAGAATACTAACAAATGGTGAATTCATTCTCAGTAAAGAAGTGGAGGCATTCGAAGATGCTTTTGCACAGTACATTGGGGCAAAATATGCTGTTGGCGTTGGAAGTGGGACAGATGCCATCAAGATTGCCGGCCTTGCCTATGGCCTCAAGAAAGGTGATAAAATAGTAACGACGCCAAACACGTATATTGCAACAGTCATGTCGCTCTCCCTCCATGGAATTATCCCTGTTTTTTGCGATGTTGAGACAAGTACTTACAACATGGATCCAGAGCGTCTCGAAGATATTTTGAGGAAGGAGAAGGGCATCAAACTCTGCATCCCAGTCCATCTTTATGGTTATCCTTCTTCGTTGGATGAGATAGCTGCTATTTGCAGGCAAAACGGAGTAGGTATCCTGGAAGATGCGTGCCAAGCCCATGGTAGCCTCTATAAAGGAAAAAAGGTAGGTGGCTTTGGGGATGTTTCAGCTTTCAGCTTTTATCCCACAAAAAACCTTGGCTGCTATGGAGATGGCGGTATGCTTGTAACCAATTCAGATTCCATTTACAAAAACGCCCTTATGCTCCGCAATCATGGCCAGCACGAACGGCATGTCCATGTGGTTGAGGGGTACAACTCAAGGCTTGATGAGTTACAGGCAGCAATTCTCAGGTACAAACTGACAAAGCTTGATATATGGAATGAAAAGAGGCGTAAGATTGCGTCATGGTACAAGAAGAAATTAAAAGATGTGCCGGTAGCTTTACCCGTGGAAGAGCCATGGGGTTACCATGTTTATCACCTGTTTGTCATTAGGGCTGAGAAACGGGATGATCTTATGAAATATCTTTTCCATAAAGGCATCACCACCCTTATCCATTATCCTATCCCAATCCATCTCCAGAAAACCTACCAGACTCTTGGATACAAAAAAGGCTCTTTCCCCAGGGCTGAGGCAGTTGTTTCTGAGATTGTTTCCCTCCCATTGTACCCATCTCTGACAGAAGAGGAAGTGCAATACGTGTGTGAGAGTATTCATCAGTTTTATGGTGTATGAAAGATATGAATATTGGTAAATTTGATTGTTTAGCAGTGGCACATTCAGGGTTGAGGGTCCGACGTCACACAATTTGTTCGCCTATTTCTATTGTTTTTTCAAGCTTTTCATTTTTCATTACTCCATGCTATATGGGAAATGCGGCTCTATCCCATGGTGGTGTTTGACATGAAAGTGCTTCAGCTCTTTAGCGACTGGAAGTGGACGGGGCCGGCAGAACCTGTGTTGTCATTATGTGAGGCGCTCGGTACCGAAGGTGTTGATGTGGCCGTTGCCTACCGAAAAACCCCCATCGAATTTCCGGAACGAACCATCGAGAAAGAGGTAAAACTGAGGGGGCTCAAGTTTTTTGATGGATTCAAACTTAACAGGTATTTTGCACCAAGGGACTGGTTTTTCGATATGCGAGCAATCAAAGCGTATGTATTGCAGGAACAGATTGATATTGTTCATGCAAACCTTTCCCATGACCATTTTACCACTCTGTTTTCACTGGGTTTTTCAAATAAAAGACCTCTCATTGTCAGAACAGATCATAAACGTGATGGAACCCCTTATAGTTATTTTATGGGATGGGCCTTTGCCAAAACTGATGGGCTCGTCGCCTATGGGAAAAAGATCATGATTTCCGATATGAAAACTTTCTCTTACCCCCAGGAGAGGACATGTGTAATACCGCCAGCAATAAAAAATTACAACGGACCAGTGAAAAGTCTCAGAGAGGAATTTGGAATCAAAGAGAACGAGAAGATTGTTGGTGTTATCGGACGTCTCAAGCCTGACCGAGGTTACGATGTCATTCTGAGAGGCTTCAGAGAACTCAAAAACCGTGTGGATGGAGTAAAGCTTCTCGTTGTAGGCAGGAGCTCCCAAATAGAAAAGAGCATAATGAAGCCTATCAGCGAACTGGGACTTGAGAATGACGTGATTCTTGCTGGGTACAGGGTTGACGACTACTTTTCCGTAATCTCTACCCTCGATCTTTTTGTTATGATGCGTGCAGGAAGTGATGGTAGCGCAAGGGCCCTCAGGGAAGTCATGGCCATGGGAAAGGCCGCGGTTGTTTCAGACAATGGTATGCTTCCTGAGCTCGTGCAGGACGGTATTTCAGGGTTTGTCGTGAAATCTGACCCCATTCAGTTGGCTGAGAAAATGGAGCTTATTCTTAAAGACGAACAAAAGAGAATAAGTTTTGAAGAAAATGCAAAGAAGGTTGCTGCTGAAGAATGGAACTACACGGCTCAGGCCAGAAAGCTGACAGAATTTTATGAGAGGCTTCTTGTTTTGGGCAAGAGGCCTTTCCCAGAAAGAAACTTGTGAAGCTAAGGATTTAAAAAGATTTATGAAGATAGGCCTTGCCATATATAACTTTGATCCTAAAAAGGGTGGTGCTGAAAGATATGCCTATGATTTAGCTACAGACCTCCTGAATAGAGGTCACCAGGTATATGTGTTTTGCTCGAAAGCTGTTAATCTCCGAGGTGTTGTTATTGCCAAGTTTGATACTGTTCGCTTCCCGAGATGGCTGCGGTCGCTCTTTTTTGCACTAAATCACCGAAGATATAGAAAAATGTTTTCCCTTGATATCATGCTTGGATTCGGAAACACACTCGATATCGATGTATACCAAAGCCACGGGGGTGTTCAGCGCTTCTGGATGGAAAGAGAGATTGCAAGCTACGATGATCCCAGAGAGAAAAGAATTAAGGCAGCACTTCTCAGAAATAGTCTCAACCAACGCATCCAGCGATGGGTTGAAGAATATCCTATTAGAAGGGGCGGATATTCACGGATTGTTGCCATTTCTGATATGGTTAAGGGTCATATGAAAGAGCACTACAGTTTAAAAGACGACAGAATAGATGTTGTTTATAATGGAGTTGATACAGAAAAATTTAAGCCTGGAGATCAAAAAAACACCCAGAAAATGGAAATACTTTTTTCCGCAGGGAATTTCAGGCTGAAAGGCCTGCTCCCCCTTCTGACGGCAACAGGCCAACTTGCAAAAGAAAGAAGTGATTTCCAGTTGTTGATCATGGGAAGAGGGAGAAAGGAGCGCTACGAGGAAACCATTGGACGCCTGGGTATAGGGAATATGGTGAGGTTTCTTGGCGAAACATCTTCGCCGGAAATGATTTACAGGCAGGCCCATGCGCTTGTTCATCCTACCTTTTATGATGCGTGCTCACTGACAACCATGGAATCTATGGCGTCTGGCCTGCCCACTGTGACCACGCGGTGGAACGGCGCGTCAGCCCTTATAGGTTTGGATGAGGGTTATGTCATAGAGGGGCCGGAAGATATTGAGGCATTGACAGATGCAATCAGGAATCTTTTCAACGAGGAAAAAAGGATAGTCATGGGCAAAAAAGCACGGCTCAAACTCGAGGAATATACAATCGTAAGAAATGTGGATCTTATGGAAAACATATTTCAAGAGGTTTGTGATGAAAAANNGATAACATGACCCTCCTCGATATTGGGGCAGGTATGAAGGGAATGAAAGATGAGATTGCCAATCTCGGAATCAAGGTTACATATAAAAGTATGGACGTGGACAGAGGCAATGAGCATGATTATTATGAAGTTTCCTCTATCAATGAAACATTCGATGCCATTATCATGTTTGAGGTCATCGAACACATGTCTCTTCAGGAAGGCCTTGAGGTGATGAAGAAATTGTTTTCAATAATGAACACAAAGGGCATCATTGTTGTCTCAACCCCGAATATTTTTAATCCAGCCAGGTTTATGAGAGATGCAACCCATAAGACCTTTTATGCCTATGATGAACTTTGCGGTCTCCTCAGTATCGCTGGTTTTCAGGTCAAGGATGTATATCGGTCGTACAACGACGCTTTTCACCGGTATTTTATGAAGGTTCACCTTCTCGGCTGGCTTTTCCGGTTCCTGGGAATTGACTACGCTTTTTCGATATTTGTAGTAGGGGAGAAGGAGTAATTTGTCGGGTATTCATCGTTCAGTGACTGTTGACATAGCCCAAAGATTATAGGGCATTGCGTTCAACGGGACTTCCTATGAACTTAAGATAATGAGCCGATGTTTGTTCCCACTAGTCTCTTGCTTTTTGTCAATTTTTTTTGGGTTCAGATTGTATATACTTCTTTGCCGAGCGTTTTGACCCAGTTCTCCTGAAGTACCTTCTGTGCCTCCTCTAACCTGTCAACGCCCAGGATCACCACGGCCTGTCCGCCAACCCTACCTAAGTGTGGATAAAGATAGTGAACGTTTATGTTTGCAGCCTTGAGAGGCTTGAGCACAGCATTGAGTCCGCCGGGATGATCTGGTGTTTCAACAGCAAGAACATCTGTTTCTTTCGTGGAAAATCCATTGCCCTTAAGGATGTTTACTGCTTTGACCGGATCATCAACTACAAAACGCACTGTGCTTATATCTGAAGTGTCAGCGACAGATATGGCCCTGATATTAACACCTTCCCGTCCCAATATTTCACTTACATGGGACATAGCCCCTGGTACATTATCAAGTACTATGGATATTTGCTTGATGAACATCCTTCACTCCCTTACATATTTGTACCCCAAATCAAGGGCCTCTTTGTTGATTTTGATCAACTTTGCCTTGCCTTCACCCAGAATGTCTGTAAGGTTCTTAACCATAAAATCGTAGGATATAATATTGCTCAATCTAATGAACGCACCGAGCATGATCATGTTGGCCACTTTGATTGTCCCAATTCTTTCCGCAAGTTCGCTTGTAGGAACCGCGACAATCTCGATATCTCCACGGGCAGATGATACATCCACAATGGAGGAGTTGACAAAAATCAAACCGCCCGACTGTAGGATGCTTTGGAAGCGGGCAAAAGATGGTTGATTCATAGCAACAACGAATTCAGGTTCTGATGCAACAGGTGATGCAATCTCTTCATCGCTAACCGCAACCGTACAGTTTGCCGTACCTCCCCTTACCTCTACCCCATAGGATGGAAAGTAAGTAACATGTTTTCCTTCAAGCATCGCTGCGGTAGCGAGGGTATATCCCATAGAAAGAACGCCTTGGCCTCCAAATCCGGAAAATATAGTTTTAGTTAGCATTGAACCTCTTTGACAAGTCCGATAGGAAATTGCTTGCTCATCACGTCCTCAACCCACTTGCATGCCTGGAGTGGGTCCATCTTCCAGTTTGTTGGGCATGGAGAAAGAATCTCCACCATAGAAAATCCGGTCTTATTCATTTGGTGCTGAAATGCTTTCACAAGTGCTTTTTTTGTAGCCACGATTGCAGCGGGTTTATGAACAGCTACACGTTCAAGATAGGATGTACCGTCAAGGACTGCAAGGACTTCACACATCCTTACTGGATGTCCTGCCTTCTCGGATATCCTTCCCACAGGGGTTGTGGTGGTTACCTGATCAAGAATCGTAGTAGGAGCCATCTGTCCTCCAGTCATACCGTAGACACCATTGTTAACAAAAATGATGGTGATATTCTCTCCCCGATTTGCCGCATGAAAGCTCTCAGCTGTACCAATAGCTGCGAGATCGCCGTCACCCTGATAAGAGACGACCAGGTTATCCGGCCTTACACGCTTAATCCCAGTTGCAACAGCAGCACCACGGCCATGGGCAGATTCAAGGCAATCAACATCAAAGTAGTTGTAAATAAGCATGCCACATCCTGCTGGAGCAACACATATTATTTTGTCCCCGAGATTCATTTCGTCAATCACTTCAGCAATGAGGCGATTTACGATTGAGTGCCCGCATCCGGGGCAGTAATGGAAGTGGGCTGGTTTCAGAGACTTGGGCCGGGAATAAACCTTCTTCATGACTTCTTGACCCTTTGTATCTGGTAGCAATGACGGGAGATTATACGGAAGAGCTCAACCGGTGTCGGTATAACGCCACCGGGCCTGCCGTAAAAATGAACACGGCCTTTGCCTTCGAGAGAGAGTTTTACATCTTCTACTAGCTGACCGGCACTCATTTCAAAGACAAAGAAATCATGGATCGTCTTTGATGTTTCCTGGATTATTTTTGTAGGAAAAGGCCAGAGAGTAATGGGCCTGATCATGCCAACCTTCAAACCTTCCTGGCGAAGCCGTGCAATTGCACCTTTAGCGATTCTTGCAGCGGTGCCATAGGCGATTACGACCAACTCTGCGTCATCAACCAGGTGTGTCTCATAACGAACCTCGTTTTGTTCAATCCGTTGAAATTTTCGTGCCAATTTCCAGTTGTGTTCCTCCTGTTCCTTAACATCAAAGATGAGGGAGCGCACCATTCTTGAAGGTCTCCCTTTTGCGCCTGTCAATATGTAATCTTTGGCTACTGGCTCTGGTTTTTTTATATGGTCAAACTCAACTGGTTCCATCATCTGACCGAGCATTCCATCGCCGAGGACGACCACAGGGTTTCTATATTTTTCTGCAAGATCAAAAGCAAGAGGCATTAAATCTGCTATTTCCTGTACCGATGAAGGAGCGAGCACAATGGTGCGATAATCACCATGGCCTCCACCGCGGGTTGCCTGTAAATAATCGGACTGAGCAGGAGAGATGTTTCCCATGCCCGGACCTCCGCGCACCATGTTGAGGATAACTGCAGGAAGTTCATCTGCGGCAAGATATGATATGCCTTCTTGTTTGAGGCTGATTCCGGGGCCACTTGAGGATGTCATGGCCCGTGCACCTGCCACGCTTGCTCCGAGAACCATATTGATGGCTGCAATTTCACTCTCTGACTGAATGAAAACACCACCTGCCTCCGGGACTCTTTTTGCCATATATTCCGTAAGCTCGTTCTGGGGCGTTATGGGGTAGCCAAAATAGCATGTGCATCCAGCCAGGACTGCAGCTTCTCCGGCAGCTGCATTTCCACTCATCAGTTTCTTCATGCAGTTCCACCCCGATAGACTTCAATAGCTACCTCAGGGCACACAATGGCGCAGATTGCACAACCGGTACATCCATTCCCTTCCTTGTATGTTGCAACGAAATATCCCTTGAGGTTAAGTTTGTCCGTTAGGAAAATAGCTTTCTTCGGGCAGTACTCTATGCAGAAGGAGCACCCTTTGCAGCGTTCCTGATCTATTTCTATATATCCTTTGGTGGCTTGTGTAACCATCTTACTGTAATAAAACGCCTTATCGTAGCGTAATCACATGCTTCTTGTCAAATATTTTGTCCGTGCGTATTTTCATACCCAAGGCAATTCAGATGTGGTAAAAATGAAACTATGTTATCAAAAAAGGTTGGGAGGATAAAGGGAGTTGAATGGACAACAATCTGAGTTGAAAGGGGTGAAGGGGTGGCTGTTACTCCTTTGTATCAATCTTAGCATCCTTGACCCATTTGCTAATCTTTTTAATCTTGCCATAGGAACACACCTCGGAAGGCAGTACTTTGAGCAAAACCCCGCATTACAAAAACTAATGGTCATTAATGGAGTATGCAGTATAGCCCTTGCTGTCTATAGTATCTATGCAGGTATATCTCTCTGGAGAGTTCTCTCTAACGCAGTAATCACTGCCAAAAAATACCTTGGGGCAGCTTTTGCCTACTCAATTTTGTCCCTTTTTCTTCCGCACCTGATTGGCCTATCCGAAGAGATACAGAAAGAAGTAGGTGCAACGAGTCTTTTCAACAGCTTTGTGACTGCTTTGTACCTCTATGCCTGGTACCAATACTTACAGCGATCAAAGCGAGTTAAGGCCACGTATATTGCAATAGGATCAGAGCAATAGTTAGTATCTCTGGATGACATTCTATCCAAATATGACTTGCCTTGTCCATGTAGCAGTGATCCAAGTTCCTGAGTCCTAAAAATTTCAGATCGATCAGGGCTACCGAAATAAAATAGATCTGAGCCTGCTTTACAGTCATGTTTCAATGTCCAATCTGCGCTCACTACAGAATTAATAGCTATACAACAGCAGGAAATGATACTTTGGATTTAAGATCAAAATACATTCCGTAAACAATGCGAGCCGCCTTAAAGGTTGCAGGTTGTTTGAACCTGGGTTGTTATCTTTCTTTCGATTGTACGTTCCCAAAGCATATTCTATTGACAACAGAGAAGCACACTGGTACCATAGGCGCTGGTTATGAACAAAATCATTGTTGATATAGACAATACCCTCTGGAATCTGGCACCAGTATTCTTTGAATACCTCAGAAGATACAATCCCGAAATACCAATCGAAGAGTTGAAACGTGGTGAGACCGGGCTAAAAGGATACATTCCCAGAGAGGATCTGTATGGGATCTTGAAAGAAATCCACATGAGACAGGATCAATTCGAGCCATATCCCGAAGCACAGCAATTTCTTGCGGCACTGAAGGAGATGGGATTATATGTTATCATCGCAAGCATCAGAGATGAGGAGGCACGGGATGCAACAGAGAGGTGGCTCAAAAAGTATGAGCTAATGTATGATGAGTTGCATTTAAGTAATGATAAGACCGTTTTATTCAATGATGTCTGGGCAATCGTTGACGATAGCATATGGACCCTGGATAAAGCTGCGCATGCAGGAATAGTCCGGACCGGACTCAGGAACGTTTGGAATGATGGCCGGGGACACCCTCTTTTTGATACTCTCCCGCAGATACTTGATTATTTAAAAAGGCAATATTCAAGCAAATAAGCATTTGTTTAAACCTCACTGGCTTACTGTATAATCATTGGCCATGTTTCTCATATGTCTGAAATCAAAATACCATTTGACTTCTATATGGAACATTGTAGAATAGTACAATATATTGCAAGGCCCTGGGGGTTTATCTCAAGGATATGCAACTCATAGCAAAACGACAGGATGGTAATGAACTTCTTGTCGGGGGGATTTTTTCCTTGACAGGGTACCTGTCCTGGAGTGGAGATTACAAGAAAAAAGGCGCAGAGCTGAAAATTGAGATGATCAATGAGGCTGGTGGCATTAATGGAAATCGCCTTAAACTTGTCGCCTATGATGACCGGTCTTCGCCTGAACTGGCAGCAAAAATCGCTGAAATGCTGGTTCTCAAACACAGAGTTATTGCCATGGTCGGCACAGGCTCTCTGCCGATCTCAGGCGCTGTTGCCCGTGTTGCAAACAAGTATAAAGTCCCAACGTTTCTCAATTCCGGTTATACAATAGATCCGCTGAGCGATCTGTTCGTTTTCAATACCTCCCATAAAACCGAATTTGCAGTCGCAGGCTCTTTTGGGCATTTTGTCGAAAAAGGGATTAACAGAATTGCTCTTCTGATGCCAAGAGGTCCGTTAGGTGACCTGGGTAGCTGGCTGGGTCGGCAGGTGGGCAGGGAATTAGGCATTAAAATAGTCGGAGAGGAAAGGTTCGACGTCAGCGTACCGGAAATGACATCTCAATTGGAGCGATTGAAAAGCCTGAAGCCTCTGGCGCTTTTCTCCTTTGTGACCGGGGAACCGGCCGCTCGCCTGGTAACCAAAATGGCTCAGCTTGGAATGAATATTTCCTTGCTCGTATCTCATGGTAACGCCAACCCTGCATTTCTGAAATTGGTTTCCCGTGCGCCTATACCCATTATCGTGCCCTCAGGGAGGACCATGATTCTTGATTCCATACCTGAGGAGGATCCATGCAGAAATAAAATGACAGACTTCGGCGAAAGGCATACCCGGCGGTTTGGTGAGCCAGCCAACTACTGTTCAGCGGAGTCCGCCGATGCCATTGACCTGCTCGCTGAAGGTCTGCGATCTTCAGGCCGGCCTGATGGAAGGATTCTGCGGGATGCAGTGGAGGCTATAAAGCAGTTTGAAGGCATGCAGGGTGTGTATGATCTGTCACCCATAGACCATTATGGCACCCAGGTCGAACATATGGTATTGCTGGACGTCCAAGACGGGATATGGCATCTGACGAAAAGGCTTTCATCGGTTGGAGTGTTTGAAGCGATCCATAGCGATAACAAAAAGAGGTTGGTTTTCAGGTTGGCTCGTGCATTCAACGAACCATCCACTGAAGCGCTTAAACTTGCCTATGAGACGCCGGGGTCGACAAGAAGGCTGGCTGCCCAGGTCGGGTTAAGCTGCACAAACCTTAAAGGCGATCCTTGTTTTGCTGTCAAGCTTTCAAGTCGGGAAAAACAGGAGTTGATTCAGGCTATCCGTGAAGAAGATTACACCAAGGCAAAAGAAAGTCTTTGCCGTTCTCTGACCATTTCTCTTCTCCAATATTATGAAGCCTTTGAACCGCTGAAACTCGCCGTATCAGAACTGTTTCATGCCCTGTTTGATGCAGCGGCCAGTGAGGAGGGGGTTGACCTTGAAAAACTCATAGAGCTTAAATCTAAATATGTACTGGAATGGACAGACCTGAAAGATCAAGAAGCGCTTTGTTTTTGGACAGTGAAAGCGTTCAGGGAAGTTATTGAACTAATCAGCGAGAGACAGCGGGAAAGAGGAACAGGATTATTGAAGAATATCCTCAGATTCATAGAAATCCATTTTGCTGAGAATCTTACCGTTGACAGGATAGCCCGTGAGGTCTGTCTCAGTCCTTCACGCCTTATTCATCGGATGAAAAGCCAGTACGGCCTGACGCTTTCTGATTGTATCGCAAAAACCCGGATGGATAAAGCAAAAGCATTATTGAAAGACACGGATATGACCATCTGTGAAATAGCCCATGAAGTGGGATATGTGGATCAAGGCTATTTTACGAGGGTCTTCAAGAAATGCCTGAATAAAACCCCCGGCAATTACAGAGAAAGTTCCCGGTTAGGTTTTCCATCAAACCGCGACTCTTAACAGCCACTCGAATTTGTTCGACACTTTTATCCAAAAAAAGAACTGAATAATACAAGACACAAGTTTCCACAGATGCTTAAATTAGACTAAAGAAGTTTTCTTTTTGTTTGATAATGTTGAAATCAAGCATTTATGCAATAGTATTCACATTGCAACAGGGCTTGAAATAAAAAAACAATGGGGAGGCCTTCTTATGAAAAAATTTTTTGTTTTGATAATACTTTGCTCTGTTTTTGTGATATTCACGGGAGTGGGGCCTATTATGGCTCAGACGAAAGCGCCCTATAAGATCGGCGGAATATTCCCTCTAACAGGTTACCTGTCATGGCTGGGTGAGTACAAGAAAAAAGGATCTGAACTGAAGGTAGAGTTGATTAACAAAGCCGGTGGGATTAATGGCAGACAGCTGGAGCTTGTTGTTTATGACGATCAGTCCTCTCCTGAGACAGGCTCCAGAGTCGCCCAGAGACTGGTTTCCAAGGATGGAGTCATAGCCATGATAGGGACTGCAAGCGTTCCCATCTCCGGCGCTGTTGCATCTATTGGAAACAGATATAAAATTCCTACAATTATTGGTTCCGGTTATGAGGTTGATCCCAAAAAAGACCATTTTGTCTTTAACAGCGCCCACAAAACAGATTTTGCCGTGGAGCGTCCTTTTGAATATTTTAAGGGTAAAGGCATAACAAAGGTTGCTCTTTTGATGCCCATAGGGCCCCTTGGCGAATTAGGCGGTGGCCTAGCACGGAAGTACGCTCCAAAGTATGGGATAACAATAGTCGGTGAAGAGCGCTTTGACGTAAAGGCTCCAGATATTACAGCGCAACTTGCAAAATTGCGCACCCTCGGTCCGCAGGCAGTCTTTTCTTTCTGTACCGGTGAGCCTGCTGCTCTTGTAGCGAGAAGCATGGCACAGCTCGGTATGAATATACCTGTTCTCGTATCGCACGGTAATGCCAATCCCGGCTTCCTGAAACTTGTTTCCAATGTAAATATTCCAATTCTCGTTCCGGCAGGAAGGGCTGCAGCGCCGGAGTCGATTCCTGACAACGACCCATGCAAGAGAGTTATTCTTGACTTCAATAAGGCGCACCAGCAGAAGTTCGGTGAGCCTGCCAACTATTATTCAGCAGAAATGGTTGATGCAGTGGATATCATTGCGGCTGCGCTAAAGGTTGTCCCGACTGCGGACGGTGAAAAACTTCAGGATGCCATTGAAAAGACAAAAGGGCTGGTTGGTATGAATGGTATTTATAATTTCTCCACAACAGACCACCATGGAACGGTCCTTCAGGACATGATGGTCCTTACGGTAAAGGATGGAAAATGGCAGGTTCTGCTGAAGTAACAATGAAGGGTTTATTGCAAGGCCACTGAGGATATACATTTGATATTCTTGAGGATTAGGACAGATGACTGATTTTTCTCATATTGTACAGTTTTTCTTTAGCGGCCTTACGTCAGGAAGCATGTATGCCCTGATAGCAGTGAGCCTTGTGATTGTCTATAAGGTTTCCCTGCTCATTTGTTTTGCCCAGGGTGAGTTCTTTGTAATAGGAGCCCTTGCAATGGTTACCCTTGTCTCGAAAGGGCTTCCGATGCCCCTGGCATTTGTCCTGTCAATCCTGATTTCGACGGTGCTTGGCGCCCTCGTGCAACGCATGCTTATTAAGCCGATTCAAAATGCAGGCATCGGTAACCTTATTGTAATGACTATCGCCATTTCACTTACGCTCAGAGGGGCTGCACTTCTCGTCTGGGGAAAGGAGTCGCATATCCTGAAGCCTTTTTCTTCCGGCGCGCCTATTCCGGTCTTAGGCGCAACACTTCAGCCCCAGGTCCTTTGGATCATAAGCATTACAATAGTTGTTTTAATCATGATCTGGATATTTTTTGAAAAAACAAAACTGGGTATTGCCATGAGGGCTTGTGCGGAAAACCGCCTTGGGGCAAGCTTGATGGGGATAAGCACGGACAAGGCAGCTTTGTTAGCCTGGGCATGGGGATCCGGCATTGGTGCGCTGGCAGGGATGGCTGTTGCACCTCTCCTGTTTATGCAGTACGGGAGTGGAGTGATGCCCATGGTCAAGGGATTTATCGCAGTGTCTATAGGTGGTTTGAGCAGCATAGTGGGCTCTGTTGTAGCTGGATTGCTCCTTGGGACTGTTGAGGCCTATACAATCGGTCTCATCTCTTCAAAGTTTTCAGATACTATTGTGTTTTCCCTGCTCATGGTGGTTCTCATCTTTAAGCCAAGCGGGCTTTTCGGCAAAGGATAGGAGATCCATGTGAAACTGTTGAAACAATTCTGGTGGATTCTCCCTTTAGCATTCATAGCGTTCTACCCGGTGACCCTGGCGGGTGGATCTCCTTACTGGAGCGGACTTCTTATTTTTGTAGGTATCTATGTAATTCTGACAGTGGGTCTTGACCTGCTTATGGGTTACACAGGTCAGATATCGGTTGGTCATGCTGCCTATTTTGCCATTGGCGCTTATGCTTCCGGCATCCTGACTGCCAAGTATGGTTTTTCTCCTCTCGGAGCTATGGTTATCGGTATGGTTCTGACAGGTATTGTTGCCTGGGCTCTTGGGAGGCCTGTCCTTGCCCTGAAAGAATATTATCTTGCAATGGCAACCCTTGCCTTCAATGAGATTGTCGTGACCTTGATTATAGGCCTTGAATGGCTCACCGGAGGGGCATCGGGTCTGCGTGATATTCCATCGTTCAGCATATTTGGTCTTGTCCTGAGCAACCATGTGCACTACTACTATTTTGTATGGGCAATTGTAATTATTGTTATTGCGTGCAGTCTGGCAGTGGTGCGCTCACCTTTTGGAAGAACATTGGTCGCTATTCACAGTGATGAAGTTGCTGCCCGTGCATTCGGTGTTGATACAGCAAAATATAAAACAAGGATCTTTGTTCTTGCCAGCGTCTTTGCGTCCATGGCTGGATCTTTGTTTACCCATTATATGGGATTTCTGGCCCCTGATGATTTCGGGGTTCTCACGTCGATCAATATCCTCGTAATGCTTTTCCTTGGAGGAATCGGTACAATATTCGGCCCGATCCTTGGTGCTTTCTTTATGAAGCTCCTTCCGGAACTTACCTATCAGATTCACGACTATGAGTTATTGTTGAGCGGACTAATTCTTATCATTGTTCTTGTTTTTATGCCCAAGGGACTTTTTGGCATCTTTACTGCCATATGGGAAAAGATGTTTGCAAAGGCAGATAAATGACAGACAAACGCGATGCCATTCTGAGTGTTAAGAACGTTACCAAGACCTTTGAGGGGATTCGTGCCCTTGAAGATGTTAGTTTTGATGTGAAATCAGGCCATATAAAGGCTTTGATAGGTCCGAACGGCGCTGGAAAGACAACGCTGTTGAATGCAATAAACGGGATAATGTCTCCAGATAGCGGACATATTCACTTTCTTGGCCATGATGTTGTTGGTCACAGCGCTGACAGAGTTGCCGGCCTTGGTCTTTCAAGGACCTTTCAGCTTATCCGGATGTTTACAATCAACAACGCCACTGTTCTCGACAATGTACTTCTTGGTGCCCATATGCAGTTGAAGCCGACTCTTTTTGAATCTATTTTCAGTAGAGGAAAAGTAAATAAAGCAGAAAGAAAAGCCTGCGACAGGGCAATGGAACTTTTGAGATTTGTTGGTCTTGAGAAAGCGGCAGATGCCGCTCCCGGCTCTCTGCCATTCGGAAACCAGCGACTCGTAGAGTTGGCTCGTTCGTTAATGACGAATCCAAAGATGCTCTTGCTGGATGAACCGGCATCAGGTCTTAATGACACCGAGGTGGAAAGCTTCACGGAGCTTCTCCGATCGATTCGTGAAAAAGGCATTACAATTCTTTTGGTGGAACACAACATGAAGCTTGTAATGAACATTGCCGATGATATTGTCGTTCTGGATTTTGGGAAGAAACTGGCAGAAGGAACTCCTCAAGCCATCTGTGCCAACCCTCAGGTAATAGAAGCGTATCTGGGGACAACACAAACAGAATGCAGGCTTGAACCATGATGTTAAAAGCGGAAGCCATTTCTGCAAGCTACGGCAGAGTTAAGGTACTGAAAGATATCGATATGTCGGTTGAATCAGGCGAGATTGTTTGTCTTGTTGGGGCAAACGGCGCAGGGAAATCGACTCTTTTAAAAGTAATATCAGGAATTGTACCGGCGGGCAGCGGAAAATTTCTGTTTGAAGGCCAAGATATCACAAACAAAAAGCCTGATTTTATAGTAAAAGCAGGTCTCAGCCATGTGCCTGAAGGCCGTCAGATCTTTGCAGATCTTACTGTTCGGCAAAACCTCATTCTAGGATCCTATGTTCACAATTTACCCAAACAGGAAATGGCGAAGCTCTTCGATTCTGTTTTCGAGCTTTTTCCTGTACTAAAATCGCGATTGATGCAAAAAGCGGGCACCATGAGTGGTGGCGAGCAGCAGATGCTGGCAATAGGTAGAGGTCTAATGTCTCAACCTAAGCTTCTTCTCCTTGATGAACCATCCCTTGGTTTAGCGCCGCTTGTGGTGGAGACCATCCTCAAGGTCATACAGAACCTTCGCTCCACAGGAATCTCTATCTTGCTTGTGGAACAGAATGTAAATGCAGCGCTTCAAATATCGGACCGGGCATATGTGATAGAAACAGGCGCTATCGTGACTGAAGGGAAAGCCCGGGAATTGATGGAAAATGATGAGATAAAAAAGAGTTACCTGGGTATGTAGACCTTCTGCATAGAACGCAGCAGCCCGGTGAGTCTCTTGATAGGGGAGGTTACACAATGCACTACGATCCCGATAAGAATGACCATGGCCTGGCACACAGTCCGTTTAAATCATGCGTGGTTCCAAGGCCAATTGGCTGGATATCAACGGTCAGTCCGGAGGGGATTCATAACCTGGCGCCATACAGCCAGTTTCAGAATCTGACCTTTGACCCTCCCTACGTAATGTTTGCAGCGAATCAGAACACCCTGGGAAAGAGAAAGGATTCTGTTGTTAACGCAGAGCAAACGGGTGAATTTGTTTACAACATGGCTACTTATGAGTTGCGGGACGCTATGAACAGATCAGCGCCTGAGGTGCCACCTGACATCGATGAATTTGAGCTTGCGGGGCTAACCAAGGCGGCTTCAATCAGGGTAAAACCCTGCCGTGTGGCAGAATCTCCGATACAGTTTGAATGCCGGTATCATCAGACCATTCGACTGCCCGGCAACGGACTCATGGGGACGGTTGATATCGTGATCGGCCGGGTAGTCATGATACATATCAAAGATGATGTCATACGTCCTGATGGACGGCTTGACATTCTAAAAATCAGGCCTTTAGCCCGTCTTGGGTATTATGATTACACAACGGTGGATTCCATCTTCGAAATGGTGATACCCGGTAACAACGAGGCCCTCCTCACCGGACTGGAAGGCGCAGCAGGAAGCTCAACTGTCAAAAGCAAAAGCAAATACTGATCTTTAACAGTAACAAAAAGAGTTGAGTTATTTCAAATAGATAGATACGCTCAAAAAGTTCTTGGCACCACAGATTATTCTATAACCCCCACATATGCGCCATGATGTTTCCCGGATGGCAGGGGGAAGGGCGACACCAACGGCCTGAAACACCTTACCACATGTACCCTTGTATTCTGTTCTGATAGTAAGTTTCCTTCCCTTGTCCTCCATGGTTTTTTCCTGCAAGGAGCAGAGATCCTGTTTGATATCGGCCCATTCGAAACCATGGCTGGCCTTCTGAAGCCTGTGATCCAGTTCTTTCTGGAGCACGAGGGCGAGGAAACTGCAGAACACATGACCTCTGATGGCTGCATCTCTGTGATGGAAGATGGGCCTTGTATCAAGAACAGATTTCATATCCCGGAAGACCTGCTCTACCTGCTAGAGTTCCTTGTATTTGAGGGCCGCCTGCTCGGCAGTCAATACCGCGTTTGTTATAAGCACCCACTTCCCGTTGAATCTTGCCTCATGCTCAATCTTCTGTTCGTTGAGAGAAACGGCACCATGATCCATGGCGAGATACTTCCGGTAGCCCTTGTTTCCAACAAGGGATTTGGGGTTGCTTGCAAGCTTCTCCCGCAAGGAGCGGTTATCAACCATAACTTCTTTGACCTTGAGAGGAGAAGGATCTTTGGAGGATACGCTTTACGGGCGGACCTCCCGGTAACGACCGGCACGGGAAGGAACCTCTTCCTTGATCTGTTTTACCATTCTCATCCGGGTACCCAGGATATAGGGGATGTGTTCCTGTTCCAGATAGGCCATCGTTTCCTTGCTGATCATCCCCCGGTCGGAGACTATGCAGAACTTCCTGTTGGCGAAACGTCTTCCCAGCCGGTCCATTACGGGAATAAGACTCTTGACATCCGCAGCATTTCCCGGCCACATCTTTGAGCAGAGGGGATTCCCTTCGTTATCGAGAATAACGCCTACGATCATCTGGTGGAGATCGTGTCGATGGTCTTTGCTGTGACCGATCGTCTTTCTTCCTGCCCCCTCAAAGTAAAGAGAGGTGGTGTCGAAGAAGACCATGTCGTGACCGCTGAAAAGATCCCGGCGCAGATGGAACAGCTCCTCCTCGACGACATCTTTGGTGACCCGCGGCGAGAAGTGCGTGCGATCCGACTGGTCTTCCATCTCTTCCCAGAGATAGGCCATAGCCCGGTACAGGTGGTGGGAAGACAGGCCGTCTACGCCATGGATGCCGTTGCTTTGCCCTTACAGAACCATAAGCGCACGCTCGGAGAACCGGGAAAGGGAACGAATGAGGCCTTCAATATCTCCCTTGCCCTTCAGCTCATCAATGCGGCCTACTGTAGCAATAACCCGCTGGACGCTCTTTTTGTCCTCCCTGTGGTTTTCTACGATCTGGAGGTATTCATACCGCCCTGCCTTCTTGATTCTCGCAAACATGGGACTCCTTTATTGACACCAATCATTTACCGTTCCTAAGTATCATTGTCAATGATAACAAGCTATTTTATTGGCACCACTTTTTTTGAAAATGTGTCACTTTATGGGAGAGCGATCTAATAAAAACAAGGGGTTAGTGAGCTGGGTGTTTAAACAGCTGTAAAAGAAAAATCTTGCTACTTCCTGGGCCTTTGTCAAAAGATTGGTCTGGTCTTCATGGGGAAGAAGATGGCCTGCGGCCACAAATTCCATCAAGACACTATCGAGGAACTCTTCTGGTTTTGCATCTTCCAAGCTATATTCTGTAAAGTTTTTAAGGGCATAACTATAGTAAGCAGTAGCTTTTTCTCCGTGCTTGTACAACAGGTCAGTTGCTTTTTTGATATATTCGAGACCGCTTATTGTATCTCCAAGGCGCTAGTATAATTCTCCAAGGACAAGCGTTCGCTCCTGTCCATCTGGAATAGCAGAAGAACAGATAATGAGAATATCCTTTAGTTTCCGCTTGGTTTCAAGAACAGGCACTGCTTTCAAGATAAAGCCCCTGAGTGAGGCATTATTTAAAAATAGTAACCTTTTCTGTATTCTTTACTTTCTTTAACAATTCTTTTTTTCAGTTGTTCCAGTAAATTTAAGGTTACTACTGCAGTCGTCTTGATAATTGAACTCAAAATATCGATGGATGCGGGGGGCTTGTGTAAGCCAGGAACAAGATCGCTATTTTTCATTTTCATTAAAGCCCTGCCAGAGTTTCTTCAGGTTTCTCGTTGAATCGTTGGGATGGGACAAGTTTTTTCTCTTTGAGCCATGATAGACTTAAGGATTCATGCTGTCAATCGAAAATTACACGAAATATCGTTAATTTAACTTAATATCGTAATAAATATGTTAGGTAAATCAGGTTTTGATGAGAATGTCTCATGATAATA
>MTKZ01039039.1_pt1 | contig 34346 bp, 33 predicted proteins | sample 1042781 | NCBI WGS metagenome assembly MTKZ01 (sample SAMN06212207, study PRJNA360539) | anaerobic digester metagenome | biome: Wastewater treatment plant; material: sludge; isolation source: anaerobic digester fed with sludge from wastewater treatment plant | place: Denmark: WWTP Viborg ...
TGCACAAGTTGTTCAACACGTTTGGGCCAAACTGGTGGATGCAGCGCAAGCCGTGGGCTTTTCGTTTGGCGCAGGAATACGACCGCATGTTGCCCGCGCACTTGGTGGTTCAGCCGATGGGGCAAAGCGCGGGCGAGACGCACCGCTTTAACGGCAAAACGCCGCCGCAGGAGTGCGCTGCCTACATTGGCGATCTGGTGACGCTGGGCGAGTTTGCGCAAACCGAGGAGCGACCAGATGGCCGCAGCCTCTCGCTGACCGGCTCGTCATCGGATGGGCAACCCGCCTTGCGCGTGCGCTGGCTGAGCGAAGTGTTTAGGCCGGGCATGATTGGCCGCGTGGTCGCCACGCGAGAGACTTTGTTGCGCGAGGCGGTGAAAGGTTTGGAGTTGTTTGGGCTGCCAGATCCGCTGCTGGTTTTGCCGCGTTTGCTGGATGAGACCGTGCGCGGCACGGAGTCCACCATTCACGGCGATTTGAATTTGGAGAACGCGCTGGTGGGGCCGGGCGGGCTGGTGTGGCTGATTGATTTTGCCAACACGCGGCTGGGCCATCCACTGGCCGATTTTGCGCACATGCAGGCCGACATTCTTGCCCACATTGTTGCGCCGCAAAACACCAGCGCCCAGGCCGTGTTTGGCCTGCTGCGCAATGGCAGCGCCAACCCGCTGCTGGCCGCGGTGGATGAGATTGCCGAGCGGTGTTTGTTTAACCCATCCGACGCCCGCGAATACCGCCTGGCGCAGATCATGGCCTATGTTGGCGCGCTGAAATATGAAAACATGAACGCGCACCAGCGGCATGTGCTGTATCTCATGGCGGCGCGGGTTGTTAAAGAATTGGATGGGTGAAGTAGCCGTTCTATTTCACGCGGGTTGCTTTGCGCAAACGCACAAAAACAAATTTCCAAGAGGAAAAATGAAAACAAAAGAAGAAATTGTAAAAAACTGGCTGCCGCGCTACACCGGGCGGGCGCTGGATGAGTTTGGCGAATATCTGCTGCTCACCAACTTTCAAAATTACGTGGACAAATTTGCAGAGTGGCACGACGTGCCGGTGCTGGGCCGCGACCGCAGCATGAGCAGCGCCACCGCCGAGGGCATCACCATCATCAACTTTGGCATGGGCAGCCCAAACGCCGCCACCATCATGGATTTGCTGAGCGCGATTGCGCCAAAGGCCGCGCTATTCCTTGGCAAGTGCGGCAGCCTTAAGCACGTGGCCGAGCTGGGTGATTTTATTTTGCCCATCGCGGCCATCCGCGGCGAGGGCACGAGCAACGATTATTTCCCGCCCGAAGTGCCCTCGCTGCCCGCCTTCGCGCTCCAGAAAGCCATCAGCACCACCATACGAGATTACGCGCAGGATTACTGGACGGGCACGGTGTATACCACCAACCGCCGCGTGTGGGAATGGGACGAGGAGTTCAAGGATTATCTGCGCCAAATCCGCGCGATGGCGGTGGATATGGAGACCGCCACCATTTTTATTTGCGGTTTTGCCAACGAGATTCCCACCGGCGCGCTGCTGCTTGTATCTGACCAGCCCATGACCCCCGACGGCGTAAAGACCGAGAAGAGCGACACCGGCATCACCAAAAATTACGTTGACCTGCACATCAAAATTGGGATTGACTCGCTCAAACAGTTGATCAACAACGGGCTGACGGTGAAGCACCTGCGGTTTTAAGACGCAAAGACAAGCTTAGCGCACGGGGCGTTGCGGGCGCTTTGCGCGCTGGCAGGCAAGGCGTCAGCATTTACAATCTCTGGCGTGCAGTTACGCAAGTTTGGGGTGATGGCGCTCGCGGCGGCGATGACCGCCTGCGGGTCGCAAAGCCCCGCGCCAGCGGCCATGCCGGTTGTCACCATTTTTCCAACGCAGGTGATGGCGACCACCGCGCCGCAAGCTGCGCCATTGCCCGCGCTTGCGCCTGCCACGCCCACCCCCGCGCCGCAAAAATACACGGTCAAGCCAAACGACACGTTCTGGGACATCGCGGCCATGTTTCATCTCTCATTAGATGAGCTGACCAGCGCCAACCCGGGCATGAACCCAACCTTGATTCACCCCGGCGATGTGCTCAACATCCCGGTCAGCGGGGCGCAGGTGGTGATGGCGCTGCCCACGCCCGCTGGCCCGCACGTGGACGCAGACGCGGACGGGCTTCGGCTGCGCACGGCCCCCAGCACCAGCGCAGACGTGCAACGCTATTTGCTGGCGCTCACCCCGCTGAATGTGTTTGCCCGCAGCGCAGACAGCCAGTGGCTGGAGGTGGCTGTGCCAGATGGAACCCGCGGCTGGGTAAAGGCGCAATTTGTGGCGCAAGTGTCTGGGCTGGCGCAGTTGCCATCCAAAACGGTGACCCTGCCGCCAACGGCTGCCGCCGCAGCCGCCGCAAGCGCCATCAACAAAACGGGGATTAGCGCGGGCGGCTACGCCATCCCCAGCTATTTGAGCGGGTTTACTGAGAATGCCCGCCAAATTTACCAGCGCGGGCTGGCGCTGGGCAACAACCCGCGCGTTTTTGCCGTGATTGGCGATAGCAACTCGGCCAGCGAATCGTATTTGCGGGCGTTTGACGATGGCAATTACGACCTGGGCGCATACGCCGCGCTGGAGCCGAGCGTGGCGTATTTTCGCGGCTCGTTTAACCACAAAAGCGTGGCCGCGGTGATTGGCTACACCGCGTTGCGGCTGCTCACGCCGCCACGCCAGCCGCCCGCAGGCTGCTCGGCGGGCGAATCGCTGGTGGAATGCGAATACCGCCTTAAAAAGCCCAGTGTGGCGCTCATTTTGCTGGGCACAAACGACGCGGTGGAATGGCGCACGTTTGAGGAAAACTACCGCGATTTGGTGAAATTGACGATTGCGCGGGGGATTGTGCCCGTGCTGATGACCAAAGGCGATGCGCTGGAGTGGCAAAAATACGGCGCCTCGCTGGAATATGTGAACACGATCATCAAAAATATCAGCCGCGAATATGGCGTGCCCTTGCTGGATTTGCGCAGCCAAGTGCTCGGTTTGCCAAACGGCGGCCTCGTCTCGGATGGCATTCACTTCAACACCTCGCCAGATGGGAAATCCACCTACTTCACCGGCGCGCATATGAATTACGGTAACACCATTCGCAACCTCACCGCTTTGCAAGCGCTGGATGCGGTGAGAAGGGTGGTTATTGGGAATTGACGGGAGACAGAGGACGGAAGACGGGTTGAAATTCGTCTTCCGTCCTCCGTCTTCGGTCTACAATCAGTGCAAATGCTCATCTGCTCCGATTGCCTGCCTGCCTTGCAAAATCTGCCAGAGGCTTGCGCCGATTTGATTTATCTTGACCCGCCGTTTAACACCAACACACGGCGCAGGGCGGGCGCGGCGAGCTACGATGACGCGTTTGGCTCGGCGCAGAATTACATTGCGTTTATGCGCCCGCGGGCAGAGCAAATGCGCCGCACGCTAAAGCCAAACGGCGCGTTGTTCTTTCATTGCGACTGGCGCATGGGCCATCACGCCCGGCTGATGCTGGATGAAATTTTTGCCGATGGCGTGTTTGTGAATGAGATCATTTGGCATTACGGGCTGGGCGCGGCGCGGGCCAAACGCCAACTGATGAGCAAGCACGATGTGATTTTTTGGTACGCCCGCTCGCCGGAGTACACCTTTAATTTGCAGCGCACAGACCCATCCCCCGCCATGCTGAGCAAATACCGCCACACCGATGAGGATGGGCGGCGTTACATGAATTCTTACGGCAAAAGGTATTACCTGCAAGGCGGCAAACCGCTGGATGACGTGTGGAACATCGCGGCCATCTCGCCAACCGGCCACGAGCGGGCGGGCTACCCCACCCAAAAACCGCTGGCGCTGCTGGAGCGCATCATTCTTTTGGCCAGCAACAAGGGCGACACCGTGCTGGACCCGTTTTGCGGGAGCGGCACAACGCTGGTGGCCGCGCAAAAACTGGGCCGCCAATGGATTGGGGTGGACGCCAGCCCAGATGCGATCCGCGTGGCGCAGCAACGGCTGGCCCAAACCCCAATCGCGCAACAGCAGCTATAAAGAGTTTTGTCAACCTCATAAAAAACTCGGCTCATCCACTGAAAAGCTGGAAAGCTGGATTTGAGATTGTTTTATATTTTTCTGGACTTACGCAAAATGTGTTATTCAAGAAAAAGTAATACTTGTCACCCTGAGCGGAGCGAGGGGTCTCTGGCAAATTTATTCTAAGAATGAGTTAGCCAGAGATGTTTCGCCCAATGGCGAAGCCTTTGGCAGGCTCAACATGACATTCTGTCTAAGTCCAGTTTTTTCACCGCCGAGACGCCGAGACGCGGAGAAAAAGAGAATTCTCTGCGTCTCGGCGGTGAAAGACAAAAGTTAAAATTCACCCGCATTGAACAAAAAAATCTCGCTTGCGGCCATTTTGCCGGGCGCGGCGCCCTTTGTATTTTTGGCGCTGTTCTATTTTTACCCGCTGGCGGCCCTGTTTGCCCGCAGTTTTGCGCCCGATGGCGCGCTTGACCTGAGCGCATTTGGCGAGATTGCCCAAAACGAGTATTACCGCGAGGTGGTGTGGTTTAGTTTGTGGCAAGCCGCGCTGTCCACCGCGCTCACGCTGCTGGTTGGGCTGCCTGCGGCCTATGTGTTTGCGCGCTATGCCTTTCCCGGAAAAACGGCATTGCGCGCGCTGGCCACCCTGCCATTTGTCATGCCCGCCATCGTGGTGGCGACCATGTTCAGCGCGGTGATTGGCCCACGCGGCTGGCTGAACGCGCTGGGGCTGGGCATGACCACCCAGCACTCGCTGGCGCTGATGTTTGTGGCCCACATTTTTTACAACTTTACGCTGGTGCTGCGCATTGTGGGTGGCTTTTGGAGCAACCTTGACCCGCAGGTGGAGGAAGCCGCGGCGGGCATGGGCGCATCGCGCTGGCAGGTATTTCGCACAGTCACGCTGCCCATCGCCCTGCCCGCCATTGGCTCTGCCGCGTTACTGGTTTTTGCGTTTTGCTTTAGCGCGTTTGGCACGGTGTTGCTGCTGGCCGGGCCGCGCTACGCCACGCTGGAGGTGGAGATTTACACCCAGGTCGCCAGCTTTTTGAACTTGCCGGTTGCGGCGGCGCTCTCGCTTTTGCAAATGGCGTTTACGCTGGCGCTCACCATTTTCTTTACGCGGCTGCAAACGCGCAGCGCGGTGGCGCTGGCCTTGCGCGGCCAACGCGCCATCGAGAAGCCCATCAACACGCCCGCCTCCCGCGGGCTGGCCGTTTTGGTGATGGGTTTTGTGGCCGCCCTGTTTGTTGTGCCGTTGCTGGCGCTGGTGGCGCAATCGCTCAGCGTGGCCGGTTTGCGCGGATACGCCGCGTTATTTCAAAACGCAGATGCGGCATTTGGCGCGCCGCCCATCATCGCCATCCGCAACTCATTGGGCGTGGCGTTGATGGCGGTTGTGATGTCGCTGATGGTCGGCATCCCGGCCACGTATGCGCTGGCCAACCGCGCCTCTCGCGCGGCGCGCTGGCTGGACCCGCTGCTCATGCTGCCCATCGGCACCTCCGCCGTGACGCTGGGGCTGGGCTACATTTTGGCGTTTGGGCCGCCGCTGTTTGGCCTGTTTGATGTGGACTTGCGTTCCTCGCCGGTTCTCATCCCGCTGGCGCACACGCTGATTGCCATGCCGTTTGTGGTGCGCTCGCTGCTGCCCGCCGTGCGGCGCATTGAGCCGCAACTGCGCGAATCGGCGGCGCTGCTGGGGGCTGGGCGGATGACGCTTTGGCGCACAATTGACCTGCCGCTCACCGCGCGGAGCATCGCGGTGGCGGGTGTGTTTGCGTTCACCGTTTCCATGGGCGAGTTTGGCGCGGCGTTGCTCATCTCGCGGCCAGACTTCCCCACCATTTCCATGGTCATCTTTCGGTTTTTGGGCTTGCCCGGCGCGTTGAACTATGCCACCGCCCTGGCTATGAGCGTGTTGCTGCTCGTCGTCTCAGCCATTGGGTTTGTGCTGATTGAGCGCGGGCGTGGCGAGGATGAGTTTTGAGGGGTGAAGCGCGAAAGGCTAAAATTGCCCCCATGCGCAACTTTCACACCGGATTCACCTGCACCGCCTGCGGCGCACACTACCCCACCAACCAAATTGAGTACACCTGCCCCAAATGCGGCGGGAACATGGACGCGGCATACGACTACGCGACCATCCGCAAAGAGGTTGACCCGCGCCAGATGGTGAGCCGCGCCGACCGCAGCGCGTGGCACTACGCCGAGCTTTTGCCGCGCACCGCGCCATCTGGCGAACGCCATACTCCGCTTGCGGAGTTTGGCGCGTCGCCGCTGTATCGCGCGGGCAACCTGGAGCGCGAACTTGGCATTCGCAAAATTTGGCTAAAAGATGATGGACAGTTGCCCAGCAATTCGTTTAAGGATCGCGCCAGCTCCATGGTCGTGGCGCAGGCCATTGCCACAAAACGCGAGACGATTTGCGTGGCCTCCACCGGCAACGCCGCCTCGGCGCTGGCGCTCATGTGCGCGGGGCGCAGCGATGTTCGGGCGGTGATTTTTGTGCCGCAGGGCACGCCAGAGGGCAAGCTGGTGCAAAGCCTGATTTACGGGGCACAGGTGTATTTGGTCAAAGGCTCATACAACGACGCGGTGGAGATGGCCAGCGCGGCCTGCCAGCGTTTTGGCTGGTATAACCGCAGCACCGGCACAAACCCATACACCCGCGAGGGCAAAAAGACCGCCGCGTTTGAAATTTGCGAACAACTGGCTTTGGCCGATGGCGCCGCGGCCGCGTTTAGAGCGCCGGATGTGATGATTGTCCCGGTGGGCGATGGCAACATCATCAGCGGGATTCACAAGGGCTACAAAGATTTGTTTGCCTTGGGATGGATTGACCGCGTGCCAAAATTTATTGGGGCAACGGCAGCCAAAGCACCCTCGCTTTTTCGGGCGTGGCAGAGCGGCGGCGAGCAGTGCCAGCTTGCGCCATCCACAACTCTGGCCAGCGGCATCAGCGTGGATATTCCCGCCGATGGCGCGATGGCGTTGCGGGCCGTGCGCGACACGGGTGGCGCGCTGATTGAATGCGAGGACGAGGAATTGCTGGATGGCATCGCCGCGCTGGCGCGTAAGGCCGCCGTGTTTGCAGAACCATCCGCCGCCGCCAGCTACGTGGCGCTGGTTAAGGCCAAGGCGCAGGGGTTGATTGGTTCTACGGACGAAGTTGTTTTGCAACTCACCGGCAACGGCTTGAAGGATGCCAAATCCGCTTTGCGGGCGGCCGGCGCGCCGCGCGTGGTTAGCTCGTTGGATGAGGTTTAATTTTGTTGGTTGTTGGTTGATTTTGCGTTAACCAACAACCAATAACCAACAACTGCGATTCGACTAAAATGCGACTATGTCTCGACCACGCTACGAACTTTCCCCCGCGTTTGAAAATGACCTGATTGCGTTTTGCCAAAAGTTGGTGCAAACCCAAAGTTACTCCGGCCACGAGGAACCGGTCATACGGCTGGCCGAGCAAAAAATGAAGGCGCTGGGGTTTGATGAGGTCGTGATTGATTCGATGGGCAACCTGCTGGGGCGAATTGGGGACGGCCCAAAATCCATCTTATTTGATTCGCATTTGGACACGGTGGAGGTGAACGACGCGGACAAGTGGGCCGTGCCGCCGTTTGGCGGGCAAATTGTGGATGGGCACTTGTGGGGGCGCGGCTCGGTGGATATGAAATCGGCGGCGGCGGCCTCCATCTATGCGGCGGCCATCGCAAAGCAAAATGGGCTGACCGATGGCAAAACCATTTACGTTTCTTGCACAGTTTTTGAGGAGGACTGCGATGGCGAAAACCTCAAGCATTTGTTCAAAGAGCGCCAGTTGCGCCCAGATTACGTGGTGATCTGCGAGCCATCCAGCAACAAAATTGCGCTGGGGCACAAAGGCAAAGCCCAAATTTCCATCAAGACGCGCGGCGTGTCGGCGCATGGCAGCGCCCCGGAAAAAGGCGTAAACGCCATTTACGAGATGGCCGAGATTATTCAGCGGGTGGAAAAGACCAACGCCGAATTGTTCAAAACGCCCGCCCCGCGCGGCACGCTGGTCATGTCGCGCATCTCCAGCGTGGCCGCCTCGCTCAACGCCGTGCCCTCGGAGTGCGAGGTGTATCTGGATCGGCGGATGATCCCCGGCGAGAGCGCGGATGCCATCAAACAAGAGATGGATGAAATTGTGAAGGGCAAAAACGCGGCGTGGGAGGTGGGCGCATTGCATCGCACAAGCTGGACCGGCCACCAAATCAACTACGAGCCGTTTCATTTGGCGTGGAAGATTGACCCGGCGCACCCGCTGGCGCAGGCGTGCATCGCGGCGTACCGCCAGCAGTTTGGCCGCGAGCCAGACGCGTTTGAGTTTTGGGATTTCAGCACCAACGCCGTCACGCCAACCAGTTTGGGCATTCCCACGATTGGGTTTGGGCCGGGCGAATACAAGCTGGCCCACATGCGCGATGAACATTGCGCGCTGAGCCAGATCACCGAGGCATGTTCGTTTTATGCGCGGGTGATTGGGAAAATTTAGCGCAGAGACGGCGCGCAAAAACCGGGCGCATTCCAGGTTTTGCGCGGGCGTACAATTCGCGCATGGCATTACTCACTGGCGGCGAAGCTCTCGCCCAACAACTCCAGCGCGAAAGCATCACAGAAATTTTTGGCGTCCCCGGTGTGCAGCTCGATTGGGGCATTGACGGCATTCAAAAACTAAACGGGGCAATTAAATTTGTTACCATGCGCCACGAGCAAGCCGCCAGCTACGCCGCCGATGGCTATGCCCGAAGCGGCAACAAACCCGGTGTGTGCATGGTTGTGCCGGGGCCGGGGTTGTTTAATGCGATGGCCGGTCTCTCCACCGCGTATGCCTGCAACTCGCCGGTGCTGTGCATCGTGGGGCAAATCAACAGCAAGGCCATTGGCAAAGGCTGGGGTTTGTTGCACGAGCTGCCAGACCAATCTGCCGCGCTGGACAACGTGAGCAAATGGCACGCCATGGCAAAACGCCCGGAGGAAATACCTGGCCTTGTCCGAGAAGCCATCCACCAGCTAAACACGGGCCGCCCCATGCCGGTGGTGCTGGAAATGCCCCAGGATGTGCTGGCCGCCAAAGGTGAGATGGAGCTGTGCGAGCCGCACGCGCCATCTGCCAGAACCAGCGCGCCAAACGCAAACGCCGTGCGTGATGCGGCAGAGATGTTGCGCGGCGCGAAACACATCACCATTTATGCCGGTGGCGGCGTGCACGCCGCGCGGGCCAGCGAAGAACTGCGCCAACTGGCCGAGAAATTGGACGCGCCGGTGGTGATGAGCGGCAATGGGCGCGGGGCGCTGCCCGACGCGCACCCGCTGGCGTTGCCGCACACCGGCGCGCGGGCGCTCTTCCCTGCCAGCGATGTGGTTGTGGTTGTTGCCAGCCGCCTGATTGATGGCAGCGGCAATTTGGGAATCAAAGACGCGACCAACGCCAAATATATTTATTTGAATATTGACCCGCGCGAGGTGACCCCGCCGCGCAAACCCGATGTGTTTTTGCAAGCCGATGCCAAACAATCCCTTCGCGCGCTGCTGGCGGCTTTGGGTGATGGGTCTGCGGCGCGAGATGGGGCTGCCCGCGCGGCCAAAGTTCGCGCGTGGTGCGATGAACAAATCGCGCAAATCGAGCCGCAACTCAGCCTGGTTCGCGCCCTGCGCAACGCCATCCCGCAAGATGGCATTTTGGTAAGCGAGATGACGCAGGTGGGCTATTTGGCTCGCGTGGCCTACCCAACTTTTGCGCCGCGCACGTTTATTACGCCGGGCTACCAGGGCACGCTGGGGTATGGCTACCCCACCGCGCTGGGTGTGGCGGTGGCCAACCCGGGCCGGCCGGTGGTCTCCATCAACGGCGATGGCGGGTTTGGGTTTGCCTTGCAAGAGCTGGCGACGGCGAAGAAATACAACATCCCGGTGGTGGGTGTGGTGTTTAATGACAGCGCGTATGGCAATGTCAAGCGCATGCACCTCACCCAGTTTGGGTTTTCTAACACCGCCGATTTGGCGAACCCCGATTTTGTGAAGCTGGCCGAGGCGTTTGGTCTTGCGGGTCAGCGCGTGACCTCACCCGATGAGTTGGAGCAGGCGATTAAGGACGGCATCGCCGCGCGCCAACCCTGCCTGATTGAGATGCCCGTGAGCACAATGCCCGAATCGTTTTATCTAATCAGCGAGACGATGAAGCGCACTTTCCCAGAGCTACCCCGCCCGCAGTTGTGAGATTCTGTTTCATCATCCCATCCAAAACATATTTGGTCAAAAAAACGAACTCTTTGCGCCGCGGAGACGCGATCCCCAAAAATCCTCCGCGGTGAAATAAACCGAATTCCAGCGAGCACAAGGCTCGTTTGAATTGAAGAACAAAAAGTTTTGAGGAGGAAAAGTAAAATGAATAAAAAGTTTCTCTCGATGGTCGCCCTGACCGCCATGATTCTGGCGGCTTGCGGCGGAGCAGCCGCGCCCGCGCCCACCGCGGCCCCGGCTGCGGTCAAGCAGGTCAAGATTGCCATTGTCACACCCAGCGCGTGCAACGATGGCGCGTTCAGCCAGTCTATGTGCGATGCAGTGAAGCAGGTGCAGAAAGACATGGGCGGCGAGGCCGCCGTCAAGATCGCCATCTCCGAAGGGCAGACTGCGGTGCCAAACGCCATGGCCGCCATCCGCGATTACGCCCAGCAGGGGTATGACCTGGTTTTGGCGCACGGCTCGCAGTATGGCAACTCTCTGCCCGATGTCGCCAAAGACTTCCCCAATGTCGCGTTCGCCTGGGGCACATCTACCGAGACGTTTGAGAGCAAGGGCTTGAAGAACATTTTTGCCTACAACCCCAGCGCCCAGGAAGGTGGCTACGTGTTGGGTGTGCTGGCCGCCAAGATGACCAAGAGCGGCATCATTGGCGTGTGCGGCCCGGTTGAGGCTGGTGATGCCAAGACGTATGTGGATGGCTTTAAGAAGGGCGTGATGGACACAAAGAAGGACGCCAAAGTCAACGTGACCTACACCGGCTCATTCAGCGATGTCTCGCTCATGGCCGCCGCCGCCGAGACCCAGGCCAAGGCTGGCGCAGACATTCTCACCGGCTCGTCCCAGTCGGTGGTGGGCGCCATTGGCGTGGCCAAAGACAAGAAACTGATTTGGTTTGGCACGCAGGCCAACCAGACCAGCCTTTCGCCAGAAGCCGTGGCCGCCAGCCAGGTGTATGACTGGGCAGGCGCGGTGAAGGAAATGATTGATCTTGCCAGCAAGGGCACCAAAGGCGGCAAGGCGTTCATCCTCTCGCTCAAGAGCGGCGGGTTGAAGATTGCCTACAACGNNGAGATTGCCTACAACGACAAGATTTCCATCCCAGCCGATGCCAAGGCCGCCGCCGATGCGGCGATCAAGGGCATCATTGATGGAACCGTGAAGCCGTTGCCGTAATTCAGAAGTGCAAAGTGCAAAGTGACAAGTGCAAAGCAGCCGCAGATATTTGTTTGCGGCTCGTCCAAAAGATGGGACAAATAACTTTGCACTTTGCACTTTGCACTTTGCACTCAGCACTTAGGACTCAGCACTAAAAAATGATTAAAGAACTGCGCATGGTGGACATCACCAAGCGATTCCCCGGTGTATTGGCCAATGACCGCGTTAATTTTGATGTGCGCTCTGGCGAGATTCACGCCCTGCTGGGCGAGAATGGCGCGGGCAAAAGCACATTAATGCGCCAACTGTATGGGCTGTATAAGCCAGATGGCGGGCAAATTATTTTGGATGGCAAACCAACACAGTTCAACTCGCCCAACGACGCCATCCGCGCTGGCATCGGCATGATTCACCAACACTTTATGCTGGTGCCTGCCCTGACCGTTGCGGAAAATGTGGCGCTGGGGTTGCAGTCCTCGCGCGGGCCAATGCTCGACCTGGACAAAGTATCAAAAAAAATTGATGAGTTGGGGCAAAAATATAGCCTCAAGGTTCAGCCCGACGCGCAGATATGGCAGTTGAGCGTGGGCGAACAGCAGCGCGTGGAAATTCTAAAAGCCCTCTACCGCGGGGCGCAACTGCTGGCGCTGGATGAACCCACCGCCGTGCTCACCCCGCAGGAAGTGACCGATTTTTTTAAGGTGCTGCGCCAAATGGCAGACAACGGGCACTCGCTTATTTTTATCTCTCACAAGCTGCACGAAATTATTGACGTGTGCACCCGCGTGACCGTGATGCGCGATGGCCGCGTGGTCAGCACTCACCCGGTGGCTGGCTCCACAAAGTCCATGCTCGCTGGAGAGATGGTGGGCCGCGAGGTGATTTTGGAATACGACAAGACGCCCTTCCAGCCCGGCGAACCCAAACTGGTGATTGACGGTGTGCGCGTGAAAGGCGACCGCGGGCAGGACGCGCTCAAAGATGTTTCGCTTACCGTTCATGCGGGCGAAATTTTGGGGATTGCCGGTGTGAGCGGCAACGGCCAGCGCGAACTGGCCGAGGCGCTGACCGGCCTGCGCCCAGTCACAAAAGGCAAGGTCACGGTGACCGGCCATGACGTGACCAGCGCCACGCCCGCGCAGCGCATCGCGGCGGGTCTGGCCGCCATCCCAGAAGAGCGCATGAAAGATGGCGTTGTGCGCGATTTTGGCGTGACCGACAATTTAATTTTGCGCGATCACGCCGGCCCGCCGTTTTCCAGGGCTGGCTATTTGGATTTTGCGGCCATTGAGCACGAAGGCAAAAAACTGGTGGATGGCTATCGCGTAAAGACGCCAACCCTGACCACCCCCACCAAAAATCTGTCCGGCGGCAATATCCAAAAACTCATTTTGGCCCGCGAACTTTCTCGCAAGCCAGATGTGCTGGTGTGCGCCCAGCCCACGCGCGGCGTGGATATTGGCGCGAGCGAGTACATCCATCAACGGCTGCTGGAACAGCGCGAGCGCGGCATGGCAAACCTGCTGATTAGCGAAGACCTGGACGAGCTGCTGGCCCTCTCTGACCGCGTGGCAGTGATGTTTGAGGGCAAGGTCATGGCGGTGCTGGAGCGCTCTGAAGCCACGCTGGAAGACCTGGGGCTGCTGATGGCGGGCGTGGTGCCATTTGCCATGCAAAAGCAGCCAGCTTAGCGTTTGGCTTTTTTAGTGGCGGCCTTTTTCGCGTTCTCTGCGGCGCGGTATTTCACAATTCTGCCAATCAAATCCAGCGGCAGCGGCTGGTTGATGGGAAACTGGACGGAGCCTTTTGCCCGCTGATAGACCGACAACTCCGGCTCAAACTCGGCTATGCCATTTGGGGTGGGGTAAAAGCCGATGTGATTTTTGTAGGCCGCAAAATGCACCAAATTGCCGTTTAGAAAAAACGTGGGCATCTGGTAGCTGATCTTCTCGGTCGCATCGGGCGCGGCGTTTTTAACCGCCGCCCGCACCTGCCCCAGCAATTTTTGCGTCTCTGCTGGGAAGGTGGCGATGTATTCGTCAATTGTGTTAAAGGTTTTCTTTTCGTCTGGCATAAAAATTTTCCTTCAAATTTGAAGAGTTGAGATGATCGCACAAAAGTTAAGAAGTCGGACTGCTTTCCGAGCGTGTCTTTGGCTTGCCCAAACTTTAGCCGCCCGACTTCTACACCTGTTTCACATTATCCAAACCTCTTATTTTTTCAAACTGGTCTTACGCAAAAAATCCCTTAAACGCACAGAATGGCGCGGCAGGGGCGAGGCATGCCCCATGTATTCCGGGTAATTCGTTAAAAGTGCTGATTGAAGCGGCTTCCTGCTCAAAAATGTTGCTCAAAAGCACATCTTCACTAAACTTTCTTTGCATAACTTCGCTCCTGTGTATCTGCGCTCCATCGGCAGCGGATGAATCCGCCGCCTAAACTTTAGAAAACCCGCTGACGCGGGTTAAAGGCGCCGACATAACCCGCAGGCGGGTTTCCTAATCGATTAGCCGCCGGGTTTATCCGGTGGCGGCAACACGCGCACATCGCATCAGAGTGAATTATTCGGAATACATGAAGGTATGCCTCGCCCCTGCGACTAAACCTTCGGTTTATTTCATCATTTGCGCGCAAATCAAGGCCGTCATTCCCGCGCAAGCAGGAATCCATACCCAGCCAAACCAAAAACGCACTGGAATCCTTGTTCTCCGCAACTCATTTTGCGAGGTAGTTGTAGATTCCCGCTTGCGCGGGAATGACGGACATTACGTTAACCCATCCACAAAATTTTCTAACTGAGTTGCCACCTGATTTATCGGCGGCAACGGGCGCATATCTCATCAGAGTGATTTACTCGAAAATAAATGACTTCAACTTTATTTATATTTACGCCCGCGCTGATCCTTTGCGCGTTCATCTACCTGGGCAATGAGCGGGACGCCATAGCCGCAACTGGTCATGGTCTTTTCAACCCGCACATCAATCACCTGGCGGGCCTTGAGCGGGCGTTGGCCTTCGGGCGGCGCGGCATTCAGCAACTGTTTTGCCAGCGGTGATTCATCCAGCGAAACCACTTGAGCCGTGCCATACAACCGCACAATGGCCGCGTTGTCATCAAACGAACACACCATCAGCGTAATTGGCCCGCCCGCAGAGACATGCCGCGCGGTTTCGTTGCCGCTTCCGCTGTAATCCAAATACGCCACGCGGCGCGAGTCAATCACATGCAGCAGGGCGCTGCCCTTTGGCGAAAGATTCACCGGCCCCGCTCCCTCATCATTCCATTTCAGCGCAGGGTCTGCGCTGGCAACAAAGAAGATTCGCATCTGCGAAATAAGCGCAGCTTGTTCGGGTGTGATGTGGTCGTAAAAAGTTGCCATCTGCGCATGATACACAGGTTGGCGGGGCAAACCCGCGCCCGTTTACAATCAAGGCAGAGATGAAACTTGTCGTTGTTGGGCCAACCTGGCCGTTCCGGGGCGGGCTGGCGCATTACACCACCACTTTGGTGAGCGAGCTGCGCCGGACGCATGACGTGCGGCTGATCACGTTTATCAAGCAATACCCGCAATGGCTGTTCCCCGGCAACGTTTCGCCAGACCCATCCTCGGCAGAAAGCGCCCTGCAAGTAGATTGCGACCGCACGCTCATCCCGTGGAGTCCACTCACATGGCTAAATGCCGCAAAGATCATCCACGAGACAAAGCCAGACGCGCTGATTTTGCAATGGTGGACGCCGTTTTGGGCGCCCATTTGGCGGATGCTGGGGGCGGCGGCGCACCGTTCTGGGGCAAAAGTGGTGTATATCTGCCATCAGTTTATTGAGCCAGATGCCGGGCTGGGCGAATGGCTGGTGGCGCGAGAATCGCTGAAAGGCGGCGATGCGTTCATCACTCACACCGAAGAAGAATTTGTGATGGCCAAACGCGCCTTTATTGGCCGGGTGGTGAAAAGCGGTTTTTTACCCATCTACGATTCCTTTCACAAAACCGGCATCACCCGCGCCCAGGCCCGCCAGCAGCTTGGTTTGGCGGATGAGGCCGGGCCGGTGATTTTGTTCTTCGGGTTCGTGCGGCGGTATAAGGGTTTGCGTTTCTTGCTGGAGGCGATGGCGCAAATGCAAGTTTCTGCAAAGCTGCTGATCGCGGGCGAGTTCTGGGAAGAAGAAAGTGATTACCGCGCCATGATTGAGCGGCTGGGTTTGCAAGATCGGGTTCTCATCCACAACCGCTACGTGACCAACGAGGAAATTGAGCCGTATTTTGCCGCCGCCGATATTTTGGCCTTGCCGTATATCAACGGCAGCCAGAGCGCCATCAACATGCTGGGGCTGCATTACGGCCTGCCGGTGGTGGCCAGCGATGTAGGCGGCTTGGCCGAAACGGTGATGACCGGCGAGATGGGGCTGCTTGTGCCGCCATCTAACAGCGCGGCGCTGGCCCACGCGCTAGACAGTTATTTTCAAAACAATCTGGGCGATGGGTTTAGGCGCAGCATGAGCGCCCGCCGCGAGCAGTTATCATGGAGCAGATTAATAAAACTCATTGAAGATGTTTGCGCCGAACTGAAAGGCGCATCACCCACATGATGCAAGAGCCAGTATTCATTACCGCCATCATCCCCGTGTTTAACGAGCGCGATACCTTGGCCGAAATCATCGCCAGAGTAGAGCGCGTGCCGTGCATCCGCGAAATTGTGGTGGTAGATGACGCTTCAAAAGATGGCAGCGCCGATATTGTGCGCGAGATGGAGCGCGCCGGACGGATAAAGGCCAGTTATCACGCCAAAAACAAGGGCAAAGGCGCGGCCTTGCGTGAGGGCGCGCAACTGGCTACTCAGCCGTATGTTGCCATTCAAGATGCCGACCTTGAGTATGACCCGCGCGATTTTGAGGCGCTGGCGCAGGTGGCCGCCCGGAACAACGCCGAGGTGGTGTATGGCTCGCGGTTTTTGGGTGGAAAGCGCACCGGCATGTTGTGGTCGCACTATCTGGGCAACCGCTTTTTGACGATGGCGTTCAACATCATGTACGGCCAGCGCATCACAGACATGGAGACATGCTACAAAGTGTTTCGCACCTCGTTTTTGTGGCAAATTGGCATAGATAACGACCGCTTTGATGTTGACCCCGAGCTAACCGCCAAAATTGCCCGCGCTGGCGTGAGGATTTACGAAGCGCCCGTGTCTTACGAGGGCCGCCCGTATTTGGCTGGCAAAAAAATCCGCCCCCAAGACGCCCTCAAGGCGCTAAAAGCCTTGTGGCGTTACCGAGTTTGGAAGCCGGAAATTAAGAATTAAAAATTACAAATTACGAATTGGAAACGCGTTGCTTCGTAACTCATAATTTTTAATTTCCAATTCTTAATTCGCAACCGCAATCAGGCAGACCCAATCCAAAATCGTCTTTCGCTCCACAAAGGTTAACCCGGCGTGCTGGATGGCCTCAATCACGGCCTCGGCTTGCGTGTCCAAAATACCGCTGAAAATGAAGAGCTTGCCCATGCGCCCCATGCCCGCGCCCAGCAGTTTGATGATGACCGGCGCGAGGATGTTGGCGATGAGGACATCGTAACGGGCTGTTTGCGGCGCGGAATCCCACGAGCCTTGCGCCACCGTGATTTCATCTGCCACGCCATTGACTTGCGCGTTTTCCTGGGTGGCGCGCACGGCCTCGGGGTCGGTGTCCACGCCATCCACCCGGCCAGCGCCCATCTTTTTTGCCAAAATGCTCAGCACGCCAGAGCCGCACCCAACATCCAGCACGCTTTGGCCGGGCTGAACGCGCTCTTCCAACGCCATGGCGCACATTTGAGTGGTGGGGTGCAGCCCGGTGCCAAACGCCAAGCCAGGGTCCAGCGCCAGCACAATGTCATCGGGTTTCACATCCAGATCGGCCAGCTCCACCCAGGTGGGGCGGATGAGAATGCGCTTGCCAATGCGCAGCGGCTTGAACGACACTTTCCACGCCTCGGCCCAATCTTCTTGTTTTATTTCTTTGTAGGTGGGCGNNCATGGGGATGGGGCGGATCATGTTGAGGTAGCCCAACGCCTGCTCCACCGCGGCCCGCCGCGTTTCCAGCGTTTCATCCTGCGGCAAATATCCGCGCACCAAAACCTTCACCGGGTTGTCTGGGTCATTGATGAGGCTTTGGCGCGCGCCTTCGGCATCCACCATCCAGCCATCGGCATCGGCCTTCCACTCGGTCTCCATCGGCCAGTCGCGCACCTGCTCCAGCGCCACGCCGCCTTCCACGTGCGGGTAAATCGCCTCGCTAATCGCCTCGGCCAGTTCGGGGTCAGTCTCTATACAAAGTTCAATGTAATTCATAAAAAGGGTGAAAGGTGAAGGGTGAAGAGAGAAACTGTCACCCTTTTGCTTTTGTTTTCTTTACGATTGCAGTCAGAATTGCAATAAGTTGGTTACACTCGTCAATTAGTTCAGTTAATCGGCTTTCTGGAACAATTTCCGAAGCCGCCAAAAGCCGCAGCCAATAATGCGTTTCACGGGCTTCTTTGCAGGCAATGTAATACTTGGCTGTGAAGTCGGCGCGGCTTTGGCTGGCTTGTCCTTCCTCCACATTTGCGCCAATGGCGGTTGCAGAGCGCAAAAGCTGATTTGCCAACGTTCGGCTTGTGCCAGATGTTTGATCCAAAGCCATACAGAGTTTTACCACTCGCCGCGCAAACTCAAAAGTTCTTTGCGGAATATCTCGTTTTGGCTCGTCCATCTTTCACCCTTCACCCTTCTTTCTTCTTGCTTCACTCTTCTTGCTTCACGTCGGCCAATGCCCAAGGCCTTCTCGCTCGACCGGGTAGCCAGAGTTCATCAAATGGCGCATCACTTCCTGGCCGTGCTCTTCATCGCGCACTTCCAGCACCAGCTCAATGCCCACCCGCCCCAGCGGGGCCAGGCGCATGGCGCGGCGATGAAATATCTCCACCACGTTGGCGCGGCATTGCGCCACCTCATCAATGAGCGGGGCCAGCGAGCCGGGCCGGTCGGACACGGTGAGCTTGAGCCAAATGTAGCGGCCCTGGCGCACCATCACCTGCTCAATCACGCGGGCAAGCAAGTTGCCATCAATGTTCCCGCCGCTCAGCACCACGCTCACAATTTCATTCTTCTCCGGTTTAATTTTCCCTGCCAGCAAAGCCGCCACGCCCACCGCGCCGCCGCCCTCTACCACCAGTTGCGAATGGTTCAGGCAATCTNNTCTTTTATCAAAGGCAGGGTGAGGTCGCCCGGGCGCTTCACGGCGATGCCATCGGCGATGGTGCTGGACCATTCGGCGGTCACGGGATGCCCCGCCGCCAGCGAAGGGCGGATGGAGCTGTTGCCCGCCGCCTGCACGCCAATAATCTTCACATCTGGCTTGAGCGTTTTGATCGCCACGCCAATGCCGCCAATTAAACCGCCGCCGCCAATTGGCACAATCACGCGGTTCACATCTGGCAACTGATCCAAAATCTCCAGCCCGCAAGTGCCCTGCCCCGCGATGATATCTTCATCGTCAAACGCATGAATGAGCGTGAGGCCGCGCTCTTGCACCAATTCGCGCACCCGCGCCGCGGCGTCATCAAAACTTTTGCCGTAAAGGATCACCTCTGCGCCAAATTTGCGCGTGGCCACCACTTTTGTAAGCGGCGCAAACTCCGGCATCACAATTGTGGCTTTTATGCCGCTGCGTTTGGCGGCCAGCGCCACGCCTTGCGCGTGGTTTCCGGCAGATGGGGCAATGACGCCCCGCGCCTTCTCCTCTGGCGAAAGGTTATGAATTTTGTTGAACGCCCCGCGCACCTTGAACGACCCGGCGGGTTGCACGTTCTCTGCCTTAAGGTAAACCTGCGCACCCAGCCGCGTAGAAAGCTCATCGGCTTGGATGATTGGCGTTGGGATCATGACGGATTTCAACACCCGCCGCGCCGCCTGAATGGATGAGATGTTCATTGCTTGTGCGGCGTATTGTACGCGCCGCATCGTCTACGTCTACGTTTACGTTTGCGTCTACGTTCACGTTTACGTTTACGTCTACGTTTACGTTTACGTTTACGTCTACGTTCACGTTCACGCCTACGTCTACGTCTACGTTCACGTTTGCGTTTACGTCTACGTCTACGTTTACGTTTACGTTTACGTCTACGTTCACGTTCACGTCTACGTTTACGCCTACGTCTACGTCTACGTTCACGTTCACGTTTACGCCTACGTCTACGTCTACGTCTACGTTCACGTTCACGTTTACGCCTACGCTCACGGTTGACGTGCGCGAAAGGGCATCTGGGCTAGAATCCCGATTGAATGCAAACAAAACATCTCATCACATTAGAGCTGCCCAAAATTCTGGAGCGATTAGCGGGCTATTGCGCGTTTTCTGCCAGCGAGACGCTGGCGCGCGCCCTGGCGCCATCTACCGAAATGGCCGAGGTGAGCCGCCGCCTGGCCGAGACCACCCAGGCCAAAGACGCGCTGGAAAAATTGGACTTGCTGGATGTGGGCGGGGCGCGAGACATCCGCGAGCGGGTGGACTTCACCAATCACGGGGGCGTGCTGGAGCCGCAGGAATTTTTGACGATACGCGACACGCTGGAGGCGGGCAAGCGCGTGCAGCGCACCTTGATGCGGTATAACGCGGTCTACCCCCAACTCACGGCCATCACCAATTTGATTGAGCCGTGCGCCGCGCTGGTGAACGAGATCAACCGCTGCGTGGATGATGGCGGCGAAGTGCGCGATAACGCCTCGCCGGCGCTAGCCAGTGCGCGGCGCGAGGTGCGCATTGTGCACGACCGGCTTTTGCAAAAATTGCAGCGCATGGTGGCCGACACCAACACCGCCACCTATTTGATGGAAAGCCTGGTCACCCAGCGCGGCGGGCGGTATGTCATCCCGGTGCGGGCGGATTTTAAGGGGCGCATCCCCGGCGTGGTGCACGACCAAAGCTCCAGCGGGCAAACATTGTTTATTGAGCCGCTGGCCACGCTGGATTTGAACAACGAATGGCGCGAGCTGCAACTGGCCGAAGCACGTGAGCGCCTGCGCGTGCTCACCGCGCTCTCGGCGCAAGTGTCCGCCGATTCGGAACTCATCAGCCGAACGATTGACTGCCTGGCCCAGTTTGACCTGGCGCTGGCAAAGGCGAAATATTCCGAGGCGATACGCGGCACGGCGGCAGAAATTGTGAGCCGCGACAAAACGCCGCAAGGCGAGGCTGCGTTTATGCTGCGCCAATCGCGCCACCCGCTGCTGAACACGGACACCGCCGTGCCAATTGATGTGCATCTGGGCATGAAAGACGAGAAGGGCGAAAGCGCACGTGTGCTGGTGATCACCGGGCCAAACACCGGCGGCAAAACGGTGGCGCTCAAAACGGTTGGCCTGCTGGCGCTGATGAACCAGTGCGGGCTGCACATCCCAGCCGAGCAGGCGCGGCTGCCCGTGTTTGAGGCGGTCTACGCCGACATCGGCGACGAGCAATCCATCGAACAAAGTTTGTCCACGTTTAGCTCGCACCTCACCAATCTTGTGGCGTTTTTGCCGCAGGTCACGGCGCAATCTTTGGTGTTGTTGGATGAGTTGGGCGCGGGCACGGACCCGGTGGAAGGCGCGGCGCTGGCGAGAGCCATCCTTGAATACTTGCTTCAATCCAACGCCTTGTGCGCCACGGCCACGCATTACCCAGAGCTAAAAGCGTGGGCGTATTTAACCGATGGCGCGGTGAACGCCAACGTGGCGTTTGACCATCAGACGCTGCGCCCGCTTTACAAGCTCACAGTTGGGCTGCCGGGTCGCTCCAATGCGTTTGCCATCGCCCGCAGGCTGGGGCTGAAAGGCGAGATTTTGGACGTGGCGGAAAAACTGATTGATGACAACCACGCCCGCACCGAGGATATGCTGGCCGAGATCGCGCGGATGTATCGGCAGGCCGAGGCCGCCCGCAACGCCGCCCGCCGCGCAGAGAACGAGGCCGAGAAACAGGCTGGCCGCATGAAGGCGCAGGCGCGGGACATTGAGAGCAAACGCGAGGAATTTGTGGCTCAAGCCCGCGAGGACGCCGAGCGCGAGGTGGAGAACCTGCGCGCGGAAATTCGCAAACTTCGGGCGCGGGTCGTGGCCGCTGGCGGCGCCCTCAGCCTGGAAGAGGTGAAGCAGATTGAGAAAGATTTGCAAAAGACCGCAGAAGACGGAAGACGGAAGACGGAAGATGAGCCAAAGTCCACGCCATCCGTCCCCCGTCCCCCGTCTTCCGTCCAGACCAACCAGGCGCCCCGCCCCTTGCGCGTGAATGACACGGTGCGGGTGCGGTCGCTCAACACCAACGCGGTGATTGGCTCCATCACCGGCGACGAGGCCGAGGTGCAAATTGGCCGCATGCGGATGAAGGCGCGGCTGAGCGATCTTGAGCGCGTGCGCACCGCCGAGGCCGACGCGCCCGAACCTGCCCCATCTTACGAACGTTTCTCGCGCCCGCAATCGCCGGGCATGGAGCTGGACATGCGCGGGATGATGACCGATGAGGGCGTGACGCGCGTGGAGGAATATCTGGATCGCGCGGCGCGGGCCGGGCTGCCGTTTGTGCGCATCATTCACGGCAAAGGCACGGGGGCGCTCCGCCGCGCCGTGCGCGATGCCATCAAGGCGAGCCCGTTTACCAAGAGCTTTGAGACCGGCCAGGAAGGCGAAGGCGGCGATGGCGTCACGGTGGTGAAGTTGAAGGAGGGGTGACGGTGGAATTCTTGGCCAAGACCTCACAGGTCTCGCAGACCTGTGAGGTCTAACTAGTTCGCCCGCAGCGTTTACCACCGCCCGCGCCCGCCCGCGGCGATGATGGCGTTGTATTGCGCCGGGGTCAGATATTGCGGTGTGTAGGTCTGGCCGTAATTGCCCAGTTGCCGCGCAAACGCCCGCAAATGATTCTCTGAGCCGAACTTGAGATTGGCATACACCTGCTTGATGGCGGCGTTCTTTGTCGCGGCCAGAAACTGGTTCAAGTCAAAAATGTCCAAGTCTTCAATCGTTGCGCCCACGCGCAGGGCGGCAACGGCGCTCTCGCTTCCCTGCGCCATAAGATCGTCATAAAACGCTTGCAGCTCCGGGTTGGTGAACACGCCCGCGGGCTGGTTGGCCGCTGGGTCGGGCAGGCCAAACATGGTCAGCAAATTCTTCACCGCGTCCATGTGCGTCTGTTCGCTTTTGATGATGTTGCCAAACACGGGCAGTTGCCACTGAGCATACAACGCGGTGTATACATCTCGCGCCAGCTTTTCCTCCTCGCGCATCTGCAAAAGCCCGTCCTTCTCAGCTTGGGTGATGGCGCTCGCGGCGGGCGTGGGCGTGGCGCGGGGGCCAGCATCTTCCATCAGCGCGGGGGGCTGGGCCAATGCGGCTTGCGCAAAACCTGCGGTCAGAACCAGCGCGGCAATTCCGCCGCCAATCGTCTTTTTGAGAGTGTTAGAAAGTGTCATTTTATTTTCCTCGCTTGTTTTTGCAAACGTCTGTTGCTGTTTATTCTGGCAAGGAAATGTGGAAATGACGTGGAGACGGGATGGAGAGAATGTAAAAAGACGGGGGACGGAAGACGGAAGACGGAGGACGGAGATGACCGTCTCCCGTCTTCCGTCTTACACAGGCAGCGTAAACCAAAACTCGCTGCCCTTGCCTAGAGTGCTCTCCGCTCCCATCTGCCCGCCCATGGCTTGGGCAAACTGTCTGGCAATCGCCAATCCCAGCCCGCTCCCGCCATATGAATCTCTGGCGCGAGATTTATCGCTGCGCCAGAAGCGGTCAAACACGTGGGGCAGATCTGCGGGCGAGATGCCCGCCCCGGTGTCGCTGATGCTCACCCGCGCGTATGCGCCCGCCCGCGTCACGCGCACGGTCACGCGCCCGCCCGCAGGCGTGTGCCGCAAAGCATTGGAGAGTAAATTGTTAAGCGCCTGCGCGGCGCGGTCGGGGTCAAAGTGGGCAACGGGCGCGTCATCGGCCACCGCCACCTCCAGCACAACGCCTTTGGCCTCAAACAACTCACGGAAGCGCTGCCCCGCGCCGTGCGCCTGCGGGCCAACCGGCGCGGCGGTCATGTTCAGCGTCAGTTGCCCGGCCTCGGCCAGCGAAAGCTCGCGCAGGTCGTTGACCAGCCGCCGCAAAATAAGCGTTTCATCGTAAATCGTGGCAATCTCGGTTTTGCTCAGCGGGTACACATCATCCAAAATGGCCTGCAAGTTGCCCTGCAAAACCGTGAGCGGGGTGCGAAGCTCGTGGGCAATATCGGCCACCATGTTGCGCCGCAAGTCTTCGGAAATTTGCAGTTGGCTCACCATCTCGTTAAAGGCCGATGAAACCTCGATCAACTCATCCGCGCCGCCCACCCGCACGCGCTCATCCAACCGGCCCTGCGCCACGCGCCGCGCGGCTTGCGCCAGATCACCCAGCGGTTTTGCCATGCCCCGCGCGATGATGAACCCCAGCGCCGCGCCTGCCAGGGCGGCCATCACCGCCGCCTGCGCCAGCGTTTGGTTGATGCGGCTCACGAACTGCGCGGCGGCGTTTGCCACCTGGGTGTTGGCCGGGGTGATGCTGGCCAGCAGCCCAACCACTTTTCCGTTGGATGAAATCGGCACAGCCATGTCGCGCTCGGCCTCGGTCAGCGCCCCCGCGCGGCCAGATGTGGCGGCGACGATGCGGCCATCCGGCTCGGCCAAAATCACCTCTTGCCGCCCGCCGCCGCCAGCGCCGCGCCCGCGCCCGGGGGCCGCGCTGGTCAGGATGGCCTCTGCGCCCTGCCAATTGCCCTGCGCGGCATACACATTTTGCATCTGCTCCAGCAGGCCGCTTTCTTCCACGCGGCTTTGCGAGAGATACCGCGCAAATTGCGCCCCCACCTGGTTATTGGCCACCAGAGCCACCGCGCTCACGCTCAGCGCGGTAATAAGCAAAAAGGCCAGCGCGATCCGCGCCCAAAGCTTGTTCATGAAAATTAAAAAATCAAGAATTAAAAATGCAAAACAACAAACCCGCGCATTTCTTTTTTTGCATTTTTAATTTTGCATTCCGTTCCATCGGTAGCCCACGCCATACACCGTTTCAATATAAACAGGGGTGGCTGGGTCTGGCTCTATTTTGCGGCGCAGATTTTTGATGTGGCTGTCTAGCGTGCGGTCCATGCCCGCGTAGGCGTAGCCCAGCGCCTTCTCAATCAACTCCATGCGCGTAAAGGCGTGGGCCGGGTTTTCCATCAGCGTCCGCAAAATATCAAATTCGGATGGGGTTAGGGCCAGCGGCTGGTCGCGCAGTTGGGCCTCGTGTTTGTCGGGGTCAAGCAGCACCTCGCCAGAATGCAGCGCCCGCGATTTTGGCGCGACCACGCCGGACCTGCGCAAAACGGCATGAACCCGCGCGACCAGCTCGCGGGGGTTAAACGGCTTGCTCACATAGTCATCTGCGCCAAGCTCCAGCCCCGGGATGCGATCCGCATCCTCCACCCGCGCGGTGAGCATGATGATGGGCGTGTGGGCGATGGATTCATCCCCGCGCACAATCCGCGTGATGTCCCAGCCATCGCGGCCGGGCAGCATCAAATCCAGCACCACCAGGTCGGGTTTCTCCGCGCGAATCATGTGCAGAGCGGTTTCGCCATCTGCCGCCGCCAGCACATGCTCGCCCGCCTGCTCCAAATACGTGCGCACCAGCCGGGCAATGTTGGGGTCGTCATCTACGACGAGGATGCGGTTGGACATTTTTTAATGGACGGAAGACGGAAGACGGGAGATGGTTCTAATCCGTCCCCTGTCTTCCGTCTCCCGTCAGTTTTATCCATCATAAACCGAATTTTCATTTGTCATGGTTTCCCCAGCACCTCGCGCGCGGTGGAGGTCTCAAAGCCAGGGACGATTTTTTCCAGGTCTTTCATGGCCGTGCTGTCTGGCGCATCCGCCGGAACATTTAGTTTGGCGCGGACAACCTCCACCGGGATGCCGAGGCCATCGCTCACCTGCTGGATGGTCATCCAGCCTTTGATGTCCAACGCGCTCATACTTTGCATGTTCACGCTGGTGCGCCCGCTGGTGCTCCACAACCCGGCCTTGTCTGCGCCGGTGATCACGCCAAATATCACGCCAATCACAATGATGGGGGGAATTAGAGGATTGATTCTCATGGGGTTTTGATTTTTATCTTTTGCAAAGCGGCTGCAAAAATTCTTTGCATTCTGGCGCATTAATTTGCCTTTTGAGTTGATGCCGCCGGGCGCTTCAAGAAATCCAGCCAGGTGGGCTTGAGCTGCATATCCAGCGTGCTATGCCGCGGGCAGGCGTTCACGCAGGCCATGCAGCCAATGCAGTTGCTGCTCACCACATCCACATCAGAGATGCGCAACTTGACCGGGCATGGCACATCACAAATGGCGCAGCCTTTGCAAGATGAAGCCGTGCGCCGAATGCGGAACAGGCTGAACCGCCCCAGCACGCTGATGGCGCCGCCCAGCGGACAGGCGTAGCGGCAAAAACCGCGCTCCACAAACAAGGTTGCAAACAGCACCCCAAAAGAGATGAGATACGCGCCCGCGCTGGCGGCCCAGTCAAAATTAAACAGCCATTCCAGCCCAAACAGCGTGCGGTAGGGGTCAATTTCTGCAAACCAAAGCGTGATGGTGGTGATGGTTTGAAACAAAATCACGGCCAGCGTCACATAGCGGCCATAGCGCAGCACGCCATCCAGCTTTTCTGGCACAACAATTTCTGGCAAATGCAGGCGTTTGCGTATGCCGGTGAGCAGGTCTTGCAACGCGCCAAAGGGGCACACCCAGCCGCAAAACGCGCCGCCCGCGATGAGCGTGCCAACCACGAGACCAATCAGCAAAACCAGGTTGCTGGCGTGCGTTTTGGGCACGTATTGCCCGCCAGATGAGATCACGCGCCACAACGTCTCCACGCCGCCAAATGGGCATAGCGCATCTATGGACGGCACAGCGCCATCCACCGTTGCCAAATTGTGTTGAACGCTGTTATACAAAATAAAGGTGGCAAACCCAAGCTGGCTGAGATGGCGCAGCCGCTGGGTCCACACTTTGTTGCGGCGAAAAACCGCCGCCGGGGTTTTGTTGGCAAAATCTATATTCAGTTTTTTGAGCGCGGTCTGGGTATTCATGGCGCTTTCCTTTTGCTTAACGTGGATGAACGGGATGGGCAGAATGAAGAAAATCCTGCCCATCTGTAAAAGACTTACCGGTTCCAACGACCGCGCGGGCCGCGCTGCACAGGCTGGCCGCCTGTGGGCAGGTTGTCGCATATGCCATCGCCGTTTTCATCCACAAATGCACCCTGCGCAAGGCCGCTGCCCATGCCACCGCGCTGACCTCGCTGCATGGCCTGGCCGCCTGTGGGCAGGTTGTCGCATATGCCATCACCGTTTTCATCCACAAATGTGCTTTGCGGCTGCCCCGCTTGATGGGACATCTGCCCGCGCCCGTATGCGCCCGCTGGCGGATTGCCGCCCTGCGCGGCAGCGCCGTTCGTCGTCAGCGTGGCGACCATCGCCGTCACCGCAACCAATCCCAAAAATTTAGCTGTTTTGTTTTTCATGATGTGCCTCTACTAAATAATCTTGAATCTGGATTTGAATCTTGATTTAGTTTTAACTGAAAGATGTGGAGAAGTAATGGAGTTTGTGTGGCGAAGCTGCAAATACCTGCTTATTGCGATTCCAGCAGTCATGCCGTAAAATGCGGCCATGCCCACCGGCGATGCGCTGATTGACACACACATAGAAATTTTTACCGCGCGGACGACTGCGCTGGATGTGTTTGCCGCGCCCGATGACGAAGCCCGCCCGCTGGCTTTGCGCCATCCAGATAATGACGCCCAACTTTTGCGCGTGGCGGTGGCGCAGTGCGATGCTGTGCTGGGTGAAACTGCGCACAACACCCGCCGCCTGCGCGAGATGCTGCAAACGGCAGTGGATCTTGGAGCGCGGCTCGCCGTCTTTCCGCAAGCCGCCATCAGCGGGTATAACGCCGCCACCCGGCACGACGCGCTGCAAAATGCGATTGACCCAGATGGCGAGGAGATCGCGGACATCGCGGCCACTTGCGCCCGGTTGCAGCTTTACGCGGTGATCGGCTCCCTCACCCGCGCAGATGGCATTTTGCGCGACTCCGCATTTCTCTTTGGGCCAGAGGGTGTGCTGGGGCAATATGACCGCGCGCACACAAACAAACGCGGCGCGGACGCGTTTATTCAACCTGGTCATGCCGGTTTTGTGGTTTACCAGACACCCATCGGCAAGATTGGCCTGCTGGTTGGCCGCGACTTGTATTTCCCTTCCGCGGCTCATGCGCTCGCATCGCGCGGGGTCGAGATTATTGCCGCGCCGTGCGCATGGACGGCCGAAGACTGGCCCGCGCCGGAATTTGTGGCACGAACCCGCGCCTATGAGAACACATCGTTTATTTTGGCAGCCACCCGCGTGGGCGAAGAGCGCGGGTTAAATTACATCGGGCGCAGCTGCATCATCGCGCCCAACGGCATCCATCTTGCCAACGCGTATCCAGACGAAGAGCACCTCATCATTGCGGACATTAATTTGCGTGACGCACAAATAAAGCTGTTTGGCGATGATGATTAGGCGCTTTGATGTGTTTGAAGCTCACCGTTTTTTCTGCGGACGCGTTTTCTTCTTTTTTAATTCTTGTAGTTGTCATAGTAGGGCGGTGGATGACGGGGATAACTCGACATTTCCCGTATATCTGGGTTTGCGATTGGGATAAGCCCCACATGTTGGGATAACGCGCAAGGGATATTTCGCGTAGAGTTTATACGCTGTGAATAGCCTATTCTGGCTGTTCATCCACACCTGTGAACAACATCTCTATTTTGTGTGCATGGCGTCGGACATCGGTTTGTGCCAACACCCTGTTTATCCACAAGCACAGGTGCATGTGGATGGCGTTGTTGAACCCCCAGTAATCGTGCTTGCCAAAAGTTTTGCCTCGTAAAATCCACAAAATCAATCCACAAGACATGCAGGGGTGTGGAAAAGAAGATTGAGCAAAAATCTGCGCCGCGAGCGTCAATGGCATGGTATCCTCATTTCCATGACGCTTAGTTCAATTTATATTGCCCCACCAGTCGCAGCCGCACTCAAAAATGGCGTTCCAGTCGTGGCGCTGGAATCCACTGTCATCACGCATGGGATGGCCTACCCGCACAATCTGGAGACGGCCACCCGCATGGAGCAGGCCGTGCGAGACGCGGGCGGCGTTCCCGCGACCATCGCCCTGCTGGCCGGGCAAATTGTGGTGGGCATTGACCAGACGCAGTTGGAGTAGTTGTCAACCTCCACCGGCGCGCGCAAGTGCAGCGTGCGCGACCTGGGTGTGGCGGTGGGCATGGAATTGGATGGCAGCACGACCGTGGCCGCCACCATGTTCATTGCGCATAAGGCGGGCATTGGCGTGTTCGCCACCGGCCGCATTGGCGGGGTGCATCGCGGGCATCCATTTGATGTGAGCGCCGATTTGAGCGAATTGGGCCGAACCCCGGTCACGGTCGTCTCGGCGGGGCCAAAAGCCTTGTTAGATTTGCCGCTCACGTTTGAGCATTTGGAAACGCTGGGCGTTCCGGTAATTGGCTATCAAAATAGTTATGTTGCGGCGTTTTACGCGCGAAGCAGCGGCATCATGGCAGACATAAATGCTAAAACCCCCCAAGATGTGGCGCGGATTGTGCAGGCGCGGCGCAATTTGGGGTTGCCGGGGGGCGAGCTGGTTGCTGTGCCCATCCCCGCTGAGTTTGAGCTTTCGACCGAGGTGACCGAGGCGGCCATCACCCAAGCGCAAAAACTGGCCGATGAGCAAGGGGTGCATGGCGCGGCCTCTACCCCGTTTATGCTGGATCAAATTGCGCGGCTGACGAATGGCGCAAGTGTCAAATCTAATATGGCGTTGCTGCTGAACAACGCAAAAGTGGCGACGCAAATAGCGAAAGCGATGTTGCAGGATTTGGAGTAAAAACAACCGGGTCAGATCGCCATGAGCAATCTGACCCGGTTTCTAAAAACGCGCCTAGCAGGATTTGAACCCACAACCCTTTGATCCGAAGTCAAATGCTCTATCCAATTGAGCTATAGGCGCACTTTCTTAATTTTAGCATCATTGACAAACCCGCATACTGTCCTTAATGTGATGGCGTTGCCGGGTCTTGTGCGGCGAGAGACTTCGAACCCCGCCAGGACCGAAAGGTAGCAACGGTAAGGAGACACTTTTGGGTGTCACAATCCGCCCGGCAACGTTTCCTGTTTGTGGGGTATGCCCGCGCAAAACAGGCGGATGGTTTTGGGATGAAAGATCCGTTAGCGGACCAAACAAAACATAAGAGTTCCACCTATCAAGCGAGGAAGCGCGTCCCCTGGCTGGCTGTGCCCATCATTTTGGGAGCGATGAGCTTGCTTACCGCGGGCTATCTGATGAGTTCCACCGAAGTGAGCATAGCCGATGATGCCGCCGCAAAACCCATCACCCTGAGAACCCACCAGCGCACGGTGGAGGGCGTTTTGCGCGAGGCGGGCGTGTCTACCTTTGCCGAAGACGTGGTCTCCCCTGCCCTTGCCAGCGAAGTTAAGCGCGGGGAATCCATCAGCATAAAACGCGCGTTGCCGGTTCAACTGCAAATTGATGAGCAAGAGCCGCGCTTGATCCGCACCCAATCCCGCGCCGTGCCAGACATGCTCCGCGCCATTGGCGAGAGCGTGGGGGCGCAAGATGCAATTTTTGTCAACAACGAATCAACGCTCAGCCTAAATGATGCCGCAGGCAAAACTGGCTTGGGCGATGTGGCGAAGGTGCAAGTTAAACGCGCGGTGGAGTTGAACGTTCAGGAAACCGGAAAGCCCAATCAACACCTTGCCACAACCGCCGATACGGTTGGCGAAGCGTTGATGCAAACCGGAAACATCATTTATCTGGCCGACATCGTAAAACCTGCGCTTCAGGAACGCGTAAAAGCGGGAATGACAATTTCTATTCAGCGGTCACGCCCCGTATCTGTTTTGGTGGATGGCCGCCGGATTCGAACACGCACACAGCAAAAAACGGTGAGCGATTTGCTTGCTGAACTGAACATTGCGCTTTACGACGAGGATTACACCAAACCTGCCCTAAACACGCCGGTGAATGGCGACATGGAAGTTAAAGTGGTGCGATTGCGCCGCGAGGTGGTGGTTGAGCAAACGCTTTTGCCATTTGACACGCGCTGGCAGGCCGACCCCAATTTGGAGCTGGACAATCAGGAATTGGCGCAGGAAGGGGCGCCGGGCGTGCATGAGCGTCGCACACTTGTCACACTGGAAGATGGCGCGACGGTTAAAAAAGAGTTGGTGGCCGATTTTGTGGCGCGAGATATTCAGCCCAAGATTTACACCTATGGCACAAAAATTGTTGTGCGCACGGTTAATACCGCATCTGGTCAAATTCAATACTGGCGCAAATTCAAGGTGCTTGCCACGTCTTATTCTGCGGCCAACGCTGGCGTTTCGCCGTCATCGCCCTGGTATGGCATTACCCGGTGCGGCATCCCAATGCGCACGGGCATTGTGGCCGTTGACACCAATCTCATCCCATTGCGCACCAATCTATATGTAGATGGCTATGGGACGGGGCTTGCCTGTGACACGGGTGGCGGCATTAAGGGCAAGCATATTGACCTTGGCTATGCCGACGCAGAATACACACCCTGGTTCCGATACGTGGATGTGTATATCCTCACCCCTGTTCCCGCGAACGTAAAATACGTTCTGGACAATTAAGCGCTGAATGACGAATTCTGACACGTTCAGCGTTCGCCATTCAGAATCCCTATGTCTTCCATTAACACGCTTCGCGGAACGCTCAGAGCGCATGATGCTCAACCCAAAAAAAGTTTGGGGCAAAACTTTTTGGTAGATGGCCGGATCGCCGAGCGCATTGTGTCTGCGGCGGGAGTTTCACGTGGAACACACATTCCATCACCCCCAAGTGATTCAACCCAACTTGATGTTTCACGTGCAACACTAGCCGTGGAGATTGGCCCAGGCACCGGCGTGCTCACGCGGTTGCTAAGCGAGCGAGCCGAGCATGTGTATGCGATTGAGCTGGATGAGCGCATGATCGCCATCCTCAAAGATTCTTTGGGTGAGGCCAAGAATCTGACAATTGTGCACGACGACGCGCTAAAAGTGGATTTTGACGCGCTGCTGGCAAATGAGGCCGCGCCGTATGTGGTGTTGGGAAATCTGCCGTATTACATCACTTCGCACGCCATCCGCAAAATTTTGGAAAGCCAGCGCAAACCGCAGCGAATTGTGCTGATGGTGCAGTTGGAGGTGGCCCGGCGCATGACGGCCAAGCCGGATGACATGAATTTGCTGGCGGTGGGCACGCAGTTTTACGGCGCTACCGAAATGTTGTTCAACGTGCCACCCTCTGCGTTTTACCCGCAGCCCAATGTGGATTCGGCGGTGGTGCGCATTACGCCACACGCAGAGATGCCCAGCGTGAACGCCGATAAACTGTTTGCGGTNNAAACTGTTTGCGCTGGCGCGCGCCGGTTTTGGCCAGCCGCGCAAGCAACTGCGCAACACGCTGTCCACTGGTTTAAACCTCACTCGCGAGCAATCTGCGGAATTGCTCTTGCGGGCCAAAATTGATCCAACCCGTCGCCCAGAAACCCTGAGCATCCCTGAGTGGGTTCAACTTACCAATACCTATGAACGCATCATCACTCCCTGAACTGGATGGCATCGCCGAGCGCATCCGCGCTGAGTTTGTCCGAAAGAATGCCGCGCGAGATGTGGCCGTCAATCAGTCGCGCGAGCTGATTCGATATTGTTCGTTGTCCATCCGCGCGTGTCACCGCGATGACTGGGACGAGGCCAACCGCCAACTGGCTTTGGCGCGTAATTTGGCCGCCGAGCTGGTGGCGGGCGTGGCGCCTTTTCCAGATTTGACATTTACCGGCTATACCCAGGACGCACTAAAAGAATTCACCGAGGCCAACGTCACCTTGGCGATTGCGCGTGGCGAAGCCTTGCCCACGCCGTCCCAATTGCACGTTGAGCCAGCGGCGTATCTGAACGGTCTGGCCGAGGCGGCGGGTGAGTTACGCCGCCGGGTGATGGATAAACTCCGCGCGGGGCACAACGCGGAATGCGAACGGTTGCTTGGCGCAATGGACGATATTTACGACACACTGGTGATTATGGATTTCCCGGATGCCATCACCGGCGGGTTGAGGCGCAACACCGATATGGTGCGTGGCGTTTTGGAACGCACCCGCGCAGATGTGACCATGAGCTTCAAAGAGGCAAAACTGCACGAAGCATTGGATAAAATTAATCAAAAATTTACATAACAATCGTGTGACTCAAAATTGACACAGATCACAGAAAGTAATATAAATCGGCTTACAATACTTACACAAGAGCCGATTTTATTGTCTGATTGTGTCAGACAGCAAACGTTTAGAGAATTACGATGAATAACCGATCTGGGGTTGCGGGTGCGCGAACATATTTGCTGGCAGGGCTGGGCGTTCTGCTGGCTCTATGCGTGGTTTGCGGAGGAGGGTCGTTGCTGCTGAGCGGCNNGCGGCAACGCCTTGATCCAGAGAATTCAACCCACGCCCACAACCGCGCCTGCGCCTGCGTTGCAAATTGAGCAGCCAGTGGTGGCCGGTCAGTCGGCCTTTGTCAGCGGAAGCGGTTTTGCCCCCGGCGAGGCGATTCAGTTGTTCGCCGCCTCATCTCGCACAGCCAGAGTGGAAGAGTTGATCCCCATTGGCCAAGGTGTTGTGGATGCCGATGGCCGCTTTGTTATTCAGACTGTGCCGCTGACCTTTAACCTAACCAGCGTGTTTTTTGTGGCAAAAGGCGATACCACCGGCTACACCACCATGTCTGAGGAAATTGCCGCAATTCGACTGGTCAGCCCCACCGTTAGGCCGATTCCGGCAACGCCGGTTCCCGTGTTGACGGCCATGGTAGTAGGCACGCCAACCACAGACCCCAACGCAACCGGGATTTGGCATGGTCAGTATTTTGCAAACCGCGAGCTTCAGAGCCCGTCTTTGTTTGGCCGGGTGGATGGCGCAGCCCTGAATTTTGACTGGAGCAAAACCCCGCCCGGCGCAGAATTGGCCCCCAACAATTTCTCGGTGATATGGAATCGCAACGAGTTTTTTACGCAAAGCGAAAACTACATTTTTAATTTGTCTCTTGTGGATGGGGCGCGGGTTTACGTGGACGATCAGATGATCGTTAATGAATGGCATGTGGGCATTCCTCGCGCGTTCAGCGTATCGGTGTTTATTCCCGCTGGTTTGCACCGCCTCAAGGTTGAGTATTTCAGCGCCAGCAACAACCCCATGATTCAACTGAACTGGAGCTGGGGGTATAGCGCGTGGCGTGGCACGTATTACCGAACCACAGACCTGACCGGCCAGCCGGCCTTCCGCCGCAATGATGGCGAAATTAACTTTAACTGGGGTTTTGCCAGCCCGGGGCCGGGCATAAATCCGGGCATATTCTCGGTAGATTGGACGCGCACGGTCACTTTTTCCACCAGCGGGAAATATATCTTCACCGCCGATGTGGATGATGGTGTGCGCGTGTTCGTGGATGGCAGATCGGTTGACGGTTTGGAGTACTTTGCCTCGGCTGGCTCCACTGTTTTGACGGGCAGCATAGACCTGAGGGCTGGCGCAAAGCTGGTGCAGGTGCAATATGTTAACCGCGGCGGGCTGGGGCGAATACGATTAAGCTGGGCGCTGGCTCCGCCGCCCAACACCCCAACACCCATACCAACATGGACGCCATGGATCCCGCCGCCAACGCGAACGTTGCT
>MTKZ01003213.1_pt1 | contig 34213 bp, 24 predicted proteins | sample 1042781 | NCBI WGS metagenome assembly MTKZ01 (sample SAMN06212207, study PRJNA360539) | anaerobic digester metagenome | biome: Wastewater treatment plant; material: sludge; isolation source: anaerobic digester fed with sludge from wastewater treatment plant | place: Denmark: WWTP Viborg ...
AAGCCCTCAAACAACCTGAGAAACAATGAGTTGGAATTTACACCAACATTTGGGACTCAACAGATATTAGTGCCAAAGGAGACACATATTAAAGGAGATAATAATGAAAGCGATGTTTTTTTTACTTCTTTGCTGCCTGTTACTGGGCGGCACCCTCTACGCTGACACAAACGTCAGTGGCGTCATATCAACTTCACAGACCTGGACTTTGGCTGGTTCGCCATATATAATAACTGGCAATGTCGAGGTCCGAGGCAGCAGCACTCCAATTATTACCATCGAAGCTGGGGTTCAGGTGCGGTTTAACAGCAACGTCGCGATCTATCTGGGCGAATCTAATTATCCCGAACAAATGGGAGGTATGGTAGCCAATGGAACCGCTACGTCCCCGGTGTTGTTTACCGCCAATACGGCCAGTCCAACAGCGGGTTACTGGAATTTCATCCGCACCCAGCCCTACACCAGTTCCAGCACCAGTTTCACCCACGCGGTCCTCGAATACGGCGGCAGCAGCGGTTACGGCATGTTCTATGTCTATGGCGGAAGCCCCAGTTTTGCCTACTGCACTTTTCGCTATTCATCCAATTACGGCATCTATCACTATCACGACTCCGTGACTGCCAGTGTCAGCGGCTGCGCTTTTGAGAACAACGGCGGCTATCCCCTGTATTGGAATCCGCAGTTCGTCGCCTCGATCGGCAACGACAACAGCTTCAGCGGCAACGGGGTTCAGCGCATCCTGCTTAAATCGCTGATCCTGACCGGCGCGGTCACCTGGTCCAACAAAGGCATTCCCTATGAAATGGATGCCGACCTGACACTGCATAATAACGCCAATGAGTTCATCATGCAGCCAGGCACTGAACTGCAGTTCAAAAACGGCCGGCGGCTCTACATCGGAGATAACAATTATACAACCGAACGAGGGCACATCATCGCCACCGGGGCCACCTTCTGCGCCGCGAATCCGGCCCAAGGCTGGAACGGGCTGGCTTTCCAGGCTTTTACGCTTCCGTCCACTTTAACCGGCTGCACCATCAAACAAGTGAACGCAGCCCCTTTGGGTGCGGCCACGATTTACTGCGACAACACTGTCGCCTTCCAGGACTGTGTGTTCACCGCCAACGACAACTACGCCATCTATTGTTACCAGAACAAAGCGTTCACCATGGCTGACTGCACTATTTCCGCCAACGCCAAGACAATTGGGATTTACGCGGCCGACTTTCACAAACTGTTATCCGGCAACTCATACGCCGGCAATACGGAAAACCGCATCCAATGCTTCGGCGATAACATTGGCGCTTCTGCGACCTGGACCACGCAAAGCACTCCGATCTGGGTGACAGGGCAAATGTATTTCGACTGCTCCGGCACACCCATTCTGGAAATACCCTCAGGGGTGGAACTGCAGTTTAATCCCGGCCTCGGTTTCTATGTGGGAGACAACAGTTACTCGGACCGGCTGCAAAGCCTGCACGCCACGGGCGTTACCTTCAAGGCGGCCAATCCCGCCCAGGGCTGGAACGGCCTCTATTTCTACAACTACATGTCACCCTCTTATCTGGATGCCTGCCTGGTCAGGGATGTGAGCTCGAACGCCCAGGGTGCGGTAGTGGTCAACTGCAGCGCGCTGCTCACCCTCCAGGATTGCGTTTTCACAGCCAATAACACCTTTGCGGTTTATTGTAATTGGGACAAATCCTTTGCCCTGAACGGCTGCACACTCTCGGGCAACGCCAAGACCGTCGGTCTCTACGCGAGAGACTTGCCTAAACTGCTCAGTGGCAACTCATATGTCAACAACACGGAAAACCGCATCCAATGCTGGGGTGAGACTATTAGCACCTCCGCGACCTGGATTCCGCAGAGCACCCCGATCTGGGTGACTGCGAATATTTACTTTGTGGGAGTGGGCACACCTGTTTTGGAGATTCCAGCCGGAGTCGAGCTGCAATTCAATCCCAATCTCTATTTCTATGTCGGAAGTAACGACTACGGAGACCGCCAGCAGAGCCTGCACGCCAGCAACGCCACTTTCAAGGCGGCCAACCCCGCGCAAGGCTGGAACGGCTTCTATTTCAGCGCTTTCATGTCTCCCTCCTGGCTCGACTCCTGCATCATTCGCGAAGTATCTTCCAACGCCCCCGGAGCCGTCACAGTCAACAGCAACAGCCTGCTTACCCTGCAAAATTGCCTGTTCACAGCCAACGACAACTACGCCGTTCGCTGCTATTCCGGCAAGTCCTTCGCTATGAGCAACTGCACTATTACAGGCAATGCCAAGACCGTCGCCATTTATGCCTGCGATATGCAAAAACTGCTTACCGGAAACACTTATACCGGCAATACCGACGACCGCATCCACTGCCTGGGCGGCAACATCACAGCCAGTGCGACCTGGACGACGCAGAGCACTCCTGTCTGGGTGATCGAAAACATCAATTACGACCATGGCGGAACGTCGGTTCTGACCATCCCTTACGGTACGGAACTGCAGTTCGCCAGCGGAAAAAGCTTTATCGTCGGTCATGGCTCTTATGGGGATCGCCATACCTCCCTGCAGGCCACGGGAGTCACTTTCTGCGGAGCGGAATCCACTCCGGGTTACTGGATAGGCCTGATCTTCAGGTATTACAGCAATCCCAATCTGCTTTCCGGTTGCGTTATCCAGGATGCCGGCTATAACAACACTCCCGCCATCCAATGCGAAATCACGACATCCACCATCACCGGCTGCACGATCCAAAACTGCCAGGCCAAAGGAATAAACCTGGCCGACAACAGCATGGTGTCCATTTCCGGCAACACTATCAACACCTGCGGTTCCTACCCGCTGTCCATCCATGTGGAGCGGCTGCGGGCGCTGACCGAAGCCAACGACTTTACCGGCAACACGATCGACCGTGTGGAAGTCCGGGCGGGAACGGTGGTCACCAGCGGAGTCTGGCACAATCCCGGCGTGCCCTGCCAGCTCACCGGAAATTGCTACATAGACCATACTTCGGGGCCCCATGTCCAGATTTTGCCTGGTACCGTAGTCATGTTACCCGACGCGGTAGGCATCTATATCGGCAATCCTAATTACGGCGATCATGGCGGCTCTCTGGAAGCGGATCAGGTGACTTTCACCCGCAGCGTGGAGACCGCCGTGCCGTATGGACTTGTTTTCTACAATTTCTCAACGGATGGGGCTTCCAGTTTCACCAACTGCGTCTTCGAATACCTGCGTAGCAGTTATCAGTGCGCGGTCTACGTGGATGGCGCGAATCCGGTTTTTGCCAGCTGCATCTTCCGTTATAATCCAGCCCAGGGATTGAATGTCACTACCTCGGCCAGGCCTGTGGCCAGCAATTGCCAGTTCATCGGCAACGGCGGTTATCCTATCAGCGTAGCCGCCACTGCCTTCGCCACTCTGAACGGAGGAGGCAACTTCTTCAGCGGCAATACTCCCGACCGCGTTCTGCTCAGCGGCGGAAACCTCACCAGCAGCCACACCTGGAACGATCCCAGCGTGCCGGTCGAAGTCAGCTCCAATCTCTATGTGGACACCAGCGGCTCAGCGCCCATCCTGAAACTCAATTCCGGCCTGATCCTGCTGTTTCGCTCCGGTACGAGTCTCTACATCGGCAATCCTTATTACTCGGATCACAGCGGCGGGTTACAGGCTGATGGAGCGACATTCTCCGCGCTGTCCGAAACTACCGGCGACTGGAACGGCATCCAATTCTATCAGTATTCACGCAACGACTCCTACCTGAGCGGCTGCGTGGTTGAATACGCCGGCGCCACCGGCAATGTCAGGATCGATAACGCTCCCCTCTCCTACATCGACAGCTGTGTGATCCGTCATGGCGGAGTCGGTATTTATGCCACCGGCGGAGTGGCTCAGGCCAACATAGGTAAAAGCTATATCTATGGCAACGGCATCGGAGTGTATTGCACCAACAGCGCCAATCCAGTCATCGGCGGCAGCACCGGCAACGCCAACAGCATCGACGGTAACACCACTTATGGGGTGCAGAACACCACCGCCAGCTTTAACGTCAACGCCTTCCACAACTGGTGGGGAGATCCGACGGGGCCCTATCACGCCAGCCTCAATCCCGGCGGTTTGGGCGACAACGTTTCAAATTATGTAGACTTCAATCCCTGGCGGACCACGGACATCGGCGACGCTCCGTCCCGTTTCCATCTGCTTACACCGGCGACTGCCAGCGTTGTGGAAACGCTAATTCCCGTCCTGGATTGGGAAGATGCCATCGATCCCAGCCCGGGCGACACGGTCACCTACACGCTGCTCATAGCCCAGAACACAGGATTCAGCAGCGGTTTAATCACAGTTTCCGGCCTGACGGGATCGGTGTATCATGTGCCCGGCGCCACCCTTTCCGATGATACGCGCTATTACTGGAAAGTCAGCGCGACAGACACCCAGGATCAAACGGTCTGGAGTTACGAGAACTACTTCTATTTCGACACCGCGGTTCCGGAAGCGCCGCTGGCGTTTGGCCTCCTTGATCCAGCCTACAATACAACCGTCCATCTGACCAGCAATCTGCTGAGTTGGTCAGCGACGACCGATCCCGATCCTGGGGATTACGTGACATATACGGTTTATTGGGATGTCTCGGCCGGCTTTGAGACCGCGGGTTCGTTCACCACTTCGGAAACCTCGGCCTGGTCGGGTTTCTGCGCGCCCGGCAGCCTCATCTACTGGAAGGTTAAGGCTTTTGACAGCACCGGACGCGAGACCTTCAGCCCCGTCTGGCGCTTTTACGTGCATCCGGACGCCAAACCGCGTCCGCCGGTGTATTTCGAACTCAGCGTGGTTGGTTCCGATGTGCAGATCGAATGGGAAGACGTTCCCGGCGCGGACTACTACGATGTTTATTATTCCACAGAGCCCTACAGCGGTTTCGGCCTGCTCCAGTCGAGTGTTCCAGCCTCGCAATACCTGCATCTGGGCGCAGCCTCCGACCCCCGCGGTTTCTATTACATATTGGCGATCGACAATTTCTGACAACAATGTAGGGAGAAATCAGTACTAAAATGATAGCCCCCGGTCACCCCGGGGGCTTTATGTATTATGGCTTGGGAGAGTTTCTCCGTTCTCAGGATTTTTGAAAAATAGGATTTTTGCTGAGGCTTTTTACCGTGTCTGACGGTCGATGTGCGGGGGCTTTTATCAGGATTGAAGATATCAGGATTGATTGAAATTGATAAGTTTATGGGGTGCGCAGCAGAGGCAGGAAATTGAGTTTATATTCCTCTTTGAGGGGATTGCCGCTGATATCCGTGGCGCTGAGCGTGAGGACGTAGGAGCGGTAGTTTTGCAGGGCCTGGCGTGGTTTGAATTTATAGATGTCGCTGTCCGACTGCAGGATGTCAAACGGGATGGGGGTTCCGGATTCGGTGGCTTTGAGCGCTGCTTTGAGGCTCGCGTGGGGAATGATCTCCGTGAAATGCACTTCCAGCAAGGGTTCCAGCGTGTTGACAGAGGTGCCGTTGCGGGGATTTGTATAGGAAACCACGGGAGGGACGTTGTCCAACACCTGATTGGAGCGGAACTCCGCTCTGGCAAGGGCTGTGACGTTTCCCTTCAGATCCTTGACGGAGCGGGCTTCGACGGTGTAGGCGAATTTGTCCTGAATCGCTGTCAGTAAAGTCAGTTTGGTGCCGCGCAGCCGGGAGAGCAGGATGGGCAGTTCCGTTTCTTCGTCCGTGGCGAGGATCTTCAGTTCACCGATTTCGGACAGGGCTTCCGAAAAGGTCAGTTCAATCTCCCGGGGGGACTTACCCACCACCGTCTGCAGCAGGGGCTTCACCGTATCGGCATAAGCAAAAGCAATATCCAGCCGTGCGTTTTGGCGCAGGCTGGCGCTGCCCTCGTAATACGGTTCACGGGCGAAGTCATAGCGGCCATTGCCGTCTTTGTCGATGTAGCCGCGTAGGATGTAGTCCGCCGAATTGAGCGACTCGATCGCATAGGAAGGCCCGCTGCCTGTTTGATTGAGCACAAGCAGCGAATCCGCGGAAACCAGGGTTAGTTTGAACGGTAGATTGCCGTCGGCGGGATCCTCGAAGCTCACTTCACCCGATAAACGCCGGTTTTGCAAAGCGCCATGGGCGAAGACCAGGGTCTGGTTTTCCGCCAGCGCGTTGCCGCGGACGTCCTTTAGCCGTGTGGTCAGGGTCACATAGTAGTTCGTGTCGGGTAGCAGATCCTCATGGAGTCTGATCAAAAGCGTGCTTTTGTCCACGCTGATCTTTTTATCGGCAACGGGGGGATAAATGTAAACCGCCTGCGTGACGGAGGCTTTATCCAGCGCTTTGGAGAAATTGATCTCGATGCGCTGGTTGTCGATCTGGCCGAATTGCGCGGGCAAGGAGGTGAGGACAACCGGCTTTTCCAGATCTTCGGGGCCGCCGGTGGGGCCTTTCTTGCTGCCGCAGGAGGCTAAAATTGCCACAAGGAGAAAAAGCGGCAGGAGCCTAAAAACCTTGCTCATAAAGGCTCTCCAGGCTCGCGGAGTTATTTTTTCCCAAAGCGGCGACGTATTTGCCCAGGATGTCGTATTCCAGATTGACTGCCGCTCCCGGGGCGAGTTTGCCCAGGTTGCTGTTTTGAAGAGTGTGCGAGATCAGGGCGACGCTGAAAGATGACGAAGTGAGTTCCGCCACGGTCAGGCTGACGCCATTGATGGCGATGGAGCCTTGCGGGACCAGCAACTGGCGGTCGCGGGGATCGAAAGCGAAACGCAGATAAGTTGTGGATCCCGAAACGCGTGATTCCAGCAATTTTGTAACGCGGTCGATGTGTCCCTGGACCCAATGCCCGTCCAGGCGGTCGCCGAGTTTCAGAGCCGGCTCGAGGTTCAGCAAAGTACCCGTGTTCCAACTTCCAGCGGTAGTTTTGGCCAGCGTTTCGGCCATCACTTCCACGGCGAAGTAAGTTTTATCAAACCTGAGCACTGTCAGGCAAATCCCTTCGCAGGCTATACTGGCTCCCTCATAGAGGTCGGAAAACGCCGCCGGGCGCTCGATGCTGACGACGCGAATCCCCCGTTCGGGCACACTGTGCAGGACTTTGGCGGTGGCTTTGATGATTCCCGTGAACATGGATCAGACCGGATAGCGCCGCTTCCAGGCGTTGGTGAGGGTGAGCATGCTGCTATATTCGAGGTCGCCGCCGAAGGGGATGCCTGTGGACAGGCGCGTGACCTGGATCCCTTTATCCTTCAGCATTTGGTATAGGTAGTGGATGGTCGCCTCGCCTTCGGGAGAGGGTTTCAGCGCCAAAATGACCTCACCTGGTTGGATTTCCGCGATTCTTGCCAGCAAAGCGGCAGTGCGAATCTGCTCCGGACCGTAACCGTCGATGGGTGAAAGCAGGTGGCCCAAAACGAAGTAGCGGCCCTTGAACTCGTTCATGTTTTCGATGATCTGGATGTCCGCGGTGTTTTCCACGATGCAAAGCAGAGTGTCCGAGCGGTCGGAAGCGCTGCAGATGGGGCAGGGATCGCTTTCGGATAGCATGTTGCAGAGACCGCAAATGGTGAAACTCTCCACCGTGTGGCGGATGGTGTCGGCCAGTTCCAGCGCGAAGGATTTATCCTGGCTTACGAGGAACCAGGCCAGGCGCTGCGCGGTTTTGCGCCCGATGCCGGGGAAGCGGTTGAGGGCTTGGATCAGGCGTTCCAGACTGGCTGAGATCAGCATGGGAGATGATTAATCAGTTTTTAAAATAGTCCAGGTATATTCATCCCGCCGGTCACCTTGCCCATGATCTCTTCGCTGGCGGCAGCGACTAGGGAGTGGACTTCCTGAATGGCTGCCACGATGAGATCTTCCAGCATTTCCACGTCTTCCGGATCGACGGCCTGGGGATCTATTTTAATGGATTTGAGTTCGTATTTGCCGTTCATTTCGACTTTGACCATCCCGCCGCCGGCGCTGGCCTCGAAGACCTTGCTTTCCAGTTCCTGCTGGGATTTCAGCATGTCCTGCTGCATTTTCTGCGCCTGCTTGAGCAGTTGGTTCATATTCTTTCCGCCGGGTAGCATATTCACTCCTTGGATTGGATTATCCTGATATTTCCCGTCAGAATGGCACGCCGGGCTTTTTCGTCAAGAGATATTCACCCGCGGTTGCGGAAGTGTTGGGAATCGCCCCACTGGCCGTAGCCGATGGTCTCGCCGATGGAAAGGATGCTCTTTTCCAGGCTCTGGCGGCTGGTCAGGGCGTTTTCGTCCAGGCCGGGCTTGCCTTCGTAGAGTTGGTAACCGCGGCGGAAGCGGGTGTCCGTGATGTTAGGCATGATGATGTTCGCCCCGGCCAGCAGCCCCATTTCCCGGCCGCTGGGCTTCAAAGCCTGCAGCGCGGTCGTAGAGGCGATGTTGACGTCTTTCAGAGCGATGCGGCAGACGGCGATCATTTTCAGGCCGGTTTCGACCGCTTGTTCAGGATCGTATGATGCGACAAGGTAGCCCAGGGGTGTGTCTTTGTGCGGGATGAAGGGCCCCATGCCCAGCATGTCGATGTCCTCATCGTAAAAGAATAAAATGTCGTCCGCAAGATCTTCCACGCTTTGGCCTGGCAGGCCGATCATGACTCCTGTGCCGGTCTGGAAGCCCAGTTTTTTCAAGGTCCGCAGGCATTGCACCCTGGCTTCGTAAGAATGGTCGGCCGGATGCAGCATCTTGTAGAGCGTGGGGTTGGAGGTCTCGATGCGCAGCAAATAGCGGTGTGCGCCGGCTTCGAACCAGCGCCGGTAAACGTCTTCAGTCTGCTCGCCGAGGGAGAGCGTGATGCCCAGTTGGCCCTGGCTGAGTTCTTTGATGCCTGCTATCAGTTCGGTGACGAACTCCGTCCAGGTTGCGTTGCTGCGTTCGCCCGCTTGCAGGACGATGGAGCCGTAGCGCTGTTCAAAGCACCAGGCTGCCTCTGCCAGCACCTCCTCTTTGCCGATGGCGTAGCGCTCCACGAGCGGATTGCCGCTTCTGATCCCGCAATAATAGCAGTTCTTGGTGCAGACGTTGCTGAGTTCGATCAGGCCGCGGAAATAGACCGTGGTCCCCACATACTGCTTTTTCACCTCGTAGGCGTGCTTGTAAAGAGCCTGGACCTCATCCGCAGCGCTCAACGAGAGCATTCGTATCAATTCATCGCGCTTTGGCCGCATATTATCCTATGTCCCCGCCCAAGGCTTCAACCGGGCGATGTGTGCAAAAATCGAAAGGTTTCATGCTGACAATATAAGCGAATAGTGCTTAAATGGGAAACAAGAACGCCGGTAAAGCGCGCAGCCTGTCCCGACAGGAAAATAATCCTTGACAATCCACACCCGATTTGGCAAGCAGGGGTCAATATGGGAGGCTTGCCATGAGCAGAAAACTTGCATTGACGATCATCCTCTTGGGCATCCTGTCACTGGGTAGGGCTGTCTGGCTGATCGACGAGAATTTCGATTCGATCACGACGCTGCCTGCGGGTTGGATTACCCACGACGACGGCGACGGCAGCATCTGGCGTAATTTGAACAACGCCTCGCACGCCCATTCCGGGACGCGCGCCGCCTTTTGCGACAACTATTTGCCAAACCTGAACGCCGACTGGTTGATCACCCCGCAACTCAGCATCACCGCGGGCGATTCGCTCATCTTCTACACCCGCGCCTGGATTGACACCGAACCATTAAAAGTGTACGTGTCCACTACCGGGACCGCGGTCAATAACTTTACTGCGCAGATTCTCAACCTGCAAAACCTCGGAACGGCCTACTACCGGGCTTCCTGCAGCCTGAGTGCCTATGCCGGCCAAAACATCCACCTCGGCTGGCTCTGGAACTGCGAAACCTACGGCATCCTGGTGGACGACATCAAGGTCGGCCAACCGCCTCTGGTGCCCCCGGTGCTGGATCTGCCGGAGAGTTTCACCTTCGTCCAGGGCGAGAGCATCACGGTGGATTTCACGCCCTACATCACCTGCACGGATATCAACACAGCTTCCCTCAGCGTGAGTGGTAACGTCAACGTCAACGTCCAGATCAGCGGACGCACCGTCATGTTCAGTTCCCCAGCCTTCAACGGCACGGAAAACCTGACCTTCACGCTCACCGACGGCAATTCCGGCCTGACGGACACGGACACGGTGCAGATCATCGTCCTGCCGCCTCCTGTGGCTGATCTGGGTATAGTCCAGATCATTTCTCCGCGGGAAATCGAATATGTCGATCATGTCTTTTATCCTGCCATTCAGATCCAGAATACAGGCTCCGTGCCATATAACGGCGCGGTGACCGTCTCCTGCCTCCTCCAGACCGGGATGGGCATCGAAGTCTATTACGACAGCGCTTCCTTCGCAGTAAACATGGCGCCCCAGCAAACACAGTCCATAACCATGCCGACGGGCTTCATCCCGCAATTCGAGGGAGGCTACAGCGCGGGATTCTACCTCGCGCCGGCTGACGACAATCCGACCAATAATTCCCTGACCGCGCCGTTCACAGTCGTCACCCGCGTCACGCAAGGCGGACCGGACGGCTTTGGCTATCGCTGGGTGGACAGCGACGACGAATCCGGCCCGGATTACGTTTGGGAGGACATCAGCCAATCCGGCGCGTCCACGATAATGTACAACGTTCCGAGCTGGGGCGGCGACGACAACTTCAGCGAGGCCATACCCCTTGGCTTCAACTTCCAGTTTTACGGCCAATCCTACGATCACATGTATGTGGACATCAATGGCGAGATCCTGCTGGCGGAAAACAACTGGCAGGAGGAATATCCCTCGCCCGGTTGGGACGGCGACGGCAACATGTTCAACTACATGTATCCCCTGCCTGGCTACGCCTCGATGCCAGGCCTGATCGCGGTTTACTGGGATGATCTCTTTGCCGAGCAGGGCGTGGGCGACATTTATTTCCAGACCCTGGGACAAGCTCCCAACCGCAGGACCATAGTGCAATGGAACAACCTACGCTTCCTGGCGGGGACGGGAGGCACTTCCTCGCTGAAATTCCAGGTCGTCATCCGGGAGGACGGCGAACTCCTGATGCAGTACAATACCACGCAAAACGGACAAAGCGGGTCCACCGTGCCCCATCAAAACGGTCGCAGCGCCACTGTCGGCATCCAAAACGAAGCCACCAATCTCGGGCTTTGCTATCTGCGTGAAATCGTCCAAAACAATGAATACCAAGGCGTCGAGCCTCCCGGCAACCTGCTCCATGACGGACTCGCCATCAGATTTTACCAGGGACAGGACACCCAGCCGCCGGTGCTGACACATACCGCGTTGGGCAACACTTTCGATTCTTCGCCACTGATCAAGGTCAATGCCATCGACCTTTCCGCCATCTCCCAGATCAACCTGCTTTACAATACCGGCGGGACATGGAACACTTTGGATCCGGCAAGCCAGCAGGGCAGCGATTATTTCTTCCAACTGCCAGAATTGCCTCTGGGCGCAGAATTGCATTACTATTTCATGGCCAGCGACATTCAACTCAACAGCGGAACTCTGCCTGCCGGCGCGCCAGCGGACTTCTACACCTTCAAGATCCTGCCCACGCCGGAAACCAGGATGCTGCTCGCCTATTCCGGCAGCCAGGATTACCAGCATCAGGAACTGCCGGTCTATGAGAACCTGCTAAACTCGCTGGATATGGACTACGACATCTACAACTGGGAAGAATATCCCTCTTACCTTTTCCCGCTGCAATACGATGCCATTCTGTGCTACGCCTCGGTGGGAAGTTACAGCGTCCGCGCGGACACGCTCAGCCTGGCTTTGATGCAGTACCTGGACAGTGGCACGACCGAGGATACTAAGAATGTCTTCTTTTCCTCGGATGGCTGGGCCTTCTCGCAAGGCGGTTTTCCCAATTCCAGCCCGATGAAAAAGCTGTTTGAGGGCTATTTCCGGACCAGCTACGTCGCCACCGGCTTTGGCGGAGGGACCAACGGACTTGCCGGTCCGGATGTCTTCATCTACTCTGGCGGCAGCATCCTCTGCCGCGAAAACTCTCCAATTGGTGATTCCGGCTTCGAATACCCGGTTTATGCCAACAGTCCGGATTGCATCTTCCGTTACGATTCCTGTCCAGATTGGTACGCCGACCAGGTGCAGTATCCGGAGATCGGCGCCGTCAATGCCTTCACCTTCGAGGATGGCCCCGTGGACGGCCACGCCTATCTCCAAAACGGTGTCTGCGCCACAGCGCTTACGCTGCCCATCTACAAGGCTTTTTACTTCAGTTTTGATTATTCGCAGCTGACGCAATTGTCCGACCGCCTGTCCCTGATGCAGGATCTGCTGGACTGGTTCGGGATCACGGGAACTTCAGGATCCGACGCCTCCGCGCCCGGTTTGAAAACGCGCATTTCCGGAGTCTGGCCCAACCCTCTCAATCCGCGCGGAACGGTCTCGTTTTCTTTGTCCAAAGCCGCTTCCGCCCGCCTGGAAGTTTACAATTTACGCGGCCAGAAAGTGGCGATCCTGGCGGACGCTGAACTGCCGGCGGGAGTCCATACCCGAGAATGGGACGGCCACGACGCTTCCGGAAGACCCGTTTCCAGCGGTGTATATCTGCTGCGCCTGCAAACGCCGCAAGCCAGCGATTCCCGTAAACTGATCCTGCTCAAGTAACAATGTTAACGTAGCGAGCAAGGGTTGCTTCCTGCTTAGCAGTCATGCTCCTTTCCCCTTGCTCGCTCTTCTTTTGCCAGGCGTAGACTCGCCCCATACAGCCCGAAAAGAGTTCGGCCAGTGTAAGGCGAGGATCCGACCGGTTTGAGAACCTGGAAAGAGGGCGGCCTGTGATCCGCTTGGGGAAAGGTTTTGGGGGCTGTTCGGAAAAAACTTCTTGCCAAAAAAGCGGGGCTGGCTATCTTAGTTAGTAAATACACACTAACATAATGGCTGGTACATGGAACTTACTAAAAGGCAAGAGGATATCATCAAAGCGGCAATCTCGCTCATCGCCCAGAGGGGTTATATCGCGCTAACCACCAAGAATCTGGCCAGAGAACTCAATCTTACCGAAGCCGCTCTCTACCGCCATTTCGAAAGCAAGAACGACCTGATCGCCAAGATCCTCGATTACTTCCAAGGCATATCCTGTAAGGTTTTGGAGGACATCAAAGCTGCCCATCTTTCTCCGTTGGAGAGCGTGGAGCGATTCGTGACGGACCGTTACGAGATGTTCGCCCAAAGGCCGGATCTGGCGCAGGTGATGTTCTCGGAGGAACTTTTCCGCTACGATCCCGGCTTTTCGTCCCACATGCAGGGCATCATGCATGCCCACCGAGAAGCCTTGCTGGGTTACCTGCGCCAGGCGCAAAAAGAGGGCTCCATAGTTCCCCACGCCGATCCCGCGCAACTCTTCCGCATCATCGTTGGCTCCATGCGCTTCACTATCACGCAATGGAATCTCAGCGGCCAGGCCTTCGATCTCAGGTCGGAAGGGGAAAAACTGCTTAAAACAATAAAGAAACTGATAGAGGTTAAGAAGTGAAAAGGAACATCATCACCATCGACGCCAACAAGTGCACCGGTTGCGGAAACTGCATCACAGGCTGCCCGGAAGGCGCGATCCAACTCATTGACGGCAAGGCCAGGCTGGTCAGCGACCTCTTTTGCGACGGCCTGGGCGCATGCATCGGCACCTGCCCTTTCGGCGCTATCACCATCGAAGAACGTGAAGCCCAGCCCTACAGCGAGGAACTGGTGCTGGCCAACATCATCCCCCACGGCGAAAACACCATCAAGGCGCACCTCAAACACCTGAAAGACCATGGCGAGACGGGTTACCACACCCAGGCACTGGAAATCCTCAAAACCAAAGGCTTCGACATTGAAGCTCTGACCCGCGAGGAAACTATGGCTTGCGGCTGCTCGGGAACCCACGCGCGGAAGATCGGGAAACCTGCTCCTGCTCCAGTTGCGCCAGCTGCCTCGGCCCCCAAACCACAAAACCAGCCTGCCCAAACGGAATCCGAACTCCGCCAGTGGCCGGTGCAATTGACTTTGATCAATCCTGCCGCGGAATATTTCGATGATGCTGAACTGCTGATCTCCGCGGATTGCGTCCCCTACGCCTATGGCGATTTCCAGAAACAGTATCTGAAAGGCCGGATCGTGATCACATTCTGTCCCAAACTGGACCAGGATATCCAGCGCTACATCGACAAACTGACGCAGATCTTCACCCTGCACAACATCAATAACATCACCATCGTCCGGATGGAAGTCCCTTGCTGCGGCGGGACCGAGGTCATAATCCGCAAAGCGTTGGAAGCCTCCGGTAAAAAGATCCCCCTGCGCACCCACGTCGTATCCGTGGAGGGCAAGGTCATCCAATCCACGGGAATGCTGCAAAGCCGCACCTGGAAAGACATCAAGCCGGTTCTAGATGCCCCGGGCAAATTGGGCGTGAAGGTTTATGACGCCCCGGAAGGCGAGATCGTCTATATGACGCTGGAGCCGGGCGCGGTGATCGCTCCCCACGTCACACCCGTCAACGTCGCTTTCTACATACTGGAGGGCACCGCGACCATCTCAGTCGGCGACGAAAAGCAATCCTTTGCCCAGGACACTGTCGTGGACAGTCCCAAAGACATCCCGCACGCGGTCTATAACGAAAGCGACCAGCAGCTGCGGCTTTTAGTCATGAAATTACCCAAACCATAATCTCATAGAGGAGAATAACCATGAGCATGTTCTGTTACCAATGCCAAGAAACATCCCGCAACCTCGGCTGCACCATGCGCGGAGTCTGCGGCAAATCCCCCGAACTCTGCCACCTGCTGGATCTTTCCATCCACGCGATGAAAGGCCTGGCCTGGGTTAACGTCAAACTGCTGACCTACGGAAAATACTATCCGGAAGACAGCCTCGCAGTCATGCAGGGCCTCTTCAAAACAATTACCAACGCCAACTGGGACGAAGAGCAGATCAAAGACACGATCACCAAACTGGTCGCCCTGCGCGACAAACGCTTCGCCGAACTGGATGCGCTTTACATTGCCAAGAACGGCAAACCCTGTCCGCTGCCTCCGCCGGCTGCTGTGGCCTTCAAGGTGAAACCTGAGGATTACGAGGAATTCGGCAAACAGGTCGGCGTCCTGGCCACCGCCAATGAAGATGTCCGCTCTCTGCGCGAGACCATCATCTATGGAATTAAAGGCATCTCCGCCTACGGCGACCACGCCGCGATGCTCGGCTACTTCGACGACGAAGTCAACAAGTTCGTTATGGAAGGCCTGGCTGCCACCATAAACGATTCCCTGACCGCGGAACAACTGACCGCCTTGGTCATCAAGACCGGCGAACACGCTGTCAAAGTGATGGCGCTTTTGGACAAAGCCAACACCGAAAGCTACGGCGTTCCGGAGCCGACTGTCGTCCAACTCAGCGTGGGAACGAATCCCGGCATTTTGGTCAGCGGCCACGACCTCAAGGACTTTGAAGAACTGCTGCAGCAGACAGAAGGCAAGGGGATCGACATCTACACCCACAGCGAAATGCTGCCCGCCAACTATTATCCCGCCTTCAAGAAGTACAAACACTTCCACGGCAACTACGGCTCCTCTTGGTGGCACCAGCTGGAGGACTTCGAAAACTTCAACGGCCCCATCTTGATGACCACAAATTGCATCGTGCCGCTGCGCAAGGAGCAGACCTATCTGGACCGCTTCTTCACCACCGGTATGACCGGCTATCCCGGCGCCGTCCACATTCCGGACCGGGAACCCGGCAAGCCGAAAGACTTCAGCGCTCTCATCGCCAAAGCTAAAACCTGCCAACCGCCCAAGGAATTGGAAAACGGGACCATCACCGGCGGCTTCAACCACCGCACTGTGCTGGCCCTAGCTGATAAGATCATCGAAGCCGTCAAAGCCGGCGCCATCAAGAAATTCGTGGTGATGGCGGGTTGCGATGGACGCATGCCCAGCCGCAAGTACTTCACAGAAATCGCGGAAAAACTCCCCAAAGATGCCGTGATCCTCACCGCCGGCTGCGCCAAATACCGCTACATCAAACTGCCTTTGGGCGACATCGGCGGCATACCGCGCGTTTTGGACGCAGGCCAGTGCAACGATTCCTACTCCCTGGCCGTCATCGCGCTCAAACTGAAGGAAGCCTTCGGACTCGACGATGTGAACAAACTCCCGCTGGCCTTCGACATCGCCTGGTACGAACAGAAAGCCGTAGCCGTGCTGCTGGCGCTGCTCTCCCTCGGCTTCAAGAACATGCGCCTGGGTCCGACCCTGCCGGGATTCCTCTCCCCGAACGTGGCCAAGGTCATCATCGACACATTCGGTTTGACACAGACTGCCGACGCCGACGGGGATGTAGCCGCCATAATGGCCTGATAGTAAAATCTCCGAAACCCATAACAGAAGCGGGATCCAGTGCGGATCCCGCTTTCTTTGCTTTAATGAAGAATTGGCGAAATTGGAAAGGCGCTTAGCCCAGACGCCAGATCACATAGAGCCAGTTGAGCAGGAAGAGGGCGAGGAAGATGATCAATAATAACTGGCGTTGGTGCACGGTGGCGTCCAAAGCCAGGCGGCGCTTCAGAACCAGTGTGGCGCTTTGCTGCAAAAGCGCTGCGAGGGTGAACAGCAGCATGAAGGGATTGTAGAGAAGGGCTTGTATCACCTGTCCATGCCAGAGTGCCAGGAACGCCCGCGAGAGGCCGCAGGTGGGGCAACTGATCCCGGTGAGTGCCTTGAACCAGCAGAGCCGAAACCCCGCTTCCAGGGCGAAATGGAGCCCCAGCCAAAACAGGAAGAAAGCCCAAAAGATCACCGAGGGCAGAGTTCCGCCGGGAAAGCGCCCTGCCAGTTTTTCGACGCGCAGCCGCATAGCCGGGATGAATGAACTCAGCCTCTATATCCGGATTGAAATATCAGAAAAGAAAGTCTGTTGCGGCCTTCAAGGTGCCGCCGAGCATAAAGACGAGGACGAGGATGGCGACCAGGATACCGATCGCGTTCAGGCAGACAGCGACGATGCCGAGGACCTTTCCGGCTTGCGTCATGTCGCGCCCGGCGGGATCCATGATGCCCGCGTCCATCTTTTTCAGGTCTTCCGCGCCGAAGATCCAGGCCAGGATACCGAATACTGCACAAGAGACCAGGCCTACGACGCCGAAGATCAGGACTAGGATCCCGCGGTGAGGCTGCAGGACCGGATACTGTGGAGGCGGCGGCATTGTCTGCGGATTGGGGGGAGTGGGGCTATTTTCCATCACATACACCTCGATAAAAAGCCGGACAGGGAAAGCGTTTTCCCCATCCGGCCATAAATTTTGGGATTAAATTACATGGGCAGCATGCTGCTGATAAGGAAGCACGCCGCGAAGGAAATGATCGCGTAGAGTTCGGGATACACAGCCAGCACCAGAGTGTTCGAAAACACGTTGTTGCCGTTGCCGATGCTCTCGATGCCGCTGGCTACGATGCGTGCCTGCCAGTAAGCGGAGATCAGGTTTACGGTTCCCGAGATGAGCCCCGCGCCGAAGATGGCGGCGGCGGTGATCATCGAGATCTGGGGATTGATGTGCGCTTTGAGGATGAAAAAGGCGCCGAATCCGTAGAGGCCCTGCGTTCCGGGCAGAGCCGAGAGGATCATGCAGTTGGCGAATATATCGTCCCTTTTCTTCATCGCCGCGACGGTCGTCATGCCGCCGATAACGGTGCCCCAGGCGCTTCCGACGCCGGAGAGGGCAACCATAAAGAAGATCCCGATCCAGGCGATGAGATAGGCTGTGGTGCTTCCGCCGAGGGCGGCGGCCGCGTTGTTTGCTGCGACTAAGAGTGTATGGGTCATTTAACCTCCAGGTTTATATGTTTATTTCTTACTGCCAAAGGGTTTGTAGGCCACGCCGGGTCCGTTGAAGGCGGCGTTCTTGAAAAATTCCACAAAGGTGAGACGCAAGGGATGCACGAAACCGCTCAGCGCGCCGAGGGCGATGTTCAGCCCGTGCCCCGCCACCATGAAGATGAAGAAGATGATGGGGCCGATGATCTTGGTGCCCAGGAACTGCTGGCCGATGGAGTTGATTACGAAACCCAGGATCGAGCTTGAGACGCCCAATGCGAAGAGCCGGATATAGGACAGGATGTCGCCAAAGAAGCCAGTGACTACGTTGTAGAGCAGCCAGAGGCCGGACAGGATGTTCATGATTATATTCTTGCCCGGGGCGTTGAAGAGCAGCATCAAAGCCAGGCCGGCCCAGAGCGGATACTTTATATAGGGCTTGAAGCGGGAAATGTCCACATCCAACAAACCTGCGCCCAGAAAGGTCAAAGCCAGCAGGAAGAGGAAGATGCCCAGCGGCGCCAGGGAGTGTTTGAATCCCGATTGCTTGGCTTGCTTCACGGCGTTGACGACCGTCCCGAAGAGGATTTGGATCGCACCCAGCAGCAGCGAGAAATTGAAGATCTGCTGCTTGCTGGAGATGAGGATGTAATCCTTGAGTTTAGTCTCCGTGAGGTCGAAGCCCAAAATCGAGCCCATCACCCAGCCCATCACCATCGAGGAAATGCCGAAGATGACGACCAGCAGCATGATGCTCCGGATGGCGGGATTCTTGATCTTCCAGCGTCCGATGAGGGCGATCAGGATAAAGACCAGGCCGTAGGCGATGTCCGCGTTGCAAAAACCGAAGAAGAGCATGAAGAACGGCGCGAAGAAGGGTGTGAGGTCAAACTCGTTGTAATAGGGGAGCATGTACATTCGCGTGATCGGCTCGAACAGCCGGGCGAACCAGTTGTTGGTGAGGCTGATCGGCGGATTTTCCTCGACCGTGGCATCGGAAGAAAAGTATATGATGCCTTTTTCCTCGAGGAACTTGGCCAGTTCCGGCTCCAGGCGTTGCGGGATGAAGCCGCCCAGGACGCGGACATGGTCTTCGGCCTCGCGTGTTCCCTGCAAAGTGGCGTCCTCATACTCACAGGTCAGGCTGAGGCTCTGGATCTCGGTTTCAAAGGTCTCCAGTGCTGTGGGCGCGATGTCGTTCAGATATTCGTCGATGTCTTTGATGCGGCCCTGAGTTTCGGCCAGTTGGGAATCGAACTCCTGCAGGGTATGGTGGTGGAAACTGAAAGTATCGGCCTCGAGGACCGGACTGGTCTCGGTGTGGAATACCACAAAGTAGATGATGCCATTGACCTCGTTGATGACCTCGATGGCGTATTTTTCCTTCCATTCCTCCTTGAAGTGGTTCTTCAGGCAGGTGTGGAAATCCACCATCAAGCCGCGTTCCTCGATCTTCTGCTCGAGCGAATAGTCGAAATGCCCCCAAGGCTCGAGGTCGCGGATCTGTTTCTTGAGCACCTCGGCCTTGCGCAGGAGTTGGTCGCGCTCCTCGCGGGCCTCTTTGATCTTGTTGAAAAGCATTTTGGGCGTGAGCGCGGTGGCGGTCTTGGGCGCTTCAGAGGCAAGTTTCTTCAGGAATTTGGCGCTTTCGGCGTATTCCGCCATCAAGTCCATGTTCCGTTCCAAAGACTCAGTCTTCGCGTCCGAATTCCTGATCAGATGGACCACGCCGAGTTTCTGAAGTTCCGCCAGGAAACCTTCGTAGTCCTGATGGTAGAGGACGAAAGTGTACTTTCGCATCTTTTCGATCATGCGTTCGCCTCCTCGCTCAAGCGGCCTTTGAGGATCTTCTGGCCGGCTTTGGAGAGGTTTTCCTCGTCTTCCAGGAAGCGCTTGATCTTGAGGATGGAATCCTCATAGGCCGGGATCTGGACTTTCTCGTAGAGGTTGACCTTCTGCGTGGTTTTCTTGCGGACCCGCTCCAAGATGTGCATCTTGCGGACGAAGAAATCCCGCTCGATCTGCAGTGTGGCGAGATTTTTCACCAGGTCCGTCCCGTCTAGGAACCACGAGGGCGCGCTGAAGAGGTCGTAATCCCGGATGGCAAAATCGATCTTACCCAACACGGGGACCTGCACGCCGGCGATCTTACGCGTCTGGATCTCGACGTTGTGGATCTGCACGAGCGAGGGGTCGAACTCCGCCCACAGTTTCATGAACTGGTCAAGGTCCCGCTTGCCGGCCAGGATGCGACCGTCCAGTTCGTGGGCCATGTCCCGCGCGCGTTTGACTTCCAGGCGCAGAGCCGACTCCTTGTTTTTCAGCGTCGGCAGGGCCTTGAGCCGCACGCGGAGCTGCTTTTCCAGTTGCAGCTGCGCGATCTTGTTGTATTGGAATTTGAGGATCATGCCTTTTTCCAGTGGAGTTGCATGAATTCGTCCTTGATCGCCACTTCCTCGCGGGAAAAGTATTTCTGGAAGAGCGCCCAAGTGGTGTCGAGCATTTCGTCGGTGTCGATGTTGACGTCGATGGCGAGGATCTGCTGCGCGTAATCGCGGGCGAATTTCAGCGTTCGCTCGTCGTAGTCGGAGAGGTCAAAGCCGTTTTCCATCTTGGTTTTGGCGTTCACGGCGTCGGAATTCAACCGCACCGAGGCGGACATCACCTGCGGATGGTCGGCCCGGGTGCGTTTACCCATGACTTTGGTTTTGAGTCGTGAAAGCGAACGGGCGGGGTCGATAACGACCTTTCCGATATCGGTGTCGCGACGCAAATACAACTGGCCTTCGGTGATGTAGCCCGTGTTGTCGGGGATGGCGTGGGTGATGTCGCCGCCGGAGATGGTCGTCACGGCGATGATCGTGATGGAGCCGCCTTCCGGGAATTGCACAGCCTTCTCGTAGATCTTGGCGAGGTCGGAGTAGAGCGAGCCGGGCATGGAATCCTTGGAGGGGATCTGATCCATGCGGTTGGACACGATGGAAAGCGCGTCGCAATACAGCGTGACGTCGGTAAGCAGAACCAGCACAGCCTCGTTCTTCTGGATGGCAAAGTATTCCGCCGCAGCCAGCGCCATGTTCGGCACCAGGAGCCGTTCCACGGGCGGGTCGTCGGTCGTGTTCACAAAGGAGATGATCTTGTCGATCACTCCGGCGTTTTCGAACGAGTTTTTATAATAGAGGTAGTCGTCGTTGGAGAGCCCCATGCCGCCCAGGATGATCTTGTCGGCCTTGGTGCGGAGTGCCACGGTGGCCATCACCTGGTTGTAGGGCTGGTCGGGATCGGCGAAGAAAGGTATCTTCTGGCCGGTGACGAGGGTGTTGTTGAGGTCGATGCCGGCGATTCCAGTGGCGATCAGTTCGGAAGGGTCGCGGCGGCGGACTGGATTGACGGAGGGACCGCCGATCTCCACTTCTTCGCCTTCGATCTCGGGGCCGTTGTCGATGGGATCGCCATAGGCATTGAAAAACCTTCCGGCCAGTTGGTCGCTGACCTTGAGCGTGGGCGGGCGTCCGAAGAACACGACTTCGGCGTCGGTCCCGATCCCTTCGGTTCCGGAGAAGATCTGCAAGGTGACGCTGTCGCCGATGATCTTGACGACCTGCGCGAGCCTGCCGCCGACGGAGGCCAGTTCTTCATAGCCGACTCCCGTCGCGGTGACGGTGCAGGTGGCTTTGGTGATCTGGTTGAGTTTGGTATAGACTTTCTGGAACGCGGTGCCGGCCATTATTTGACCCTCCTTTCTTCCAATATGGCGCCCAACTGGGCTTCGTATTCCTTAAATGTATCGTTGAGAAAGGGTTGGTAGTTCATCTGCTTGAAGACGTTGATCAGCCTGGAGTAATAAGGCTGCAGTTCCTCATAGCCCTCGAAGGTCAGATCCGTGCGGCAGACCTTGAGGACAAGTTGCAGCATGTAAGCCTGGCGCTTCATCGGAGTGGATTTGTCCACCTTGTCGAAGCCATCCTGGACGAGGATCACACGGTCCAAAAGTTCGCTTTTCCAGTAGCGGGAATGGTAATCCAGCGGGACTCCGTCGTCGCCGAGGATGTTGATCTGGTCCTTGGCTTCCTTGCCGCGCAGGAGGATGTCTTTGGAATCGAGGACATCCTTGACCCAGCCTGTAGCGATGTTTTTGTCCAAATACTCGCAGACCTCGTCGTATTCGAGATATTTGGAGTAGGAATCGATGGGGTCGACGGCCGGGTAGCGCTTGCTGTCCGCGCGTTCCTGGGAGAGCGAGTAGAAGCAGCGGGCGGCCTTTTTAGTGGACTCCGTAACCGGCTCCTTGAGGTTGCCGCCAGCTGGCGAAACAGCGCCGATAAAGGTGATCGAGCCCGGTGTGCCGTTATTCAGGTAAACGTAACCGGCCCGCGAATAGAAGTTCGAAATGATGGCGGGAAGGTCCATCGGGAAAGCGTCCGGGCCGGGAAGTTCTTCCATGCGGTTGCTCATTTCCCTCAAGGCTTGGGCCCAGCGGGAGGTGGAGTCAGCCAGCAGCAAGACTTTCAGGCCCATCGAGCGGTAATATTCGGCGATGGACATCGCGGTGTAAACGGAGGCCTCGCGCGCCGCCACGGGCATGTTCGAGGTGTTGCAGATGATGATCGTGCGCTCCATCAGTTTGCGTCCGGTGCGCGGATCGTCCAGTTCCGGGAATTCGGTGAAGAGTTCCACGACCTCGTTGGCGCGTTCGCCGCAGGCCGCCACGATGATAAGGTCCGCCTCGGCGTTTTGGGAAATGCTGTGCTGGAGAACGGTCTTGCCGGTTCCGAAAGGTCCCGGGGTGAAGCCCGTGCCGCCTTCGGCGATGGGATTAAGGGTGTCGATCGTACGGACGCCCGTCTCCATCATCTTGAAGGGACGCGGCTTGGACGCGTAAGCGCGGATGGGAAGTTTCACCGGCCAGTATTGGATCATGTTCAGCGGGATCTCGTTTCCGTCCTCATCCACGATGGTCGCGATGGTTTCCGTGATCTTGTAGTCGCCTTCCGGGGCGACGCTCTTGAGGCTGTATCTGCCGTCCAGTTTGAAAGGCACCATGATCTTGTGGTTGATCCAGTTTTCCATGACGGAGCCCAGCCAATCGCCAGCCTGAACGCTGTCGCCAGCCTTGGCCAAGGGCGAAAAGTGCCAGACGCTTCCTTCATCGAGCGGATCGGTGTATTCGCCGCGCGTGAGGAAGAGGCCCTGCATCTTGTTGAGGTCGTCCTGCAGGCCGTCGTAGTTCTTGGAGAGCATTCCCGGCCCGAGTTTCACTTCCAGCAGGCGGTCGGCAAATTCCACCGGGCTGCCGGGTGCGAGGCCACGCGTGCTTTCGAAGACCTGGGTGTAGGCGATGTTACCGCTCACCTTGATCACTTCGGCCATCAGTTTGACCCCGTGCAGGTCGATGTAGCAGATCTCGTTCTGTGAGACCGGCCCGTCCACCTCGACCTGTACCAGGTTGCTGATAATTCCTTTCACAATGCCTTTGGTCATATGATCTACCTTCTATTTCTTGCTTATAGATTTTACATTAAATTGTTCGGGGAAGGAAAAACTGCTGCCCAGCGCATCCATCGTGTCCTGGAAGATCTCGGTTCCCAGCGTGGGATCGAGGCCCACCCAACGGTCGAGGATACGCAGTTGCGCGTAATAGCCAAGAACGCGATCCACATTGAAGAAGTTGAAAAAGTTGTAACTGTCGATCCATTTCCAGCGTAGGATGTCGTAGCCGCGTTCGCGGTAGAGGATATTGTTTTGTTCCCAGATCCGCAGAACGCTTTCGAAAAGTTCGCTGTCCTTGCCGAGGTTGAAGTCCGCCGCGTGGCTGCTTGCGAGTTTTTCCGCCACTTCGCCTTTCCCGACAAGGTATTTGGCGAAGGGTATGCCATGTTGGCGGCCGTTGATCGCGGTGAGGATGTTTTGCAGGTCGCGGTTATAGGCGAACCAGCGGCTGAGGAAGCCGTCCTGGTGGTCCTCGCAATAGGCGTAAACAGCCTCGAGGAGTTTGTGCTGGGTATCCAGGAAGGGAGGTATTTCCTCGGCGATAAAAATCTCCAGAATCGCCTTGTGCCAGAACTCCGGATAGGCCCCAAAGTCTTTGCTCATGGGGCTCGCGGGGTCGGCTGCCCGGGCTTTCGCCTCGTTGGCGTAACGCTGCCAGAAGACCCGCGAACATTCTCCGATGGGCCTACGCTCGTTTTCGTTCTTGTAAATGAGGCGCAGCAGGTCGTCGGCGTCCTGGGGCAGGCCGAGCAGCAGCAGCAGCTGGAAATCGCGGGCGGTGAGTTGGTTTTTGGCTTCCGTCATAAAGTCCGCGACGCTGATTCCCAGCTTGGAATCGTCGATGCTCAGGGCCGGCAAGCCCGCCACGAAGTAGTAATACTGGTTCAGCATGCGGGATTTATTGCTGGAAGAGGATCTTGTTGGTGCGCGGGCGTAGATAGGATTTGAAGAGGTTGCCAAAGTCCTCGTCGGTGAAACTTAGTTTGTAACTGCCGTCGGCGGGGGAGATGGCGAAACCGGTCTTCATCTGCGGGGAGAATTCCACCTGCAAACCTTTGGCCAGCGAGCCTTGCAGGGTTTTTAAAAAGTGATCCTCGAGTTTGCCTTCGAGGTCCTTGGCGAGTGTGATCTTGCCGCCGGATTCTTTCCAGGCCGAAATTATCTGGGGTATGAGCGTCTTCAGGAAGGCGGGGTCGGTCGTGGCGGCCTTGAGGTCGGGGTCGAAAGCCTTGTCCAGAAAGACGTCGGTGAGTTTTTGTTTGACGGCGCTCAAAGTTTGCTGGGCAGCCATCTTGAGGTCGGAATCGGTGTTCTTGGCCAGTTCCGCGGCCTGTTTTTTTGCGTCGGCAGTTATCTTTTCCGCCTCATTCTGGGCCTGCTGGATCAGCGTGGCGGCCTCGGCACGGGCTTTTTCCAAAAGTGCATCGGCTTCGGTTTTGGCTTTGTTCACGCCCTCTTCATAGACTCTGGTCAATAGTTCCTGCAACTGGTCGGTCATATCTTGCTCCATTGTCTGGTTCGCTTTTTTGCAAAAATTTTGAGCCGTCCGTTTGTGTCAACTGCTATTTGCTGTCCCAACTCAGGTGGCGTGATAGTGTGAAGAGCGGTAGCTTATAACACAGACGGAGACGCATGCCATACCTGGATATCGTCTCCCTCGTTCCTGGATCTTTCTCCATCGTAACACTCACCGAATACATCGCGAAGAAACTTGGGCTTGTATTGGATGAGTATATCGGGCCTACAGGCGACTGGACAAAGAGGGAATCAATTCTATTCTGAAGCAGGGAATCGGGATCTGAGGAGTAACATATGCAGATGCTGGCCGGACAACTTTCCAATAACCGGCTGGGGCTTGACAGCTTTTGGAATCGCACGGAGGATGGTTTCAGAAAGCACAAGTTCAGAGGAGACAACAATGAAGACTGGCTCGTTTTTCATCGCCGCACTGGCACTGCTCCTGCTCGCGGGCTGCGCCACGACCTCCGTCAACATGTGGGTCCAACGCCCCGCTGAGATCAACCTGCACGACTTTCCCCAGATCGCCGTGGGCGACATCCAAACCACTTTTCACCCTAGAAGCCACGCCTACGACATCCGCGAGGCCTTCACCGCCAAACTACTTAAATCCGACTACTTCGACGCTGTCCTCGACCGCGACTACCTCGAATCCATCCTCCTGGAACACTATGTCGCCTGGTCCGGCGAAGTGGACGATTCCGCCGCCTGGCAACTGGGAGAACTGCTCGGCGCCTCGGCTCTGGTCCATGGACGAATCACGAAGGATGAATACCGCGAAGACCTTTCGCACAAAGAATCCACCCGCAAAGACAAACAGGGAAATCCCTACCAGGTGACGGAGTACACGCGCAAAGGGGAATACTGGCTGAAAGTGAACGTCCGCGTAATCGACACCCGAACCTCCGAGATCCTGGGCTTGAAAGAACTCAGCGCCTATCACAATTCAAGCGACAGCGCCGAAAACAAGGAACCCGGGCCCATCGACGTCGAACACCTCTACCAACTCTGCCTGGGCGACATTACGACGCAGTTCATCCGCCTCGTAGCGCCCTGGCGGCAGGCCGTTCAATCTGACTATGAACGTGATAAGAAGTACCTGCCGGAACTCGACCTTGCCCGCAAACACATCATCAACGGGCGCACCGGGACTGCGCTATCACTTCTGGAACAAGCTACCGGTAAAGAGGATGTTCCCGCCAAATCCCGCGCCAGAGCCTACTACGACCTCGGACTCCTGCAAACCTACCTCGGGGACTTCGACAACGCCCTGGCCAACCTCCGCGCTGCACACCAACTTGTTCCCCAAAGCAAACGCTACAAACAAGCCATCCAGATCTGTCTGGACGAACAGTACCGCGCCAGACTGCTGGAAGAACAACTGAGGTAGGCTGAAAAAGAGAACGCAGATTTTCAGGGAAAAGGGGAAAAAGACTAGTATTTTAGGGGCGATCAAGATAGATTGGCTTCAGTCCTTAGCTCATTAATAAAACCTCCAAATCCTCTTTTTCCTTTTATCTGCGTTCTCTTTACCTGAATAGGTGTTTTTTGGCTAAGGCATTGGCTGGCATGTAGTTGGAGTAGTGGGGACTGTTCGCACTGCCTTTCAGATAAGCCTCATTCGCTGATTAGATAACATCTATATATCTGTCCCGCAAGGAGATATGCGATATATTCTCGATTGGAACGTTTGCTGCTGACAGATATTCAACCAAAGGATACTGGTAATGCTGATTCGCCGGGAGAAAAAATTTAGATAGACAGATAAATGTCTGGATATAAAGATGGATGGAACGAAAATCAAAGCGCAAAGGAAGACGAAAATGCTTGCTACTAAAGCGCTCGACACGGTAGAAGATTCCGTCCGCCTGGCTGGGAACGCAGCTTTGCTGGCGGCTCCCCGCCCTCCACTGCTCAGAAGCATGTTAGGCGCGGCTCGGAGGGCACTGTATGGCTATGACTGAGAAAAAAAACCTCAAAAAAGAAAACTCCCTCCCCCAAGAACCAAATACGGAGGATTTCGACCGGCTCTATGACCTGGCGCTAAAACACTTCGCTGCCGATCCAGTCAAAGCCTTGGACTACACTCAAAAAGCCCATGAAATAGCCCGCAAAATGGACACTCTTCCGCAACTCGGCATGGCGTGGTATCTTATGGGAGCGCTGAACGTCCGGCTGGGCCAGGCGCAAAAAGCGATCCCCTATCTAAAAAAAGCGATCGGAGCCATGGCCGAACTGGGCGACTCCCTCAAGCAAGCCCGGGCGCGGGGCAACCTCGCCTCCGCCTATTCAGTGATGAGCCAGTCCGACCAGGCGCTCCGCCAATACAAGCTGCTGATCGCCGATTTTGCCAAGCTGGGCGACCACTCCAGCGTCGCCAAGACATATTACAACATCGGCAGCATGAACCTCAAACGGAACGAATTTGCTGAGGCTATCCAAAACCTTAATCAAGCCCTGACGCTATATAAAAGGCATCCCGACCCGGAGATGGAGATCGAGTCGTGGTGCTTGGTGGGATACGTCTATTACCGCCTGTTGGACTACGAAAAATACATCCAATGCCTGCAGAAGGCCCGGCAGATCGCCGAAACCACCAAGGACCAGATATCCCTGGCGAACATGCATTCCCACCTCGGCGCCGCCTACGTCATCCTCAAACAGAACGACAAGGCGGAAGAACATTACGGCACTTCGCTGAAACTCGCGCGGAAGATGAAGATTTCCCACTTGGTAGCCCTCTGCCTGAGCAACCTCGCCGACATCAAGAGCAGCCAGGACAAATTCGACATCGCGCTCAAATACGCGCAGGAAGCCCTCGAACTCGACCAGAAAACTGACAATACGAACTACCTGGCGCAGGATTACTATGTCCTGGGCTCCATCCAGCATCGTATAGAGAACTTCGGGGAGGCCGAACGCTGTCTGGACAAATGCCTCAAGATTTCCCGCAAGAACGATCTGGAGGAGGTTTACGTCTGCGCCGTTAAACTGCTGGTCCGCAATTACACCTTCCAAAAGCGTTTTGCCAAGGCCGAAAAACTACTGGCTCCGCTTCTGGAGACCGTGGGCGCGGAGCCGGTCAACGAACTTCAACTGGATGTACTGGAAGTCGCGGCGTTCCTCTATTCCTCGATGGGGGATTTCGAGCGCTCAAACCGTTATCTGACGCAGTATCACGACATCACGCAGGAATACATCACCCAGGAAAGTCAGCGGCGCGCGCAGTATATGCAGATCTCCTTCGAGACCGCGCAAAAAGAGAAGGAAAAACGCCTTCTGGCGAGGCAGAACCGGCTTCTGGAAAAGCGCGTCAAAGAAGAGGTCGCCAAGCACCGCGAGAAAGACAGACTGCTGGCCGAACAGGAAAACATGGCGCTCTTGGGCCGCGTCACGGCGGGCATCGCGCACGAATTGAACAATCCGCTGGCCGCCATCAAGCAGGCGGTGGAAATCACGCTGCAATCTCTTGAAAATGGCCGCAAGGGCACGCTCTACCTCGCCGAAAAGCAGACCGACATCTATAACATGCTCAACCGTATCAACCGCCTCGTGGAGATAGTTAAAGTCATTTCCCACAGCCCGGACCGCTTTACCAACCGGCCTTTCCAGGTCAACGACATCATCGCGGAATTCACCGATCTCTTTGCCGATCGCGTTCTGGAAAAAGACACCGTCCTCATCACCCGGCTGGCTGCCCGCCTCCCGTTCGTCAACGGCGATGGCATCCGCTTCCTGCAGGTGGTCTCCATCCTCGTCGGCAATGCCAGCGACGCGCTTTCCATCGTCAAAGAGGGTGTGAAAAAGATCAGTGTGAAGACCTCGCTCTCAGGCGGGAAAGTGGTCGTGGAGATCAGCGATAACGGGCCCGGGATGACTCCGGAGCAGTTGATGCAGATCAAACAGCCGTTTTATTCCACCAAGGATGTGGACAAGGGGATGGGCATGGGGCTGCCGATCGCGACGAGCATCATCGCGAACATGAAGGGCACGTTGGAAATAGCCAGCCAAAAGGGCGCAGGGACGACAGTCACGCTGGCTTTGCCGGCTTTGGAAGAAGGGGGAGAGCGATGAACGACAAGACGCAGATCCTCGTTCTGGACGACGAATCAGCCATCCGTGACGGCATCGCGAAGCACTTCGGCGACCTCGGCTACGAAGTCCAAGGCTGCGGAACCTGGCAGGAAGCCACGCGGATCCTGGAAGAGAAGCCCGTCCACATAATGATCCTGGATATCGTTTTGCCCGGGCTCGACCGCAAACTCGACGGGATGGATCTCTTGCAGGAGATCAAGCGCGCGCGGCCCGAGATCGAGGTCATCATGATCTCCGCCCACGCCACGGTGGATAGGGTCATTTCCGCCTGGAAAGCCGGCGCCATCATGTTTCTGGAAAAGCCCTACAGCCTGGAAGACCTTACCCTGGCCGTGCAAAGGGCCGAAACCTACACCCGGCGCTGGATGCGCATCAACCAGCTCGAGGACAGCCTCTCTTTGATCAAGCTGGAAAAGGAACTCGGCACCAAGGTCATCGCCAAAAGCCCACAGATGAAAAAGTGCCTCCAGATGGTGGAGAAATACGCTCCCACGCACCATTCCATCCTCCTTACCGGCGAATCCGGCACGGGCAAAGAGATCATCGCGCGCCTCATCCACTACTCCGGGCGGCAAAAAGACCGCCGCTTCGTCCCCCTCAACGTCACCGCCATCCCGCACGAACTCTTTGAAAGCATCCTCTTTGGCCATGTCCGCGGGGCTTTCACCGGAGCCGTCAAAACCACTTTGGGCCTCGTGGACAAAGCCGCGGACGGGACCCTCTTCTTGGACGAAATAGGCGATCTTACTTTTGATCTGCAGGTCAAACTCCTCCGCCTCATTGAAAACCGCGAATTCTACCGCGTGGGCGACAGCCAGCCCATCAAGACCAATGCGCGCTTCATCTTCGCCACCATGTACGACCTCAGGGAGAAAGTCGAGGCCGGGTTCTTCCGCAACGACCTCTACTACCGCATCTCCGACCTCGAGATCGACCTCCCTCCGCTGCGCCAGAGACGCCAGGACGTCAAGGCTCTCACCGAATATTACCTGGAACGCATCGGCCGCGAGGAAGGCAAAAACACTCATTTCACCATTTCCCCGGAAGGTATGGCCGCCCTCCTTACCCATCCCTTCGCAGGCAATATCCGCGAACTCACCAAGATAATCCGCAAAGCCGTCCTGATCAGCGATTGCGGCACGATCGGACCCGCCGAACTCTTTCCTGCTGCAGAAACAAAATCAGCTTCCAATGGCAACCGAAAAATCTGCCCGGAATGCGAAGCCCACTACATCCGGCAGGTCCTGGCTGCCACCAACTGCAACGCCAGCCAGACCATGAAACTCCTTGGCATGGGCCGCACAACCTTCTACGCCAAACTTAAGAAGTATGGAATCCAGGTCACAAGCGAGGTATCTCATGATTGATATGGGTAAGTTCTGCTTGGAAATTGCGGATATGTCTGATTTTGGAGCAAGGAATTCTAATACTTATCACCAGTATGAAGGTAACAGGCAAGGAGCATTCATCACTATAACATCTAATCATGACCGATTTAAAGAAGCGATCAACAATAAAGGAGTAACAAAATGAAAAAATGGATTTTCATAGTGGCATTGACCTCAATGTATTTCTGTTTGTTCCCTCAAACCATTGATTGGCAATGGGCAGTTGGAACCGGGGCTGTATCATCGAATCTAAGTGATGAAGGAAAAGCGATTGTTGTCGATAGCCAGGGGAACCAGTATATCACTGGTTTCTTTGAATACTCGGCTTATTTTGGTACAATATTGATTTCAAGTTCTGGAGGTCAAGATATCTTCGTGGCAAAGCTAGATAGTAACGGTAATTTCATCTGGGCGAAGAAAGCGGGAGGATCGGATGATGACATTGGCTGGAGCATAGCCTTGGACAGCTCCAATAATGTATATATCACAGGTTGTTTTGACGCCACGGCTACCTTCGGGAGTACCACGCTAAGCAGCAGCGGAAGTACTTGGGATCCTTTTATCGCCAAACTTGATTCAAATGGTAACTGGCTCTGGGCAGTGAAAGGGGGTGGAACCGGTTCGGAAGAAATTGGCTTTGACATTGCCGTTGATAGTGCCGCCAATGTATACGTAACCGGGCGCTTTCAAGGCACTGCTACATTTGGTACAATTCCTCTGACGAGTTTTGGCAGTTTTGATATATTCGTTGCGAAATTGAATAGCAGCGGAAGTTGGATCTGGGCTGTGAAAGCAGGGACGACAGCCGGCGATGAAGGCTATTCTTTAGATCTGGACAGCTCAGGAAATATCTATGTCACAGGTTTTTTTGACGGACTAGCCACTTTTGGTTCTATCTCCTTACCCAGCTATGGAAGCACTGATGATGTTTTTGTGGCCAAACTCAATAACAGCGGCACCTGGCAATGGGCAGTCAACGCGGGAACGACTACTGATGAGACTGGATTCGATCTCGTTGTCGATGGATCAGCCAATGTTTATGTGACCGGCTATTATGATGGCACGGGAACATTCGGCACAATAACTTTATCAAGCGTCAGCAGCAGCGATGACATTTTCGTAGCTAAGTTGAATTCCAGCGGAAATTGGATCTGGGCGGCGACCGCCGGGGGATCTGATACTGATTGGGGTTATGGAATTGCTGTGAATGGCAGTTCCGAGGTCTTTATAACCGGAGGCATAGACGGGACTGCTTATTTCGGCAGTACATCCATATCCACAAGCGGATCAACTTGGGATCCCTTTGTTGCCAAACTCGATGCCAGCGGTAACTGGCTTTGGGCAGTCAAGGGCGGCGGAACTGGTACAGAAGAGGCTGGATATGGTATTGCCCTCGATAGTTACTCCAACGCTTATGTGACAGGTCGCTATCAAGGTACTGCCAATTTTGGCTCATATAGCCTTACCACTAATGGGAATTTTGACATTTTCGCTGCGAAATATGGTTATACTCCGCCAGTTGCGCCCAGCGGACTTACGGCCCAAGTCTGGTCATCAAGCCAGATCAATATATCTTGGACTGACAATTCAACGTTTGAGACTGGATACAGAATAGAACGCAAAACCGGGGCCGGTGGTACCTGGGCTGAAATCGTGTCTTTAGGAGCGAATGCCACCGCTTATAGCAACATCGGCCTGACACAACATACAACCTACTACTACCGGGTACGCGCGATCAATGTAACAGTATTATCACCTTATTCCAATGAAGTTAACGCGACAACGCCCTACTCAACTCCAACTGCCCCAAGCGGATTGACCCCAGCGGTGATTTCGGATAGCCAGATAAATCTGTCATGGACCGACAATTCCACTGTGGAAACTGGATACAAGGTAGAACGAAAAACCGGCACCGGTGGTACTTGGGCTGAGATAGCCTCCTTGGGAGCAAATGCAACTAGTTACAACAATACTGGACTAGCGCAGCACACCCTTTATTACTACAGGGTGCGGGCAATCAACGTGGAAGTGTACTCTGCTTATTCCAATGAAGCCAGCGCCACTACTCTTTACACCACTCCTCAATCTCCCAGCGGATTGACAGTCGCAGTGATTTCGGATAGCCAGATAAATTTGTCCTGGACTGACAATTCAACGGTTGAAACCGGCTTCAGAGTGGAGCGTAGAACCGGAACTGGAGGCACATGGGCAGAGATCGCCATGGTTGGAGCGAATGTCACTACTTACAGCAACACCGGTCTGGCGCAGCACACCCTTTATTACTACAGGGTGCGGGCAATCAACGTGGAAGTGTACTCCGCTTATTCCAATGAAGCCAGCGCCACTACTTTGTATACCACACCTCCGCCCCCAAGCGGATTGACTCCAATGGTGATTTCGGATAGCCAGATAAATCTGTCATGGACTGACAATTCCATCGTGGAAACTGGATACAGTGTAGAACGAAAAACCGGTGAGGGAGGTACTTGGGCTGAGATAGCCTCCTTGGGAGCAAATGCAACTAGTTACAACAATACTGGACTGGCGCAACACACACTTTATTACTACAGGGTGCGGGCAGTCAACGTCGTAGTGTATTCTGCTTATTCAAACGAAGCCAACGCCACAACTCTATACACCACTCCTCCTGCGCCCAGCGAACTGGCGGCCGAACCGATTTCACCAAGTCAGATTTATTTATCATGGATAGATAACGCAGCTGTTGAGACCGGCTTCAGAATCGAACGAAAAATCGAGGATACTGGAACATGGGCGGAGATTGCTTTTGTTGAGGCAAATGTCACTGTTTACAGTGATACCGGACTTGAACCTCATACGCACTATTACTACAGGGTGCGGGCTGTAAACGTGAACGTGTATTCCTCCTACTCCAATGAAGCCAACGCGACAACTTCTTATGCGACCCCGCCTGCTCCAAGTAATTTAAGTGCTGTGACGATATCTTCTAGCCAGATCATTCTGTCATGGACCGATAATTCGCCGAATGAAACCGGTTTCAGGATCGAGTACAGAATTGGAACGGCTGGAACCTGGTCAGAGATCGGGTCCGTTGAAGAAAACCTAAGTGCCTACGTCAGCGATGGCCTTGCTTCCTACATGACATATTTCTATCGCGTCAGGGCATATAATGATTATGGAAACTCCGAATATTCCAATGAAGCGAACGCAATAACATTATTGAGTTCACCTGAAAACTTATCACTGATGCATTTTGCATCCAATATTTTCATAATGTGGGACACGGTTTCCGGAGCGCAATCATACTATGTATATCGATCGGTTGATCCTTATGCGGTCGATTGGGGAGTGCCAGTAGCACATACCGCGTCCACAGTGTTTATGGATATTAGTTCTCTCAACAAGTGTTTCTATAAGATCAAGGCTTCTTCGATTCCACTTTCAGTTAAATCAGACGATCCGGCTAATATAATCCCAACAGATATCAAGAACCTGTTACACAAGTAGATTGAGATAAGATCAATATTAGAGGCTCCTCAGGGAGCCTTTTTTTTTGGTTGTCAGTAGGCGAACACCACGCCGGACTGCGGGAAGACCCACTCTCCGGCTTTGGTGGAGACGGTGATCGAGTTTTCGCTGCGGATCAGGCGGGGGTATTTGTTTTGGCCGGAGAAGACGGTCACGCACTCGATCCCGGCCAGCAAGGCGGGATGGGAGAAACCGATCTTCACGCCCTGGGTGAGTTCGGTGACGAAGACGCTGAGTTGGTGGGAGTTTTTGGGATAAAGCGTTTCGGTGTCGATGTGGAAACTCACTTCCTTGCCGACGAAGTCCTTCAAGTCCGGATGGGAGCAGCGGATCTCCATACAGCCGCCTTGGAAGTGGACCGCGGTTTCCAGTTTGCAGCCGTT
>MTKZ01008845.1_pt1 | contig 34147 bp, 27 predicted proteins | sample 1042781 | NCBI WGS metagenome assembly MTKZ01 (sample SAMN06212207, study PRJNA360539) | anaerobic digester metagenome | biome: Wastewater treatment plant; material: sludge; isolation source: anaerobic digester fed with sludge from wastewater treatment plant | place: Denmark: WWTP Viborg ...
GCCAATGTTTCCGGTTGGCCAGGTATCGATCACATCTGCCAGTTCCTGTGATGGAACCGGTTTGACAGGTTCATTGGCATTACGTCCGAAGCCGCGCATTCCGCCAGCCATTCTTACAAAATCAACCACCAGTTCCAGGGAATATCCTCTTCTTTCAGATTCAATCTCATATGTTCCTTCCCTGAGGTTTTCTCCTGCAACCGGCCATCCGTTCTTCCACAGTAACGGAAGGATGCCCAATGTGCTGCGGCCGTTCAGATCCAGGTCTGCTTCATAATGACAGGACATCTTTTCAACCCCGTCTTCAACAATGAAACGTCCGAAATGTCCCGGACCCATAACCCTGTTCCTGGCAGCCAATACCATCTTGCCGCCACCTGTCAGCATGTCTCTTCCCATATTGTCGAGGTATGGCCCTGTTACATTTCTGGAACGGCCAACGACTATATTGTAAGTTGAGTTTGCCCCATCGCAGCAGGTTCCGTGCGTCGCCAGGAGATAATACCATCCGTCGCGGTACTCCAGGTCAGCGGCTTCGCAATCAATTGCAATGTTAATTGCTTCATTCCCTTCGACACGTTTTCCTGTTTTGGGATCAAGCTCCACCAGGCGGATATACCCGAAGTAGGTTCCGTAACAGCACCATAAGCGGCCATCAGTCGGATCCAGAAGGAACCCGGGATCGATTGCATCGCAATCTTCGATACCATCACTAAAAGCAACACGAGTTTCATCCTTAAACCCAAAATCAGGAGATTCCGGGTCAAGAGTTTTTGTCCACATCACATAGACTTCACTTGCATGGCCTCCGGTGCCTCTGGCGTATGAGATGTAGTAACGATCTCCAATTTTAACAGCATCAGGTGCAACCCCTCCGCCAGGCCTGACAGCACCACTGTTCCATGTCCAGCCGTCTTCGGATATCAGTCCGCCTCCACCGGTGCCAAATGTGTAATACTTGCCATCACATTCCATTATTGTTGATGGATCATGGATAAACGGTTTCCCTATCTGTGCTGCCACCGTTCCGGTCAGGATAACTGACAACAGGGCGGTTATTCCAGATATTTTAATTCCTGATTTCATAATTCAATTTTATTCAACCGAGATTTTGAAATACTGACGTACTGTACTTATTTGTAACTGATTGTGATATCTCTTACCGGTTCTCCTTTTTCATCAAGGAAGCGAACACAGAAATCACTCATCCCGGGGCCATTGATTACTGCTCCCCTGATAATGTTCTTCCCTTTTTTAAGTGTCAGACGGGGTGAGACACAATCATCCATTACCATTCGCCTGTCTCCCGAAAGAATAACTGCCTCCTCTCCGTTCAGCCACCACATTGATGCCGAATTTGAACCTACAGCCATCCTGACATTTTGCATTTCCCGTGGACTATTGACCACGGTTACCGCCCAGAACAGAACTCCGTAAGTCTGTTTGTGCAACCCATAGGCGAAACGAAACAGTTTAACATTGAAGTTTGTGCTCTCCAACGCATGCCAGGTTAACATGTGCTCTCCGACTTTAACTTTTTCTCCTTTTTTTGGAAGAACAGTAAACTGGCCAGGAAAATACTCGGTTGTAAATGCCTCTCTTATATAACTGTCAGTAAAAACAGTATTGCTGCGATTGGGTTTGTCAATTGGTTCCAGGAGTAACCAGCGTTGAATAAAACCCTGGGCATCCGGCGTCTTTTTTGATTTCTTGGCCTGAATAAAGTAAGGTGCAATGCTTCTTACCGTATCGCGTTTGGTTGGATCGTCCATTTGGCGGCCGGTTGGAAAGTTCTGCGCCTGTAATCCCAGTCCTGTAAAAATTACAGCGATAATCGCCAAAAACAATGTTTTATGTTTTGCGTTCATAACTAATTTCTCCGATGTAATTGTTGTTATTTAAGATACTCGCAAACAATGGTATTAAGAAATCATAGAATACAATTAATGCGCTCTGAAATTCCATTTGGAGTTGTCACTGCTCATATCAAACTCTGCAAGGGTAGGCGTACTGTCTCCGATAGAAATCAGCGCCAGCTTCTTGTCTGAATTTGGTACTACCTTGGGCATTATTCTGTATGTTCCGTCAGTTAACTGATCAATCCGCCACAACTGTTCCGGAGCTCCGGTAAATTCCGGTACGGTTATCACCTCGGCATCAGCTGTTGCTGCTAATGCCCGTTCTGTTCCTGCTATTACTATTTTGTAGTATGGAGCTCCCAAATATCCGCTTGAATCGGGAGCTGCTGTTATTGTCCATTTCTGGTGCGGGCGGGTCATGTAATCTCCTATTCTTACGCCAATGTTTCCGGTTGGCCAGGTATCGATCACATCTGCCAGTTCCTGTGATGGAACCGGTTTTATCGGTTCATTGGCATTACGCCCGAAGCCGCGCATCCCGCCAGCCATTCTTACAAAATCAACCACCAGTTCCAGGGCATATCCTCTTCTTTCAGATTCAATTTCATAGGTTCCTTCCTTGATGTTTTCTCCGGCAACAGGCCATCCGTTCTTCCACAGCAACGGACGGATGCCCAATGTGCTGCGGCCGCTCTGATCCAGGTCTGCTTCAAAATGACAGGACATCTTTTCAACCCCGTCTTCAAGAATCACGCGTCCGAAATGTCCCGGGCCCATAACTCTTCCGCCGGCAGCCAATACCATTTTGCCGCCACCTGTCAGCATGTCTCGTCCCATATTGTCGAGGTATGGCCCTGTTACATTTCTGGACCGTCCGACGACAATATTATATGTAGAGTTTGCGCCATCGCAGCAGGTTCCGTGTGTGCCAAGAAGATAATACCATCCATCGCGATACTCCAGGTCTGTGGCTTCACAGTCAATGGCAATATCAATGGCTTTATTCCCTTCCATGCGTTTTCCTGTCTTTGGATCGAGTTCTATGAGGCGAATGAACCCGAAGTAGGTTCCGTAACAACACCATAAACGGCCATCAGTCGGATCCAGAAGGAGTCCCGGGTCGATGGCATCATTATCTTCGATACCGTCGGACTGGGCAACCAGGATGGCCTCTGTGTATTTAAAATCCGGAGATTGCGGGTCGAGTGTCTTATTCCACATGGTAAGTATTCTTCCGTTATGTCCGCCTCCAAGGCCTCCGCCTGTGGCACCATAGACTACAAGATAACGATCACCGATTTTCATGGCATCCGGTGCGGCACCTCCGCCGGGTCTTACTGCCCCACCGTTCCATGTCCAGCCATCTTCAGATATTAATCCGCCTCCACCGGTGCCAAATGTGTAGTACTTTCCTTCACATTCCATGATCGTTGATGGATCATGTATAAATGGTTTCCCGATTTGTGCTGCCACTGTTCCGGTTAAAATAAATGATAACAGGGCTGTAATGCCCGATATTTTAATTCTTGATTTCATAATTCTATTATATATATAATTGAGATCTTAAAATATTGACTGACTGTGTTTATTCACAACTGATTGTGATATCTTTAATAGGCTCTCCTTTTTCATCCAGAAAGCGAACACAGAAATCACTCATTCCGGGACCATTGATTACTGCTCCCCTGATTATATTCTTCCCTTTGTTAAGTGTCAGCCTGGGTGAGACACAATCATCCATTACCATTCGCCTGTCTCCCGAAAGTATAACTGCCTCCTCGCCATTCAGCCACCACATTGATGCCGAATTTGAACCTACCGCCATTCTGACATTTTTCATTTCCTGCGGACTATTGACTACGGTTACCGCCCAGAACAGGACTCCGTAAACCTGTTTGTTTAACCCATAGGCGAAACGAAATAGTTTCACATTGAACTTCTTGCTCTCCAGTGCATGCCATGTCAACTCCTGTTCTCCGACTTTTACTTTTTCTCCGTCTTTGGGAAGAGCAGTAAACTGGTTTGGAAAATACACGGTTGTAAATGCTTCTCTAATATAGCTGTCTGTAAATACAGTATTACTGCGGTTGGGTTTGTCTATTGGCTCTAACAGTAACCAACGTTGAATAAATCCCTGAGAATCCGGTGTCTTTTTTGATTTTGTGGCCGGAATAAAGTATGCTGCGATGCTCCGTACAGTATCGCGTTTTGTGGGATCGTCCATCTGACGTCCGGATGGAACGGTTTGCGCATGTAATCCTAATCCTGTGAAAATTACAGCGACAACCGCCAATGACAGTGTTTTAAGTTTGTTGTTCATCGTTTCTTTTAAAATGGTTACGATTGTGATTCTGGAAAAAATAGTCATTTCTTGTGCTAAACTACATTATATTTTTAGCCACAGATTACGTTGACTGAAAATGAAAAGGAATTGATTGATAACTGTAAGAAAAAAATCCATTGGGGGTTAATTGACCTGAACGAAATGGAACAGGAAGTAAAATTGATGGCTACTTTTATCCATGTAAATTTTTAATATCCGTTTTTAAATATGCCTGATACTATGAAAGTGAAATTTTATGCAATTGCAGCATTCATTCTATGTTCAGATATGGCTGCGCCTGCACAGCAGTCCTTTCTGGACGGAGAAGCAGTTTTCAAAAATGATGAAGTTGTTTTCCATCAGATTGACGAGCATACCTGGGTAGGAACCGGGAATCTGGTGTACAACGAAAGTCTGTATCTCGTGGAAGGAACCGAGAAAGCTGTTCTGATCGATGCAGGTACAAGAATTAAGGATTTGGACAAGATTGTGGCTACTATTACAAAAAAACCAATTATGCTGGTTGCCACACATGTGCACAATGATCACACGGGCTCGGCAGTTGATCGCTTCCCTGAGATATACATCAATCCTGGCGATAAGGATTATATTCCACAGGTTATGCCTCGTTATAAAGGGAACATCAAATTCCTGACTGACGGTGAAGAGATTGATTTAGGGGGAAGGAAACTGGAAGTAGTTTTTACACCAGGTCATACCCCTGGCTCTACCACATTTATTGATAAAAATGCCGCTTATGGTTTCAGTGGTGATTCATTTGGTTCAGGAAACCTGCTTTTAAGCATGGATTTCTCAACTCTCATTGCAACCTGCGAGAGAATGAGTACAATTATGGAGAACTATGGGATTAAATTTCTGTTTCCCGGTCACTATTATGGCAACAATGCTGAAACAAAGCAGCGGGTTGATGATATGATAACTTTAAGTAAAGATGTTATTTCAGGGAAAGTAAAAGGTGAGAAAAAATCGAATGGCATGATGGGACTTAATCTTGTCATTACTGACTACGGGGTTAATATCAACTATAGTGAGAAAAGCATAAAATAAAAGAAATTATGAAGAGACTCTTTTCCCTGGTCATTGCAGCATTGATTTTTGCAGAATCATCTGCTGTCAGTCAGGGCTCTTATGTAGAAAATATAGTAATTACCAAAGCCGACATTGAAAGGGCGGGTACCTCAATCCCGGCTTCAGCCATCGGAGAACCTGTCGGTTCGGTCAGGCTTTATGTACCGCGCTGGGTTGAATCCACCGATGCCACTCCTGCATACGCTGTTATTGAGGGTTCGATTTTACCAGCAGATCCTAATGGCTGGCCCATTAATTTTCGCGTTCTTCTTCCGGCAAGCTGGTCTCGCCGTGCCATACAAATGGGTGGCGGTGGACTGAATGGATCGATCACAGTCAGGGAAGGCAAAAATCCGCAGATCAACAAGGGATTTGTGTTGTATGGCAGCGACTCGGGCCACCAGGGAGGAATGGGTGGTGGAGGCAAAGCCCTGGCCTCAGGTCCGTCAGGAGCCGGGCCAGATGACTGGGCACTCAATGAAGAGGCGATCCGCAATCTTGGGTATATGCAGATGAAGAAGACTCACGATGCCGCAATGGTCATAATTGAAAGAATTTATAATAAGCGGCCCCTCTTCAACTATTATGTCGGAGGTTCTCAGGGCGGGCGAGAAGGACTTGCAGTTGCACAAAGATACCCTGCTGATTATGACGGCATTATCTCTGATGTCCCGATAGTCAGCTTTTCAACTCTTATGCTTGCTCCTGAACTGATCAGAATAAAGGAAAAATCATTGGCAAGCTGGGTGACGCCTGCTAAAACCAATGCAATCAGGGCTGAGTTTCTGAGACAATGTGACAAACTTGACGGATTGTCTGACGGTATAATCAACAACTACATGGCATCCCGGGCTCATTTTGACGTAACAGACGGTATCGGGACTGTTGATCCATGGGCAGGGTTGCGCGGGCCGGACGGAAAGGATCCGAACCCTGAAGATAATTCTGTATCGGCCAGGCTCTCTGATGAACAGATCAAAACTCTTGAATTCGTATATAGCCGGTTAAAGTTCCCGGCTCCTCTCGCAAATGGAGTCAAGTCATTCGGTATGTGGCTTCCGACTATCGATCCGGAATCGTTTGGAACGATTGCTCCTTCCCGGTATAAGGGGCAGGAAGGTGCGTCTGATAACGCCCAGGTACATTCATCCCTGGGAGTCCTTGGAGTAACCGGATTCCTGATGCAGAATCTGTCGGCTAATCCATTGGACTACACTGAGGATAAAGCCATGATCAAGCGCCGGAAACAGATTTCCGGATGGCTCGACGCAACAAATCCTGATCTGAATGCATTTTACAAACACGGAGGAAAGATAATTCTTACGATCGGCACGCAGGATTTTATCGCCTCTTCGGGTGCGCAGCTCGATTACTATCAGTCTCTGACAGAAAAAATGGGGCAGAAAAAGCTTGACAGGTTCGCCCGGTTATATGTTGTCCCGCAGGGAGGTCATGGATTATCAGGCCGAAGTTATAAGGTTAACGGGGATGGAGATACAATAACAGTAAAAAACATTCCGGCACCAAGCTCCAATGATAAATTGGATTTGTTAATATCATGGGTCGAAGCAGGTACCGCACCGGCGAGGACACTTGTTATCAACACCGAGGGACGTATAGTTGCAAAGCCGGAAGGTAAAGGATATATCCTTTGCTCATATCCGAACTATCCGAAATATACGGGAGGAGATCCGGATCAGGCAAGTTCGTATGTCAGTTCATCGGAATAAGTCAATTTGAATGCTGACAGTACCTGGTCTGATAATTAGATGTTGTCGACCGGTTGAAACTTTTAACTTCCTGAGGCTCCGTACAATCGTCGTTGCAGGATCAGTTGTCTGCAATATTGTCATCGTATTGTCATGAACAAACAGTAAGAAACATTATTACCGGCGGTGATGCAATCCCTCTTGTGACCGGCAATAATGAATGGACAGCCCTGACGACACCCGGATACTGCTGGTTCAATAACGATGAAACCACATATAAGAATCCTTACGGTGCCCTGTATAACTGGTTTGCAGTAAATAATGGCAATCTCTGCCCTGTTGGCTGGCATGTGCCGACTCATCCCGAATGGACCAGGTTGACTGATTTTCTCGGAGGCATATATGTTGCAGGAGCTGAACTCAAGGAAGAAGGACTTGGGCACTGGCTAAGCCCCAACACCGGTGCCACAAACCGGACACTGTTTACCGCCATTGGAGGAGGCGCACGTAACTTTAACGGGGCCTTTATGCAATTTGGAGTATATGGCAATTGGTGGACATCCAGTCTGGATGTCCCCGGTTGGGCCTGGTACCGGTATATTGCTTTTAACGATATCTATGTTGGTGTGAATCATTACAATCAACCGGCAGGAATGTCTGTCAGGTGCGTGAAAAATTAAAGTACATTTGATGAGGAGGGATTCATAAAGCCGGTTACAATTACGGTTGAAGGCGTACCCTCGCGAAAAGCCAGGTGAAGACAGAATGAATCAGGCAACGAAATAACTGCCAATTCAGTCGCAGGATATATCGACGATATCGTATTTTATCTCTTCCTTTTCGCGCTGAAGCGCCACTCTTTCCCCTGTTTTCTTGTTCAACAGCGCCTTTGCGAGCGGTGAGATGAATGAGATTTTTCCTTTAGAGATATCTGACTCGTCTACTCCGACTATCTGAAAAGTCTGTAATTTTCCGGTGGCTACTGCTTTGATGGTCACTGTTGCGCCAAAGGTAACCCCATCCTGTGGCTGGTCTTTTGGATCAACAATCCTTGCCTCGGCAATTCTGCTGTTGAGCAGCTGAAGCCTGGCATTAACATAATTCACTGCAATCCGTCGTTCATTCTCGTGTGCGATGTTCAGCTCATCTCTTTCGCGTATCAGTGTCTCCTTCTCTGCCAGCAGCTGTTCCATCCCGGTACGGGTGACGAAGTTAGTAACTCCCTCCGGCAGGTATGCTCTCTTTGGCACCATTGGAAGCTCTTCCTGATCACCATCTTTGACAAATCCTCTGCTCATTTCCGGTATTCGACGCCTCTAAATTAGAGATTTACCGAAAGAATCCAATGGTTCAGGGATGTTTTCGGGTCACCCCGATTGCATTGGTTGCTTCTTAATTGGCTTGTTCCAGGACTTTGTCAAGAGTGTTGACAATCTCCGGGACCGCCATCATGTTTTTCATGTTGATTCCGGAGAAGTAATAAATCATGCCGGTCCCTTTTTCTACGGAATACAGTGCATCGGTGAATATGCTTCCCGAGAAGCCGTTCATTTCATAGTATTGTGACCCATTGGTTTCGATCATCAGCCAGCAGAGGCTCTTGTCAATCAGCCTGAATGAACGCGATGTCATGTTCGGAATATTCTGGGGACTCAGCATCAGATCAATTGTCGAGGGTTTCAGCAGCTGAACATCGCCATGCCTGCCATTATTCATAATCATGATCAGGAACCGGGAAAAATCATCCATGGTGGTTCTCACCATTCCTGCGGGATAGCCCGGCTCACCAAAATGGTAAGTTTTTCGGTAAACGGGGACTATATCATCCGGTGAGAAGCTGTAGCTGAATATCACCCTGCTGGTGTCGAGGTCGCGGAGGTGCCAGCCGGTGTCATGCAAACCGAGTGGGTTGAAGATATTCTCCCGGCAGAATTCTGCAAAATCCATCCCTGAGATTCTCTGGACAAGGTAACCCAGCAGCGAGTATCCTATATTTGAGTAGCTGTATGCTGTTCCCGGTTCGGTGTTTTTGAAATACTCTTCAGAATAGTATTGGCCACCGGGGATAAGCAGTTGTGTGATATATTCCTCGAGGGTCATATTTGAATCGCCCCTTGAGCTTTTTGGTCTGCCTACCTTTGACGGTACAATCTGCCCGGTTGATGTCACCTCAGCCAGGCCCGAGAGATGATTCAGCAGCATCCTGAAGGTGATTTCCTTATCAGGGAAGTAGGGGTTTCTGAATTTGAACTGCAGGTACCTGTCAATGCCCTCATCGAGATCTATCTTTCCCTCCTCGTAAAGCTTCAGCAGGGCAAATGCAGTTATCGTCTTGGACAGGGAAGAGAGCTGAAAGATACTTTCATTATTTATCATTTTCCCGGTCTCCATGTTTGCATATCCGTAGTTGCCTCTCCAGATGATACGGTCATCTTTTATCAGGCAGGCGCCAACCCCGACGAACTTGTATTTATCCATAAGTTTGATAAAAAAGGTGTCGAGGGCCGGGTTAGCCGGTTCAGCGGAATTCTGTGACCAGGATTCGGAGGTGGTGGTAACTGAAATCGTCAGTACCATAAGAATCGCATAAAGGAGGCCGGTTTTACCATAACTCTTTTTCATGGCTTCAATGCTTTGTATTCTACTAAAAAAACAAGGTTTTAGCAAAACTGCTGCATGAAATGTAGCCTTATTTCACCGGCATCAGCCTGAGGATTTTTCCCGGAGTTTCTATGGCCAGGTAGATATAGCCGTCATGACCCATGACAACGTTCCTTACGCGGCCGATTCCTGTCAGGAGTTGCTCGCGGTGGATCACCGCGTTGTCTTTCATAACCACCCTTTCAAGGTGCTTCAGTGGCAGAGAACCCAGCAGGATGTTGTTTTTCCAGTCCGGGTACCTGTCTCCGGTCACGAAAGTCATGCCGCATGGGCCTATCGATGGTGTCCAGTAGAAAACCGGTTGTTCCATGCCCTCTTTCCCGGTGAGGTTTGTAAGGACGGTCCCGTCATAGTTTATGCCGTACGAGATGACCGGCCAGCCGTAGTTTACTCCAGGCCTGATCAGGTTCAGTTCATCACCTCCGCGTGGTCCGTGCTCTGATACCCAGAGCTCACCAGTAACGGGATCAATGCATGTGCCCTGTGGATTGCGGTGGCCGTAACTGTAAACAGAGGTCATGGCGCCAGGTGTATTGACAAACGGATTATCAGCCGGTATTGACCCGTCGTCATTCAGCCTGTGGATCTTGCCGTTATGATTGTCAAGCTTCTGGGGGAAATCAAAATGCTGGCCACGGTCGCCGATGCCGAAGAAGATATGCCCTTTGCCGTCAAAGGCAATTTTGGATCCGAAATGATAATTGCGGTCAGTGGCCGGTTCACCCATGAAGATAATATCCTGGTCAGTGAGACTGTTGTCTTTCAGGCGTGCCCTCATGATGGCCGTATTGCCGGTTGGCTTGCCCTTACCGTCAATCAGGTATGAATATGAAAAATAGATCCATCCGTTCCTGTCATAATCAGGGTGGAGGCAGATATCCAGCAGGCCACCCTGGCCGATGGCCATAACCCGTGGAACCCCTTCCACGGGATCAGAAAGCTTTCCTCCTGAGAAGATATACAGCGAGCCGGAGCGCTCTGAGATGAGCATGTCACCGTTGGGGAGGAAGGCCATTCCCCACGGAACATTCAGTCCGCTTACCACCGTGTCAACCGTGAATTTCTGAACTTCTGATTCTATCAGGGCGTCAGTGGTGAGTGCAGCTTCGAGGATCGACCTGTCAGCCGGGATGCCTTTTTTGACGTAGGCAGCCAGTGATTCAATCTCACTGTCGGTAAAGGTTTTTTCGAAAGCAGGCATTCCAAGGTCTTCAAGGCCGAATTTTATGCTGTTGAATACCGGGGTGATCCCCTCTTCATCCATCCATTGCTTTGCAGCAAATTTCTCGAGCTTTGCTCCGTGGCACCCGGAGCAGTATTTCATGTAATTCGCAGCAGCAGAATCTTCCGCTGAAGAATTACTCTTTTTCCCGGCGACCAGGAACCAGACGGCTGCCGTAACTGTCGCACCCAATATCAGTATATGTACCGCTTTTTTCATCTCAGGATTATTGAATTAGCCAGGAACAATTTACATAAAAAAGGTGATACATTTTCTGGCTGCCGGTTTCACCTGATCCCAAGGACCTTCTTTATGGCAGCCAGGTTTTCAGGATTTACAATATTTCTGGCCTCAGCTGAATACAGGGAATCAATCCTGTCATGGTATCTCTCCACTATCTTTGCTCTCACCATTTTCCCGAGACTGTTCAGGAGTTTATTATCGGCATTGAAAGATTCAGCAAGGACACCCACTGCCGAAGGCAGCCATCTTGGCGGGAACAGGTCGTCATACTGGCCTCCTGTCCTGTACTGGCCTATGACTGAATCCAGCTCGTTCAGAACTGCTTCGGGCCCCTGTGGGCCGGAAATGTCTATGTTTTTGTTTTTCGCCCATCTGGCCAGTGCCTCTCCGTTAGGAACCAGGAGGGCCGTGGTAAACTTGTTCTGGTTATTGAAGAGCATCAGCTGATCAATGAAAGGTGACCTGTCGGTTATGGTTTCCTCAATACCCTCAGGGCTGTATTTTTCCCCGTCGTCTGATATGAGAAGGCTTTTAAATCTCCCGAGAACATACAGAAACCTGTCTTTATCCAGATATCCCATATCTCCGGTGAAAAGCCAGCCGTCACGGATTGCCTCCCGGGTGGCTCTTTCATTCTTCCAGTAACCTTTCATTACATTTTCACCCCGGATAACAATCTCTCCCTTCTGGCCGGCCGGAAGTTCCTTCCCGTCCTCATCACAGATCTTAAGATCCAGGTTTTTGACCACATAGCCGGATGATCCCAGTTTGTAACGTTTTTCCACATTCCCGGAAATAACCGGGGCTGCTTCGGAGAGACCGTAGCCCTGTAGCATTGGAATCCCGATGGCTGAGAAGAATTTCTGAAGCTCAATATCCAGCAGAGCGGCTCCGCCGAAAAAGAATTTCAGCCGGCCGCCGAATCCGGCCCTTATCTTTTTGAAAAGGATCAGGTCACAGAGCATGTACAGGGGCTTAAGGAAAATCCGGAATCCTTTCCCCTTGTCCCATCCAATCCCGTTGTATTTATATGCAATCTTAAGTGCATGCCTGAACAGTTTTTCGATCACAGGTCCTTTCTCCTTGATGCTTTTTTCGATTCCTTTCCGGAAGTTTTTGGCCAGGGCCGGGGCGCTCAGCAGAAAAACCGGCCTGATTTCCCTGATATTCGCCGGTATGTTTTTTATTGAATCAAGATACGATTTTCCTGACTGGACTGCTGCCAGGCTTGCGCCGGTTGCCATCATGATGTAAATCCCCACAGTATGAGCAAATGAATGATCCCAGGGAAGAATGAGAAGTGTGGTCCACCATTCAGGAACGTCCATGAGGGTAAGGGTCTGTTCTATATTGGCAGTATAATTCCTGTGCGAGAGGATAATTGCCTTCGGATCCGCTGTGGTTCCGGAGGTGTAACTGATGTTTGCATAGTCATCAGGCCCGACGGAATTCACCCTCTCCATGAACTTTTCATGATTGTCCTTCAGGTATTCCCCGCCTGAGTTTCTGATTCTTCCCATGAATATTTCATCCTCGTCATAGGTTTCCCTCTGATCAAGGAGAATGATCTTTTCAAGATTGGCCAGATCCTTCCGGATTACCTTTATCTTTTCATACTGGAGGGCAGAGACAATAATCCAGCGCGAACCGGAGTGGTCTATCCTGAATTTCAGGTCGGCGCCTTCCTTCAACAAGATGGAAAGCGGTACGCATATTGCGCCTGCATGCAGGATCCCGAGCTCGCTGAGCACCCAGTCAGTGCGTGACTCGGAGAGGAGGGCAACGCGGTCACCCTTTTGGAGACCCATGGCAATCAGACCTGCAGCTGTTACATAAGCCAGGTCCCTTGTCTGCGTGTACGAGATAGACTCATAATGGTCACTTTTCTTTTCCAGGAGGTAAGGGTTATTCGCATACTTCCCGGCACTGTTTTCAAGTAGCTCGACGATTGTTTTCATCCCTGCTGATCTTTAGTTAATTATACTGCTCTCTCAAAGTTACGTCCCCGGATGGCCAAAGTCAATTATTTTTGTCTGAAGCCAGGTATGAGGCGCGGTAAACCTGTCAAACAAATCACACGGTTACGTGTTAGTAGGGCAGATAAAAGAATCAGATGACAGAATATATTGTTAAAATTCAGCATATTGAACGGTTAACTCATGATGTGAAAAGGTTTCGTGTTGAGAAACCGGCCGGCTACACTTTCACTCCCGGCCAGGCAACGGGGGTAGCCATAAATTCACCGGAACTGAGGAAAAAAAGGAGGTCATTCACTTTTACCGGGCTGAATCAGGATCCCTTCCTTGAGTTTACAATAAAGTTATACCCTGAGCATGACGGTTTGACTAAGGAGCTTGACAGGCTCGTGCCCGGTGATGAACTGGTCATTGGCATTCCATGGGGTGCAATCAACTATAAGGGGAGGGGGATTTTCATTGCCGGCGGTGCCGGGATAACGCCGTTTCTCGCCATATTCAGGGATTTGCATGCAAGGAATGAGCTGGCCGGGAACCGGCTGTTTTACGCAAACAAGACCCGTGGTGATATAATTCTTGAAGAGGAACTGCGGGGGATGCTGGGGGATGACTTTATCAATATCCTGTCAAGGGAGGAGGCTGATGGTTATTTCAGCGGACACATCTCGGGGGAGTTGCTTAAGAAACATGCCGATGATCTCAGCGTTCAGTTTTACCTGTGCGGACCGCCGGATATGATGAAGTCAATGACCGGGATGCTGGCCGGACTGGGCATTGACCTGAAGGCGGTGACAATGGATCTATGAATCCGGTACTCCGGCACGGTTATTTGCGCCTGATGCTGTATATCAGCACCGGTTTGTCGAGGTACTGGGAAGGGGCCTCAATGCTGTGAATCTTCATGACTACATCCATTCCCTTCGTCACCTGGCCGAATGAGGCAAAACCCTGACCGTCAGGATTTCTTTTACCTCCGTAATCGAGTTCAGGCTGGTCACCCACGCAGATGAAGAACTCCGATGTGGCCGTTCCGGGAGTCCACCTCGCCATTGAAATTGCACCGCTGAGGTGCCTGATCCTGGTCATCTCCGTTGTTTCATGGGCTATGGGAGGAAACCCGCCGGTTTCTTCCTCCTCGTATCGCCCGCCCTGGATCACTGCTATGCGTATTGAATCCTTCGGCTGGTTGTCAGGCCGCACAACCCTGTAAAAGCATGCACTGTCAAACAGGCCGGCATCAACATACCTGAGGAAATTGGCGGAAGTGACCGGAGCATTCTCCAGATCAAGAGCAACGTGGATCTCGCCAAGCTCAGTATGGATAACCACCTGTTCCTTTCCACCGCAGGAGGTTAATGTCATCACAGCGCTGGTAAGCAGCGAAAAGATGACGATTCTTCCTTTATTCATTTTATTTAGGACTTATCAGCTGGAACAGCAGGTAAGAGACTCCCAGGGTAAAGAATATGTTGAAGGTCTGGGCTATCAGGAAGCTGTAGAATGGCTTCTTGCTTTCCATATGTTTGAAATCCGCGAACCTGGTCTCCAGCCCGATGCTGATAAACGCCAGGTTGAACCAGAAGGTGCTGAATGACTTGATAACCTTACCTGATGACTGGGCTGTCTCCGGGCTGAGGATGAACGAGAAGACCAGCGAAGCCAGGATAAACCCGAGGACAAACTTCGGGAAACGGTCCCAGATGATTCTTGCCGGCACGTGCTGTCCTTTTTCCCCGGCACCCCTGCTTCTGTAAGCCCAGAAAATGGAGATTGCAAATGCGGCCAGGCCCAGCAGAACGTTCTGTGAGAACTTTACTATTGTTGCATACTTGAGTCCCGTCTCACCTGCTATGGTTCCTGCGGCAACAACGGCACCGGTGGTGTCTATCGTACCGCCCAGCCAGGCGCCTGTGACAACCTCGGAGAGTCCCATCCATCTGGCAATGACAGGCAGGAAAATCATCATCGGGATGGCAATGATGAGTACCAGCGAGATTATGAATGAGAGTTTCTTCTTGTCGCCGTTGATGGCTCCTGCAGTGGCAATGGCTGCCGATACCCCGCAGATTGAGACGGCGCTGGCGAGCATGGTGGAGAACTCATCGTCAACCTTCATTTTACGTGACAGCCAGAAGGCAAAATACCACACAACCGTCACCACTATCACAGCCTGGATCAGCCCGAATGCTCCGGCCGAGAGGATATCCTTGAACAGGATGGTGGCACCAAGCAGTACGAGCCCGATCTTTACGTAAAGTTCAGTCTGTACTCCTGACCGAAGCCACTCCGGCAGCCTGATAAGGTTACCTATCAGAAGGCCTATGACAAGGGAGAAGAGCACTGTCTCCAGTCCGAGATTCTTGAAACCGGCATATGACGAGACAAACTGCGCCAGGATGGCAAGCAGGAAAATGGCAATGAAACCGGTAAAATACTTCCTGATCTTCTCGCCGCTCAGCAGGATCCCTATTATTGCTATAACCGCAAAAAGCACCAGGGTAAAAAGAACGGAGGTCCAGAGTGACGAAGCTCCGAACATGCCTGAGAAATCATGATCACGGTTCCATCCGACCTTTCCTCCGAACGACGGGGTGGCAATAGCATAGCCGGTAATCACCACGAAAAGGATAAGTAAAAAGCCTGTAACCACTGATGCCCAGTCCTGCCCTATGTTGAACCTGCCGGAGAGGGGCGTGTTGTTGTTTTTAGTCATGCCTTGAACAGTTTTTTCTCCTCCTGTTGAGGGTAGGGTTAAACACTTATTATCGATGAATGCAAATATGAGGACAATTCAGGACTGACATATAAGCATAAAATGGTATTCTTCGTTTACGGGGGCCCTGATACGCCGTGCACTTATATTGCAGAACCCGGCAAATTTTTAAATTCGCATGATTGCCCCGGATAACGGATTCATTTCCAGGTCCGGGAGCAGCCGGAGAGTCGGGGCAGTAAAACTTATAATTGTCTGAAAGATGGGACATTCAGGAAAAGTTGTGATTGTTACAGGCGCAGGGAGCGGAATAGGCAGATGCGTGGCTGCCGCTTTTGCAGCCGTAGGGGCCAGGGTGGTGATTGCTGAACGAAATAATGTAACCGGAGAAGATGCTGTAAGGTACATAAGGGAACAGGGGGGTGAAGTGAGCTTCATCATGACAGATGTAAGCGTACCCGGACAGGTCACCGCGATGGTCAGGGCGACTGCTGAAAAATACGGCGTCATTGATATTGTGATTAACAATGCCGGCTTCGGGATATGGAAATCGCCCCTCGACCTGACCGTTGAGGAGTGGGACAGCGTGGTCAACACCAATCTCCGGGGGGCGTTTCTGTGCGCCAGGGAGGCCGCCCGCTTCATGAAGGAGCATGGTGGCGGTTCGGTTGTCAACATTGCCTCCACGCGTGCCTTCATGTCAGAGGCCGGGTCTGAAGCGTATGCCGCCTCCAAGGGCGGAGTTGTGGCCCTGACGCACGCCCTGGCGGCCTCCCTGGCGCACAGCCACATCAGGGTCAATTGCATCAGCCCGGGCTGGATAGAGACGGGTGACTACAGCACCCTGCGCGAACCTGACCACAGCCAGCACTTCTCCGGCAGGGTCGGAAGGCCTGAGGACATCGCCCGGGCATGCCTGTTCCTTACAGACGATGACAATGAATTCATCAATGGTGAAAACATCATCATAGACGGCGGCATGACCCGAAAAATGATTTATGAACCCTGACCCCTCAGGATGCTTTATCTCTTATAACTAAAAAAGTTATTTCCCCGGGCAGCGGACGTGACAATTCTTTTTCTACTTTTGCAGCCCAAACAGGGAATCATACGGAAGAGATTAGAAATGTTGCCGTGATAGCTCACGTAGACCACGGCAAAACCACACTGGTAGACCGCATTCTGTTTCAGGTAAAGCTGTTTCGTGACAACCAGGTCATGGGAGAGCTTATTCTTGACAGCAATGACCTTGAGAGGGAGAGGGGTATTACGATTCTTTCGAAGAACGTATCGGTCAGGTACAAGAATATAAAGATCAATATCATCGACACGCCGGGCCACTCCGATTTCGGAGGTGAAGTTGAGCGTGTCCTGAACATGGCTGAAGGGGTGCTGCTGATTGTTGACGCTTTCGAGGGGCCGATGCCGCAGACCCGCTTCGTGCTGCAGAAGGCGCTCGAGCTGGGGCTGAAACCGATAGTGGTCATCAACAAGGTTGACAAACCCAACTGCAAGCCTGAGGAAACGCAGGAGAGCGTCTTCGACCTGATGCACAGTCTCAGTGCCACCGAGGACCAACTCGACTTCCCTACGGTCTTCGGCTCGTCAAAGCAGGGGTGGATGGGGCCTGACTGGGCCACCCCGGCAATTGATGTCAGCTATCTGCTTGATACCATCATCAAATACATACCGGCTCCAAAGACAACTGAGGGAACCCTTCAGATGAGGATCTCATCGCTTGACTATTCATCATACCAGGGCAGGATAGCCGTGGGCAAGGTGAGCCGCGGCACGCTGGTTCCAGGCAGCCAGGTTTCGCTTGTTAAACGTGACGGATCAGTTGCGCGCAATACGGTCAAGGAGGTCTATCTCTTCGAAGGCCTCGGAAAGGAGAAGACCAAAAAGCCTGTGCAGGCGGGTGAAATCTGTGCCATATTCGGGATGGAGGATTTCGATATAGGAGACACCATAGCGGATGCCGAGAATCCTGAAGCACTGCCGTGGTTCAGGGTCGACGAACCCACAATGAGCATGCTCTTCACCTCCAACACATCGCCGTTCTTCGGCAGGGAGGGAACGCTCGTCACATCACGGCAGCTCAGGACGAGGCTCTTCCGGGAGACTGAAAAGAACCTGGCGATGAGGGTCGAGGAAACCGATTCGGCCGACACCTTCATGGTCTACGGCCGCGGTATTCTTCATCTCTCGATACTTATTGAGACAATGCGTCGCGAGGGATTTGAGCTCCAGGTAGGTCAGCCCAGGGTACTGGTCAAGGAGATAAACGGTGTGAAACATGAGCCTGTGGAGGTGCTGACGGTGCAGGTACCGGAAGAATTCGCGGGCAAGGTGATTGACCAGGTTACACAGCGCAAGGGCGAGATAGCCAATATCGAGGTGAGAAATGACAGGGCGCACCTTGATTTCCGCATCCCCTCCAGGGGAATAATCGGACTGAGGAACCAGGTGCTGACAGTCACCGAAGGAGAAGCAGTGATGGCCCACCGCTTTGATGCTTACGAGCCATGGAAAGGAGAAATGGCCATCAGGCGGAATGGTTCGCTGATAGCAATGGAGACAGGCATGGCTGTAGCCTATGCGATTGACAAGCTGCAGGACCGCGGCAGGTTTTTCGTTTACCCGGGAGAGGATGTGTATATGGGTCAGGTGATAGGCGAGAACACCCGCCAGGATGATATAGTTGTCAATGTCACCAAAACGAAGAAGCTGACCAACATGAGGGCATCAGGCTCGGATGACAAGGCGGTCCTTACTCCGCCGGTGCGCTTCTCGCTGGAGGAGGCAATGGAATACATTGCCGCCGATGAGTATATCGAGATCACACCCAAATCAATGCGTCTGCGGAAGATCATGCTCGATGAGAATGACCGCAAGCGGGCGAAGATGAAGGCAATGACAGCAGAATAAAAAAGCCGGCAGATCACTCCGCCGGCTTTTTTCTCAGCCTTTAGTTCCGGGTTACCTGCGTCCGCTGCCGGTTCCCCTGACAGTTGCCGGACGATTCGTCCTGACTTTTTTCGCAGCACCCTTGTTTTTGGTTGAAGTTTTTGCCTGCTTCATTGATTTCTGAGCTTCACCCTGGAGCCTGGCCTGTTCCCTTACCATCTCGCCAACACCACCTTCGGTCTGTGTCTGAGCCTGTTTGGCAGTCTCACTTACAGCAGCACCATGGTTCTGTTTCCTGGTCTGATCCTTTTTCATGATCGGATCACCGCTCTGGGTCTGATCCTGAATCTTTTCCTTCTTCTGGTCCCTGGTCCTGGTCTGATCCTTTTTCATGATGGGATCGCCGCTCTGTGTCTGATCCTGGATTTTAGCCTGTTGTTTTGCTTCAATCCTGAGCTGCTTTTTGGTTTTGGTCTGTGTCTGAACCGGTTCGGTAGTCTGAGCCATAACGCCTGCGCTTATCAGAAGTGCCAATGCACCTAAAAGAAATTCCTTTTTCATTTTTCGTTTTGTTTTGAGTTCATTTTCAGATAACAGATCAAAAATAAACCCGTGAAAATGAAGCTATAATGAATTTACGGNNGTAATAGCCAGGCCTATCCCGGTCGAGTTTCCTGCCGGATCAGGGCGGTTGCTGAAGCGGGTAAAAAGCCGGTCAATCTGTTCAGGTGACATGCCATCACCGGTGTCGCAGACTGATACTTCAAACCGGCCGGAACTTTCCATGCCGGTGATGTCAATTTTACCGCCTCCGGGTGTATGTTTCACCGCATTGTTTACTACGTTGTAGATCATGGAAAAGAGCAGGGACCTGTTAGCGCCCGTCATTGTATGGCTTTTTTCACAACTGACAATGATGGTCACACCGCCGTCTTCGGCAACCGGGGCAAGCTCGGCTGTCACTTCCCTCAGCAGTTCACAGAGATCTACACTCTCCTCCTTCAGATACTGGCTGCTTTCAATACGCGCTATCATCAGCATGGAGTTGACCAGTGCCTTGAGCCGGTGAAGGGTTCGAAGCGATTCTTCGATGCCGGCTTCCACTTCAGGGTCAAGACCTTCACGCAAAAGCATGTTCTCAAGCTTGCTGCGGAGGACTGACACCGGGGTCATCAGCTCATGCGATATGTTTACGGTTATCTCCTTCTCTTTCCTGAACAGCTCACTGATTTTTTTCATCATCTCCCTGAGGGTGTGGTCAAGCCTGGCAAAGTCTTCGGTTGATGTCACCAGCGGCTCAGCAACATCAAATGAAGGTGATGATGTCTCGCCAAGCCTGCCTGTTATTATCCTGAGGGGCCTGAGTATCCGTGCCGTATATGCCAGGTCGGAAAGGAGAGTGACAAATATGAAGAGCCCAAGGAAAACCAGTATCACATTCCGGATGTTTCTGGCCGCATATGTTATGCTGGCCAGGCTCATTCCGATTTCAAGCAGGTAGTATTCTCCGTCAATCTTCAGGGAATAGTGAAGCACCCGGTAGTCAATGGTCTCATTATCAATTATCCTTTGTGTGACGTCAATGTAATTCCACTCATCAACGGTTTCGGCCCTCTCGAGGCTTATATACTCCTCCTTCAGGATGTTATAGCTGCCGAAGCCGGCAGCGCTGCCGGAAAGAATAAAGGGTTCAATCCCTACCTCCGAAATGAGGCTTATCACTTCCTCCCTTTTGTTGATCAGCTCATTATCAGTCTGCCTGACATTGATACGTTCAATAATAAGCGGGAGGAAGCCGATAAACAGGGCTGAAAAGACCAGTTTTGAAAGCAGGTTGAAGAGTGCAAGTCTGGTCTCAAGTTTCATCATGCCCCTGTGCTTCATTGACTGTCAGTGCTTATCCTGTAGCCCACACCCCTTACGGTCTCCAGCCAGGGAGCGGGAGCATGGGCAATGAGCTTCTTGCGGATATTCTTTATATGTACGTCTATGAAATTACTGTCATACTGGTCATCAAGGGTATTGCCCCAGATATGCTCGTAGAGCTGGTGACGGGTGAGTACCTTGTTCCTGTTGATTACCAGGTAGAAGAGAAGGTCAAACTCCTTCCTGGTAATCTCAACTTCTTTCGGTCCGCACAAAAGCTTCCTTGAATCGGTTTTCATCACGAAATCACCAAGTGTAATGTCGGGCGAGGAGATCCGGAACTTTCTGCGGGCAACTGCCATTATCCTGGCGTGCAATTCAGCCAGTGCGAATGGTTTCGGGAGGTAGTCATCAGCGCCCAGGTCAAGGCCTCTTATCCTGTCTTCGACAGCGCCGCGGGCAGTTATGATAATAAAGGACACATCGGCATTGATCTCTTTTGCCTCCCTTATGAGATCCAGCCCGTTGTAGTCAGGAAGGCCGAGATCAAGCAGCACAAAATCATAGAGGTTGACAGCAATCTTCTCGGAAGCTTCGCTGCCGGTATAAGCCATGTCACACAGGAAATTTTCCCGCTTCANNGTTCATGATCCAAAGTTAAAAAATCCTGAAGAAGAGGCTTGCCATCAGGAGGAAGCCGCTTGTGCCAGCAGTTCCTTCATCTGAATAGAGCGGAATAATATAACCAGGTTCTATTTCAAAGGTGAAGAAGTCATAACTGAAAGCAACGGGGATGCCGAAATCAATCTCCATGGGACCGAATGATTCACTGTATGTAGTAACAGAGGGAGGATTTGTACCCCCCCCTCCTTTTCTTTTCCATGGTTTGTAACCCGGAGAAACGGATGTTTCCGTGCCGCCTCCTGATGTACTGATGCTGACCATGGTGCCGAAGAGGAGGTTCACATACGGGTCAAACGAAAAGAATGCCTTATCCCTGGCGAAGGAAGGGGTTTCAAAATACCTCGAATGCCTTGTCTGAAGGTAAAGCTGGCCGTCACCGGCAAACAGGCCGCCTACTGATACCTTTGAGTAGAGTATCCTCCAGTCGAATCCCAGCGTTGCATCGGCATATGTGAAATTGCTGAAGAGAGTGTCTCTGAGTGACTCGGTTACATTGTACCGTGAAAGTGTTGTGCTTATATCGAACCAGGAGTTGAAGGCATGGTTGAAACTGAGTCCCAGGCTGTAAAAGGCAGTGAAAGGTGAGAAGTTGCTGACTGTATAACCTGTTGCAGAAAAGTAAAGCTTGTCCGCCAGTCCGTATGAGGCTGAGGCATAGCCGAAACCGTGATCCTGTGACATGGTTGTACCCAGGTAGAGCAGATTGTTGCCGAAGCCTGTTCCGGCATACAATGAATGGATGCTGCCTCTGTCTTCAGTACCTGTTGTGTCATGGGAGGAGTTGCCTGATGCAGGCTGTGCATCTGCGGATACGGCAATTGCCTGAAGCAACAGGCTGCAGGCAATTGCATATGTACACATCAGGCTTCGTCTCATGACTAAATGATTACCGTTTTTTACCTTTTGCCCGGACCTTTGGCTCCAGCGGGTTTGCCGGCTCCCTTCGGAATGCGTGAACCCGACGGTCTCTCAACTGATGCCGGGCGGGCTCCGCGGGCTTTGCTCCAGTCAGGCCGTGCTCCCTGTATCTTCTTGACGCCGGTTGAACTACTCCCCTGACCCTGTGCTCCAGCCTGGTTGCTGTTTGATGCCTGCCCCTGGCTGGCCGACTGGTTCTGACCCTGGTTGCCCTGGCCGGCATTGTTGCCGGATTGGTTCTGACCCTGGTTGCTCTGGCCGGCATTGTTGCCGGATTGGTTCTGACCCTGGTTGCCCTGCCCGGATTGGTTCTGTGACTGGCTCTGATTCTGGTTGCCTGCCTGGTTATTCTGCCCTTGCTGGTCCCCGGTTTGTTCCTGGTTCATCTCCTTCTGCTCCTTCTGATGCCTCACGGCAGATGTGTCCGGCAGGGCCGGTACCTCCTGCGCGTTGATGATCAGAGAAGTCAACGCCATCAGTGCAAGTACCGTCAGAATATATTTTGTAATTTTCATCATCATTCCTTTCTCCCGCATACCGGGTCTTCAGCGACTGCGATTTACATGAGGTTCAGTATATTGAACTGATACAGAGCAAAATTATGAATAACAACATGAAGAAAGGATGAAACTGCAATTTTTTATAAAAAAAATAGAAGTGTATATCTTACATTTAAAATATTGTTTAACTTGCATACTCTGAAAGAAGGGTAAGGATTCAGGGAAAGGGTGGAATTGGTGCCAGGACCGTAGGTTACACTGGCGTTGTTCTGCTGGATGTAGGGAGAGTGAAGTTTTGCGGGGCCGGAAAGTTGAGAGTAAAATGAGCTGCTGGGGAAAGGAAGGTCACGCCCGGACAAGAGTGAATACCATTATATAATTATAACTAACCTAACACGGAGAAATCATGTTACTACTTGACTGGATCGTTCTTGGGGCGTTTGTCCTCGCGTTGGTTGCCTTCATCGTGTTTTCGATGCGTTCGAAGGACAAAACATCAACGGATTACTTTCTTGCCGGTCGTGATGCCACATGGGTTGCCATCGGCGCATCCATATTCGCATCAAACATCGGATCTGAACACCTTGTGGGTCTTGCCGGTGCAGGAGCCTCCTCCGGGATGGCCATGGCACACTGGGAGATGCACGGATGGCTCATCCTGCTCCTTGGCTGGCTCTTTGTACCCTTCTATGCGCGAAGCGGCGTATTCACAATGCCTGAGTTTCTTGAAAAAAGGTACAACAAGGAATCAAGATCAGTGCTTTCTATTATATCACTGATAAGTTATGTGCTGACAAAGGTTGCCGTGACCGTTTATGCAGGCGGTGTAGTTTTCAAGGACGTATTCGGAATAGAATCAATCTGGGGGATTGACTTCTTCTGGATCAGTGCAATTGGCCTTGTGGTCATAACCGGGCTCTATACTACACTGGGCGGTATGAAGGCTATTCTCTGGACCTCGGTTTTGCAGACACCTGTTTTACTTGCAGGGTCTATAGCTGTACTGATTGCCGGTCTTATAAAGGTTGGCGGATGGGATGAGCTTATGCATATATGCCGTGCGGTTCCGGTAAACGAATACGGAGACACAATGACCCAGCTTATCCGCTCGCCGAAGGATGCCCAGTTTCCATGGACAGGTGTTCTGCTCGGTTCAGCCATCATAGGATTCTGGTACTGGTGTACTGACCAGTATATTGTTCAGCGTGTTCTTTCAGGCCGTGACCAGACGCAGGCCCGCCGTGGTGCCATCTTCGGAGGCGCCCTTAAGCTGACCCCTGTCTTCATATTCCTTATTCCCGGGATGATAGCCTATGCTCTTAACCAGCAGGGTGTAATTAACCTTACAAGTTCTGATTCAGCTTTCTCCACTCTTGTCAAGGAGTTGCTCCCAATGGGATTCAAGGGGCTGGTGGTCGGAGGTATACTGGCTGCCCTCATGAGTTCACTGGCATCGCTGTTCAACTCTTCGGCGACTCTCTTTACCATTGACTTCTACCAGAAGTATAGGCCGAATGCTCCTGAAAAACAACTGGTAAGGGTCGGGAAGATAGCGACGGTTGTTGTTGTTGTCCTGGGTATACTCTGGATTCCCGTGATGAAAGGGATAGGGAAAGTCCTCTATGCTTACCTGCAGGACGTTCAGTCACTTCTTGCCCCGGGCATCGCCGCAGCATTCCTTCTTGGTATACTTTCAAAGAAGGTTACTCCGGCCGCCGGCCTCACCGGTCTGCTTACAGGGTTCTCGATAGGCATGCTCCGTCTTATTTTCATGGTATTCAAGGGCGTCCTTAATCCTGACGGCACCATCTACCAGGTTTTCGTTGGCACGAACTGGCTGCACTATGAGATCATAAACTTCGCAATAGTGATCGTCACGATGATTATGGTAAGCTACTTTACACCGAAGATCGACGAGCGGCGAATTATCGGACTTACACTGGGTTCAGCCACAGCGGAACAGAAGGCTATTACAAGGGCCAGCTGGAACAAGTGGGATGTGATTACCTCCGGTCTGATCATCACCCTAATAATAGTATTCTATGCCTATTTCTGGAATTAACAGGATTTATTTATCTGATATATAATTGAAATGAAAAAGGGAAACTTTGAACTATGGTTCATCACGGGGAGCCAGCATCTTTATGGTGAAGAGACTCTGAAGCAGGTGGCTGATGATTCAAAAGCCATTGCAGCCGCACTTGACAAGTCGGATCTCATCCCGGTGAAAGTTGTTTTCAAACCGGTTCTGACCACTGCCAGTGCAATCACTTCAATATGCATGGAGGCCAACAATGCTCCCGCATGTGCGGGGCTGGTAGCCTGGATGCACACGTTCTCGCCTGCAAAGATGTGGATCGCCGGCCTTAAGAGGCTGAACAAGCCTATGCTTCATTTCCATACCCAGTTCAATCGTGATATTCCGTGGAATGAGATAGACATGGATTTCATGAACCTGAACCAGTCGGCCCACGGTGACCGGGAGTTCGGATTCATCTGCTCGAGGCTGAGGATGGAGCGCAAGGTGGTTGTAGGGCACTGGCAGGACAAGGATGTACTTCGTTCCATAGGTGCATGGGCACGTGCTTCAATGGGTGCCCTTGAGGCCCGGTCGCTCAGGGTTGCCCGTTTCGGTGACAACATGAGGGATGTTGCCGTTACTGAAGGCAATAAGGTGTCAGCACAGTTAAGGCTTGATTATGAGGTGCAGGGGTATGGGATCGGAGATCTCGCTGATGCAGTCAATAAGGTATCAGACAAGCAGATATCCGCCCTGGTAAAACAATACGGTGATGAGTACAAAGCTCCTGCGAAGGTGATATCCGCACCGGCGGTAAAAGAGGCGGCCCGCATTGAAGCAGGTATGCGCGCCTTCCTTGAGAAGGGAGGATTCAAGGCTTTCACCACCAACTTTGAGGATCTTCACGGTCTCGTCCAGTTGCCTGGCCTGGCTGTTCAGAGACTCATGGCTGACGGATATGGTTTCGGGGCCGAGGGTGACTGGAAAACTGCAGCAATGGTGCGCATAATGAAAGTCATGGCTGACGGCCTCAAGGGAGGCACCTCATTCATGGAAGATTATACATATCACCTTGATCCCAAGAACATGGCCATACTCGGTGCGCATATGCTCGAGGTTTGTCCGTCTATTGCTGCCGGGAAACCTGCACTTGAAGTCCATCCCCTGGGTATAGGCGGAAAGGCTGACCCCGCAAGACTGGTCTTCAGGACCAACCTCGGCGAAGCCCTGGCAGCTTCTCTCGTTGAGATGGGTGACCGGTTCAGGCTCATCGTCAATACAATGAAGGTGATAGAATGCCCGCCAATGCCGAAGCTTCCGGTGGCCAGTGTGCTGTGGAAGCCTTACCCGGATCTGAAGACAGCCGCCACTGCATGGATTTATGCAGGTGGCGCTCACCATACCAGCTTCAGCCAGGCCCTCACAGCCGAGCATCTGGCCGACTTTGCTGATATGACGGGAATAGAATTTGTACTGATTGATGAAAATTGTGAAATAGGGCAGTTCAGGAAGGAGCTGAGGTGGAATGACCTGTACTACACTCTGAACAAAGGACTATGACACATATCTATTCCAGGCACCCGAAGCATTACCTTGCTGTTGACTGTATCATCTTCGGGTATGACATAGCCGAGAAGGAGCTCAAGCTTCTCCTGATAAAGAGAAGCTTTGAGCCCGCCCTCGGGCAGTGGTCATTTGCCGGAGGATTCGTACAGGAGGACGAGAGTCTTGATGATGCTGCATGCAGGGTGCTCTGCACCCTTACGGGCCTGTCAGACCTTTACATGGAACAGCTCTATACCTATGGAGAGGTTAACCGTGATCCGGGTGCAAGGGTAATCTCAACGGCGTACTTTGCACTCATCGGGATCCATGAGCTTGATCCCGAGATACAAAAGAAGAACGGAGCCCACTGGAGGTCCATTTCAAATCTCCCTGACCTGATCTTTGATCACAGGCAGATGTTAGACAAGGCTCTGCGTGAACTGGTGGAAAAGGTCAAGGTCTACCCGGTGGGATTTGAACTCCTGCCCGAAAAGTTCACCCTGGTTCAGTTGCAGAACCTGTATGAAGCCATCTATCTCAGACCGGTTGACAAACGGAACTTCCGGAAGAAGATCCTCTCCATGGAACTTCTGGATAAACAGGATGAGAAAGAAAGGGAAACTTCAAAGAAGGGTGCCTGGTATTACAGGTTCAATGTTGAGAAGTACAAGGAGCTTACCAGGAACGGGTTTTTCTTTAACCTGGCAGTTAGCTGACGCAAGCTGACTCTCAGAGAGCGGATTTAAACACAAACACGCATTAATCATGCTCGAAAAGCTTAAGGAAGAAGTATTCAGGGCAAACCTTGATCTGGTCAGGCATGGCCTGGTCATCATGACCTGGGGCAATGTCAGCGGAATAGACCGTGAATCAGGGCTGATTGTAATCAAGCCGTCAGGAGTATCATATGATAAGATGACGGCAGCTGACATGGTTGTGACGGATCTTGAGGGGAATGTCATGGAAGGGACCCTGAACCCTTCAACAGATGCACCCACTCACCGTGCGCTCTACAGATCTTTCCCGGGGATAGGCGGTATTGTTCACACCCACTCCACCCATGCCACTGCATGGGCCCAGGCCTGCAGGATGATACCATGTCTTGGCACTACACACGCAGATCATTTTTACGGGGCAGTCCCCGTCACAAGGAAGCTGACTGAAGAGGAAACCGCGAATGATTATGAGTATAATACCGGCCTGGTGATAGCCGGGTCACTGAAGGGAATTGATCCCATGTCCATGCCGGCTGTCCTCGTTGCTTCACACGGACCATTTACATGGGGCACCACGCCGGCTGACGCTGTGCATAATGCCGTGGTCCTTGAGGAGGTGGCACGCATGGCAGCCATTTCGGTCACACTGGCAGATCCGGCAGAAATTGACAGGCACCTGCTTGACAGGCATTACCTGCGCAAACACGGAAAAAACGCATATTACGGTCAGAAAAAATAGTTCATTTAAATAAATTATGATGCACAATTATACAATAGGAGTTGATTTTGGAACACTTTCAGGGAGAGCGGTCCTGGTTGATACTACAACAGGTGAAGAGGTAGCTGTTGCTGTTCACGAATACGCTCACGGAGTCATGGACGAGAAGCTCCCGGACGGCACTCCGCTCGGAGTAGACTGGGCGCTGCAGCATCCAAAGGATTATCTCGATGTGTTCAGCATAACCATACCGAGGGTCATGAAGATGGCGATGGTGACACCTGACCAGGTGGTGGGTGTGGGTATAGACTTCACCGCATGCACGGTACTGCCGGTGAAGAAAGACGGTACACCGCTCTGTTTCCTTGATGGGTTCAGGAGCAGACCAAATGCATGGATCAAACTATGGAAGCATCACGCAGCACAGGATGAGGCCAACAGGCTGAATGCCATAGCTGAACAGAGAGGAGAGAAATTTCTGAAACGTTACGGCGGGAAGATATCCTCGGAATGGATGATACCCAAGATCTGGCAGACCGTCAATGAAGACCCGGGAGTATATGATGCTGCTGACCGTTTCATTGAAGCAGCCGACTGGGTGGTATGGCAGCTGACAGGCAGGGAGACACGCAATACCTGTACTGCAGGATACAAGGCCATATGGCATAAGCATGACGGCTATCCTTCAAATGACTTCTTCAAAGCCCTCCATCCGAAGATGGAGAGATTGGTTGATGAAAAGCTTCTTCGCACACTGATGCCTGTTGGCGCAAGGGCAGGAGCCATCACTGCTGCTGCTTCAAAGCTGACCGGGCTTAAGGAAGGCACTGCAGTTGCCGTGGCCAATGTTGATGCCCATGTATCGATTCCGGCCGTAGGAATCACCTCACCGGGAAAGATGCTTGCCATCATAGGCACATCGACCTGCCATATGCTTCTGGGTGNNGGTGTGGTCGAGGACGGGATCATTGAAGGATTCTTCGGCTATGAAGCCGGACAGAGCTGTGTGGGTGACCATTTCCAGTGGTTTGTTGAGAATTGCACCCCGGCAGAATACAAGGCTGAGGCAGACGCAGCCGGCATTGACCTCCATACCCTGCTTACCGAAAAGGCAGCGAAGCTCAGGCCCGGTGAGAGCGGACTTGTAGCCCTCGACTGGTGGAACGGCAACAGGTCTGTGCTGGTTGATGTGGACCTTACAGGCATGATCGCAGGCATGAGCCTGGTTACCAGACCGGAAGAGGTTTACCGGGCGCTTATTGAAGCCACTGCTTACGGCACAAGAATGATTATTGAAACTTTCGAAGAGAATGGTGTTCCGGTGAAAGAGTTTTACGCTGCAGGCGGTATTGCTGAAAAGAATCCTTTCGTGATGCAGATTTACGCCGACGTGATCAAAAGGGAGATCAAGATCTCCGGATCACCTCAGGCCCCGGCGCTGGGATCGGCCATGTTTGGAGCAGTAGCTGCAGGAAAGGCAGCCGGTGGCTTTGACACCATCATGGATGCCGCTGCCATAATGGCGAAGGTTAAGGAACAGACATACAAGCCCATCGGGGAAAATGCCGCAATCTATGACAGGCTGTTCGCCGAATACAGGATCCTGCATGACTACTTCGGCCGTGGCCCTAATGATGTGATGAAAAGGCTAAAGGCCATCAGGAAAGAGGTCAAAGGCTGATGAGAAAAATAGCAGTGATAATTGTATCTGTCATGCTTGCATCATGCACTGGCAATGCACCCCGGCAGGAGACGGAACAGAACGGCTGGCTGAAAACGCCCATGCTGCAGTCAGTTACTGTAAATGACGCTTTCTGGAAACCACTCATCGAGAGGAACAGGACTGTGACAATCCCATATGCCTTTGGCAAATGTGAGGAAACGGGGCGCATTGACAACTTCGCAATTGCCGGCGGACTGAAGAAGGGGAAGCATACAGGTGAGCATTACAATGATTCAGACGTTTTCAAGATAATTGAAGGTGCCTGTTATTCGCTGCTTGAGACACCTGACCCCGTACTCCGCAACTATGTGGACAGTCTTGTGACACTTATTGCAGCTGCACAGGAGGATGACGGTTATCTCTATACCACCCGCACAATAGATCCGGTCAACATGGCACCCGGGGCAGGAAGAGAGAGATGGATTGACGAGCGGGTCAGCCATGAGCTCTACAATGTGGGGCATATGTATGAGGCTGCCGTTGCGCACTATCTTGCAACCGGTTCGGACAGCTTTCTCAACGTTGCCCTGAAAAATGCGGAGCTTGTAGCTTCGGAGTTTGGCTGGGGCTTGCGTGAGGTTGCCCCCGGGCACCAGGAGATAGAGATAGGTTTGATAAAGCTTTATGAACTGACAGGTAATAACCGCTGGCTTGAGCTGGCTCGCTTCTTCATAGATGTAAGGGGCAAACAGGAAGAGTATGCCAGGCATCCTGCCGGATCACGTTTCGAGGTTTACAATGACTCGGTATACCTGCAGATGCACCTGCCGGTGCTCGAGCAGACCGAGGCCGTGGGGCATGCTGTGAGAGGTGCCTATCTGTACACCGCAATGGCTGACCTGTCGCGTGTTACAGGAGTCAACAGTTACCTTGAAGCCTCAGAAAAGATTTGGGAAGACGTAACACGAGGAAAGATATATATTACCGGAGGAATAGGTTCCAAGGAATACGGCGAGGCCTTCGGCGAAGCCTTCGAGCTGCCCAACATGACAGCCTACACTGAGACATGCGCCTCAGTAGCCAACGTCTTCTGGAACCACAGGCTGTATTCTGCCACCGGCAAGGCAATGTATCTCGATGTGCTGGAGAGGACGCTGTACAACGGGCTCATATCGGGTATCGGCCAGGACGGCTGCAGCTTTTTCTATCCCAATCCCCTCGAGTCTGACGGCAGGTTCGAGAGGGCCGGCTGGTTCGACTGCTCATGCTGCCCCGGCAATGTAGCCCGTCTCCTGCCTTCAATGAAACAATACATATGGTCTGAGACCACAGCCGGAATCAACCTGAACCTCTTTATAGGTTCAACCGCGCATCTGTCGACCCCGGCCGGTGAGGCAGATATGACGCTGGAAACCGGTTACCCGTGGAGCGGCAATGTTAAGGTAACGGTGAATCCGTCAACCGATAAGAGCCGGTTTACCCTCGGTGTCCGTATACCTGCATGGACTGGCGGGCAACCCACTGAAGGCGATCTGTACAGGTACGTCACTCCGGCGAAAGGCAGGATAGAAATAAGGGTAAACGGTAAAAAGGTTAAGGCTCCGATAGTTGAAGGATTTGCTCATATTGACAGGGAATGGAAACCGGGAGACGTTGTTGTGATTTCCCTTCCAATGGAGCCGAGATTCATTGAGGCAAGGAAAGAGGTGGCGGCTGACAGCGGCAGGGTTGCGCTGGGGGTTGGACCAATAGTGTACTGCCTTGAGGAGGCAGACAACGGACCGGTCAGGGAGGTGACAGTTGACACCTCGGTGGAGCCGGTATTTGCATTTGAGCAATCACTGCCCGGCGGCGTTGGAATCCTGACATTTCCCGTAACCGGCCCGGACGGGATGATTAAGGAGGCAAAGGCTGTTCCGTATTATTCCTGGGCCAACAGGGGCAAGGGAGAGATGACAGTCTGGATTAAAACGACAAATAAATAAATAATGAAAAAAATCGGAAGAATTGCAATCCTTGCTGCAGCAGCGGCAATCACCGTGGCTTCATGCACAGGCCATAAAGATGACGGGAATTACCCCATCAGGCCGGTGCCCTTCACATCGGTGAAGATGACTGACAACTTCTGGGCTCCACGCATCAGGAAGAACCACGAGGTAACCATTCCAATCGCCTTCGGGTATTGCGAATCAACCGGGAGAATAAAAAATTTTGAGATTGCCGGCGGACTTGATACAGGGGCATTCCAGACAATATATCCGTTTGATGACTCGGACGTTACAAAGATTATCGAGGGAGCCAGCTACTCGCTTCAGACCTATCCGGATCCGAAGCTGGAAGCATATCTTGATACCTTAATATATAAGATAGGCCTTGCTCAGGAAGATGACGGTTACCTCTATACCAACCGCACCATTGCTGAAATGGGTTTCGGCAGGTTGCATGAATGGGCTGAGGGGAAAAGATGGGAGAAGACAAATATCCTCAGCCATGAGCTATACAACCTGGGTCACATGTATGAGGCAGCTGTAGCCTATTACCAGGCAACAGGCAAGAGGGAATTCCTGGATATAGCCATCAAATCGGCTGACCTGGTTGACAAGGACTTTGGCTGGGATGCCTTTGTGAGTTATCCAGGGCACCAGGTGATTGAGATGGGACTTGTCAAGCTCTACAGGGTTACCGGGGAGAAGCGCTATCTTGATCTGGCAAAATTCTTCCTCGACGCCCGCGGCGCCCGCGATGACGGCGAGGAGTATTCACAAAGCCACAAGAAGGTGGTTGAACAGACCGAAGCTGTTGGTCACTCCGTCAGAGCGACCTATATGTATTCAGGAATGGCTGACGTTGCTGCCATTCTCGGTGACGAGGCATATATCAATGCCATTACGAAGATATGGGAAGACCTGGTCTACAGGAAGATGTACATCACCGGTGGTATTGGCGCCTCAGGCGGAAACGAAGGTTTTGCCGAGCCGTACAACCTGCCGAACATGTCAGCTTACTGTGAGACCTGCGCCTCAATAGGCGACATATTCTTCAATCACAGGCTCTTCTCGCTTCACGGTGAAGGGAAGTATTTTGACATTCTTGAAAAGACACTCTATAACGGTGCCCTTTCGGGAGTCAACCTGGCCGGAGACAGGTTTTTCTATCCCAATCCGCTGGAGTCGAACGGCCAGCATGAGCGCTCTGCATGGTTCGGCTGTGCATGCTGCCCTTCCAATGTCTGCAGGTTCATACCTGCCATCCCGGGATACATCTATTCCGTTACAGACAAAGACCTGTACGTAAACCTGTTCGCATCAAACAATGCAGATATTGAACTCGGGAGCCGGAATGTGAGGATCGCGCAGGAGACCAATTATCCGTGGGAAGGCAAGGTCTCAATGATTATTGACCCGGAGAAGGCAGGGAAGTTCACGGTGCGTATCCGCATCCCCGGCTGGGCAAGGAATGAAGCCATTCCGGGAGACCTCTACAGCTTCGCCGGCCGGTCGGATGAGAAGCATACCCTGACTGTAAACGGTGAAGCAACAGACGCAGCCATTGAGAATGGTTATGCCGTCATCACAAGAAAGTGGCAGGCAGGTGACAGGATTGAGCTTGACATTCCGATGCCGGTCAGGACGGTTCTGGCAGATGAGCGGGTAAAGGAGGACGAAGGCAAGTATGCCGTTCAGAGAGGACCCCTGATGTTCTGCGCCGAATGGCCTGACAACGCTGACGGCCATGTGCTGGGTCTTGTTGTTGATGAGAATCCTGAATTTGCCACCGCCTTCAGACCTGAAGTGCTGAACGGTACTGAGATTATCACCACCAGGGCCAGACAGGCCTCAAGGAATCTTGACGGCACGATATCACTCGGAGACTATCATGAACTGACACTGATTCCCTATTTCCTGTGGAACAACCGCGGCCCCGGTGAGATGAAGGTATGGCTTCCCTTCAGGGAGTCCGGTGCCAGACCTGTGCCTGCCCCCACAATAGCCTATACAAGCAAGGTGACCGGCAGCATACAGAACAAGGCGCTGGCATCAATAACTGACCAGCTTGAGCCGGCAAATTCAAATGACCATACCTGGCCATATTATCACTGGTGGCCCAACAACAACAGGTGGGAGTGGGTCAGGTTTGACTTCGCCAAACCTGAAACCGTATCGAAAGTAAAAGTCTATTGGTTTGATGACGGTCCGTTTGGCGGCTGCAGGATTCCCGATGAATGGGAGGTAGAGTACCTGGCAGGCGGAACATGGAGGAAGGCCTCTCCCGTGAGACCGCTGACAGTGACAAAGGATGCCTGGAATATTGCAGAAATTAACCCGGTCAAGGCATCCGGTATCAGGATAAACGTGAAACTCAATAGTGAGTTTTCCTCCGGAATCCATGAATTAATCATCGAATGAAACGCGCCAGGGCGGTTATTTAAATCGTTTGCAAAATAATTCTCAAATCTGCATGCATGTAAAAAAAAAGATTTAAATTGCGTTAAGAAGCACAAGTGTATTTTTTACATTAAATAACTTTTGAATTGAGCGGGAAAGTTGTTTTTTTTCGGTTTTAAAGTGTAAAACTTACACGTAACAGGGGGTGCGGAGAAGTTTATTGGTTTATTAAATAATTGAATATCAATATATAAAATAAACAATAACACCCTAATTAATTTAACCAACCTCATTAAAATGAAACCAGACTTTATCACGAAGATGCGTTTGCATGCCTGGATGTGTCTGTTCACACTGTTACCGCTAACGGTGGCAGGGCAGCAAAAGACAATCACAGGAAAGGTAGTTGATGAATTTGGAGAAACCCTTC
>MTKZ01000787.1_pt1 | contig 34131 bp, 27 predicted proteins | sample 1042781 | NCBI WGS metagenome assembly MTKZ01 (sample SAMN06212207, study PRJNA360539) | anaerobic digester metagenome | biome: Wastewater treatment plant; material: sludge; isolation source: anaerobic digester fed with sludge from wastewater treatment plant | place: Denmark: WWTP Viborg ...
GCAGCACCAGCCGGGCGCACTGAAGCGAGCAAGGCAGGCGCTGGTACCTTGGCGGGCCTATGACCGACGCCCCCCGACGCCGATCGACGCCGACCGTTCCCGCCAAGGCCGCCCTCGAGGGTCTTGAGGACAAGTGGGGTGAGCGCTGGGAGACCGACGGCACCTACCGCTTCAATGCTGACGCGCCGGCCGATGCGGTGTTCTCGATCGACACCCCTCCGCCAACCGTGTCCGGGTCGCTGCACGTCGGCCACGTCTTCAGCTACACCCACACCGACTGCATCGCCCGGTACCAGCGGATGACCGGCCGCGAGGTGTTCTACCCGATGGGTTGGGACGACAACGGCGTGCCCACCGAGCGCCGGGTGGAGAACTACTACGGCGTGCGCTGCGATCCCACCGTCCACTACGACGCCGCCTTCGTCCCGCCCGAGAAGGCCCCGAAGAACCGACGGGACTTCCTGGCGGTCAGCCGACGCAACTTCATCGAGCTGTGCGTGCAGCTGACCGGCGAGGACGAACAGGTCTTCGAAGCGCTGTGGCGCCGCTTGGGCCTGTCGGTCGACTGGACCCAGACCTACACGACGATCGACGACCGCAGCCGCCGGGTCAGCCAGCGGGCCTTTCTCGACAACCTGGCCCGGGGCGAGGCCTACCAGGCCGACGCGCCGTCCATGTGGGACATCACGTTTCGGATGGCGGTCTCCCAAGCGGAGCTGGAGGATCGCCCCCGCCCCGGCGCCTACCACGATCTGGCCTTTCATCGCTCCGACGGGCAGGGCGATCTGGTCGTGTCGACCACCCGCCCCGAGCTGGTCGTCAGCTGCGTGGCCCTGGTCGCCCACCCCGACGACGAGCGCTACCAGGGCCTGTTCGGCTCGACGGTGACCAGCCCGCTGTTTGGGGTCGAGGTGCCGATGGTTGCTCACCGCCTGGCCGATCCCGAGAAGGGCACCGGCGCAGCGATGATCTGCACCTTCGGTGACCTGACCGACGTGATCTGGTGGCGCGAGCTCGACCTGCCGGCCCGTGCCGTGATCGGCCGCGACGGACGCTTCGCCGCCGAGACGCCCGCATGGATTGAGACCGACGCCGGGCGAAGCGCCTACGAGACCCTGGCCGGTCTCGGGGTCAAAGCCGCTCAGCGCAGCACGGTCGAGCTGTTGCAAGCCTCCGGCGAGCTGCTGGGCGAGCCAACGGTGATCGAGCACCCGGTGAAGTTCTACGAGAAGGGCGAGGCACCGCTCGAGATCGTGCAGAGCCGCCAGTGGTACATCCGCAACGGTGGCCGAGATGCTGCGCTGAGCGAGCAGCTGATCGCCCGAGGCGACGACGTGACCTGGCACCCGGCCTACATGCAGACCCGCTACACCAACTGGATCGAGGGGCTCAACGGCGACTGGCTGATCTCTCGCCAGCGTTACTTCGGCGTGCCCATCCCGGTCTGGTACCCGGTCGACGCCGAGGGCGAGGTGGACTACGACGCGCCGATCGCCCCCGATGCCGCAGCGCTTCCCGTCGACCCTCAGAGCGACGCGCCCGACGGCTACNNACGGCTACGACGAGGCCCAACGCGGCCAGCCGGGCGGGTTCGTGGGCGACCCCGACATCATGGACACCTGGGCGACCTCGTCGCTCACCCCGCAGATCGCCGGTGGTTGGGACCACGACCACGAGCTGTGGGCCAAGGTATTCCCGATGGATCTGCGCCCCCAGGCCCACGACATCATCCGCACGTGGCTGTTCTCCACCATGGTGCGCAGCCACCTCAGCGAAGGTACGGCGCCGTGGCGCCATGCGGCCCTGTCCGGGTGGATCCTCGATCCGGACCGCAAGAAGATGTCGAAGTCCAAGGGCAACGTGGTCGTGCCCACCGAGCTGCTTCAACAGCACGGCTCGGACGCGGTGCGCTACTGGGCGGCCAACGGGCGGCCGGGCACCGATACCGCCTTCGACGAGACGCAGATGAAGGTGGGGCGACGTCTGGCCCTGAAGGTGCTCAACGCCAGCCGATTCGCGCTCGGGTTCTCCCAGAGCGACGAGACGGGCACCTCGCCAATCGGATCCCATGCGGTGACGCATCCGATCGACCGGGCGATGCTGGCCGAGGTCGCAGCGTTGATCGATACGGTGACCGCAGCGTTCGAGGAGTTCGATTACGCCCGTGCGCTCGAGCGCACCGAAGCCTTCTTCTGGAACTTCGTCGATGTCCACCTCGAGTTGGTGAAGACCCGCGCCTATCGCGATGACGACGGCTCGGCGTCGGCGCGGGCCTCCCTGGAGCTGGCGCTTTCGGCCCTGCTTCGGTTGTTCGCACCCCATCTTCCCTTCGCCACCGAGGAGGTGTGGAGCTGGTGGATGGACGGCTCGATCCACCGCACCACATGGCCCACCACCGATGAGTTCGGCGGGGCCGGCGATGGGGCAGACGCCAGGTTGCCCGCTCTCGCGGCGCAGGTGCTTCACGAGGTGCGGCGCACCAAGACCGAGGCCAGAACCGGCATGCGCACGGCGGTGCGCCGCCTCGAGGTGAGCGCCCCGCAGGAGTCGCTCGAGCGCCTCGAGACGGTGCGCGGCGACCTGGTCGACGCCGGTTCGGTTCAGGAGTTCGTGTTGACGCCGGCGGGCGATGGTGCCGAGCTGACGGTAAACGTCGAACTAGTCGCCGGCGACGCGTAACCAGGCCGACGGCGTTAGATCACTCGTTGAGCACTGTGCTGCTCGGGCCTGGCAGCGGGTCCTCGGGCCGGTCGTCGTCGCCCGACCCGGCGCTGGAATCAGCCGGCGGCTCGTCTCCTCGTTGTAACACCGGCGGTACGGGGCGTCGACGGGGAGCGGGTGACCCGACGTCCTGCACCGGATTGGCCCGGGACGGCCGTGATTCCTCCCCCTGTGCGGGTCGGGGAACGGTCACCGTCACCACCGCCGCCGCCGACACCGACACCGACACCGACAGAGACCTGCTGGCGGCGATGTTGAAGAGCTTCGCTGAGGCGCTGACGTCAGCTGAGACGTCGGCGCAGTGCCAGGCCGCCTGTTGAACGCCACCTGAGCTGGGGTAAAGTGAGGTGGAATTGGCTCGGGTGTGGGCGCGTCAAGGGTGGGGTCGGGGCGAAGCCCCGCAGATTCTGTTTTGGTGGGGGCCAGCTGGGTTAGGCAGCGGGGGTGAGGCTGACGGTGTAGTCAGCTGCTTGGAGTTCCTTGACGTGACGGTTCACTTTGGCTTTGGGGTCTGTGCGGTTGTCGTTGTAGCCGGATCCCAGGTCGCGGTAGGTCTCCCCGGTGATGGCCATGTGGTAAGCGGCGACCAGGATGCTGTGGGCGATCGCGACCGCTGCCTTGTTCGGTCCTCGCCGCCGAGCGATCCGCTTGTAGCGCTCGGAAAGGAACGTCCCCTTGGTTCTTGCCGCTGCACGGGCGGCTTCCACAAGGGCTCCTTGGAGATGCCGGCTGCCCTGACGTGTGCCCGCAGGCCGACGCTTCCCAGGACCCTTCCCAGCCGATTCGTGTGAGGCCGGTGCGACACCCGCCCACGCTGAAAGATGCTTGTCGGAGGGGAACCGGCTCATGTCAACACCCATCTCAGCGACCATCATCTCAGCGGTCCGTGTAGAAACCCCGGGGATCGTCGACCACGACCGGACCAGATCATCAAAAGGGCGGGTCGCCTCCACGATCTCCGCGGTCAACTCCTCGATCGTGGCATCCAGAAAGTCGATGTGGCCGATGATCGCTCTTGCAACCACGGAGTGTGGGCGGGCCCAGCGGACCTCCAACGCCTCAACCAACGCAGGGATCTTCGGCCGCATCGGCCCCTCGGCCAACTCAGCGAGCACCTCCGGGTCCGCCTGCCCGGCGATCAGCATCTCGATCATCGCCCGAGAAGACTTCGACCACACCTTCGAGGCAACCGATGTCAACTTCATCCCAGTCTTTATGGCCGGGCGGCCACCCGGTGAAGGATGAAACGTTAGGCTGTGTCTCGCCGGTCGGGCGCGGTCGCCGAGCTTTCTTGGAGCCATAGAGCCCGCACCCCAGTCTGGTGCAGGACCCGAGGGACCCGTGAATGTGCTGCGAGCACGAACCACAGATTCTGAATCACTTACGGTTCCTCCCCGATCGGCACTGATCGCCAAAGGAGGACCGACAACCCGCCCGCCAGCAAGACCCTGACAGTTCACCGGCGTCCCCATAGCGACGGCCGGACTTTGACGCGTCCGCCACCACCTTTTCCCACACATGACGTTTCACCACAGATGATCATGGACTGGTTCGGCTACCAACTTGATTTCGCCGGTGTCGCGTTCGTTGGACCGGTGCTAGGAACTTTCCTGCTCCTTTGGGGCGGGTGGCCGTTCCTCTCTGGTGGTGTGCAGGAGGTCAAGGATCGACAGCCAGGGATGATGTTGTTGATCGCCATGGCGATCAGCGTTGCCTATCTGGCGTCGATGGCTACCTCGCTCGACTGGTTTCACTTGGACTTCTGGTGGGAGCTCGGCGCACTGATCAGCGTCATGTTGTTGGGCCACTGGCAAGAGATGAAGGCGCTCGGTGCCGCCCAGGATGCGTTGGGGGCTTTGGCCGAGTTGTTGCCCGATGAGGCCGAACGGCTCGCCGCTGATGGTTCAGTGGAGACGGCTCGGGTGGATGAGCTGCGCTCCGGCGACATGGTGCTGGTGCGGTCCGGTAGCCGAATCCCGGCTGACGGCAGCATTGTCGATGGCGAAGCCGAGATGGACGAGTCGATGATCTCTGGTGAGTCGCGCCCGGTTCCCAAGGCTCCCGGTGATTCCGTGGTGGCCGGTTCGGTGTCGACAGATTCCGCTGTTCGAGTTGAGGTCACCGCCATTGGCGAGGACACTGCGTTGGCCGGAATCGTTCGGCTGGTGGCCGAAGCCCAGGAGTCACGGTCACGGACCCAGGTCCTGGCGGATCGGGCCGCAGCCCTGCTGTTCTACGTGGCATTGGGCGCTGCGATCATCACAGCGGTGGTGTGGGTCCTGCTCGGGCAGACCGATGAGGCGGTGGTGCGGGTGGTGACGGTACTGGTCATCTCGTGTCCGCACGCGCTGGGCCTCGCCATCCCTCTCACCACGGCCTTGTCGAGCGCCATGGCGGCCCGCAACGGCATATTGATCAAGGACCGCTTGGCCCTCGAGGCCAGCCGCAGAGTGGATGCGGTGCTGTTCGACAAGACCGGCACCCTTACCAAAGGCGAGCACGTCGTGGTGGCAGTGGCGTCCGCCGATGGTCGTAGCGACGATGAAGTGCTCCGCCTGGCCGGTGGCGTGGAAGCCGACAGTGAACATCCCCTAGCCCGGGCCCTAGTCGATACCGCCAACGACCGCTCCGGGATCGCATCAGCGACGGAGTTCCGCTCGCTGACCGGCCGTGGCGTCGAAGCAACCATCGACGGGGTGCGCTACTCGGTGGGCGGCCCAGCGCTGCTGAGAGAGAGCAACCTCACCGTGCCCGGCTCGATGATCTCGACCATCGACGAGTGGAAGGACCGGGGCTCATCGGTGCTCTACTTGCTGGGCCAGCAGGCTGTTATGGGTGCGGTGGCCGTCGAAGACGAGGTCCGCCCCGAGGCCTGCCAAGCCGTCGATCAGCTTCACTCCCAAGGACGCAAGGTCGTCATGATCACCGGCGACGCCCATCAGGTCGCCGATGCCGTGGCTGTCGACCTCGGAATCGACGAGGTCTTCTCCGAGGTGCTCCCCGAGGACAAGGTCGCCAAGGTCGCCGACCTCCAAGACCGCGGCCTACGCGTGGCCATGGTCGGCGACGGAGTCAACGACGCCCCCGCGCTCGCCCGCGCTGATGTCGGTATCGCCATCGGTGCCGGTACCGACGTCGCCATCGAGTCAGCTGGCCTGATCCTCGTCAGCAACGACCCCCGCAGCGTGACCTCCATCATTCGTCTCTCCGAGGCCAACTACCGCAAATCGGTCCAGAACCTTGCCTGGGCCGGTGGCTACAACGTGCTGGCCATCCCGATCGCAGCGGGGGCTCTGCAATGGGCGGGAATCACCATGCCTCCTGCTGTGGGAGCGGTCCTCATGAGCATCTCCACCATCGTGGTCGCCCTCAACGCCCAACTCCTCCGACGAGTCGACCTCAGCCCAGAGGCCAACGGAGGCCAGGACAGCGATGATGCCCGCCGGGCCCAGGCGCTCACTGGTTCGGCCACCTCGCGTCCCAGCGGTGTCTGAACTCCGATCTCCTGTCAGAGCAGATCACCGGTGAAGAGTGAGGGACCGAGAAGCAATACCCGCCGCAGCAAGCATGGGTGCCCTTGCCCAAACCGGGCGATCCGAGGAACACCAAGCTTCGTGAGGTAGTGATGAACCTCCGAAAGGCTGGGTGTCGTCACGGTCGACGGTGAAGGTGACCCCGGCGAGGCGGGTTCACCTAGGCCTTAATGATGGTGCTCATCGGCGTCAGCTTCGGCCTTGGTCGCGTGAACGGTGCCCCCGGGGTGCTCTGGGGGTCCGTATATCGCGTAGACCTTGAGGGGCTCGTCTCCAATGTTGGTGACGTTGTGCCAGGCCCCAGCCGGCACCAGGATCGCCCAGTCGTCGCCGACCTCGCGGTCGAAGGGCAAGTCGTCTGCTGATGGGCCCATCTGCACTCGTGCCCGGCCAGCTTCGACCCGAAGGAACTGGTCTCCGTGCTCGTGGACCTCGAGGCCTATGTCTCGTCCTGGTTCGATGCTCATGAGGGTCAGCTGGAGGTTGGAACCGGTCCAGCGGGTGGTGCGGTAGTTCTCGTTGGCCAACGTGTCGGCCTCGATGTTCGTAACGAAGGGGTTCGGTCCCTCTTCGGTCAGATCGGTGGTGCTCATTGGCTTCTCCTTAGTAGGTGGATGTACTTCCCGGGTCTACCCGGGTCTACCCGGGTCTGGGCCGGCGGGTCCGCTCACGCAGCAGGTGCTCGGTCGGGCAGGGGAAGAATCGTCTCGGCGATCTGGGCGAGCGAATCGATCTGCCTCGGGGTGAGGCGGTCGACGAACAGCCGGCGGACCGCGGCCAGGTGACCGGGTGCGGCAGCTTCGATCTCGGTCCGTCCGGCCGGGGTGATGACGACGAAGGCACCGCGGCGGTCATCGCCACAGGCCTCCTTGGTGACCAGGCCACGCTTGGCCATGCGAGTGACGTGGTGTGAAAGCCGGCTCTTCTCCCAGCCGAGGGTGTCGCCGAGCTCAAACAGGCGCATCTGGCCGGTCGGTTGGTCGGTGAGCGTGACGAGGACGTGGTAGTCGGGATAGGACAGGCCCGACTCGACGGCCAGCTGCTGCGCGAGTTCGTGCTCGAGGCGCATCTGCATGAACTGCAGACCCCGCCACGCACGCTCTTCCCGTTCGGTCAGCCACCGCACGTCATCCATGGACGACACCCTACCAAGGAATAGTTGACACGTCATCCGCGTTGATAGATGATGTATCCACCACTTAGACGCCATCATCAACAATCAGGAGATCTGCCATGAGCACCGAAACCATCCCCACCGCACTGACCGGCACCTACGCTCTCGACGCCAGCCACAGCCGAATCGGGTTCGCCGCCCGCCACGCCATGGTTTCTAAGGTACGCGGCTCGTTCAACGAGTTCGAGGGCTCCGGATACTTCGATGTCGAGGACCCCACCAACTCGAAGCTGTCGCTGACCATCCAGGCCGCCAGCATCGACACCCGCAACGCTGACCGTGACGGCCACCTCAAGAGCAACGACTTCTTCGACATGGAGACATACCCGGAGATCACCTTTGCCTCCACCTCGGTCGAGCAGGTCGACACTGAAAACTTCCGGGTCACCGGTGATCTCACCATCAAGGACGTCACCAAGCCGGTGACCATCGACTTCGAGTACACCGGCAGTGCTGTCGACCCGTACCAGAACCAGCGGATCGGTTTTGAAGGCAACACGAAGGTCAACCGCAAGGACTGGGGCGTCAACTGGAACGCTGCCCTGGACGCTGGTGGCGTCTTGGTGGGCGAGCAGGTCACCCTCGAGTTCGAGGTCTCCGCAATCCACACCGCGTGAATCTCGCCAGTTCGCTGCCGGTCGGAGGTCGGAGGGCGACGGTCGCCCTCTCCGACCAATGAAGGCCGAGGTCGGTGCGACCGACTTAGCCGTCGATGGGGCTTGTTGCGGACCTTCCACGTCGGCCCCGGTGGTCCGAGCGCCTTGCCTTCGCATCGGTGGCCGCGCCCGGCAGCCGGTTTTGCACGTAGCCGCGCAGCCGCTCGTTCGTGGCCAACTTTGCGACCTTCGGCCGCCGTCCTCGCCGCTCTGCGCGCCACCAAGCGATCGATGCCTTGTATTCGAGCCGGCAGGTCCTTGCAGGCGCGTTGCGGCGCAGCTCCCGTGAGATCGTCGACGCGACCGCCGGGCGATCTCTCGCACGCCGAGGCCCTGGGCCCGGTGGAAGGCGATGTCCTCGCGCTCGGAGAACGACAGGTAACGCCCGACACGGTCGGCGACAGACATGGGTTCACCCCGCCAGCGTGGCGGAACCACTTGAACCCAACCGATCATGACACCCCAGCTTCACGACGGCTGCCGAGACGAGCTCCGTCTCGCAATCGTGACTGGATCGAGCAGACCTACCACCGACGACGACGCCAAGCCGCCCTCGGTCGATTGACCCCCATCGAGTTCGAAACCATCATCAAACCCGCTGCCGCTCAGGCGGCCTGACCCCAAACCCAACTTGTCACCGGATCACGCGGCAGTCCCGACCCCGGAAGACCGTTCTCCGTTCCGGCATCGTTGCGCATCCAGTCTTTGTCGGCAAGGGTGGTTGTCAAGCGGACGATCGATGGAGGAACAATGACCAAAGGTGGACAGCGACCGCAGGGCGACTCGACAACCGGTGCCGGCGCGTCGGCACCGAGCGACCGGAACTCCCTCAGCATCGGAGCGAACGGTCCGCTGGTGCTGCACGACGTCCACTTCCTCGAGCAGATGGCGCACTTCAACCGGGAGAAGGTGCCTGAACGCCAACCCCACGCCAAGGGCGCCGGTGCCTTTGGCACCTTCGAGACCACCGAGGACGTGACGCAGTACACCAAGGCGGCGCTCTTTCAACCGGGAGCGAACACTGACCTGCTGATCCGGTTCTCGACGGTGGCTGGCGAGATGGGAAGTCCTGACACCTGGCGCGATGTGCGGGGTTTTTCGCTGAAGTTCTACACGTCGGAGGGCAACTACGACCTGGTGGGCAACAACACCCCGGTGTTTTTCGTCCGGGACCCGATGAAGTTCCCGCACTTCATCCGCAGCCAGAAGCGCCTGCCCGACTCGGGTCTGCGCGACAACCACATGCAGTGGGACTTCTGGAGCCTGAACCCGGAATCCGCTCATCAGGTGACGTATCTCATGGGTGATCGTGGTCTCCCGCGCACGTGGCGGCACATGAACGGCTACGGCTCGCACACGTTCATGTGGGTCAACGCCGATGACGAGCGGTTCTGGGTCAAGTACCACTTCAAGTCAGACCTGGGGTGGCAGACCTTCACCAACGATGAAGCCGCCGAGATGACCGGCGAGGACGCTGACTTCCACCGACGCGATCTATTCGAAGCCATCGAGCGGGGCGAGCACCCGACCTGGACGCTGAAGGTGCAGGTGATGCCCTATGACGACGCCAAGGACTACCGGTTCAACCCGTTCGATCTGACCAAGGTGTGGCCCCATGGCGACTACCCGTTGATCTCCGTTGGGACGATGACGCTGAACCGCAACCCCGAGAACTTCTTCGCCGAGGTCGAACAAGCGGCGTTCTCACCTGGCAACACGGTCCCCGGCATCGGCCTCTCACCGGACAAGATGCTGCTAGGCCGCGCCTTTGCCTACCACGATGCACAGCGGAACCGGATCGGTACCAACTTCCACCAGCTGCCGGTGAACCGCCCTCGCGGTCCGTCGGTGAACTCGTACCTCTTCGACGGTCAGATGGCTTACGAACACTCTGGGAATCAGCCGGTATATGCGCCCAACTCCGGTGGCCGTCCTTGGGCGGATGACGAGGCGGCTCTGGAGGAGTCGTGGGCGGTCGATGGTGACTTGGTGCGCAGCGCCTACGAGCTCCACGCTGATGACGATGACTTCGGCCAGGCGGGCTCACTGGTGCGCGACGTCTTCGATGATGCGCAGCGGGGCCGCCTCGTGGAGCAGGTTTCGGGCAGCCTTCTCGGCGGCGTGCGCGGCGATGTGCTGGATCGGGCGCTGGAATACTGGAAGAGCATCGACGTCGGTGTGGGGGGCCGCATCGAGGAAGCTGTGCGCCGAGGCGCTGCGCCCGAGCCGGTGCCAGGCATGGGCGAGAGCTGAGCTACCGCTGGATCGTCCGACTGGTGATCGCACTCACAGAACGAGGGTCGCCGTGGAATGGAGGTCCCGTGTATCTAGTGGGCGTGCCGGTCCTCCGATAACACCTGACCAGGGCAAACGCCCTGGTCAGCGTCGTTTCGGCGGATTACGCGAAGCGGCTCACGGGGTCGAACCGTCTGCGAGTAGCCCACAAGGCGTGGCAGGCAGCGCAGCAACAGTGTTGCTGGGGTAACCCGCTCACGGGTTCTCCACGCCGTCGGTCTGACGGGTCGACGGGTGTCGATCGTCAGCCGAAGCTGGGGTCAGATCATGTCGTTCATGATCTGGCCGAGTTCGGTGGGGTAGCGCTGGACGAAGTACATGAAGCTGGGTTCGATCTGGTCGAACAGGTTGGTGTCGGGGGCGAGGATGGCTGCGAAGCCGTTGAGGTACAGCAGGTTCTTGAAGAACAGCACCAGTTCCTTGGGAAGCTGGAAGCCGTTGTGGGCGAGGACGCCGATGATGGCGCCGAGCGCTTGGCCTAGCCGGTCGACGGTGAGTTCGCCTTCGCGGGTCAGCAGTGTGGGGTCGATTGCGTTGAGTTGGGCCTCGAGTTGAGCTGCGAGCGCTGGGAGGTCCTCACCTTCGGGGATCGCTCCGAAGGCCTGGAGGCCTTGGAGTTGGAGCAGGTTGTCGTTGCGTCCGAAGCCGAACAGGAATTTCACCACCGCTGCGCGTTGTTCGGCGTCGATTCGTCCGGCGATGCCGAAGTCTATGAGCGAGAAGTCGCCCTGAGCGTTGATGAGGACGTTGCCGGCGTGCATGTCGCCGTGGAAGATTCCGTAGGCGACCATGTGCTCGAGGGTGCCGGTGATGGCCAGGTTGAGCAGCCGTTCGCCGTCGATCACGTCGGGGTAGGTATCGAGGGCCTGGTCGTAGGGAACGCCGTCGACACAGGTCATCACGAAGACATCTTCGGTGGTGAGGTGGGGGATGGGTCGGGGAAAGATCGTGAATTCGTGTCCGGCGGCCTCGCCGGCGAGGGCGAGCTCCACCTGGTTGATGGCTTCAAAGCGGAAGTCGATCTCCTCGAGGACCATCTGGGCGAAGAGCTCGACGAACCCCGACAGGTTGGCGACGCGGGCCGATTTGGAGGCGCGTTCCGCTGTGGCGGCGGCGAGCGCCATCGCCCGCAGATCGCGTTCGAACTGGTCTCGTAGGCCGGGGCGGCGGACCTTGACGACCACATCGGTGCCGTCGTGGAGGGTGGCGGCATGCACCTGTCCGATTGACGCTGCCCCGATCGGCTCCGTGTCGAAGGTGTCGAACAGCGCTTCGAGTGGAACCTCGAAGCGGTCTTCGATGATCTCCTCGGCCTGTCCGGAGGGAAGCGGCGTGGCGGTGTCGCGGCACCAACCGAAGGCCTCCACCCACTCGTCGGGAAGTAGGCCCTGGGCGGTGGCAATGAACTGGCCGAGCTTGATGTAGGTGGGTCCCCCGGCCTTCACCAGTTCCTGCACGTGTTTCATGGCGGTGCCGGGTTCCAGCGGCCCGTCCAACACCCGTCGCTTGGCGTCGTCGCGCAACCCGGGGGCCACGCCTCGAGCCAGGTCTGCCCCGGTGCGTCCCACGGCGCGCAGCGTGCGTGGCCTCAGCGACGGCCGGGCCAGCGCGTCGGCCTCCTCGCGGACCCTGGCTCGGGCGGGCGGCCCCCACGCCAGCCACAGTCGTGCTTGGTCTCTCAGTCCGGGCCGTTCGGCGAACGACGCGGACGCCTCGAGGAGTTCGGTCATATCGGGCAGCGGTGGAACAGGCATGCGGGTACTTTCTGCGTGGTTAGCGAAACGAGTAGGTGATCGGCAGGCTCTTCACCCCTGAGACGAAGTGTGATTGTGCGTAGGAAACCTCGCCGTCCAACTCGACGTGGTCAAGTTCCTGGCTGAGCCGTCTCAGCATCGTGCGTAGCTCTCGTCGGGCGAACTGGGCTCCGAGGCAGAAGTGGGCGCCGACCCCGAACGACAGCAGTTTGTCGGCGTCGGGGCGGGTGATGTCGAAGCGGTCCGGGTCGTCGAACGCCGCCTCGTCCCGGTTCGCCGACGGATAGGACAACAGCACCCGACCACCGCTCGGGATCTCGACGCCGCCGATCCGGGTGTCGGACTGGGCGTAGCGCATGAAGTGCCGCACGGGCGAGGTGTAGCGGATGATTTCGTCGGCCGCGTTGTTGATCAGGTCAGGATCGGCAGCGAGAGCGGCCCACTGGGACGGGTTGCGAGCGAGAAGCTCGAGGCCTCCAGAGAGCGCGAACGACGTGGTGTCGTGGCCTGCGGTGGCGACGATGATGTAATACCAAAGCTGGTGTTCGCCATCCATCGGACAGCCGTCGATCTCGCCGTTGGCGATGACCGAGGCCAGATCGTCGGTTGGGCAGGCCTGACGGTCCTGGGTCACTTCGGCGAAGAACTGAATGAACCTCATCACCGACTCCATGACCTTGGCATCGACGCTGGCGGCGTCGCCGAGGTACTCCGGGTCGGCAGCGCCGAAGATGCCTTGGGTGAGCTCGAGCATTAGGGGCTCGTCCTCTGGTGGCACACCGTAGATGTCCATGATCACCCGCAGGGTGAATGGCTGGGCGATGTCGCGGGCAAAGTCGCAGCGGCCGCCCAGACCGCGCAGCCGTTCGACGAACTCGTCGGCGATGCTGTCGATGCGTGGCTGGCGCTTGCTCACGGCCGCCGGCTTGAACCAGTCGTTGGTGACCTTGCGGTGGTCGGTGTGGTCCTGACCATCGAGGTGGACGAGCGTCTTCGGCATGGGCATGCCCGACGCAGTCATCTTTTCGTAGTCGGCCTCCGGTCCCAGCACGGACCGTTCGGTGTTGTGCCACGTCTGGTTGTCGCGCGACGCCTCGAACACGTCCGCGTGACGGGTGAGCACCCAGAATGGGTCAAAACCCGGACGATCGGCATACAGCACCGGGGTGGTGCGACGGATGTCACCGACCTCGCGATGCCAGGCATCCATATCGGCCCATCGCTCGGCGACCACGAACCAGTCGGACGGGTCCTTCGGCGGGGTTCCCGCCTGCGCCGTCGAATCCGTTGACGTCCCTGTGTTGACGGTCATGGTGTCGTTGCCTCCCGTTGGTGCCGACCCGTCGTCGGTCGCGATGCACTCAGCCGAGCATCCAAAGGTGACAGTTGTCAACCCAGCGATCGGTGAGCGGCACCTCGACGCCGCCAGTACCTAGAGTCGACCGGATGCGTCCCCGTCAGATCAGCGACGAGATCCTGCTCGACAGCGTGCTGGCCGCCTTTGCTGATGACGGCTACGACGGAGCGTCGATGCGTCAGGTGTGCCGCCGCCTGGATTTCAGTCACAACCTGTTGAACAAGCGATACGGAACAAAAGAGTCCCTCTGGTATGCGGCCGTCGATCACGGTCTGCGATCGATGATCGACCAATTGGCGGCTGGCATCCTCGAGGCCGGCGACGACCCCCTCGACCAACTGCGCGGCGCCATGCTTCGCTTCGTTGCGGTCACCCGAGCCAATCCCTCACTCGTCCGGATCCTTCACCAGGAATCGGCCCACCGCGGGCCTCGCTACGAGTACCTCCTCAACCGCTACGTCACGCCGATCAACGAGGTTGGTCTCCGCTCCATCAAGCAACTCCAGGGCGATGGCCGCGTTCGGCCCGGTCCGGTGACCACGGTGTTCTTTCACCTGGTCACCTACGGCCTTGGCGTGATGAGCAGTCACCCCGAATCGCTCTCAGCGTTTGGTGATGCCAACGCCGATCCCGACGAGGCAGCAAAACTCGGCGTCGAAATGGTGCTCGACGGCATCCGAGTTCACGCCGCTCAGTAGGAGCCGAACTGCGGTAAGAGCCATCACCACTGCCTGCACCTCCGAGTCCAGACAAAGAACGTGAAAGGCAGCCGACGCGCTCGGAGCCGAGCTTCAGCGCTCTGCGAGCTCGATGCCTCGACGGACCTCTCCCGGGTGGGTCCCTGGCGGCGAATGCAGATGCGGCCCGCCGCTCTTAGGTCATGCAGCGCAGGTGCGAGATCCGCCAGGACTCGACGCTGCAACTGGTCGCCGCCAACGCGCTCGCCGTCATCGAGATTCGAGAAGTTCTAGCCCATCCGGATACACCTCTGAACCGGTGCGGGACGGGGGAGCGGGCCACTTATGGGCCACAAACTCCGGCGTATAGCGCGGTAGGAGGTGGTATCTGCTGACTCGGACGGCCCAAAAACCGCTAGATACCAGGCCTTACCAGTTCCTACTATCTATATGGACTGTCTCGTAATGAGCAGGTCAGGAGTTCGATTCTTCTCTCGGGCTCCAAAACCCCTGCAATTGCAAGGGTTTCCAGAAGTATGACGCCTATTCAAGAAATGGGCGGGCCACTTACGGGCCACAAACTGGTTCACTTTCGAACACCCGCTGCTGTCGATGGAAGTCAGCGCGAACTGCGCCCTTGTGCCGGTCGTCGCCAGGTTGCGGGCGGTGGCACTTCCAGATGCCGACCGGTCGTTGGGTCGAAGTTGCCAATCATGTCGAACTGTCCAAGCTGGTGAACAAGCATCGAAACTCCGATGCCATCGCCGTCCACCAGCAACGAGGTACCCATTGTCCTGTCAGAGCCGGGAGGAGCTGCCCAGATGGCGTCGACAGAACTCCGGGCCTGAGTCCCGGAAAGCCGTACTACCGGGAGTCAGCACCCCGCCGCCCCGGCTCGTGCGCAGCGGTCATCACCGGGCCAGTCGCTGGACTTCGCTCCGCTTAGCCCGGCTGGTCGGTCAGCCCGTGAAGGACGGACGCAGCGCCACCGGCCTAGCGCCCTGGGCCGGTGCTGTGCTGCCGGGCGTGGCCGGCGCCGATGTCGTTGAGCCCGGAGCGGTCGGTGGCGGCACCGACATGCTGGTGCTGATGCCCGTGGTCGTGGAGGTCGTGTCTGGTGGGAGCTCGACGGGTTCGAGGTCAGCGGAGACGCAGCCCACCGGAGCGTCGACTGGGTTGCAGCGGGCCACGGTGCCGCCGGGGATCTCGACGAAGTAGTCGGTCGCGAAACCCACGCCGTAGTCCCGCACCGGGTAGTCGGTGCTCACCCACTGGGCACCACTGGCGAGCGCAGCGTCGCGCTTGGTGGTGTCGTTGGCGCGAGCCTCGACGGTCTCGACATCGGCACGGGTCCGGACCATGTAACCGGCCCGCACCAGATCAGCGATGTCGGCCGAGGTGGGGTCGTTTCGGCTGACGAAGCCGGCATCGGGCTCACCGGGCTCCGCCTTGGTGAACAGCACCCTCCCCTCGAGGTTGGGGTGCCCATCCAGGTAGGCGGTGCGCTGGGCCCCGGCGTTGTCCATCATGAACATGACCTTGCCGCGGCTCTCCCCAAGGGTGGGCCATCCGTCGGTGGTCACCGCCTCGTCGAGGGTGGCCCGGCTCCCCCGGACGTCGTCGGGGGTGAGGAGGTCGTCGGGGTCCATGATGCTGCGGATCTCGGCATCGACGCTGTCCATGGCCGCTGGAGTGTCGAAGCGGTCCGGCACCACGAATGGCAAGTCGCCGACGGGTGGGACCTCGTCGTCCTGGAACTCCAACAGGATGGCGATGGGCACGTGGGAGGGGTTGGCGTCGCTCCAAGACTTCACTTCACTGAGGCAGTTCTTCAGGGTGAGGCAGTTGGAGTTGTAGTCGACGTCTTGGACGTGGAGCACCTTGATGCCCGGCTCATCCATGGCCGGGTCATATGGGCCGAGCCCCGCGACCTGGCGGAGGAGGGGATTGGCGTACTTGCCACCAGCAGGGTCAAGGAACACGTCCAGCTCGATCTGGCGGACCTTCTGGCTCTCGAACTGCACCGGCAGAGGTGCGTGGCGGTACTGGAAGAAGTCGTCGGCGTCACCGATGAAACTGCGACGGAGCTCGGTCTCGGCCTGCGTTGGAACCTCGTGATAGCTGTTGTGGCTTCCCACGACCTGAATGTCGTTTAGGTGGACGCCGTCGGCGATGGCACGGGCGCTGGCCGCCGGTACCGGGTCCTCCCCTGCCAAGGCCGCTTGGGCCGGGACCGGCGAGGTGAAGACCGCGGCGGCGAGCGCCACGACCGAACCAATGCTCGCGAACAATCTCTTGGACATGACGGACCCCTTGCACGATGCCGGACCAGCGGAAATGTAGCAGATTTCACTGACGCATGTCAGTGACGCACGTTAGCTGCCAAGCCATTCGAGCAGACTTCAACATCGGCTCTAGGACATCCGTAGGAGCATGCACTGGAACTCATCGACCCCCGCCTCCAACGCGTCGATCGCGTGCTGTTGCTCCCTCGGGAGTGTTGGTGGGAACCCCACGCCCGACATCGTCGAACAGGACCGGGCTGCGCCAGCTGCATGGAACCACTTACCGGAGTGCGGCCCGTACGGGAACGTGCGCGCTGCTGATGCTCGTGGGCTTGGGGTCCCCCGCGGACATCACGTCATTGACCACCGGCCAGTTGTGCGAGTTCCTCGCGCTCGCAAGGCCCGATTCGGAGTCGCTCTGATCTGTCGTGTGCTCACCGAGCATCACGCCAGGACCGCCTATCGGACCAATCGGGCGTGGTCGGCCTGGGCGCCGTCGAAACGGACCCTGTGGGATATGTGATCGCTGAGATCCTCGTCGGCTGCCACGAGCCTGGCGAGACCGGCCGGCGACGGCCCGAATCGCTCTACGACGCAGTGGAAATGTGGGCTCATCTTCAACGCCGGGGCACCGGACCACGATCGCTGACACATTGGCTGGGAAGCCTCACTTTGAAGGCGGCATGGTTCGTCGGCCCAGCACGCCGCCCACGCCGTCACGCTGAGCTGACTCCTGGCGGGAATCCGGCGTCAAGCGGTTGGGCACTGTCACCGAGTGGCCGCTGGCGGCCAGCGTGACCGCAGCAGCGATGCCATTGCGGCCGGAGCCGACACGGCGTCGAGCTGTTCAGTCAGGATTTATCGGCACCTTCGGTCACGTGGACAGGCACGTTGTTGTCGGTCGGCTGACAGTCGACCATGTCACCGACCTTGATGTAGCCGCTCTCGAACTCGCCGGTGGCGGCATCGATGAGCCGGTATCGCTGGGTGCGGTCGTGGAACGGCTGCGACTCCATGAAGACGATCCGCACGTCACCGGGCTGGAAGTTGCACCGACGCTGGAGCGCCTCGATCAGCTGCTCGTCGTGGAGGTGACCATCCCCGAAGTTCCAGCCGAGGCTCGTGCCAGCCACTAGCTCACCATCGAGCACCAGGTAGTCCTCGTCGTCACCCTCACACGCCCTTGGCACGAGGGTCCATAGAGCCCGGCCGTGCGTGTAAAAACCGCGGAACGCGTAGCCCATGAACAGCGGGATCGACGCCTCCTGCTCGCTGCCGTACACCTGCTCGAGTTGCTGGTGCGGCATCAGCGACGCCTTGGTGACGTTGTCGTCGTAGCGCTCCAGGGCATCGCCTTTGAAACACCAGAACGACGTCGCCCAGTTGCCTGCGTAGTACCGCATCGACGGCAGGAACGAGACTTTGTCGGGAGCGAAGTTGCCGTAGATCACCAAGAACAGGATCACGGCCACCAACGTCGCGATCAGCCACGGGTTGGACAGGGCCGCCAGGTCGATTCCGGGATGGGCGAGGAAAAGTGTGAGGACTCCCCAGATCATGAATACGTTCCACTCGAGGGGCACGCCCATCGGGAAGCTGGAGATGATGGTGAGGTGGAAGAGGATCATCACGGCCGCGGACGTCGTGGTCAACCAGCCGCCGTTGCTGAACAGTAGGACCGCAGGAGCGGCGAACTCCACGACAGTGCCGCCGTGTGCGAGACCTGACGCCAACTTGCTTGGCCGCAGATCGTCGGGGAAGTCCCTATGGAGCTTCTTCCTCATACCGCCGAAGCGCCAGAACGGGCTGTTGCTCATCATGCCTGAGACGACAAATGGGAAATGGCTGTTGCACTTCGACAGAGCCGCTCCCCACCAGATCGCCACCATCACCAGCTTCGCAGCGAACATCTGGTCACTGACAGCGAACAGATAGGTGAGCGCCAGCGGCCCGTACACCTCTGCACGAGCAGCGAGGAAGATCACCTGGTCACGTAGTCCGATGAGGACCAGGAACCCGAGCACCATCGCAACCTGCGACCGGGGGAGGGCACCCCACATCGCTACGAACAGGGAGATGACCAACCCGGCGTACAGGAGCACGTCGATGACCGTCCTGGAATCGCCACCGGTGAGTGGGATACGCCCCTTGTTTGGTGGCAGCCGAATTGTGCCCGGCCGCAACCAGTACAGGAACGACCCCATGGGCGGAACGAAGCGCAGGTTGAGCGGACCGAACCCGCAGCCGAGACCCAGCACCTCGAACAACATCGTCCACAACACGAACTTGTAGAACGCTGCCGGGTTCTCCCACCAGCCGGCAAAGTCAAAGAACCCGTCGATATCCGGAGTCGACAGCACCATCATCCAGCCGATCAGGGCGTAGAAGGCGATCTTCAGGAAGTAGAAAAGAACGATGACGTCGGGCGAACCGAAGCCATGCTCGGCGAAGTGCCTCGCCATTGGCTTCATCCGCTCTTGGCGGCTCTCGTGGTCCCAGGTGTCGTGATCCACGACCGGAAGGTTCGGTTTGAGAAATCCCATTGCGGCTTGCTCCGTCGGTGCGTCGTGCTGGCTGGGTTTGCGCACGGCTGTTGAGCGGGTCGGCGCTGCGCCCAGCTGCTCCCCTCCCCCGATTCTTGCATGCTGGAACTCGCGGTGGATGGGCGATTCGTTAGAACAGTGTGACTGCTCCAGGCCTACTGGCGCGAGTCAGTGACGCGCGTTAGCCTGTCATTCTGCACGCTCCGCTCGAAGTTGTTGACGACCAGACTCGGGAAGGGCCGGGCTTTCCGGCGACGGTGATCGACCTGTACGGCCCGGTGGTCCAACCCGACTGGGCATACAGCGACCAGTTCGGCAGTTTCCGCACCGACGCCGACCCGATTGGGGACGACGACATCTCGGAGGAGGACCTCGCCAAGGTCGCCATGGGCGAGGCGTGGGACGACACCACAGGCACTCTGACCATCACCGTTCACCACCGAGGACCAGTGGAGATCGAGCTCACATGACCAACCGAACATCTCTCGTCATAGCGCTGACAACCGTGGCGCTGAGCGCCACGGCGCTGACCGCCTGCAGCGACAACAGCAGCGAGGTCGCCGCGCCCGAGCCGACGTCGACCACCTCGTCGAACCAGACCAAGACGCCGGACTCGGCAACCAACAAGAGTTTGGTTATCGGCATCGATGGGGCCACGTTCGCCACGATGGACGAACTTGACCTGCCCAGCATCGCAGCCCTACGAAGCGCCGGGATGACCTCGCGAACCAACCTCGGCGCCGGGGCGTTCGCCCCCACCCTGTCGGGGCCGGGCTGGTCGTCGATGGTGACGGGCGTGTGGCCCGACAAGCACGACGCGCTCGACAACGAGTTCAAACAGCCCAACTTCGATCAGTACCCCGACTACCTCACCCGCCTCGAGGGCAACCAGCCCGACGCTGACACCTACGTGTCGGGCGCCTGGCCGCCCATTCCCCAGACCGTGTTTGGGCCCACGGTGGACGAACGCCGCTTCGGCCTGGGCGACGGCTCCACTACCGACCAGGCGGTGGAAAACCTGAAACAGCCCGACGCCGGCAACGTGTTTGTGGACCTGGACGAGGTGGATGCTGCCGGCCACACCTACGGCTCGTCCAGCACGGAGTACGCGGCCGCGCTGAAGTCGGCCGACGAACGGGTCGGGATGCTCATCGATGCCGTCGAGGCACGGGCCAGCTACGAGGACGAGGACTGGCTGATCATCCTCACGACCGACCACGGGCACACACCCACGGGCGGCCACGGGGCAGCGTCACCTGCCGAGCGCGAGGTGTTCGTGATCGCCGCCGGTACCGGCATCGAGGCCGACTCGCAGCGAAGCGACGTGAAGCTGGTGGACATCGCCCCCACCGTGTTGGCGCACCTGGGCGTGCCCATCGATCCCACCTGGAACCTTGACGGCACCCCGCTTGGCGACCTGAAGCCAGACGACTTCGACACCGCCTACGACCGCCTCAAGAAGCCAGCCGACGAAACGGGGCTTCGGGCCGACACGATCGGCTGGACCGACGAGTTTCCCAAGGGCTGGACCGCCGACGACACCAAGATGCCCACGGGCGGGCCACAAGAATGGGACGGCTGGGCGCTGACCACCGACGAGTTCTGGACCAACACCAAACTCGATGAGGGCAGGGATGCCAACGTCCGCAGCCGTGATGTCTTCGCCGTCGCCGATGCCACACGCTGGGCCGCCGGGAACCCGGATACAGGCCGGTTCGCCGCCACGCTGGTCAGCCCGGAGTTCGAGGTGGAAGGCGGCAAGGACGCCACGATCGTCTACGTCACCACCTACCAGCGGGCGTTCGAGCAATCGGCCGAGGTACTCGTGAGCTTCGACGGCGCCGAACCCGTCCGAATCAGGGCCTACGGCGCCGACGCCGACGTCAACGCCACCGAACGGATCACACTGCCGACACCCAAGGGAGCCTCGACCGCACAGGTCAGCTTCGACTACTCCGGTGCCACCGGTGGGTTCTGGACCATCGACCAAGTCTCGGTGACGTCCGCCGGCTAACCCCCGGCCAAACGCCCCCAATCGGTTGCGACCCGATGGGACCCGGGGCCTACGGGCCTTGAGCCAGCGCTGAGATAACCCAGCGGGCGGTATCAGGCGGTGTTGGAGATGCTGGTATCACTCAGCGAGGAGTGTGTTGAGCCTTTCGACGCTTTCGATGAATTCTTCGACCATTTCGAAGATGACGTCTCTGCTTCGCTTCATCTTGTCGAGCCGCCCAATAATTTGACCGCAGGGGTAGAAGTTCACGTCGACCGCGGCTTCGGGGTAGCGGTGTCCTCGCACTATCGCATCGACTGACACGATGGTTTGAAGCGGCATGCCGAGCGGGGCGGGCGTGTCGGGGCTGTCCCAGGCGTCGGACCAATCGGTGCGAAGCATGCGGCATGGTTTGCCAGTCCACGAGCGGCTCCGGACGGTGTCGCGTGACGATGCCTTGAGATAGATGTCCATCTGAGCAGGTGGAATATCGGCTTCTTCGACGGTGAGCCACAGCGAGCCGGTCCAAACTCCTTGGGCGCCCATTGCGAGCGCTGCAGCCATCTGCCGTCCGCCTCCGATTCCGCCGGCAGCAAGAAGGGGCAGGTCTCCAATGACGTCGAGTACTTCGGGCCATAAGACCACCGAGCCGACGTCGCCGGTGTGGCCTCCGCCCTCGCCTCCTTGACACACCACGAAGTCCAACCCTGCTTCCTTGTGGCTGATCGCGTGAGCGACCGATCCGCACAGCGCGCCGATCAACAGACCAGCGTCCTGTACTCGATCGACGATTTCGGGTGGTGGGGTGCCGAGAGCGTTGGCGATCATGCTGACTCGGGGGTGGTCGAGCGTGACGTCGATGAGCGGGTTGGCCATTGCGGCGCCGAATCCGAGCACCTCGATCGACTCCTCGCCTGCGGGCAGCTCAGGGACGTTGTGATCGGCGAGGAGTTTCGCTGCGAAATCGTGTGCTTCCTGGGGCACCATGTCTTTGAGCATCTGCTCGACGTCGTCGCCGCTCATGTCCTCCATGCCCTCGTACTTTTGGGGGATGACGATGTCGACCCCGTAGGTCAACCCTTCGTTGACGTGCTCATCGAGCCAGATGAGTTCTTGTTCGAGTTGCTCAGGTGTGAACCCGACCGCTCCGAGTACTCCCATCCCACCGGCGTTGCAGACCGCAGCCACGACATCGCGGCAGTGGGTGAACGCGAAGATTGGGAACTCGATATTGAGGCGTCTGGTGATGGGTGTTTGCATGTTTGCGTGCCTTTCGAGGGGTGCTGGAGTTGGAGATCCTTGGTTAAACCGATACCGGTTCGACCGGGTGCAGCCGCTGGCCTGGGGTGAACTTCACGGGGATGTGTTTGATGCCGCCGATGAAATTGGACCGCAACCGTTCGATATCACCGGCGATCGACATGTCGGGTGTACGCGCTGCGAGTTGTTCGAACAACAGCCGCAATTCGAGTCTGGCCAGGTTCGCCCCAAGACAGAAGTGAGCACCACCGCCGCCAAACGCTATGTGGTCATTGGGTGTGCGGGTGATGTCGAAGCGGAATGGATCGTCGAACGCTTCCTCGTCGCGGTTGCCCGACACGTGCCACATGGCGATCTTGTCGCCCGCCTTGATCTGCTTGCCCCGTAGTTCGATGTCGGCGGTGGCCTGGCGGCGGAAGTAGAGCACCGGTGAGGACCAGCGCAGGACCTCCTCGATAGCGGATGGCATCAGCTCTGGATGGGCCTGAAGCTTGGCGAACTCGTCGGGGTGGGTCATGAACGCGTGCATCCCGTGCGCTGTGGCGTTGCGTGTCGTCTCGTTGCCTGCAACGGCGAGCAGGAGAATGAAGAGTTCGAACTCTTCCGGCGTCAGCTTGTCGCCGTCGATCTCGGCGTTGATGAGTTTGGTGACGATGTCGTCGCGCGGATCGGCGCGGCGGGCCTCGCCAAGCGCACTGGCGAACACGTACAGCTCGGCCGCGGCCATGGTGGCGTCCGCTTTGTCATCGGGGTCCCCGTATTCGGGGTCGTCTGCGCCGACCATACGGTTGGTCCAGTCGAAGATGAGGTGCCGCTCCTCCTGAGGAACGCCCATGATCTCGGCGATTGCTTGCAGCGGCAGCTCTGCTGCGAGGTCGGTCACAAACTCGCACTCACCGCGCTCGATGACCTGATCAACGATCAGCTCGGCCCGGTAGGCAAGGTGGGTCTCGATGAGACCGATCATGCGCGGAGTGAAGCCCTTGTTGACCAGCAGGCGGTATCGGGTGTGTCGTGGCGGGTCGGTCATCACCATGATCTTGCCGCGCATGTCCATGCTCTCATCGAGGTTGGACGACTCGTACAAGGTGATTCCACCGTCCTCGGCACTGAAAACCTCATGGTCACGGTTGACCTGGACCAGATCGGCGTGTTTGGTGATCGACCAGAATCCAGGGCCGTCGGGTTCGTCGGTCCAGTGGACCGGGTCCTCGGCGCGTAGCACCGCGAACATCTCGTGGTGCTCCTGGCGTTGGAAGCGGTCCAGGTCCAACAGGTCGACGTCCTCGAGTTTCACAGGTGTGCTCCTTGGAGTGGTTGCTTGGCCAACATCAGGCAGGCTTCTCGCCGACGCAATGCCAGTTGAGAGTGAGGAGTTCGGCCTCCTCGGCTTCGATGTAGGAGGTGCTGTTGTGGTTGAAGCGCTGGAGGAGCGCGTCGGTCTTCTTTGGGATGATTCGCATCTTGGCGAGTGCCTTGAACACGGTCTCGAATCGGCTGAAGCGAGCGACTTCCTTCTTGATCATCTCCACAGCGCTACGCCCGGTTGAGGAAATCAGCTCGAAGCCAGCGTCGGTGTAGGCGTCTTCCCAGTATCGGTAGTGCCAGAGCCCTCCGAACACGGTGAGTTCTCGGGTGTGCTGGATCAGCGTGCGGTGTTTCACGTTGTCTCGGTCGTAGGCATCGAGCGCGGCGACGTCGTCCATGACGAATCGGCCCCCCGGCTTGAGGACCCTGATCACCTCGGCAAACGTGAACGCGTGGTTCTGCAGGTAGGTAAGCGGTTGGATCGCGTACACCGCGTCGAATGAGCCGTCCTCGTAGGGGAGTGGCTTGTTGAAATCGCCGGCGATGAAGTTGGCGGCCCGCAAGTTTGGGTTGAGATGGGCTTTGTCGATCTGTGACTCGTCGAGGTTGATGCCAGAGGGCGTCGCCCCGGTCAGCTCCGCGATGTGCTCAGCGATTGCGCCGCAGCCGCAACCGAGATCGAGCACCTTCTGACCAGGGCTGAGTCGGAGGTCGTTGGCCACCATTCTTTCCAACAGGATCTGGTTCTGCATCACGGACTGCTCGGGGTCGATCGCCGGCGGCATGTACATCTTCTCGACCGAGCCAAGTGTGCACAGCAGGTGGATCACCTTGTAGAGCGCCTGGAGTTCGTTGCTGCTGCCCTGGTCGTAACCCTTGGGTGCGATGCCGGCTTCGTAGTCAGCCAAGGTGTTCTCCGGGGAGTCAACAAAGAGCTCCCCGTAGCTCCCCATGAACGCGTGGTAGTCGTCGTCGCTGATGGTGAGCAAACCGCGGAGTGCCCCGAGGCGGTCCCTGAGAGTGGTTGGTTTGTGGTCTGGCATGGACAATCCGATCGGGTAGGGGCTGAAGGCCGTTGGTAGGTGTGGATCTTGGGGTGGGGCTACGTCTCGGCCGGTCCTGCCGCTACGAGTTGAACCAAGAGATCGAGGCGACGCCTGCGGGCAGCCTGCGGTGCGTCGTCGGTCGCTAGAAGGCCGAAAAGGGCGGTGAGGAACGTCATGGCCAGATCGACTGGATCTGCTTTTGGCAAGCGGTCGGCGACCGCGTCGATGAGCATCAGCCCAATTGGATGGTCCCCAACATCGTGGGCCTGTACGAAATCAGGCCGGAACTGCGCTGCGCAGAGATCACGGACGAGTCGGCGGCCGAGCCGTCGCTCCGCAGCCAGCACGGCATCGACGACTCCGCTGAATACCTCGTCGAGCGCCACGCCCTGATCGCAAACCAGCCGTGATGCTGCGGCGATTCGGCGTTCCTCGATCAGCAGCAGTTCGCTCAGCACCTCGTCCTTGCCGGCGAAATGCATATAGAAGGCGCCGCGAGACAGCCCGACCCGGTTCGTGATCACCGCGATCTCTGTGTCAGCAAACCCGCGCTGCTTGAACTCGTCGACCGTTTCCTCAAAGAGCCTGGCTCGAGTGGCCTCACGCTGGGCCGCCCGCCGGCCACCGCTGGCCGTGCCCGGTCCTTCGCTGACGTTCGTCGATCGCATCACGAGAGGAACCCTAACGCGCGTCAGTGACTCGCGCTAGTGAATGTTTCAGCAAGCAAGTTCGGATGCGGCACTGAGACCGGCGGTGACCGACGGCATCGGTTCTTCCAGGCATCATCGGTACATTCCGATACTCTGGGTTCGTGACTCCGGTAGACCCCACGCCAGCCGCTGTAGCGGCCCGCATGTTCCGCGGGTTCGCCGACCCGACCAGGGTCGCGATCCTTCTTGAGCTACTCGACGGCGAACGACGGGTCAGCGATCTGGTTGAACGTGTCGGTGGTTCCCAGTCGAACGTGTCGGGTCACTTGGCCTGCTTGAAGGAGTGCGGGCTGGTCCTTGATCGCGGCGGAGAGCGGCGACAGGTCTTCTACCGACTCTCCGGAACAGAGGTCAACTACTTGCTCCGGGCTGGCGAAGCGCTGCTTGCGTCGAACGGGTCCACGATCGACCTGTGCTCGAACCCCTACATGCACGACGGGGACTGCGATGGCTGACGAGTGCTGCGCACACGACCCACCGGAACCGGGGGACGAGGCAACGACATCACTGTGGAGGATTCGAGAGCTGCAGTTCGCTGGGGTGTCCGGCGCGTTCCTCCTCCTCAGCCTGATCACCTCGGGCCCCACGTCCAGCGTCGCAGCGATCGCCGGGATGTTGGTCGGTGGGTGGACGTTCGTCCCATCGACGCTGCGCAACCTGGTCCGAGGGCGGCTCGGCGTCGGCACCCTCATGTCGATCGCTGCGGTTGGTGCCGTGCTGCTCGGAGAGCTCACCGAAGCTGCGTCGCTTGCGTTTCTGTTTTCAATCTCCGAAGCACTCGAGGGTTACGCGATGGCTCGGACACGTCGCGGGCTGAGCGCGCTCCTCGCGCTGGTCCCTGAGCGGGTCACGGTGCGCACCGGCACGACTACCTCAACCGTGGCGCCGGCGGACCTCGCGGTCGGTGACGTGATGGTCGTCGCCGCCGGCTCGCGGATCGCCACCGACGGGACCGTCGTGCAGGGCCGCTCGACCGTCGACCTTTCAGCAATCACCGGCGAGTCGCTTCCCGTAGAGGTCGGTGTCGGCGACGATGTGCTGGCCGCTGCCATCAACGGCGTCGGTGTGCTCGATGTTCGGGCCACCTCCCGAACGGACAACAGCTCCCTGGCCAGGGTCGTGCACATCGTTGAGGAGGAGCAGAAGCGCAAAGGTGCGGGACAACGTCTTGCCGAACGAATTGCTGGGCCACTCGTCCCAGGCATCATGGTCGCCGCCGCGCTCGTCGCAATCCTCGGGTCGCTGTTCGGCGATCCAGATGTTTGGATCGGACGGGCGCTCGTCGTGCTGGTCGCCGCCGCACCATGCGCGTTTGCGATCTCGGTGCCGGTCACCGTCGTCGCAGCGATCGGCGCCGCGGCACGGTCGGGCGCGCTCATCAAAGGCGGCGCCGCCCTCGAAGCGCTCGACGGAATCACCGTCATCGCCCTCGACAAGACCGGCACTCTCACCCAGAACCGGCCACAGGTCATCGACGTCCAGGCCTGCGCAGGTATCGAACCCGCCGGAGTGCTCCGAGTCGCCGCCGCCCTTGAAGCAGATTCCCAACACCCACTCGCCTCGGCGATCGTGGCCGCCTCGCCCAACACGCCCGCCGCGCAGGACGTAAGCGCTCACGTCGGCTTGGGCCTGAGCGGGCTCGTCGACGGCCGGCCCGCCCGACTCGGCAAGCCCGGCTTCGTGGACCCGGGCGAGCTTGCCAGCCGCGTCGCCGAATTACAGGGCGCCGGCTCGACGGTCGTCGCCGTCGAACACTCCGGGCGGACACTCGGGGTGGTTGCGGTCCGTGACCAGCTCCGCCCCGAATCGTCGGCGGTTGTCGCCGCTCTCCGTCGAGAGGGTGTGAATACCGTCATGCTGACCGGCGACAACCGGCTCACAGCCGATGCGCTGGGTGCCGAAGTTGGCGTCGACCAGGTCCGATCCGAGCTGCTCCCCGAGGACAAGTCGCGGATCGTCACCCAACTCCGATCGGAAGGGCGCGTCGCGATGGTCGGCGACGGCATCAATGACGCCCCGGCACTTGCCACCGCAGACGTGGGCATAGCCATGGGCGCCGTCGGCTCCGACGTCGCTATCGAAGCAGCCGACGTCGCGCTGATGGGTTCCGAGCTCACACAGCTTCCAGCGGTCCTCGCCCACGCACGACGGGCGGGACGCATCATGCGTCAGAACCTCCTGCTTTCCGGTGCGATCCTGATCACACTCGTCCCGCTCGCCGCAGCCGGGGTGCTCGGCCTCGCCGCCGTTGTCGCCGCTCACGAGATCGCAGAACTGCTCGTGATCGCCAACGGCGTCCGCGCCGGACGCCGGTTCGAACGATCGCCGGCAGCCTCATCACAGCCATTCGCCCTCCGCCCACCGTCTGAGGAGACCAAGTGAACCGCAACACCAGGATTTCGATCGGTCTCGTCGCCGCCGCACTCGTTGCGTTCGCCGTCGTCGCAATACTGAGCGGGCGAGGTGACGTCGAGACCGCGACGACGCCGCAGGAGGACGTCGCGAGCCAACCGTCGTCGAGCGATGCACTCGATCCGGACGATGAGCGACTGGCCCGTCCCGACAGCCCACGTCTGAGCGACGGCACCGACGCGGTGTTCGTCGAGTTCCTCGACTTCGAGTGCGAAGGGTGCGGCGCCATCCACCCGACGATCGACGAGCTCAAGTCCACCTACGGCGACCGTGTCAGCTTCGTCGTCCGCTACATGCCGCTACACACCAGCTCGGTCAACGCCGCGAAGGCGGCGGAGGCCGCCGGCGCTCAGGGCCGTTACGCCGACATGTACGACGTGCTCTTCCAGCGACAGGCCGATTGGGGCCACCAGGACGTTCCCGAGGAAGCGAAGTTCTTCACCTATGCGAACGAGCTCGGGCTGAACATGGAACAGTTTCGTGCGGATTACGACGACCCCGCAACGCTCGCCCGAATCGAACAGAGCGAGGCGGACGGTCGTGCCCTTGGCGTGACCGGCACACCGACGATGTTCATGGACGGGGTTCTTCTTCAACCAAAGAGCCTCGAAGATTTGACTGCCGCGTTCGACGATGCGCTCGCCAACTGAACCCACACGCATCCACCGGCTGGCGCTGCTGCTTGTCGCCGGCGGAGCGGTCGGGTTGCTCGCAGCGGCGATGCTGCTCATCGAGAAGATCGCGCTGATCCAGGATCCGGACTACATCCCGGCGTGCAACATCAACCCGATCCTTTCGTGCGGCTCGGTGATGAGCACCTCGGCGGCCGAAGCATTCGGCTTCCCGAACCCGATCCTTGGCGTTGCGGCCTTCCCGGTTGTGATCACCACCGGCGTCATCCTGCTCGCCGGTGTCGTCCTACCTCGCGCCTACTGGCGTGGGCTCCAGGTCGGCGTGACACTCGGTGTGGTGTTCGTGCACTGGCTGATGTTTCAGAGCCTCTACCGGATCGATGCCCTGTGCCCGTATTGCATGGCCGTCTGGGCGGTTGTCATCCCGACCTTTATCTACGTCACCCTCAACAATTTCTCGACCGGCGCACTACCGGCACCGCGACGGCTGCGGTCCTTCGTGGCCGTCATCGACGACTACCGCGGCGTTGTGCTCACCGGCTGGTACCTCGCAATCCTTGCAGCGATCACCCAACGGTTCTGGGACTACTGGCAGACACTTCTCCCATAAGCCCCGACGATCCGAGCACTGGTCAACGCTGAGCACTCACCTCGTTTCTTGATGCAGCACCGTACCCCTATCAAACCACAGCCATGTCATTTCCGCGAGTATGCACTAGCTGCTGGGTTCGAACGAAGACAGGGCGTCCATTGATGCCGTGCTTGGTGGGGCGAGGACCGTGTCGAGCTGCGTGAGTAGCGGTTGCGCGCTGGGTACCTGGTCGGCGATCAGGCCGGGTGTGGTTGCGGTCCACTCATTCTCGTTCGGCCCGTACTGGGTTTGGAGGTCCCAGTGGGAACTGGCGAGCCAGTAGGCGAATTCTTGGAGTGTGACTCTGGGGTGGGTGTAGTCGTGGTTGTAGACGCCGTCGGCGGTGGACTCGCGGGCTGACTGGTTGAGTGGGGAGGTTTCGCTCAGTTGCCATTGGTCGAGGCCGGCCGGGTGGAATCCGACATCGGTGATGTAGTGCAGAAGGTGTTCGAGGACCTCCATTGCCTGGCCGTCGGTTCCGAAGTAGATCACGTCACAGATCGTCACCTTCGCGTAATCGACGGTCTCGATGAACGCTTCGCTCTCCTCCACGTTGCTGAGGGGGTAGATGGGGATGACGGCATTGTTGCGGTACAGCTGGCGGATGATCTCTTGTTGGGTCGTGGGGTCGGACACGTTTGGAGAGAACATCTCGCCGGTCGTTGCGATCACCTGGTCGACGAAGTCGGTCGGGACTCCCTCTCGCACGGCGAACGTGATGCCGTAGGCCTGGGCCTGCTGATCGAAGCCGGGGATCAGCGTCGATGGTTCGAGAGGGCTGACCGCGTAGAGATCTTCGGGCACGGGGGCATCGGCGTTGGTGGTGAGGCAATCGGTGTAGGCCGATGCCGCCGCTTGGCCACCCCCGTCGGTGTTGGTGGCGTCGCCTGCGCCGGTTGAGGTCGGGGCGCTCGATGACGCCGGCGCGGTCTGTTCGCCACTTGACGAGCCGTTGCCGCACGCGGCTGCGATGAGGCCGAGCGCGGCCACGAGAGCCGCGATGCTTGGCCGGTTGATGAAACGGGCCCGGTCGGCCCTTGGGGGTGTGAAAGTCATGCCCTCATCTTGCCGATTCGACCTGACCCCGACCTGACCGCTACTGACCGTCTTGTCAGCAACCGTCGCCGAGGCTGGTCCGTTCGGAAGCGGAGCAAGGACGCGGGAGTGCATGAACGGCTCACGCACCGGTGGCGAAGCCGTACTCGTCGAGTTCGGCTTCGGTCATGTTGTGGATCGACTCGGCCGGAGCGGCCTCGAGGGTGAACCAGTAGAAGTCCGCCGCGATACCGACCTCGGCGTAGTAGTCGAGGTAGATGCGATGCTGTGGATCGTCGCGGGACAGGTCGGCTCCCGATGCGTCGTCGCCGGTTGCCCAAGAATGCACGCCGAACTCGGCGCCGGACTCATAGGTACGAGTCGTGCCAGCCAAGAAGAAGTCGACGCCACCGGAGGCGATGCGTCCCTTGGCGGGGACATGGGTTGCCAGTCCAGCATCTCGGACCAATCGGCTGGCTTCGATGTTTGAGACGTCGTCGAGCGATCCAGGTACATCGACCATAACAATGGTGCTCAGGGTCGGGTTGTCGTCGATGAGCGCCCGGACCGCGTCAGGCGTGGAGGGACCGATCACGCCGGACATGGTGGCAGTGTCGCCCTCGACGGCGAAGGTTGCGGGCTGGTAGTCGGTTTCGTTGTCTTCATCAGCCTCAGAGGCGGCCGTGTTCAGCGCCGAGGTGGCGATGGTGTCGGTGTTCGAAGTCGCAGTCGACTCGGGAGATGAGCCGCAGGCTGCGCCGATGGTAAGGATCGCCAGGATGGCGATGAGGGCGACGGCGGTGCGCTTCGTTGGTCTGTTCGTTGGGTGTGAGTTCATGTCGTCATCGTCGATGAGCATGTTGACCCGGACCTGACTGGGTCTGACCGTTCCGTCAGATTCGGCGTCGTGGGGCTGTTCGCGCTGTCTGACCAGACGGTCAGGGTCGGTCAGTTGACGGTCAGATCGGGTGCATAGAGTGAGCGTTATGCGAGTACTGGTTGTCGAAGATGAACGTCGGATCGCAACGGGGCTCAAGCGTGGACTCGAAGCCGATGGGTTCAGCGTCGATCTGGCCTTCACCGGGGACGACGGCATCTGGTACGCGACCGAAGCGACCTATGACGTGATCGTGCTAGATCTGATGCTGCCGGGCCGAAATGGCTTCGAGATCTGCCGCCAGCTGCGCGAAACCGGCGATTGGACACCGATCCTGATCCTCACAGCGAAAGAGGGCACGCTCGACGAATCCGAGGCACTCGACACCGGAGCGGATGACTATCTCCGCAAGCCATTCTCATACCCGGTGCTGGTCTCGAGGATCCGGGCGCTGATGCGGCGCGCAGGAGGGAGAGTCATCCCCGACACCACCCTGACGATCGGGGACCTCGTTCTGGACCCGATTGCTCAACGGGCGTGGCGCGACTCGGTCGAACTCGAGCTGTCACCCAAGGCGTTCATGGTGCTGCAGATCCTGATGCGCCGCGAGGGAGAGCTCATCACGACCCAAAACCTCCTTGACACAGCTTGGGGATACGACTTCGAGGGCGACCCCAACGTGGTTCAGGCCTACATCAGCCGACTCCGTCGCGCCATCGACCGGCCCTTCAACGTCGACTCCATCAAGACGATCCGCGGCGTCGGCTACCGCCTTGTTCCCGTCACCGTTCGCGATATGTCGTGAGCCTCAAGGTTCGACTGACATTGACATCGTTTGTCCTGTTCCTGGTCACACTCGCGGTCGCAGGCTGGTTTGTGCTCGGCCAACACCGAGACTCCACCATCGACGCACTCGACGAAGGACTCGTCACCCGCCTCGACGACCTCGTCTCGCTCGCGGAACAGAACGCCACCCCTGAAGGGTTCGGTATCAGCCAAGCCGAAGACACCCTGGCCATGGTCGTCGCTCCCAACGGTGCGGTTAAACTCACCACTGACCGCTTCGGCAACCCCCAAGAGATTCTGGCACTCGTCGCGCCTGACATCGGTCCCCAGACCGTGGCATTGTCGACATTTCGTGAGACGAAAGGCACCGGGCAGATGCGCGTGCTGGTCTCGCAGAGCCTCGCAGGCCAGATTGGCATCACCGGCCAGTCGGTCGACTCCGTCGATGACAGTGTCACCGATCTGCGAACGACCTTGCTCGTGGTCGGGCCGATACTCGCGATCATTGGCGCCCTGGTCACCGGCCTAGTCGTGCGCCGCGCGCTGGTCCCGATGGAAGCAATGCGTCGCGAAGCCGCCCACATCAGCCTCAGCGACCTCGATCGACGCATTCCCGTACGCGCCGGCAATGACGAACTCGCGACCCTCGCAGACACGCTCAACGACATGCTGGCCCGACTCGAGGACTCAGCCGACACCCAACGCCAGCTCATCGCCGACGTCGCACACGAGCTGCGAAGCCCCCTGACCGGGCTGGTCACCCAACTCGAAGTCGACCTCATGCACCCCGACCAGGCCGACTGGCCGGCGACCGTGACCGAAGCACTTGACGAGGGACGAAGACTGCAGTCTCTGATCGACAACGTACTGCTCCTCGCCCACCTCGACCAGAACGAAGCCGAACTCACCCATGAACTCGTCGACCTCGACGACATCGTGCACACGACCGTCGACCGCATCGCAGCGATGTCCCCAGTCGAGTTCGACCGCTCCGCAGTCGGGGCAGGCGTTGTCCGCGGCAACCCCGATCAACTTCACCGGTGTATCCAGAACGTCGTTGACAACGCGGTCCGCCACGCCACGAGCCGCGTCACCGTCAGCCTTGTCGAGAACGACAACATCGTGACGCTGGCCATCACTGACGACGGCCCCGGAATTGCCGCCGAGCAACGAGAACGTGTCTTCGAGCGCTTCTACCGCGTTGCAGGTGCCCGTGATCGCTCCACGGGTGGGACCGGGTTGGGCCTGGCGATCGTACGGGAACTCGTCACCGCTCACCACGGCACAATCACTGCCGATCCCGCACAGCCGTCGGGACTCACGATGACGATTCGGCTCGCAGCTGCCAACACCGACGCCTGACAGCACCATCAGACCGTGAGTGGAAGCCCTGCAGGAAGGGGCGCACCAGATTAGAACATCACTCATTTACCCAGGGGCCTCCAGCGCACAGCGGTCAGGGTGAGCCGGTCGCCTACTCGATATTGGCGACGGACTTCCGCATCAGAGGTCGAGGCGTCGGTTCATGTCGAGGCGGACTTCGCCGTAGGGTTTGACGTGGGTCCAGAACAGCGGCGTGAGTCCGCGGCGGTCGGCGGGTGTGAGTTGGTCGAGGCGGCCGGGTTCAGCGAGGACGTCTTGGAGCATGAGGGTGTTGACGTAGACGAGGGCTGCTTGGAGGATGCGCAGGCAGAGCACGGCGAGTTCGCGTTCGTCTTGGCGGTTTGAGGTGAGTTGTCCTCGGTTGCCGTGGAACACGATGTCGTTGCCGCCGTTCCATGATTCGACCACGTTCAACCCGGAGGTGGTGTCGCGCTGCAGTTGCCGGTCGCGCAGGTAGCGGCACACGAAGATGGTGCGTTGGGCGCGGCCGACTTCGAGCATTGCTTCGTAGGTGGGGTGCATCGACGCTGTGCGCATGAACCGTCGCGGGATTGCTTCGGTGGAGGCGGAGCGGGTGCTGATGGCGGTGGCGTATTTGATCATCTGGTCGTACTGCTCACCAATCACATCCCAACGGATCGATCGCGAGTTCATCGCGCCGTGGCGCATCGTGCCCTCGATCATCGCGGCGACCTCCGAGGCAGAGCAAGAGATGAGTTGTGGGTGGATGGACCCGCAGAAACTGACGAGAAACTCCCAGACCAGGGGTTCGACTCTCCTTCCGATCACCCAAAACTGTGGCAATCGCAGGGGTGCTGAGGGCGACTTTCGGGACTGGTGTTTTGCAGGTCTCAGGTGTCACTGACCTCAGCCAGCCGTGACGCAACCATACTGTTAGTGGTAATGTTGCGCCATGAGGGCGGAATCGTATCGACGCCGGTTGTGGGACTTCGCTGTCGGCCAGTATGGGTACGTGCGTGCCGCTGACGCCCACGATCTCGAGATTCCGGTCGTTGAATTGGGCAAGTTGGCGGCTCGTGGGCAGATCCATCATGTGGCCTAT
>MTKZ01102076.1_pt1 | contig 34119 bp, 40 predicted proteins | sample 1042781 | NCBI WGS metagenome assembly MTKZ01 (sample SAMN06212207, study PRJNA360539) | anaerobic digester metagenome | biome: Wastewater treatment plant; material: sludge; isolation source: anaerobic digester fed with sludge from wastewater treatment plant | place: Denmark: WWTP Viborg ...
AATTACTTACATTCTAATGGAGATTCTCAGAATATGTTTCTAGTTTATCGGGTACCTCCCAGTTTCATATCCTCTATTTGATTCTGAAAATGTATTTGGCATGATTAAATTGTAACCTCAACTAAGCCAGGACACAAGAGATCGGTTTTACTCGTATATAACTCTAGAGGCGTTCTGACCATGCTTACCTTTAAATTTCACATCTAGATTTCTTAAGGACAAGTTGCTTAAACGCAGACCATATATTCTTTCTTTGGGAGCTATAACCCTAACACCTAAACGCCTGTGTAATTCTTCGCCAATAGAGAAATCAAAAATATCCGACTGCGCAGCATCTTCTGTAGTTTTACCTGTGGAGCAAGAGTTAAGAATAATAGTAGTGTCATCGGATAATAAAGGTTTTATACCCTTTTCAACAACAGAATCCGTTAAAACATTCGGTGTTAAAGCCCCTAGAAATGCCTTGTTTGACAATCGTATAGAAGAACGCGTCCCATGCCCACCTAAGAATACAACAGCAGGCTTTGACGAAACTCCTGAGTTAGTGTTTCGTGTAATGTAACGTAATAAGTCATAACAACTACCTGCTTCGTATATAGTGAAAGAAGCATCTTCAAATTTATGAAAAAGTTCACCGTAGAACTCCATATCCTCATAAAAGGCACCCACTTCATCAATTAAACCATTTATTATCCATACGGAATCTCGTGTTTCAGGTGGATAATGTAATTGCCTCGTAAGCATTTCAACAGGGTATCTACCATAACAGCAAATTCCAAACTGGTTATGTAACTGCAGTGCACTTTCTACCCCTATATCTCTCAGGCAAGTAACATTTCGCATTAAGTTTTTTGACGTTTCACCTGTACTAAATATAGTTCTATACCATGTACTCAATACCATATCAGGAATTTCAGCTATGTCTGGAAAAAGAGCTCTTATTCTAGATAACCAGACACCGGAATCCAAGCCTTCGAGGTAATAATCTAGGAGATTCAAATCAGTAAAGTTTTTTTCGATATCAAGATGCTCACCTAATTCACTTAATAGGGACTTAATGATAGGGGCGGGGGTCTCATTGGAATTAAGAGCGTTTAAATACATACCCTTTGAATATCTAAAGGCACTTGAAGACGGCAGAGTGCTACAGCTGTGCAACCACACTCTATAAGCCTCTTCAGACGTTTTTGTGTCTCCATATTGATACAAGGTATCCGATAATAACAGCACATTAGCTACTTCAGCTGGTATGAAGTTTACTAACATTTCATATTTCTCATATATGAAGGTCTTATCCGTTTCAAGAATATCCAGAATTAAATCTTGCATCTGACTGCTATTTTCAAACAACTTGCTTTCAACAACCTTGCCAAGTAAGTCAGCATATTCTGGAAATAGGGTGCTATCCGATAGAGCAGTTTCAAACAAAGCAGAGTTACGTGATAAATAAGTGCACAGCGAAAGACTAGAAGTTTTCATATCCCTTCCCGATAGAGCTCCCTCAATAAACACCTTAGCTCCTTGAAGTTTTTCTGCGGCGACCTTCCATTCAGTATCGTTTATCTGAAAATTATTCCCGGGCAACGATTCTTCTTGGGGAACTAGTGTGCTAATACTTTCACCTGTTTGCATGTTTATATTATAGCTAATATATCTCATTGTTATAAGTAACAGTGCATATGCTTTGAAGAATTAAGCATAATCAGGTATATAAACCAGTTCTTTGCAGGTGATAAAATAGTTGCAAACGTCGTCTGCTATAGTCGACCATTAAATTATCCAAAATCATCTTACAACAGACAGGTATTTAATATACATTCTTTTAGCTAGTTCTGTACTAATTAAATATCCAATAAGAACAAGTAATACTAATAGCAATTTATCAAAAGAAGGTACTATAAATTGAAATAATTGCGTCCCTAGAGTTGTGAAAGGTATAAATATTGTTGCTAAGGCAGCTATTATTGTTAAGAATATGATAGAGGATGAGGGCATATTTTTAACTTTAAAAAGCCATTTTTTAGTTCTTATTGAGTATATTAGAATTAATTCAGTTAATATACTTCCTATAAACCAATATGTTTGTAAGGATTTTTCCCCTTCACTTCTAAATATACTAAAGAATACAAAATCAAATATAGTACTGATTAACCCTAAAACAGTGGCCATTAAAAGAATATCTTTTATAGAAGATTTCTTAGGGTTTTTTATATCTTCCTGATCTACATTATCAGTTGCTATCGATATCATAGGAAAATCAGAAAGAAGATTAACCAAAAGTATTTGTACAGGAAGCATGGGTAAGTAATCAATAATTAAAGTTACAAAAGCCATTGCATAAAAATTGCCAAAATTAGAAGCTAGCGTAGCCTTTATATAGTTAGTAACATTAATAAATGTTTTTCTTCCTAATTCTATTCCGTCAATAATAGATTTTAAGTCAGGTTCCAGTAAAATTATATCTGCAACTTCACGTGATACATCCGATGCTTTATCAACTACTATTGATACACCGGAAGCTTTTAAAGCCGGGCTGTCATTTATACCTTCGCCCAGAAATCCGACCTTAGCATTTTCCTGCAGAATCTTTATAAAATTATATTTTTGAACAGGAGACATTCGAGCAAACACATTTAATTCCTTAGCAGTATTTTTCTGATCTTCTATACTTAATTTTTCAAATTCATCGCCTGTAATCCCATCATTATTATTCTTAACTAATCCAAGTTTACTTCCTACTGCCAATGCTACCTCTAAGCTGTCACCGGTAATAATTTTTGTACTTATACCAAGATATTTTGCCTTACTTAGTGCATCATATGTACTTTCTTTAATAGGATCTTCAAAGGATATTAATCCCACAAAGTTAGGATTGTTTTCCTCCTCGTTAACTGTATATGTATTATTTAATATATCTTTCTTTGCTATGGCTAGTACTCTTTTTCCTTCCGTACCCTCTTTTATTATCCATTTCATTATTTTTTCATTTTCAGCTGATGATAAATTCCTTATATGGGGGAGTATGGATTCAGCAGATCCGCGTATGATTAGAGTATTTTTATCTTTATCCTTAATCAATACGCTATTTCTTCTTCTGTTGGGGTCAAAAGGTATTTCAAATATTCTTTTAATATTTTTAATCCTATCCATATTCTCACTACCTATTTTATTTAGAATTGCTATATCAAAGGAATTATTTGGTGTTCCCTGAGTATCTAAAGATGAACATGCATTGATACCTAACTCTAGCAATTCTGTGTTGTTACTAGAATAAATATTTGAAACAGTAAGTTTATTCTGAGTAATAGTTCCTGTTTTATCCGTACATAATACTGAAATATCCCCCAAGTCCTCTATAGCAGATAGTCTTTTAACAATAACCTTTTTCTGAGCTAGTTTTTTAGCTCCTAAAGATAGTGAAAAGGTAGTAACAAGAGGCATTGCTTCGGGTATAACTCCTACAGCCAATGCAATAGAATATATAATTAGATCAAATATTGATAATGTATCTTTAAATATTAGATGAACAATAAACACAAGTAATAGTGTTATTACAGTTAAAAATAGGATGAATTTAGAAAACTTGTTTATCTGAACCTCAAAAGGGCTAACCTCTTCAATCTGAGTTGCCAGCTTTGATATGTTGCCAAGCTGTGTATCCTTTCCCGTAAATATTACTACACCAAGTGCTTTACCCTCTACCACTGTAGTTCCGGAGAATAATATATTATTTGCTTTATATATATCATTTCCGGAAATACTAAGTTGTTTTTCTTCCTTCCTTATGTCTATAGATTCACCTGTTAGCGTAGATTCATTTACAGTAATATTATTATTTCTAACTATCCTTATATCCGCAGGGATGATATCACCTGTTTCCAGTACAACAACATCACCCGGAACTAGTTCTCCTGCATCAATAGTTGCCTCTTTTCCCTGTCTAATAACAGTAGCTCTTTTATTAGCGAATTTATTTAGATATTTAATTGTTTGTTCAGATTTGTATTCCTGATAAAAACCGAGAAATACATTAATAAATACAAAGAATAAAATAAAAACTGTATCTAAATATTCGCCTAAGATAAAAGTTATTATTGAAGCAACTATTAATAAGTAAATGAAGGCTGATTTAAATTGTCTTAGAAAAATACTAGTAATAGTATTATTATTTCTTTCTAGAATATTTCTACCGTATTTTCTTAACAGTGATTTAACTGTCTCATTGTCCAGTCCGTTTTCTATATCAACATTAAAATATTTCAATACATCATCGGGTGATAGATTGGTAAACTTGTCAAAACCCATGTATAAATTTTAAAACTTTGTTAAATAATTACTAGTATATTAATATAGAAATGACAATATATGAAACTTGCAACTAGTTTAGATATCATGTAAGTTTAAAGATACATATTATGAACACTCTGCGTCAGAGAATATATTTCAAACAAAACGGAAAGGCATTAAAGACAGTAAGTTCTTTATATTCAACTAGAAGTGAGAAGATCTCTTCTTTATATGACGGAATCTTCGATACACCACTACCTAAGAAAAGTGCAAAAGAGATATTAAAAAACATGTATATATCATTAAGCGATATATATAAATCCAGATCGTTCTTTTATTTATCAATGACCATTATATTCACTACAATAACTATTGTATTATATTCATCGTATAAAAGAGCAAATAGCATAAGTATAGATAATGGGCAATACTCTATATTCTCAGCCAAACCACTTACACTTGATATATCAGAACAAAGTATTTATGCACAGGATTCCAGATCCCAAAAAATAAATGAGGTGTTTAAAATATATAATTGTCCATTAGAAGGTATGGGGGAGGTATTTGTTAGGGAAGCAGATAAATACGATATACCATGGTGGCTTACAGCATCTGTAGCTTTCCAGGAATCAAGCTGTGGTAAAAACACCCCTAAGATTGATGGGCAGGAATCTTACAACGCTTGGGGTTGGGGAGTATATGGCGATACAGTACATACATTTGATAACTGGGCAAGGGGAATTGAAACTGTATCGGAATACTTTAGAAATAAGTTTTATTCAAAAAATATAACTGATTTATGTGAAATAATGAAAACATACACACCACCGTCCAATGGATCCTGGTGTCAGGGAGTAGGTCATTTTGCTGAAATATTTCAAAATTTTAAAACACCCGCAGAGCTATCAAGTAACCTATAGTACTTGCAAGAACACCTAAATTACTGTATAATCCCTGTTTATGCGTATTAAAACAGTTTTCCTACAATCAAATATACTGCCTTTATTGGCGGCCATAGCCTTAAATATAACGGCCAATAAGGTTGGTGATAATGTCTATAGTGACGCCTTTGCCAAAGAGTTAATAAGATCACAGAAGGTAGAAAAGGTAGTAAACTTAGAAAAATTTTTTAAGAAAAACAATTCTCCCTTAGTAGATCATTCTGAAACATTTGTTGAAGTAGCCGAAAAATATGGACTAGACTACAGACTATTGCCTGCGATATCCTGTATGGAATCATCTTGTGGAAAATATCTTATTGAAGGTTCATATAATCCATTTGGCTGGGGTATATACGGTACAAATGCTATCTATTTTGAGGACTATGATGAAGCTATAGAAACAGTCGGAAAAGGATTAAAAGATAACTATTTAAGCAGAGGGTTTGACACACCTCAGAAGATAGCACCGGTTTATACACCTCCAAATCATGTAAATTGGTTAAATGGCGTAACATACTTCATGAATAGTATAGAAAATATAACTAACAAATATGATTCGAATGACGCTTGATATGTTAAGACTATTCTAATAATAGAAGGGCCCTGGGTAACCGGGGCTTTTTTAATGCTTTATTCCCATATTATTTGTATAATCTACATGCTTTATTTATATAATTATGGGTGCGTGGCGGAATTGGTATACGCGTACGGCTTAGAACCGTATCTCCAAAAGAGGTGAGGGTTCAAGTCCCTCCGCACCCACCAGTTTATGTTAAAATGATTGAATTATGCAAATAAAAATAGAAAAGGAACCTAAAAATACAATAAAAATAACTATCTCCATAGAGAATAGTAAGGTTAAGGAAGAATATGAGAAGGTCGTAGGTGAAGCAATAAAAGAAACAGAGATAGATGGATTTAGAAAGGGAACTGCTCCTAAAGAAATGGTAATAAACAAAGTAGGGGAATCAAACCTTCTGGGTAATACCCTAGATGCTCTTCTTAAAATAAGCTATCCGCAGGCATTAAAAGAAAATCATATATATCCTGTATCTAATCCAAAAGTAGAGATAAAGGAATTTGATATGAATAAAGACTTGGAATTTACCGCACTTGTTGCAGTAAAACCCGAAATAAAAATAGGTGATTATAAAAAGGAAATAGATCATAAATACACAGAATATAAAGAGAGAAGAAAGAAAGAGAACGAAGAGAGGTTAAAAAAAGGAGAAAAACTGGATGATTCACATATACACATGGGGTCAAACGAAATCATTGAAGCTCTTTTAGCATCATCGGAAGTAGAGGTATCAGATTTATTAATTGAAGAAGAGACCGATAGGTTAATTTCAAGATTAGTAAATCAAATACAAGCAGTTAATTTATCCATGGATACCTATCTAAAATCACAGAATAAGACATCAGAACAACTAAGAAAAGAGTATGAAAAGGCTGCTGAGAATAATATAAAGGCAGAATTTATGCTTAATCATTTAGTAGAAAAAGAGAAAATAGATGTTGAAGAAAAAGAAGTAAACGATATGATATCTGCCATAGGAGATGAAAATACGAGAAAGCATTTTGAGGATCCTATTCAAAGACTTTATATAAAAAGTATTCTGCAGAAAAATAAGCTTATTAGTAAATTAATTGAAGAAACGGAAGGAGAAAAACATGAACATTAAGAAGAACATAAATAATACATTAGTTCCTATTGTTGTTGAAAAAGAAGCAAGTGGAATGGAGAGATCGTACGATATATATTCCAGGCTTCTTAAGGATTTTATAGTATTTGTTACAGGTCCTATAGACATGGCTGTGGCAAATACTTTTATTGCTCAGCTATTATTTTTACAAAGTCAGGATCCGGATAGAGATATTAGTGTATATGTTAATTCACCCGGTGGTGAGGTATATGCCGGTAGAGCAATGTATGACACAATGAAGCATGTTAAAAACGACATAGTTACTATAAATGTAGGGTTAGCAGCATCAGCAGGAGCGATGATATTATGCGGAGGTACTAAGGGAAAAAGATACTCACTTCCGGGAGCATATACAATGATTCACCAGGTATTAGGAGGTGCGGAAGGGCAGGCAACTGATGTCGAGATAGTAGCAAAACATATGATAAAGCTTAAAGAACAGTATGCCCATATAATTTCTGAAGAAACGGGACAAAAATACGATAAAGTAAAAAAGGATATTGATAGAGATCATTGGATGGATGCAAAGGAATCAGTCGAGTATGGAATTATTGATAAGGTATTAAATCCTAAGAAGGGAAGTTCTAAATAGTATAAATATAAAGGGGCGGTTAGCTCAGATGGTTAGAGCGCCACATTGACATTGTGGAGGTCATTGGTTCGATCCCATTACCGCCCACCATAAATATTTGGCTTCTAAGCCGGAAAGGATAGAAAATGACAGGATTTTCTATAGATCTAGAAAAAGCTACTAAAGATAATAATTATTTTAGAAAAGTATTATATACAGCTCCTCACAGCCAGCTTGTGCTAATGTGTTTAAAACCAAAAGAAGATATAGGTATGGAGGTTCACGATAAGGAAGATCAGTTCTTCAGAGTAGATGAGGGGGAGGGAAAAGCAATATTAAATGATACAGAATATATTCTTAAAGACGGGTATTGCGTAGTCATACCAGCAGGTACTATGCATAATATATTAAATACATCAGAAGATAAGGAATTAAAGATGTATACAATATACAGCCCCGCTCATCATCCGGATAAAACTCTTCATGAAACAAAAGAAATTGCCATGCAGCATGAACATGAGGAATAACTAATTAGATAGAATCAATATCACAAGAATTGGAAATATTGTATTCACCTATACAAGTTCTTATTATGGACAAAGATACTGCTTCTGTACCTATTTTTTGAGCAATATCTCTGATTAACGATCTTATATAAGTTCCGGAAGAGCATCTAACTGATATTTGAATACACGGGACTATTTTTACTCCCTTATCTGTTTTGATATCCTTATTATAGGATTTGAGTAATTGAATATCATATATTGTAATATCCCTTTCTGGAAGATTTATTTCACTAGCTTTTATTCCTTTCCTTGCTAATTTGTATAATCTTTGCCCTTTTATACTTAAGGCAGAATATATAGGAGCTTTTTGTTTTATATTACCTACAAAATTTATTAAAATATCGGATAAACTACTTGATGATAATTTTTTTCTTAGGTTATTCCAATTATCCTCAGATGTTATTACTACTTCTGGGATAAATTCCAGATCATATGTATCTGTATAAATACCAAATCCAATATCAGTAATATAAGTTTTTTCTTTATTCAAAAATTCTTTTTGCTTCTTAGTATCTTTATCGGTTAATATTATCAGCACGCCCTCAGCAAGGGGATCTAATGTTCCTGCATGCCCAACCTTCTTTATAACAAGTTTTCTTTTAACTTCAGAAACAATGCTATAGCTCGTTCTACCTCTTTTTTTATATATATTCAAAATCACTAAAGCATTATACCCTGTTATTGACACAAAAAAGTAATAAGTGTAAAAATAGGCTCATGGTAATTCATTACCAGAAACAAACATTCAATACTATTACAACAACCCCTAAAAGGGGTAAATAATTAATTACACTTTAATATCGTCAATTTTCAGGTAAAATTAAGTTTAGGAGAAAATATGAATAAAAAGATAAAAGTAATTGAAAAATTAAAAAACGATCCTTTAATGCCTCTCAGACATACAGCAGAACATATAATGCATACTGCGGTTGAAGAATTGTTTCCCGGTGCTAAGAAAGTCATGGGACCCCCTATAGAAGATGGATTTTATGGAGATTTTGATATTAACCAGCAGATAAATGAAGAAGATCTAAAAAAGATAGAAGATAAGATGAGGGAAATAATTAAAGCAGGGATTACGATGAAAATGAAAGAAATAACAGAAAAGGAAGCTAAAGAAATATTTTCCGGTAACCCATATAAACTTAAGTTAATAGATGAATTTCTAAGAGATGGGAAGAAACTTAGTGTGTGCGAATTAGGAAAAAAGGGAGAAAATTATCATGATATCGATCTATGCGCAGGACCACATTTAGACAATACGAGCAAAGTCGGAGCATTTAAGATATTAAATATTGCAGGAGCATACTGGAGAGGAAATGAGAAGAATAAACAGTTGGTAAGACTTTATGCCACGGCATTTGCCAATCAGAAGGATTTGGAAGAACATCTTAATAAATTAGAAGAAATAAAAAAAAGAGACCATAGAAATCTTAACAAAACTTTAGAACTATTCCTTATCTCAGAAGAAGTAGGTCCCGGTCTTCCTATGTGGCTTCCCAATGGAATGATAATAAGAGAGGAATTGGAAAAATGGGGTAAGGATACAGAGGAGAAATGGGGATATAAAAGAGTTTCGTCTCCCTTTATGACTAAAAAGACTTTATTTGAGATATCAGGCCATATTCCATACTTTGAGAATGATATGTATAAAGTACAAGTGCCCGGTGAAGATAAAGAAGATTACTATATAAAACCAATGAATTGTCCTTTTCATCACATGATATTTAAGTCTAAACCCAGAAGTTACAAAGAACTTCCTCTAAGATTAGCTGAATACGGTACCGTTGCCCGGTATGAAGACAGGGGGTCTTTGAATGGAATATTAAGACCAAGAATATTTGTACAAAATGATGCTCATGTTTATTGTACAGAAGAACAAGCCATAGATGTATTTGTAGAGATAATAGATTTACATAAATATTATTACGATAAACTGGGATTAAAAGATTATAGAATAATATTAGGATTAAGAGACCCAAACAATATGGGTAAATACCACGGAGATGAAGGAATGTGGCAAAAGGCAGAAAAACTTTCCAGACAGGCAATGGATAAAGCAGGTATTGAATATTTGGTAGAAAATGAAGGTGCAGCTCATTACGGACCTAAAATGGATCTTAAAATTAAATCGGCTATCGGAAATGAATACGCTATATCTACAAACCAAATCGATTTGTTTATGCCTATGAAATTCAATCTCACATATATAGATAAAGACGGTAAGGAAAAATATGTCATAGTCCAGCATAGGGCGCCCTTAGGTTCATCGGAAAGATTCGTAGGCTTTTTAACGGAACACTTTGCCGGAAATTATCCTTTATGGCTGTCTCCTCTTCAGGTATCGATAATACCTTTAGGAGAAAAGCATATGGAATATGCAGATACTATTGAAAATGAAATAAGAGATTTGGGATTAAGAGTGGAAGTAGATAGAAGAAATGACACTATGCAGTCCAAGATAAGAGATGCACAGATGAGAAAAGTTCCTTATATGCTTATACTGGGAGATAAAGAAGTAGCAGAGAATAAAATAAGTCTTAGGTTAAGAACGGGGGAAAACGTAGGTAAGATGAATAAAAATGACTTTTATACTAAAGCAAAGGAAATTTATTTGACCAAAGGCCTTCAATTGTGGTAATTTATCCAAGTCCTAGGAGGTAAATAGTATACAAAACAAATACATAGTAAACCAATCAATTAGATGTAAAGAACTTAGAGTAGTAGATGATAAAGGTGGCAATTTAGGTGTCATTCCAACTGAAAAAGCGTTGGAAATAGCCAAGGAGAAACAGTTAGATCTTCTTCTAATAGCACCAAATGCAAATCCTCCGGTAGCCAGGATAGTGAACTTTAACAAATATCTTTACGATGAAAACAGAAAAGAAAGAGCAAATAAATCAAAGATAAAAAAAACAGAAATAAAGGAGCTGAGAATGACACCTATGACAAGTAGTGGTGATATAGTTCGTCTTTCTAAAAGAGCTGTACAGTTTATGGAAGATGGGAATAAAGTAAAAGTAAGCGTAAAGATGAAAGGAAGACAGATGGCTCATCCTGAAGTAGCAAGAGAGAAAATAAATAGGATGATCGAGGAGTTATCTGATAAAGCAAAAACTGAAGGAGAACCAAAACTAGTCGGGAGTCTTCTTTGGGTTGTATTTTTATCAAAGTAAGTAATTATTATTAGCAGGAAAAAATGCCAAAAATAAAAACCAAAAAAACTATATTAAAAAGAATAAGAATAACCCGAAAAGGTAAGATATTGAAAAAAAATACCAGAATGGGTCATTTAAAAATAAAGTTTGATGCTTCTAGAAAAAGCAGAAAGTCCAATATAGTATCGCAGGATAATAAAGGACATATAAAAGTAATTAGAAAATTAGTGGGAAAACACGGAAAGGGTTTAGGTAAAAAGTAATATGCCAAGAGTAAAAGGAGGATTCCGAACAAGAAGAATACATAAGAAGGTGCTGGCTCTGGCTAAAGGGTACAGGGGATCAAGAAATAGGCTCTTTAAAAGAGCAAATGAAGCAGTTGTAAGAGCAGGGGAGCATGCTTTTGAAGGCAGAAAACAAAGAAAAAGAGATTTCAGAAGATTATGGATTGCCAGAATAAACTCGGCTTTATCCGGAGAAAATATACAATACAGTAGATTTATAAACGGACTCAAAAAGGCAAATATTAACTTAGATAGAAAAACATTGTCAGAAATGGCAATTAACAATCCGTCTTCCTTTTCTGAAATAGTAAGTAAAGCAAAAGAAGCTATTAAATAAAATATAGTGCCCAATAATACGACCGAAAATAAAGAGGATAGTTATAAAAGAATTAGTTTTAATCAATTCTTCAAAATAAGTTGGTGGACATTTACTCTTGTTTATAACATATTTCCTTTAAGAACTATTGTATGGTTAGTGGCAACAATTATATTAGAATTAGAATCAATTCTGTACACCTATATATTTGCTAAGACAGTAGATGCATTAGTGAATACCGCTCAACAAGATAACGCAGTAATAAATTCACTCTATCCCTATATCTTAATTTTATTACTCTATAGTATATTTACACTAGCTGTAAGGTTGATTAAAAATACATCCTATTCGTATATAAGGTTGAAGAGCTCGGCGGAGATTAGAAGGAAATTCTATACCAAAATACACTCACTCGGTATCCAAACACTGGAACAACCCGGCGTTAACGATAAAATAACAAGAGCAGATGGATATCTTGGAAATGTTTTATATTATCTTTCAGGATCAATTACCTTAGTATCAAAATTTATTAATACTATAACCATAGGCTCTCTATTATTTTCAATACTTCCATGGTTTGCCCCTCTCATAATATTAATTACGATACCTTATATCTTATATGACAAAAATATGAGAATGAAAATATATAAAGTGGATTACGAAAATACTGAGAAGAGAAGAATAGCGTCAAATGGGGCCCATAATTTATCCAATATCTCGACTCTCCAGGAAATTATTATTACAAATGCTATATCCTTTCTTGATAATAAATATATATCATTTCAGAACTGGATTAGTAATATATTTATTAAATTACAGAACAAAGCTAGGGTAGGTACCAATATTCTATCTTTATGCGCTCAAATATTAGTACTTTACGGCTATTTTCATGTTTTTAAAAAGCTGTTATTTAAAACCATAACCGTGGGAAATACACTATTCTGGATCAGATCGTTGGATATGTTTAAGGGATCGCTTGAGAGTTTATCTACTACCTTCAACGATCAGTTTGAATCATCAATACATTTAAAAGATACTTACGAACTGTTTATGACAAAACCATCTTTTAAAGATGGGTCTACGATTCTTCAAAAATTAGATAAAGGTCCTGAGATATTATTTGAGAATGTATCATTTAAATATCCGAATACAGAAAGATATGTCTTAAAAAATCTTAACCTTAAGATTAAGTCTGGAGAAGAAATAGCTATTGTTGGGGTAAATGGCGCCGGAAAAACCACCCTGGTGAAATTAATATCCCGATTTTATCCTGTTACTGAAGGAAATATCTACATCAATGGAATAAATATATTGGATATAAAATCAGAGTCTTTGTATAAAAATATGGGAGTATTATTCCAAGATTATAATAACTATAACTTTCTGACTGCAGAAGAAAACATATACATAGGTAAATCTTATGAGCCTTTTGATGATTTTAAAATGAGGGTTTCAGTACAAACAGCGGATGCAATGGATTTTATAAATGAATACCCCAATAAATTTAAACAGATACTAGATCCAAGGTATAAAGGAGGGATAAAACCAAGTACGGGACAGTGGCAGAAATTAGCTATAGCCAGATTTTTATACAGGAACGCTCCCTTAGTAATATTTGATGAACCTACAGCTTCTATAGATGCATCATCAGAATATAAGATATTTAACTCAATATATGACTTCTTTGAGAAAAAAACGGTAATAATTATCTCTCATAGATTTTCAACTGTAAGAAACGCAGATAGGATTATTGTTCTAGATAACGGCGATATTGTAGAAGATGGAACGCATAAAGAACTAATGGAAAAGAAAGGAAAATACTATGAATCATTTAGTTTACAAGCTAAGGGATACACAGACTAACATAATCATTCATAGCTCCATTATTTAGTGATAAAATCAATTAAATATTCTATGAATACAGACGATTTATTACAAAAATTTAATTCTGATATATCATCAGCTGTAAATAAAAAAGCTGTTGATGAGATATATCTAAAATACTTTTCTAAATCAAACGGAATAATTACAAATCTCATAAAAGAATTGTCTTCACTAAATATAGAGGATAAAAAGAAACTTGGTCCTTTATACAACAATCTATCTAAGGAGATTAAAGACAGGATAGATAAAAAAAGAGAGGAGATAGAAAACAATATTAAGAATAACCCTATGGTTGATTTAACTTACCCTCTTCCTGCTAAAAAGATAGGTAATTTACATCCTACCACAGAAACAATTAGAAAAATGAATGACTTCTTTAGATATTATGGATTTTCAATAATTGAAGGGCAGGAAATAGAAACAGAGGAATATAACTTTAGAAAATTAAACTTACCCGAGGGGCATCCTGCTACCGATTTACAGGATACTCTCTATATTTCACAAAAGAACGGGATTCTTCTTAGAACACACACATCTTCTGTAGAATCCAGACTTCTTACTCAATATAAACCACCCATAAGGGCAGTAACGCCGGGAAGATGTTATAGGAATGAAACAACAAATTCAACTAACGGAGCTTTCTTTTATCAATACCAGGGTGTTGTAGTTGATAAAGGGATTAATATACAGAATTTAAAATCTACGTTAGAGAATTTTCATAAGTTTTTATTTGGAAATGATGTAATTTTAAGATTTAGATATAAATATTATCCCGAAGTATCCCCGGGTATGGGAACTGATATTCAATGTTCATTTTGTAAAGGAAAAGGGTGCTCCATATGTAAATATAGGGGTTGGGTAGAGGTATTAGGTTCAGGAATGATACATTACAATACGCTAAAATCCTGCGGGATAGATCCGGAGATTTATACCGGTTTTGCGTTTGGAATAGGTGTTGATAGATTAGTAATGCAAAAATACGGGATTAAAGATATTAGGGATTTATATGAAGGAGGAATGATTTATCTATGAAAGTACCTTTAATCTGGCTTAAGGATTATATAAAAATAAATAAAAATCCAAGAGAGATAGCTGAATCATTTACATATTTAGGTTTAATGCTTGATAAAATTATAGATGACAAGATATTGGATTTAGAGCATAGGATGGATAGGTCAGACTGGCTCTCTATAACAGGCTGTGCGAGAGATTTAGCTGCATTTGAAGGTAAAGAATTTATTAATCCTAGTATAGAACATCCCGATGGGAAACCAATGAATGAAGAAAGTAGAATAGATGTAAAAATTCAATGCCCGGAGTTAGTTAATAGATTTAACACAAGAGTATTTAAAGGTATAAAAGTATCTGATTCTCCCCAATGGCTTAAAGAAAGATTAGAACTTTACGGAATTCCTTCAATAAATAATATTGTTGATATAACAAACTTTGTAATGGTAGAGATGGGGCAGCCAATGCATGCTCAAGATATAGATAAAATGCAAAAGAAGGAAATAGTAATAAGAAGAGCCAAAGAAGGGGAAGAAATAACGACATTATTAGGTCAAAAACTATCACTAAATAACAATCAATTTGTATTAACACAAAATAATGTACCTACAGTTCTAGGAGGTATAGTAGGTACACATTTAACATCAGTTGATTTGAATACTAAAAATATTGTTTTAGATGCAGGTAATTATGATCAAGTAAGTATAAGAAAAAACTCCAGAGAATTAAAAATTCAAAACGAAACAGTATTAAGATATGATAAATATTTACATCCTCATTTAGCTGAAACGGCTATGGAAAGAGCTACAAAGCTAATACTGGAAATAGCGGGAGGTGAATATTTTAATAACATAGATTATTATCCTAAAATAATTCCATTAAAAAAACTGAGCTTAAGATATTCAAGAATTAAAATGGTATCAGGTATAGAAATAGGGCAGAGTAGGGTGGAAATGATATTAAGAACCCTGGGTTATAAAATTTTAAATACTACTGATAAAGATATTTCTTTGGAAGTACCATATTTTAGAACAGATGTAGAAGTTGAAGATGATCTTGTAGCTGATATTTTAAGAATAAGCAACTATTCAAATATACCTTCTACACCAATAAATAATGCTCCTCCAAAAGAAATAACTCCTCCAATCTACAAATTTCAGGAAAAATTAAAGGATATTTTGTTAAATCTTGGTATGAATGAGCACATTACAAACCCTCTGATGCCCAGAAATATCAATGATAACAAACAAATAGCATTAGAAAACTCCTTCTCATCAGATAGGTCCGCTCTGAGAACAAATATAAAGGATACATTGGAAAATGTAATAAGTATATATAGGAAGAATAAAGTAAAAGATATTGGAATATTTGAAGTAGGCAATATATATACTAAAGAGAAGGAAATTAAAAATATAGATAGTCTTAAAGAAACAAGTGTGTTAACAGCTATATATGACAATACTGAATTAAATGAATATGAAATATCAAATAAGCTTAAAAGCATACTGTCGGGTATATTTTCATCTCTTGATATTAAGGACTATGTATATGTTAGAGAAGGTAAAAATACTGTTATTTATGTAAATAATAATATGGATAAAGAAAGAGTAGGGGAAATTGAATATAATTCATTTTCATTACACTTAGAAAAATTGATGGATATGGCCAATTACCCAAGAGTATCGCATATATGCACCAGGATAATTTCTAAAAGGACAGAAGATATATCTTTGATTGTTAAACTAAGGCAGGAGATAGGACCTATATATCAGCTAATTAAAAATTACGATAAAAATATCTTAGAAGTAGAGGTTAGGGAAGTAACAATAGATGAAAATATAAAAAAAGACGCCAAGCTGATATTAATAAAAATATACTATGAAGGTGAGTTTAAAGAAGTTAAGGAAAGAATGCTTGTAGAATTAAAAGATAAATTCAGTATAGAAGTAAGATCCTGATAATTAATAACCACCAATTATTAACTTTATATCGGTATCTCCCTTGTTCCCTTTCTCATCCTCAGCTACTACTTTGAATTCATGCTCTCCGAAATCTTTTGGTGTAAGTTTAAAATTGTATCCAAATGGTTCGTTGCTGTCTTCAGCTTTCTTGTCATCATCCATGTATATTCTTACTTTCTCTATATCATGGTATGAAGATGTTTCTATATTTAGCCTAAATTCCATTGGCACAGTATCCCCATCATCTAGTCCTACTATCTCAACAAATACCTCATCTTTATTGCTTACTTCATCATCATCAAACTCTAATCTAGATACCATCTGTGGAGGAAAATATTCATCTTCTCCTTTGTATTCTTCTTTAATCCAAGCATCTACTGCCGGCTGCCACTCAGGAAGAACATCTTGTATTTTTATAAAATTCTTAACTGATGTTTCTTTAGCTTTCTTGCAGTCTTCGTTTGTGATTCTTCCATCAATCTTGCAGATCTCTATCTTTATATACCAATCACTCTTTGCTGTAGGTGAAGTAGATTTAATAAACCATTCGTTTCTTTTCTTTCTATCTTCATAGGGAAGACCCCCTGTGAGAGAATCTACTTCAATCTTCTCTACATCTTTTGGAGCTTCAAATTTTTCATCTTTTTTATCTTTTAAATATTCGGTTAAATATTTATGCCATATGGGTGAGGCCCCTGTAATACCCGATGCAATATAGGGATCCATTCTTTCATTATTATTATTCCCTACCCACACACCAACAACTACAGAAGGAGTAAAACCCATTGCATAATTGTCTCTTTTATCATCTGTTGTACCGGTTTTTGCAGCAACTGTATGCCCTGATATGTTTAATAAACTACCTGCTCCAAATACATCACTTCTCGCCCCATCATCGGATAATATATCTGAAATTAGAAATGCAACTTTTTCATCCAATGCTCTTGTTTCTAATGATGCAGGCTTCCAAACTACATTTCCTTCAGAATCCAAAACCTCGATAATTGGGGTAGGTTCCCTATAAATACCCTTAGCTGCGAATACTGAATAAGCTGCGGTCAATTCTAATAATTTAGTTTCCCCTCCCCCCAAAGTTAATGCTAAACCGTATCTGGTTCTATCCGTAAAGGTAGATATACCCATCTTTTCGGCTAGGTTTATCATATTATCTATACCTGCTATCTTTAATGCCTTTACAGCAGGAATATTCAAAGAATTAGCCAATGATTTTCTTAAAGAAACAATACCTCTGAATATNNTGTGCAGCTGTATAACCTTGGGATAGAAGAGTAGCGTATGTTATTGGTTTAATTGCAGATCCCGGCTGTCTGTTTGATATAGCAACATTAACATAAGGGTCAAATTTACAGCTGTTTTCTCCTGTACCTCCGGATATACAGTTTTCAGGCTGGGGATCAATGTTATAGCCTTTAGAGCCTACCATAGCTAATATTTGGCCTGTTTTAGGGTCTAGAACAACCATAGCGCCATTCCATACGTTAAGACCTTTAGAATCTTCCACTACGGAGAATACTGTATCTTGGGCTAATTTCTGGGCTTTAGGATCAAGGGATGTTTTAATCTTTAAACCGCCCTTTTCAACCATCTCTTCCCCTAGTATGTCTATCAAATATTGCTTGGTATAAAAAACAAAATGGGGGGCTTCAAGAGGAACTCTGGCAGTTTCAAAGTTTAATTCTTCATCTCTTGCTTTTTGATAATCTTCATCACTTAAGAAATATTTTCTACCTGAGGAATCAGACCAGCCTCTTTCTTTCATTAAATAGAGTACATAGTTTTTTCTTTCTATACCTGCTTCCGGATTAGGTCCAAACTGCGAGTAATATGTCGGGCTTTGTGGCAACCCAGCAAGATAGGCAGATTCTGCTAGAGTTAGGTCTTTAGGCAGTTTGTTAAAATAAGCTTTTGCAGCACTATATATTCCATAGTTTTGACCCCCGTAGGGAGTTTCATTAAGGTACATTTGTATTATTTCATCTTTGGTATATCTGTTTTCAAGCTGAAGAGACAGGATAAATTCTTTTATTTTCCTCACTACAGTCCTTTCCTGGCTTAATAGTGTATTTTTAATAACTTGTTGAGTAAGTGTAGATCCCCCCTGCAAACCCTCACCTGTAAAAGTATTCTTTAATGCTCTTGCCATCCCTCTGAGAGAATATCCCTGATGTTTATAGAACTCTGAATCTTCTGTAGCTAGTGTTGCATGAATTACGTCAGGTGATATTTCATCAAGTTCAACCAATGTTCTATTCTTTTCTCCGTATACTTCGTATATGAGAGAATCTTCCCTGTCATAAAATCTGGTTGATAACTCAAAACTTCTTTCAAGAAGCTGGTTTGGGCTTGGAAGTTCTCTGGAGAAATAAGCAAATATAATAATTACAGCAAAGAAGCATATAACACTAAGTCCGAATATTATTGAAGCAAGATAAGTAACAAATATTAATTTTTTCTTCTTCTGTTTAGTATTAATTTGCTTTTTCTTACGTTTCATAAATATTTTATTAAAATATTCATTTATCTTACCACCTAGAATACTAATGTGGTTTTTAATATTGAGTATAACCTTTAATTTTCTCTTCGGTTTATAGAAATTTGATGGGGTAGAAATCACTTTCATATTATATTTATATTAACGTAAATGATCAAATTACCTAAATACATGGATTTGATTAAATATTAAATATTGAGTATATTCCTATTCCAATATTCTAAGTAAAAGGAGAAGGAAATGAGAATTTACAAAGTAAAATATGAGGATGGGGAGTTAAAAACTCGGAAAATGGTCGGAAAAGGCCATTTTGTCAACGGGGGAACAAAGATTTGTACGAAGTGCGTCTTGACGACAGGCGATCTCATTGAAGTAGGGGGTAAAATCGCAATCGTCACAGGATATAAGGAAGTAGGGAAGGAGAAACAATATTCCCTACGAGACATATCATAAAATAGCCATGCCCTGTGAACGTTATTTTTCACAGGGCTTTTCTTTTACTGCGATAGAAAGGAGAAAGGAGAAAGAAGATGAAATTATTCAAGTGTCTTTACAAACCTCCGTGGAGAAGAAATTATCTGATCAGGGGGGACGAAGTAGGACCGGTGGAGCTGCTTAATAGAAATAATAAGCATATGTTGAAAACTGATACACAACTTGAAGATGGAACATACTATCTTGGAGGTGTGATCATAACCATCTTGAAAGAAGAAAAAACGGATGAGGATGGTTATACATATTCCTTCAGATATGGGTCCTAAATGGAGGAAAGATGAAAAAGACACTATACTATGGGGTTGTAACAACACGAGATTTTGGGGAAAAAGTTTACGTTACAAAGGGGAAAAAGTTATGTGTAATTGAGGTACAAAATGGGCGTTTCACCACCACAAAGAAGGTCGGTGACCCTATCCATTTATCTCACTACTACTACATAGGATCGATTTTGCAGAATTCTGATAAGCTGATAATTATCACCGCGATTATTTTCGGTGATAATTCATTAACTTTTGAGTACGAAACCGTTGATTCAAAAACCTCCGAGGTCTAAAGACTAAGGAGGTTTTTTCTAATATTATCTATTTGATATACTATTTATGTATGTTTAAGGTTATTCAAGATATCAATTTAATTGATAAATTCTTACACAGAGGTGTAGTTAATATATTTCCTTCTAAGGAGGAATTAAGAAAGAAACTGTTGTCAGGTGATAGGTTAAGAGTTTATCAAGGATTTGATCCAAGCGGCCCCTATCTTCATATAGGACATGCCATGGGAATTAGATCCCTTAGAATACTCCAGCAGTTGGGTCATGAGGTAATATTTTTAGTTGGAGACTATACTGCTAAAGTAGGAGATCCGGATAAAGATACGGGAAGAAAGATATTAAGTGATGAACAGATAAGAAAAAACATGGAAGGTTGGAAAGAACAAGCATCCCAGTTAATAGATTTTGAGGGTGAGAATCCTGTTCATTTTAAACATAATTACGAATGGCTGTCTAAATTAAATCTTGCAGAACTAATTAATCTAATGTCATCTACTACTGTACAACAGATGATGGAAAGAGATTTATTTCAAAAAAGAATACAAAACAATAATCCCATAGGACTACAGGAATTTATATATCCGTTAATGCAGGGGTATGACAGTGTAGCCATGAAAGTAGACATGGAAATTGGGGGAAATGATCAGGTATTTAATATGCTTATGGGTAGAAACTTAGTAAGAAAATACCTAAATAAAGAAAAATACGTCAGAACACATGAAATGATGGAAGCACCCGATTCAGGAACTATGTCTAAAACCAGAGGAAACGGAATCAACCTTGGAGATACATCGGGAGATATATATGGAAAAGCAATGTCATATCCCGATGAGATGATATACAAATGTTTTAGATTGCTTACAGATGTTGATTTGGATGAAATATTGGATATACAGAAAGATATAGAGGGGGGAGAAAATCCCATGAAATATAAGAAGATGATGGCCTATGAAGTAGTAAAAACAATAAAAGGAAAACGAGAGGCTGATAAATCACAAGAATATTTTGAGAAAACAGTACAAAACAAAGAAATAGATGAAGAAAAAGCAAAACCGGTTTCTTTAATTGGAAATATGACTATTCTTGATTTTATTAAAAATTCTTCAGAGGGAAAAGAGTCATCGAGTCAGATCAAAAGAGTAATTGAACAGGGAGGTGTGTATATAAATAAAGATAAGGCAACAGATCCTTATACTGTGTATGTCTTTAAATCAGGTGATATTATTAAATACGGTAAAAGGACATTATATAAAGTAATATGAAAATAAAGAAAGTTATAAGAAAAGTAACAAAAAAAGACAATTTATTTAAAGCATTGATTGTTATAAGTACCTTAGCTCTTATAGCCACATCTGTTTTACCATATATCATTTAGAAGGTAGCCTGCCTTTGTTAAAATGCATCTATGATTTCAATGAATTCTCCTATTGGTTCTGTTTCTAAAATTGGTTATAAATACAAGGAGTTACTTAAAAACCTAGGAATATTTACTGTAGAAGATCTTTTATATCATTTCCCCTTTAGATATGATGATTATTCTAAGATAGTAATGATAAAGGATATTAAAGAAGGGGATACGATAACAGTTAAGGGAGAGCTCTACTCATTAGAGAATATATATACTAAATATGGAAAAAGATTAACCAAGGGAAAGATTAGAGACAATACGGGAGAAACTAACATCATATGGTTTAACATGCATTATCTTAAAAAAACACTTAGTGTAAACAAAGAATATTACGTAAGTGGTAAGATAAGTTCTTTTTCAGGAAAACTATCATTTTTATCCCCGGAGATTGAATTAGTATTAGATCACAAAAAAAATATAAATACAGGAAGATTTGTATCTATATATCCTGAGACATCGGGTGTTAGTTCAAAGTGGTTAAGAAATAGGATTAACGACATTATTAGTATTATTAAACCCAAAGAATTTCTTTCAAATGAGATTTTGAATAAATATATCCTAGAGACCCTAGAATTATCTTTAAATAAAATTCATTTTCCTAATAATATGAAGGAAAGCAGTGAAGCCAGGAAAAGATTTGCTTTTGAAGAATTATTCTTAGAGCTTCTAAATGTTGAAAAAAGAAAATATGAATGGCTAAATACACTTAATTCAAATAATGTAACTATGGGGAAGGAAAATAAAGATAAGCTTAATAATATAATAAAAAGACTGCCTTTTTCCCTAACTACAGATCAAAAAACAGCACTGGAAGAAACACTAAAAGATATGAATAAACTATCTCCAATGAATAGACTATTGGAAGGAGATGTAGGTACAGGAAAAACAATAGTTGCTCTTCTGTCTTCATATGTCTGCTACTTAAATGGACTAAGAACACTATACATGGCACCAACGGAGATATTAGCGGTACAGCACTATGATACGTTTAAAAAAATACTGCCGGAATTAAATATTAACTTAGAAATAGGATCCATGAATAAATCAGATAGGGGAGGGAAATACGACATACTTATAGGCACACATGCACTTTTATACAACAAGGAAAAATATTCAGATATAGGATTGGTTATTATTGATGAACAGCATCGTTTCGGAGTAGAGCAGAGAGGAAAGATTATTGAACTATCGGGAAAGGAAAAAGTACCTCATCTTCTATCCATGACAGCCACTCCGATACCAAGAACTCTGGCTCTAACATTGTATGGAGATTTATCAATTTCTATTCTAAAAGAACACCCTAATCCAGAAAGAAAAATATACACTAAAGTAATACCTGAAAAAAAACGTATGGAAGTATATGAGTGGGTTAAGAAAAGAAAAGAACCTGTTTTTGTTGTGTGTCCTCTGATAGAAGATTCTTCCACTGCGGGAATGGAAAACATAAAGGCAGCTGAAGCTGAATATACATTTCTAAAGAAGAACGTATTTAAAAATATGAACATGGGAATATTACACGGAAGAATGTCATCAAAGGATAAACAGGATGTAATTAATAATTTTAGAAAAGGAAAAATAATGGTACTTGTATCTACTCCTGTAATAGAAGTAGGTATGGATATACCCGATGCCTCCATCATGATTATTGAAAGTGCTGAAAGGTACGGCTTATCCGCATTACATCAATTAAGAGGAAGGGTGGGAAGGGGAAGCAGAGAGGGGTATTGTTTTGCAGTTATGAGCAATGATTCAAAAAGCTCCTATTCCAGATTAAGCTATTTTGAAAACATAGATAATGGATTGGAATTGGCGGAGATAGATTTAAAGATCAGAGGACAGGGAGATGTATTTGGCACCATGCAGCACGGTTTTAAAAGATTAAAGATAGCTAATCTGTATGATCTGGAAATGCTCAACAATGTTAAGAAATGTGCCGAGGAGTATTTTCCCAAGTTAGATAAATACCCTCTTCTTAAGTTAAAATTGACAGATAGGATGGGAAAATATATACCTAGCAATTAATATGATTAGAATAACTACAGGAAGCGCCAAGAATAAAATATTGGAAATACCTAATATAGATAGTTTTAGAGGAGTGCAGGAAAAGGCTAAATTATCTATGTTTTCTATGATTGGAAACAAGATAGAGGATTCTATATGTTTAGATCTTTTTTCAGGAAGCGGTAATCTTGGTATAGAATCATTAAGCAGGGGGGCAGAATGGTGTGATTTTGTAGATGAGGAATATGAATGTACAAAGGTTATAGAAAAAAATCTATTTAACTGCGGTTTCTTAGAAAAATCCCAAGTATTTAGAAAGAACTCTATAAAATACATTAATTCATGTACTAAACAGTATGATTTTATATTTATGGACCCGTATTACAAAGATAAAGCTCATAGACATTTATTTAAAATAATTAGAAATATATTATCTCCTGATGGTTATATATATTATTTCCATTCTCTAAATTTAACAGACGAAGAAATATCTAAAATACTAGAAGATACTAAACTTAAATCAATAGATAAAAGAAGATTTGGAGAGAGTATTTTTGAAGTAATAACATAAACATATATACCTTATAGTATTGATAATTCCTTAAAAATCTGCTATAAATCCCACAAATCTGAAAAAGAGGAGTGTACGATGAGGAAATATAAATTTATTTTAGGCGATTCGGAAACTTGTATTAACCCGGAGAGGGGGATCTTCCAGAACACGCTGGAGGTCCTTATCAAAGGAAAAGTGGTATATTCCACTCGCCAAGAAGTGGATCAGATCCTGATCCAATTCAACGAGGGGCTGAGGAGAATCCTTGAAAGCAACAACATTGATGTAACCAAGTGGCGGGGGCTTGCCCTTGAGGCTTTCGAGGACTGGAAAACGAGCCTCGCAAAACCAGGAAAAGAACGATAAGATAACGTTATTAAACCTCTCGAATAATATATTAAATATATTCGGGGGGTTTTTAAATTTGACAACCATATTCTTAACATATATATTGCATAAGTTCTTTATTAAGCATTAAAATAACTATATGGCAGTACCTAAAAGAAAACATTCTAAATCAAGAACTAGAAAAAAGAGAGATGCTCATTATAAAAGACCATCTGTTACAGTAGTTAAAACTAAAGATGGCAGGGGTTATAAAAGACCTCATATAGATGAATATATTGAGTTATAGTACATTAAATAAATAATATAAGATGAAGAATACTACTGACCCAAGACATACCTCTAGAAGAATAGCTTTAGCATCAATATTCTGCTGGCTGTTCAACGAAATAAATACAGAAGAAAGCATGGTACTTTCTAAGGAAGTCCTGGAAACAGAACCTAATGAGTTTGATCATGATTTAGTTAATTTTCTGGTAGAAGGTGTTAAAACACATAATCAGGAAATTGATAAAATCATAGAGGAATGTGCTCCCGAGTGGCCTATTGATAAAATATCCAAAGTAGATCTTGTAGTTCTTCGTCTGGCTATTTTTGAAGTCCTTTTCGGTAAAAAAATCCCCGTTAAAGTAGCTATCGATGAAGCTGTTGAACTGGCTAAAGACTTCGGAAATGAAACATCTCACAAGTTTATTAATGGTGTTTTAGGCACTGTAGTAGAGAAATACCTAAAAGAAAGCATTACATAATATGGTATCTGATTATTTAAAAGAAGTTAAAAAAATAATTGAAGAAAAAACAGGATTAGAACCATCCGAGATAACTCCTGAATCCTACTTTGAAGACGATCTAAATCTTGGAGAAATGGAATTACTTGAAATACTTAACGAACTTGAAGAAAAATACCACACAGAACTGGTAAATAAAAAAGATGATATGGAAACAATAGAAGATCTTATTGATATATTGTCAGAACAGATTGAATAATAAATATGATGTCTTTTGATTTTGAACAACTGCAAAAAAACTTAGATACTACACTAACTAACAGAGAGTTATTCCAAACTGCATTTACACATAGATCATATCTGAATGAACATACAAATTATACTAACCCTTCAAATGAAAGGTTGGAATTTCTTGGAGATGCTGTACTGCAACACCTGTCATCAGAATATCTATATCTAAAGTATCCTACCCAGCCGGAAGGTGAATTAACTAACTATAGATCTGCAATAGTATGTACACCGTCACTGGCTTCTGAGTCCAGAAACCTCGGATACGGACACTTCTTAATGTTGTCCAATGGAGAGGAGTCTACAGGAGGAAGGGATAGGGAATATATTCTGGCTAATACCTTTGAAGCTGTTCTTGGTGCACTATATCTGGAAAAGGGTATAGATTTTTGCAGAAGCTTTTTAAATAAAGTACTTTTCTATAAAGTAGATGAGATTGTTAGAAATCAAGAATATAAGGATGCAAAATCAAAATTCCAGGAGACAGCACAGGAAAAATTTGGTATAACCCCCGAATATAAAGTACTTGATTCATGGGGTCCTGATCACGATAAAACCTTTAAAGTAGGGGTTTTCTTAGGTGCAAAACAAATGGGTGTAGGTGAAGGCAGAAGTAAACAAAAAGCCGAACAGAATGCAGCAGAGGATGCTATAAAGGGTATTTTGGAAGATAAGGAAGTTGTGCTAGAATCTTAAAACTATGTCTATAACTATTAGATTAGCCAGAATAGGAAGAAAAAATCTACCTTCTTTTAGAATGGTAGCTGCAAATACCAAAGATAAAAGAAACGGAAGATCTTTAGAAATACTTGGTCATTACAACCCTTCAGAAAAGGGGGGTAAATTTGAATATGATAAGGAAAGATTTGAATATTGGAAAAAGAACGGCGCTTTAATCAGTAAATCTGTGATGGAGTTAATTGAAGGAAAATATACATTTAAACCCTACAATCCTTCAAAGAATAAGAAAGAAAGTGATAGTGTAAAAGAATCAGAAGAAAAGACTGAGTAATATTTATAAATAAACTTATGAGAGAATTCATTGAATATTTAATAAAACAAATAACAAGCAAATCCGAGGAAGTAGAAATAATTGAATCTAATGAAGAGGGCGTACTTCTTTATAAAATTCATGTATCAAAAGAAGATATGGGTACTGTAATAGGCAAAGAAGGGCATACAATAAAAGCTCTTAGAGATCTGGTTAGAGCTAAGGCAATAAAGGATAATGTTAGAGTACGTTTAATAGTTGAAGAAAATCAATGATTAAGTTCAACATATTAACACTTTTTCCCCAGTTATTTACATCTCACTTTGAAGAACTTCCATATAAAAAGGCCGTAGAAAGGAAAAAGGCTGAATATACTCTTTATAATTTAAGAGGCTATGCCTTGGATAAAAGGGGAACAGTTGATGACAAGCCATATGGTGGAGGTACGGGAATGATCTTAATGATTGAACCAATATATAATGCACTGGAAGATATATTTAAGCATGATAAGGATAATCTAAATAAATTCCTAAAACAAAGAAAAAACGATAAAAGAATCATTCTTCTCTCACCCAGAGGAGAAACATATAATCAAAGAAAGGCTGAGGAACTTTCTGAATGTTCTAACTTAACCTTTATATGCGGTAGATATGAGGGGGTAGATTCAAGAGTAGAAGAATATCTATGTACTGATGTAATTTCAATAGGAAACTACGTAGTATCCGGAGGAGAATTACCTGCACTGGTAATTATGGAATCCATAACCAGATTGATACCCGGTATATTGGAAAAAGAAGATGCTTCGAAAAATGAGTCATTTTCAAATATAACCAACTTAAATAATAATCAATATACGGTGGAGTATCCCCAATATACCAGACCTGAAATATTTATGGATATGAAGGTACCAAAGGTACTTCTATCAGGAAACCACAAAGAAATAGAAAAATGGAGAAGTGATAATTAATCCAAAGGCAGTGGTTTTGGTGCTTCCTCCGGGACGGGTACAGCAGGTGCGGGTGTTTCAGTACTTTCTTTCTCCTCTTGTTCGTCATCAATTACCTGCATGTTAGGATTTACCACCTCATATATTCTTAATGCTTTTATTCTGTTTATAAAATCAACAAATGCCTGACCGGAAACGTCAAGTTCTATAGGATCATCAGTAACTGCATCTGATTGAACAAAAAGATAGGGTGAGAGAATTGAATAATTAGTATTAATTACACCTTCTTTATCTTTTGTATATCTTATGGATGATACATACAATATTCTTGCTGCTGTTTCAGTATCTTTTAATACATTAATTACCTGATCGTAATTTCCGTCTGTAGAAAGAGATACATCAACTTCATTAAAAAGAGAAGCGGGGGCACTTCCAGCCGGAGTGGTTGAAGGACTGCCATAGGAGTAGTTCAATCTTGTTACTTTAAGTCCGGTATTTGTAGCTATCTGATATATCTGATCTAAAAGAAGAGGTACGTTATCTTCTGAAACTAATACTTTATCTACAAGCATTGAATTCTCATCAAGCATGGATTGAAAATCAGTTAATTTATTAAGTAACAATACTTTAGAAGATAAAGTTGATTTTAATACTTCTTTTGATGATATTTCCTGCGCTATTATATCTTTCTGCTTGAAGTAGGGGATTATTATTGTTAATGCAAGAATGACACTTAAAGCCAAGCATAACAACGGTACTATAAAGTTTAGGACTGTGGACTTTATTTGAGCAGTATTTATTTTTAATCCCTTTTTCTCTTCTTCCATATTATTTCAGCTTTGATGAATCAAAATTAACTACAATAAAAAACCCAATAGTATCTTTAGAACTATCGGTGTTTACAGAATTCAGGGAAACTTTTGTAAATACAGTTTCTAATCCTGAAATCCCTCCTGTAAATTCAGTATTTAGAAGATTATTTATGAATTCAGCTATGGATAAATAGTTCTGGGCAGATCCGTTTATATTAAGAGATTCTCCTCTCATATCCAAATTATCTATGTCCAAACTGGATGGTTTTCTTGTTCTGATTTCCTGCATAAGAAGGGAATATTTCTTCTGATTCATAAATATATTGGTTAGTGCCTTATATTTCTTGTCTAAATTTCTAACTTTAATTTCAATCTCAGCCTTTGATTTAATTTGACTTCTTAAAGATTCTATATTTTTATCTAAATCAGATATTATTTGTTCGTTCTGATTATTTAAATAAATTATATAAGCAGAACCAAGAGCAACTAATACCGTAAATATGATTGCCAGAATAGAACTGAATTTTACAGCTTTTTCTTTATACTGCTCTTGTATTTCTGATTGAGGTAAAAAGTTTAATTCCTGCATAATTTACTGCAACCCCCTTAATGCTAAACCAACAGCAGTAGAATAGCTAGCTGAATTTTCAATAAGAACATTCTTCTGTTTTTCCATTTTTGGGGAGATAGTTAGTCCTGCCAAAGGATTAGCTACTTGTACTTCATTGTCTATATTATTCGCTATGTATGTAATTAGTCCGGGCATTAGGGCAGTCCCACCTGATAAAATTATCCTCTTAATATTAGCAGATGGATTATGCTTTGTGAAGAATACACTTGCTCTTTTAACTTCAAGTATTAAATTATCCAGTGAGGGCTTTATAACTTCAAATACTTTTCCTTCAGCTTGGAATTTATCCGCCCCATATACTTTCTTGTATTCCTCAGCCTGTTCTCTTTCTAAGTTTAATTCCTGCTGGATAATCTTAGTAAACATTTCCCCTCCAACAGGAAGAGCTCTGGTAAACCTGACATAACCTCCATAGCATACAATAACCAATGTTCCTGAATACCCCATTTTTAGAACCATTGTCCCCAAAGGAGAATCTTGTTTATCTCCCAGTGCCCTGCCTAATGCGACTGTCTCCGGTTCTATTGCTCTGGGAACTAAACCTGCTTTTTTAATTATTGATACATAATTATCTAAAGCGTCTTTTTTTGCAGCTACTATCTGTACATTGACTTTATCTTTCTCCGTAAAATCAGGGTCCATTTTCTGATATGAGAGAACATACTGATCTCTAGGCAGGGGAATATATTGATCTGCTTCATATTTAACTGAAGTTTTTAATTCTTTATCGTTCATAACCGGAAATTTAACTACTCTCATAAAAAGATTAGATTCATGAAGACCGGAAACTACGTTTGGTGTGCTAAATCCTGCCTCGGTAAAAAAATGTTTTAGGGTATTAGAAAATGAATTAATATCTTCTTTTTCTCTGCTTTCCAGATTCAAACGCGGATTATCATAAGAACCAAAGTTAGTCACAACAATATCATCTTTCTTTTTCTCAAGCTCTATAGCTCTAACACTGCTTTTACCTAGATTTAAACCGACAATAGTCATAATTAAATTCTACATTACATAATACTGTTAGACAACGAATATTCAGGGGATTTCTGAAAGATAGAGTAATCAAAAATAATGGGAGCAATAGCTGTTGATTTCAATACCTTTACTTTTTTTACTGCGTCTCCTGCAGTACCTACAGATGTAATTAAAATACCCTGTTTAGGTATGGATTGCCCGCTCTGGGGAACAAAATATATTCTTGCATTTAAATACATCGGCCTGACTCTGAGCATAAGAGGTGTATCATCTGCAGTTACTGTAAAACAATTGGAGAATCCATGACTGGCGAATGAAGAATCAAAATTATTCTCGGGTACAGATGTATTCACTGCGTTATGTGCATAAGGTGTAGATACTATAGTTCCGGATTCATTCTTAATATAGGAAGCATAAATAGAGGAGGGGGTGTTCCAGCATACATCAATAGAAGCTCCTGAGGTATATCCGTTAAGATTTAATTGAAATACCTCATCAGTTTCAACTTCTGTATCAAACATATCTGTTGTTTCACCGGCATAGGACAAGGATACCTGGGCAGATATAATCTGTCCGTTTAGATCCTGAACCTGCCAGGTACACGCTGAACCGCAACTTCCATAGTTTATATAATCTTCTAATACACTTGTATTTTCAACTAACATTCTCTCTGCCGCACCTTCTGCTGCGGCTAAGGCTTTTGAAAGATCATCTGCTTGTGTACGCATACTTACTCTTTTGATTAAAGAAGAAGAAGCAACTACTCCCAGAGTAAGAGATAGTACTGCTAATACTATAGCGGCAACCAGAATCTGTCCTTTTCTTAGTATTGTCTTCATACTTAGATACTACGTATATTCAAATGAACTAATATGTACTTCTAACAACTACTGTATTGGATATGGTGTATGTTTCAGAGCTGGGGACGTTTCCTGTCATATCCGAGGAGGTAAAAACAAGATTATATCCCACAACAACGGGAAATACTCCGGTATCAGAAAGGGAGAAACTCCCTGTTACATTTACCCCTCCGGGAGATGTATTATCCGTAAGATTATAGGAACCTCCGTGTAGCGGATCAGTGAATGTTATTAAACCACTCTCATTAACTGATATTTCTACCTCTTCCCCATTTCTTCTTTCAATAATTATGGTAGATCCTCCTATTGATACATGGGGTCTTCTTACTGATACCGCGTTTCTAAGCTCCTTCTCTATAGACAATGATACAAAATTTGCCTGTTGTTCAATACCGTTCATAACTCTGCTTTTTGTCTGACTTCTGACTAAAGAAATCAGAATGTCGCTGGTTACTCCAAATGATATTGCTAATAATCCTACTACTAATACCATTTCGACTAAGGTAAATCCTGCTTTATTTTTTATACCTGTATTCTTCATATTTAATTGCCCAAATTCCAGTTAGTAAAATCAGTATATAAATAAGTATTCTTAGGCTCCCCGCCTATTGTCCAGGAAGCTGTAACTGTTGCTCTCACCATATCATCAGTTTCTTCCGCTTGCCCCCCTGATATTTTTGATATTGTAAAATATCTGTTTATTACCTCAGCCCCAGTTCCTTCTGAACATGTTCCGCTTTGTACTGTAAGTGTTTGTGTATTAATACAACACGGACTGTTCCCATAACAACCTCTGATACTATTAATAAATATCTGCCAGCTAGAATCACTTCTTTCTCTATATGCTCTAAGCAATTCCATCTCTCTTTTAGCTAATTGTGTTCCCTGAAGCTGTAATTTACTTTGAAGGGAAGATCTGAGAGAGTAGAGGGATAGGGAAACAAGTGATGTAATCACCACAACCGATATTCCCAAAGCAGCTATAACCTCTACGAGAGCTATACCTCTTCTATTTTTATGTATTTTATTTAGTCCCATATTTTTTAATCAGACCCGTTTCCTATCATCCCTGCATAATTCCAGCTAACATTTTTTGTCTGACTGTTGTAAACAACCTGAATAGACCCCGTATAAGCATTACTACTAGATAATATTTTCCCTGTATCCATATCAAAAAATAAACATTGTACAGCACCACCAAGATTTAACACAGCTCCTTCAGGAAGATCAAACTTACCTTCATATCTTGAATCAGAAGGAGCATATCCATTACATCTGGTACTTCTTCCTGTAGAGTTATCGTAGTTAATAAATTCAAGATCAGAATATACGTGATAAGTTCCTGTATCCGGTGTAATTTTTACAACCCAAAATCTTCCTGTAAGATCCGGTGTTGCATTACCAACGGCAGAAATTACTGTTTCTGATTTCTCTCCTGTTAGGGATTTATTTTGTATTGATCTTAAATCATTTTTAAGTTGTTCTTTAGCTTGAAAAAGTGTTTGATTTCTTAAATATGAAGAAAAAGCAGGCAGGGCCGCTCCTGTTATTATTATTATTATTGACACGACAATAAGCAGTTCAATGAGTGTAAATGCTTTCTTATTATTCTCTGAGGGCAGAATCATATATGTTAATACTACCAGATGGTTAAAACTGCGCAATATTACTTTTAAGGGGATATAAGATTAAGATTATTCCCAATTTCATACATATGAGGATCGTTTCCCCCGTCTTCAGTCATCTTATCTTCCATTGATTCTAAAAATACATTCAGTTCATAAGAATTTCCATCGTTTATATATGAATAGAAATGTTCTGAATCATTAAGAGGATCTATAGGCATACGTGATAGAAAAGGGGATAAGTTTTCAGCAATCCAGCTTCCCGATGCGTTATCCAAGGATATACTCCCCTCAGGGATTACTGTACTTATCCTAAGAGTATTTTCCAAATCAGGATAATCCGAATTAGTTAGAAGGTATTCATTAACTGCTTCATCTATAGTAGATATATCAGATAATCTTTTAACATCTCTAGCATTCTGTTTATTTGTATAAACATTCATTACTAAATATGAAGCAGAGAATAATAATCCCAATACAGCCATTACAGCTATCAACTCAACTAATGTGACTCCTTTTTTCATATGATTCTAAAGGGGATTTTCTACACCGTAACAGAATAAAGTAGGATCAGAGATATTACAACCTGCAATAGAACTCCAATTAGTTAGAGAGCTGCAGAGGCTGGCATCGTCTGATGAAGACACCTCCATATGAGTTGCTAGTATATATTTACCGGGGGAGGAAGCGGGACTTTTGTACCAGTAATTTCTTTGTGCTGCAACACTGCATGGACTTGCAATAGCTTTCGATGTTCTCATAGGGTCAACAGGAAGAACGTTAATATAATTAGGGGATAGACCCGGAATATCTCGCACTTCAATCCAATTTTCTGCAGTAACGTATGATCTGTGATCGGCAAAGTATAGTTCTAGAGCAGTTTGTACTTTCTTTAAATCTGAAATTCTTTGAGAATCTCTTGATTTAGCTCTTAATCCTCTGACATCCACAACACCTAATAAAACACCACTTAATATCCCTATAAGAAGAATAACAAGTAGTAACTCTATTAATGTAAATCCATTTCTTTTTTTCATAATATTAATATCCCTCATGGGGTACATGTAGGATTAGTACTACTCCAATTTGAACCACCAATTCTTCCTGTACATTCCTTAATACTTCCCCATACAGAATTATATCTATAGAACTTAGAGCTATTAGAAGATAGGGCTACGTTTATTTCAAAATCTCTATAAGAATTACCCCAATAATATGAAATATCAGCAGGCCACTGTTTTACATATGTATTTCTCAATACTGTGTCAGTATTCACAGAAGGACATACACCCTCACCTGCACAATATGCCTCAATAGACTGAGCTAATTTTTCAATGTTGGATCTTTTTACAGCATCTTGTGCTTTATTTCTTTGAACATTGGGATTAATAACCGATGTCATTACTCCTGCTAATATTCCCAATATTGAAACAACTAAAAGCAATTCTATTAATGTGAATCCTTTATTTATCTTAATCATAAACACACGAGGGACATATACATGTCCCTCGTACAAAATTCTTATTGAACACCTATCATACAAGTGCTACCCGTTGGTATAACGATACCCCCTGCAGTAGTAGCGCCAAAATCATAGTTGCATTGAAATCTACAAGTACCAAGTAAACCTCTATAAATCACATTAGCACCAACGGCTGTATTTGCTGAAGAATCTGCATCTCCCGGGGTCGCTGAGTCTGTAAGATAGTAT
>MTKZ01001914.1_pt1 | contig 34112 bp, 29 predicted proteins | sample 1042781 | NCBI WGS metagenome assembly MTKZ01 (sample SAMN06212207, study PRJNA360539) | anaerobic digester metagenome | biome: Wastewater treatment plant; material: sludge; isolation source: anaerobic digester fed with sludge from wastewater treatment plant | place: Denmark: WWTP Viborg ...
TCGTAACCCACGTGGATCATGATGAAGGCAAGGCAGGCCATGGTGGCCAATCGAACGGGCTCCGCCATGGCGCTGTAGCGATCACCCGCCAGATGTGGCAGGATCTGCGAGGCCGCCAAGCCCAGGATCAGCAGGACTGAGTAGAGGAGCACTCGACACATGAAACGACCTCTCTGAAGCGTCCGGCCGCAAATTACTCGTACGCCGCCCGCTTGACATCGCTGAGTTCGTAGAACAGCTCGACGTAGCTGGCGTAGCGGGACTCGTCGATCTCGCCGCTTTCCATCGCGGCCTTGACCGCACAGCCTTCTTCGTGGATGTGAACGCAGTTGGGGAACTTGCAGTCGACGATGCGATCGACGAACTCGACGAAGTGCATCTCCAGCTCGTTGATCGGCACCATGGCCACGTCCAGAGCCCGAATCCCCGGCGTGTCCACCACCGCTCCGCCAAAGCCGAGCTTGAGCCACACCGCCGTTGTGGTCGTGTGGCGCCCCTTCTCGCTGGCGAGCGAAACGGGGGCCGTCTTGAGGTTCAGCCCAGGCTCCAGCGCGTTGATCAGCGAGCTCTTGCCCACACCGCTCTGGCCCGCCAGAAGGGTCACTTGACCTGCCAGGAGCGAGCGCAATTCATCCAGGCCGGTACCCTCGACCGCGCTTGTGGCCACGGCGGCGTAGCCCAACCGCCGGTAGCGGGTGAGGATCTCAGCCGTCTCATCATCAGGGTCGGGATCGAGATCGACCATGTTCACGCAGATCGCCGCGGGCAGGTTCCCGGCGTGGGCCGCCACCAGATAGCGGTCGATCAGGTGAGGCTTGATCATCGGCTCCCGGATGGACGTGATCACCAGGACCTGGTCGACGTTCGCGGCGATCACGTGGGTTTTCTTGCCGTCACAACGGGTGAGGGCCGTTCGACGCGGGTAGACGTGCTCGACCACACCTTCATTCACCACTCCAACCGCGTCGGCCACAATGCTGATGGCCACCTCGTCTCCCACAACCACCGGACTTCTGTTCCGGATCAGGAGCGTCCGCAGAATGCGGCGAATGGTGCACGGCCAGACCCGCCCGTCGACCTCGACATCAACGAACTGCCCGCGAACCGCGATGGCGATTCCCTTGAACCAGCCACTTCCATCGCCGGGGCGATCCGAGTCGACCTCGGTAACCGTTCGCCTCCGCGACAGATCGCCCTTGGCCCGGACCGCTTCGCGATTGAGGGGCTCGGCCGCCTGATCGTCGTCAGCGGGGACCTGCCAGTGCTTGCGGCGCGCCGGCGCCTGTCGGTTTCGCCGGAAATCGACGCGCCGGAGTCTTCGACCCTTGCCTGACGACTCTCCGCCCACAATTCGTCTCCATGAGCATCACAGAGGCAGCGTTTCAAGAGAAACCAGCTGCCAGCCTGGCGAGGGATTCTAACACCGTTTAGACCTGAAGGTGTAGGCGGAAATCCGATTTTTGGGCTTTCGGGCACCTTGCGTCATGATGCATCCAGGACTACACTCGCTCTTTTCGGGGGAACAGCCCCAGGGCATCCCCCAGTGTCAACGACTGGCCACCGAACGGCTCGCGTCAAGCGGTCGTGAAACGAGAGGTAGGTATCCGTGGCAGAGAACTTCGCCGACCGTCTGTTGAAGGCCATCAAGGCCAAGGGGAGCCCGACTTGTATCGGGATCGACCCGGTCTATTCCAAGCTTCCGGCCGAGATCTCGGAAAACAAGGAACTGAACGACGCCACCGACTCGGAGGTGGCGCTGGATGCGATTTTGGAGTACTGCCGGCGGTTGCTGAGAATCGTGGGTCCGCTTGTCCCGGCCGTGAAGATCAACATCGCCTTTTTTGAACGGTACTACGCCGACGGCCTGGACGCGTATTTCGACCTGATTCAGGAGGCCGACCGGGCCGGGCTGATCGTCATCGGGGACTGCAAAAGAGGAGACATCGGCTCGACGGCCGAGATGTATGCCAGCGCCATGCTGGCCGAGCCTGACTTTGCCAACCTTGAGGACCTGACCGGACCGGATGCCATCACCGTCAGCCCCTACTTCGGACTGGACGGGCTTCAGCCATTCATCGAGGTAGCCCGCGAGGAGCAGAAGGGACTCTTTGTCCTGGTGCGAACGACCAACCCTTCGGCGGCCGAGTTGCAGACCGCTCGGCTTGAAGGCGGCATGACCGTGGCCGAGTTTGTCGCCCGGCAGGTCGAGAATTGGGCCGCTGACCCGACCCTGGTGGGCGATTCCGGCTACAGCGCGATCGGGGCGGTTGTCGGGGCGACGGCCACAGAGGAAATCGCGTCCCTCCGCGCCATGATGCCACATTGCCTCTTCCTCGTGCCCGGCTTCGGCGCCCAGGGCGGCACCGGCTCAGCGGTCACGGGCTGCTTCAAGCCGGACGGCACCGGGGCCCTCGTCACCGCCTCCCGCAGCGTCATCTACGCTTACGACGACATGAAATACATCGAGCGCTTCACCTCCGAATGGGAAAAATGCATCGAGCAGGCCTGCAAGGACTTCGTGGCCGAGGTGCGAAACGCAGTGCCGTCGTAAGGGTTCCGGGTTCTTGCCACTTTCTATGAACATCGCGGGGCAAGCAGTCAGGGCACCGGTCGAGGCTTTGTGAGATCTGCCGCGACCAGCCGGCAGATGAGTCCTCCCTGGCCTTGATCAGCTTCGGTTTAAACGCCGCCCCCCACTCCGGGCTGCGGGGTCAAATCTGGCCTTCGAGGTCGCAGCCGCAGTCAATTGGGAACCCTGCCCCTTTCTGCATGTTCGATTCCCGAGGTGCCTTTGCAGGCGTATAATGCACGGCCGCCCGAGAAGAGTCTCATCCTATGGAGAGGCCTCCGGGGCGGGGGCTCGCATGCAGGTCAGGCGGGAGAACGATTCGCGTTCGGGATGGTGACCGATGAACACGGGTCGATTGCTGGCATCCGCTGTGCTGGCGCTGTGGATGGCGGCCTCGGCATCGGCCGATGCCGTCATCACATACAACGGCCAGCGGCTCGAAGGACAGCTCATCGGTGAGACCGAAGACGAGGTCTGGCTGCGGCAAAGCCGGCCCGACGGTATCACCTTCATTCTCAAGATTCACAGGTTCGACATCGCTCGCGTCGAGCGAGGCGGCCCGTCCGGTTCGCAACCGGCCTCCGCCCCGACCGAAGGCGAGAAAGAGGCTTCGCCGGTCCAGCCCGACGCCGACAAGCTCAAGCAACTCGATCTGGTCATCTCCAAGTACCACGAGGAGAACTTTCACTGGGCAGGTTTCCTGGTCACGCAGCTCATTAGCAAGTCCTCGCCCGGCGAACTGGCCTATATGTCCGCCGAGGTCCAAAAGCGATTGGGGATCTCTCTGGCTGAACTGGCCGCCAATAGCCACTTCAAGGCCGCCGAGCCGGCCAAGCCCGGCGACCGGATCCGCCTCCCCTATGTGACCCACTACGAACGGCCCGCCTTGCTCAGGCTCTTGGCCCGAGCTCATGAAGAGGCCCTCGGTCAGTTGATCGCGGAGAACAATCCCACCGCCATCGCCACGGAAACGAGACGAAAGGAAGACCAACAACCCAAAGCCCAAGATCCACAGTCCGTAACCGTCGATCAGATACCCCATGACACCAGCGAGGCCAAGGGCTCAACGGCTTCGTCTGGTGCACAGTCGCAGTCAACCGCGATTGGACCTCGACCTGCTGAGCCCACGGCCCCGATAGAGAAGACGGCCAGGACTGCTAAGCCTGCAAATCGAGTCTCCCATGCCGGCGGCGGTGTTTCGTCACTGCGGCCGACGTCGGCCCCGGCGCCATCCCATGTATTCGCCCGAGGTCCCTCATCCCGTCCGTCCCCCTGGCCTGCCCAGCGTCCGGCCACGGCCATTGACTGGCTCGATCGTCCCGAGGAATACGACGGTACGCCCGCCGAGGCCGAGGCAATGGTCAAACATGTTCAGTACACGATCAGCCTGCTATCCGAGCGAATTCGCCTGGAAACGAAAGCCCGAACGGACCCCGCGCTCAGGACGGCCTTGATCCAGGAGAAGGACCGGCTGGGGCTCCTCTTGAAGGCGGCCAAGGCGCTGACTAAGGGCAACTTGACGCAGAAGCAAAGAGCCGCCATCCTGGCGGAACGCAAGAGACTCGAAGAGTCTCATCGTAAGGAGGTCGTGCCTCGCGAGCTGCTGATTGAGGAGTTCGTGCGGCAAGGACGGAAAGACGGTCCTCCGCCGGGCAAATATCCGACGACTTGTGCCAGCGGAAACGTGGAGTTGGTACCGGTTGATGTGAATACGCCATGACCCGTGTCCTCGTGCTGTTGCCCGTCGCAACGATGCGGGCTCGCGGGTCGACAGGCGAATGGGTCTTCTTGCGGTCCAGGAACCTTCGTTCCCCCTCTTAATCGGATGACATGAGAACTCTTAGGAAACAGGAGTCGCGCCTTGGCAAATGACCATGTAATTCTGCAAACGAACATACCGGGGCTCCCCGTTCGCCGCGGCAAAGTGCGCGACGTTTACGACCTCGGCGATAAGCTGCTGATCGTCGCCAGCGATCGCATCAGCGCCTTCGACGTCGTCATGCCGAACGGAATCCCCTTCAAGGGCGAGGTGTTGACGCGGATCAGCAAGTTCTGGTTCGACTTCGCGAAAGGCATTCGCCATCACCTGATTGAGTTCATCGACAAGAAGGCACCGCCGGGCTTCGAGTCTTACCTGGATCAGCTCACCGGCCGGGCGATGCTGGTCAGAAAGACCAGGGTGCTGCCTATCGAGTGTGTCGTTCGCGGCTATCTCGCCGGCAGCGGGTGGAAGGAATACCAGAACGCGCAGTCGGTGTGCGGGATCAAACTGCCCGCCGGTCTCCGGCAGTGCGACAAGCTGCCCGAGCCGCTTTTCACCCCGGCCACCAAGGCCGAGCAAGGCCACGACGAAAACATATCGTTCGAGCAAGCCTGCGAACTGACCGACACCAACACCATGGAAACCGTGCGACAACGAAGCATTTCCGTGTATACCCAGGCTGCGGATTACGCCCGCCAGCGCGGCGTGATCATTGCGGACACGAAACTCGAATGGGGCTTCGACGGCAACGAGCTGATCCTCATCGACGAGGCGCTCACGCCGGACTCCTCGCGATTCTGGCCCGCCGACCAGTACCAACCCGGTCGAGATCAGCCCAGCTTCGACAAACAGTTTGTCCGCAACTACCTGGAGACGCTGAATTGGAGTAAAAAACCTCCAGGCCCGATGCTGCCCGCGGATGTCGTTGAAGGCACCGCGCGCAAGTACATCGAAGCCTACGAGCGCCTCACCGGTCAGCGTTTTCCCAAGACCCTGTGAGCGCCGACTGCGACGCGCAACACAAGGCTCGCCTCCAGCGCGATCGATTGCCGCACGGCTGTCGCAGGCGGGGAAACACCGCAAAGAAAAAAGAAGGCGAAGATGCCTTGGTTTAAACCAGACGCCTTCGCCTTCCGGAGGGGAAAGAAGCGCAAGTATTTTGAATCGAAAGAGGTTGCGCGCCTAGTGGGGTAAACACCCTAAATAAGAAAAACATTCAGGAACCCCCTGCGAAGCCCTTACTGGCGAATGTTCGTCTACCTATATAATGCCAAGTGGAACACCTAATAGTATATCGGGTTTTCACGCATGACACTTCTCCTGCCGCCCGGCCCTCCAAGCAGCTCATCAAAGCGAGGCCAGACGTTATTCCAGCATCCACGAACAGAGCCGCTACCGTGTTTCTGGGTGTTTGCCTTGTCTGCTCTCCAACGGCCTTTAAACTTGACAGCAAGGGAAGTACGGCAATCCGTCTCTGAATGCACTCTGCCGTTCGCCAGAGATGAGCATCGAATGGTGTCCGGGGTCAGAATCGGTATGTCGCGGGTCGTCGCTCGACAAGGAGATCGGTCCGGGGAGCTATCGATTTGTCGGCCGCTTCGCTCAGAGGGATGACCGCAGTGGCAGGTGTTCGTGACTCTGCGGAGGCGCAGGACAGAATCGCCCCATCAGGCCCGATGATCGCGGCGAAGGAGCTGTTGGCTGCGATGACGAACACGCGGTTTTCCAGGGCCCGGGTCCGCAGAACAGACAGATCGGACGGCTCTTCCCAGAAGACCAGCATGGTCGCTCCGTCGAGGACCATTCTCCGCGGCGTCACGAAGGAACGAGCCGCGGAATCTACCAGGCATGCCGCATGACCGCCGGCCAGATCGAGCACCTTAGATGCTCGGGGCGCAAGCAGCAGGTCGATCGCCAGATTGGCCGCACGTTGCCGCAGTCTCCGGGCATCGTCGGCGTTGGCCGCCAGGGCCACGAGAAGGCGGGGCTTGTGTTCCCGAAGATGACACAGTAGCGGACCATCGGCATCGAGCATTTCCGGCAGGATTCTGGCCGGAATCGCCGCCACCCTGATGGGAGACAGATCGCAGGCCCGGGGCCGGATGGGGGGAGCCTGACTCAAGAGCCTGGCCACGTGTTGCCGCTGATCGGCTTGCCAGTGGGATCTTGCCGGGGTGATCTGTGCGCAGATCACGGCCTCACCTGTCGGTGCGGCCTCGACAACCAGGGAACCGTCGGCCTGGACGATCCGGCTCTTGCCAACGTAACCGAATCCGTCACGTTCGACCCCGGACTTGTCGGCACAGACGATGGGCAACGCGAACTCGCGGGCTCGAGCCTCGATCAGGAACTCAACCTGCGGATTGCGGAACTCGCTCGCTTGGCGAGAGCCGTTGACCCAGCAGGTGGGCATGGCCAACAGCTCGGCGCCGTCGGCCGCCAGCGTGGCCAGGATCTCGGGTGCACGGGTCTCGGCGCAGATGATCATGCCGATCCGGCCCAGCCGTGTGTCGAGCGCCCGAACCTGCTCACCTGCGGCGTACCAGTCATGTTCCAGGTCCCAGAGGAACGTCTTGTGCGCCCGGCCGATCTCGCGGCCATCGTCGTCGAGCAACACGGCGGCGTTGTACAGCTTGTTGCCGCTGTCGTCGACAAAGCCGCTGACGATGTGCATCCGATAGTGTGCCGCTCGCCCGGCGAGCCATCGGACAAAGGACTCGCCGGCCATGTGCCTGCTGGCCCGGTAGGATTCGATCGAACCCAGCAGGTAAGCCGGGTAAGCGCATTCAGGCAGGACCAGCAGGTCGACCTTGTGCCGATGGGCCTCCTCGATGGCGGAATCGAGCGAAGCCAACGTCAGGTCGGCCTGGTTCATGGGCCGGGCGGGAATCTGACCTGCCGCAATGGTGATGCTGCGAGCACTCCCCATACAGTCGCGAAATCGTAGCGCAGTCGCTGAGGCTATGCAACACGTTTCGGGCGCTTTATAATCTCTCCGACGAACAGGAAGTGACCCGCCGAATATGCCCGAACGTGATTACTATGAAGTGCTCGGAATACCCCGCAACGCCACACCGGATCAGGTCAAGCGAGCCTATCGCAAGCTCGCCAAACAGCACCACCCCGACCGCAACCCAGGCGACAAGACCGCGGAAAGCCGCTTCAAGGAAGTCCAGGCGGCCTACGAGGTGCTGAGCGACCCCGAGAAGCGCAAACTCTACGACCAGTTCGGCCACGCCGGGGCGCGCGGGCCGGCCGGCGGTTGGCGGTCGGGTCCCGGCGGACAACGCGTCTACACCTGGAAGTCAGGCGGGGGGCCTGATATCCCAGTCGAAGATCTCGACGACTTGTTCAGTGTTTTTGCGGGGGGCGGGGGACGCCGGCGAGCAGCCGGGCGAAGCATCTTCGAGGAATTCTTCAAGCGTGCAAGTCGACCCGAAGGCGAGTCCTACGGGCAGGCCGCAGCCGGAACGGACGTGGAGCATCCTGTGGACTTGAGCTTCGAGCAGGCCGTCCACGGTACCAGGCTGGACCTGACTCTGACCGATCCCCGAACGGCGACTCCCCAGCGAATCACGGTGAAGATCCCGCCCGGCGTGGCTGACGGCCAGCGGATCCGGCTCCGCGGCAAGGGCAGCTCGGGCGGACCCCGGATGCCGGCAGGCGACCTGTACATCGTGTGCCGGGTCAGTCCTCATCCCTACTTCAGACGCGAAGGCAATGACATCTATCTTGACCTTCCCCTCACAATTTCGGAGGCCGCCCTGGGAACACGCGTGGACATTCCGACGCTCGGCGGCCGAACCATGTTGACCGTTCCACCGGGCACGCCGAGCGGCGCCAAACTCCGGCTGAAAGACCAGGGCGTTCGTGCCGGAGGCAAGGCTGCAGGTCACCTCTACGCAGTGGTGCGAATTGTTCCTCCGAAAACGCTCAGCCCTCAGCAACGAGAACTGCTCGAGAAGCTCCGGCAGACCGATCAACAATCGCCGCGCACCGGGCCGGCCTGGTGACCCGACCTGCCGCCGCGCACATCCCGATGATGTCGCCAGACATCCTTCCGACCGCTGACCGATCACCACGGCTTGTATCTGCGCCGCTCAGAGTGCGCAAAAAAACGCCCGCGCGTTTTATGGGGAGGTTAGAGTCGCGGAGAGCGCGGGCGCAAGGGAATGGCTTTTTTCTCTGGGCGCTTCGGCGCGCGCCCTGTTGGTCCGCGGCTGAATCTGAGACCGCCGCGGATCGGTCTTTCTCATCCTCCAAAGCGAAACCGTGCTTCCCTCTTCTTCAGACCGAAAATGACTGCAAGCTTCTGCCCCGCCACCACCCGGTCGATTTTTCAATTGCCTCTGACCGAAGGCGGATGCGGCTATACCCCGCTGCATGCGAGTCTATCACAACCGAGTGCTGTGTTCCACTGGCGACACGGTGAATTGTTGTTCCGAGCCCAGAGCATTTGGCGCTAAGTAACGACTACTCCCTCTAAGTCGGTGAACCGTCAACGGTGAACCCTGCGTAAGTCGCAAGAGAGCCACCTGTTGTGACTGATACTTTCTGACCGATATCACGGCATATTCAGGATTCCGGTTCTATCGCTTTTGACTTGCAGCCATCGACTTATCTCTGTACAAACGCTTCGCTTCGGTTTGAAGCGCTTTGCCTGGAGGTTTCGTTGTGACCGTACTCACGCATCGGCTGACCTGCGTCATCGGTCTTGTTACGCTTGCCGCGATTATTTCCGGCTGCAATGCTCCTCAACCGTCGCCGCTGCAAGTGCTGGTGCTCAGCGATCGAGAATCTGCCGTGATCAGCAGATTCGCAGACCGACTCACCGGCCGGGGCGAAGTGGAGATTCATTTCGCAAAAACCCTCGACAACATTTCACCTGCTAGGGCGGATGTATTGCTGCTGGACCAAGCCTCGCCGATCGAGCTTCACACCGCTGCCGAGCAGCAGATCGTGCAGTTCGTGCGATCCGGAAAAGGGATCGTGGCCATGGGGAACTCATTGAAATGCGCTCGTTCATGTCCGGCACTGAGCCGCATGCTGGGCGGGTCGGCCGGCTGCACGGCGCTCACGAACGAGATCTCCTTTGTCGTTCTCGACCCTGCGGATGCGACCATGCTGAGCATCGGCGGCGTCTTTTCCCTGGTGGATGCCCCTGCCGTTGCTGATGAGTCGGGAATGTGCGACAAGAACGTTCTCATGCGCACGGCCGGGCCGGTGGCGTGCCACGGCGGCAAAACCACCGACAAGCCTGTGCCGGTGGCATGGACGCGACGAGCCGAAGGAGGACGCGTGTTCGCAACGGTGCTGGGATGCGAAGACGTTGTGCTGCAGGATGAGCGGTTCATCACCATCATTCACAATGCTCTGCGATGGTGCGGCGGACGGATGGCTGACACAAGGCACAACGTGCTGCGCAAGCCGGAGCAACAGGCGGGCTTCGATCTGCTGTTCAACGGCCAGGATCTGACCGGCTGGACGGGCGATCCCAAGCTGTGGTCGGTCGAAAACGGCGAAATCGTCGGTCGGGGCGAGAACCTGCCGCACAATGTTTTCCTCACTTACGACAAGCCTTACTCGGATTTCGTGCTGCGATACTCGGTGAGACTGATCAACCACAACAGCGGCGTGCAGTTCCGCAGTCAGCGCTTCCCGGAGTTCGTGGTGAAGGGCTACCAGGCGGACATCGCCGACCGGTGGTACGGAAGCCTGTATGAAGAAGGGCTGGGGCGAGGCGTCCTGGCCGACGGCTTTACGGGCAAGGGAGAGAAAGTCGCCCGCCTTGACGGCTGGAACGATATGGCGGTCAAAGCGGTGGGATCGCGCATGATCATCAAGCTGAACGGCCTGACCACGGTGGATTTCACGGAGACCGACGCAAGCCGGCCCAGGAGCGGCGTCATTGCCCTGCAACTGCACGCCGGCCCGCCGATGGAGGTCCGCTTCCGCGATATCCGCATCCGGCCGCTGGCGGAGGGTGCGAAACAATAGCGCCGTTTCATGCCCGCCTGGCGAGGCATTGTCGAATTCGCTTCAGGCTTTTTTCCTTGCCCAGCATCGCCAGCGTTTCGCCGATCGGCGGGCTGACCGTCGAGCCGGAGACGGCCACGCGGATCGGCTGGGCGACTTTTCCCATGTTGACCGACCGCTCCTCACCAATCTGCTTGAGCAGAGACTCCACGTTCTCGGCGGTCCAGGGGTCGACCGACTCAAGTCTGGGGACCAGCGACTCGAGCATCTGATACCCGGCGTTCTCGCCCTTGGCCAGCACCTTTTTGGCGGCGTCGGGATCACAGGTGATGTTCTCATCGGCCTCGTAGATGAAGCCGCATTTGTATTCGATGTCGGCGAAGGTGCGGAAGCCTCTGTTGATCCTCAGCAGGGAACGTCTAGCCGCCTCGTCGAGCTTCGCCCGGCTGATGCGCAAGTCAGGATTGACGGTGAGGTAATCGTCCAATGTCGCCGCGAGGCGTTCTTCGCCTGCCGATGCCACTGCGTCGGTGTTGAAGGCGATCAGCTTGTCGCGATCGAACCTGGCGTTGGTCCGCCCGATGCGATCGACGCTGAAGAGCTCGACCATTTCCTGCAGGGTCATCTTCTCGCGGTCCTGCCCCGGCGACCAGCCGAGCAGAGCGATGAAGTTGACCAGGACCTCGGGCAAGTAACCCGCCTGTCGAAAGGCAAAAACCTCGACGGCACCGTCTCGCTTGGACAATTTCCGGCCCTGCATGTCCATGATCAGCGGCAGGTGTGCATACTGAGGCGTCGCAAAGCCCAGTGCCCGTTGAAGAGCGATGTGGCGCGGCGTCTGGGACAGAAACTCCTGTCCGCGGAGCACGAAGGTGACGCCCATGGCGGCGTCATCGGCAACATTGGCCAGATGGTAGGTGGGCATGCCGTCGGCCTTGCAGATGATGAAGTCGTCCAGTTCGCTCGCCGAGATGGTCACATCACCCATGACCTCGTCACGAACGGTGACGTCCTGGCCGGCGGCCTTGAATCGAACGACCACCGGCCGACCGGCCTGCCGGGCCTTGCGAACGTCGTTTTCATCCGGGAAGGTCGCCGGGCGGGGGTACATGAACGCCTTCTTCTGGGCCTCGGCCTCGGCTCGCATGGCCTCCAGCTCCTCGGCTGTGTCAAACGCGTGGTAGGCGTTCCCGCTGTCGAGCAGACGTTTCAGGACTGACCGGTAGTAGTCCAGTCGCTGGGACTGGTAATACGGCCCGTTCGGTCCGCCCACGCCGACGCCCTCGTCCCACTGCAGGCCGAGCCAGCGCAGGTCTTCCATAATCTTCTGGTCGGCCCCCTCGACGTTTCGAGCGGTGTCAGTGTCCTCGATGCGCAGGATGAACGTTCCGCCGGTCTGTCGGGCGATCAGCCAGTTGAACAGGGCGGTGCGGGCACCTCCGATGTGCAGATGACCGGTGGGCGATGGCGCGAAGCGCACGCGGGCGGGTGATGGTGAACTCATAGCGCTTTCTTATCTGCCTCTGTGTCAGCCGATGGAGGATCAAGGGCGGTTTGCGGCGCGGCTGCGGTCCGACCCGTTCGGCCGATCAGGCGACCGGCGACGTAGCGGACCGGTCCGCTCAGAGCGAAGGTCCATGCGATCACCAGCAGGCTTAACTCGGTGTAGATCCAGATCAGCGGCAACGCCAGCAGAACCAGAATCACATGTTCAAGAGGCCGTCGACGCAAGAGCCAGTTGGCGGCATGGGTGTACGGCAACCGGCTGACCATCAGGAGCGCAAGAGCCAGCGTGCAGANNCAGCGTGCAGAAGGGCAACGCCCTGGTCAGAAAACCTGCCGACCGTGCCCATTCGTTGGACGCATCGATGCTCTCATGCAGAAAAACAACGCTGATGACGGCGATCGCCGCACCGGGCGACGGCAGACCCTTGAAACCCTGGTGAGCCGCCTCTTCCAGGCTTGCCTCCACGTTGAATCTTGCCAGCCGAAGAGCCGCGCAGCATGCATAGATGATCCCCACAAACAGGGTCAGCCGGCCGAAGTGCTGGAACTGCAGGGGTGCATAGCCCCATTGGGTGATTTCACGGTGCACCAGCGTGACCATCATGACAGCCGGGGCAACGCCGAAGCTGACGATGTCGGCCAGAGAGTCAAGCTGCTCTCCGAACTTGCTGGCCTGTCCTGTCTTGCGGGCCACTCGCCCATCAAGCGCGTCGCACAACAGCGACCCCACAATCATCCACGACGCAAGGGACAGAAACGAAGGGACATGCCTTTGCAGGAACTCCCGCTTGAACGTCGGAGAGGCGTCGATGCCCTTGGCTGCATGGAGTTCCTGAAGGTCTCGTCCGCAACTGTGTATGGCCGCAAAGCCGAGGCAGAGATTTCCGAGCGTCAGCAGCGTCGGCAGCATGCCAATCGTGCGCAGGCGGCGGCGCCTGCGGACGGCGGGTCTCTCGACGCCGGGATTCTCGCCAACAACGGGTTTGAGCATTGGTCATTACTCCTTGGTGCCCGACCGCGAGTCGACCTGGCGGGCCACGACGGTCAGGGCCCCGTAGGCACGGTCGCCGATGGTGACGGCCGGGACATAGCCGCTGTCGGCCTTGACGATCAACTCCGNNCTCCGTGCGCGAGCCGAACTTGATCAGGCCGATCCGCTGGCCGGCTTCCACGTGGTCGCCAACCTTGACGCTGCAAACCACGCGCCGAGCGATCAGCCCGGCGATCTGTCGGACCACAATCGGCCCTTTCGACGCGTCGTCCGGCTCGATCACAAGGGTGTTGGCCTCGTTGAGCCGGCCGGAGTTCGGGTCCCTGGCATCGAGAAACCGGCCCGGCTGGTAGGTGATCCGCCGGACGGTACCCGAACAGGGGCTGCGGTTCACATGGACGTCAAGCACGCTCAGGAAGATGCCGATCCGGGTTGCCGGGCCGCTGATATCCGGGTGCTGTTCCAGGCTCGATATTTCAACCACCTTGCCATCGGCAGGGGCAACCAGGATCCCCATCGCGGCCGGGGTCACCCGCTGGGGATCTCGAAAGAAGGCCATTCCGCCCAGCCAGAGGAGGGTCGCCAGCACTCCCATGACCCATGCCCAGGAGTATCCCGATGCGGCGATGGCGTAAAAAGCGACGGCCGGGCAAGCCAACAGCAGGGTCAAGATGATCATCTCCCGGCAACCGGCCGGGGCCAACGGGATTCGCATTTCAGAGAGCTCCCCAAAGGCTTCTCCACCCGGGCTTTATCGTAACCGCAACCGTCTGCCCGCAAAAGGTCCCGCCGGCGGCATACCCCGCCCGGCCTGGCCTGCAGCCATGGAGGGGTTTTCGGACCTATGGGCCGTGGAAGCGACTTTCCCGCAACCTTTTGCGATACAAGCCGTAGCAAAACATGGGTGCATTGACCTGCCGCAGGCTTGGGAGCATTATGCCATTCTGCAAACCCGGCTTAACCGGGAACTCTCGGACCGCGCGAGCATCTAATATGGCGAAGCAGACACTGGTATCGGCCCAGCCCGGCGCGATCAATGTGGAGGACGCCCTGCTGGTCGAGCAGGTCCGAGCGGGCGACATGAGTGCGTTTTCCCGTCTGGTTGCCCGGTATCAGGACCGTATCGTCAATACCTGCTGGCGTATCAGCGGGAACCACGATGACGCCCAGGACTTAGCCCAGGAAGCCTTCCTGCGGGCCCTGGAGTGCATCGACTCGTTTCAGCAGCGGGCGGGCTTTTATACGTGGCGTTTTCGGATCGCCGTGAACCTGGCCTTGTCGCACCGGCGCAAGACGGCCAGAGTGGTGAAGCTGTCATTGCACGGTTCGGACGGCGGCCTGCGGACGGACCACCAGGCAGCACGGTTGGTCGGGCGGGTCACGCGGGAGGCCGATGAGCCCTCCGCGAGGCTGGCGTCTCACGAGGCCGGCAAGCTCGTGGCCGAGGCGATCGAGCAACTGGACGACGAGTCGCGAGCGGTCGTTGTGCTTCGCGACATCGAGGGATTCGATTATCAGCAGATCGCCGAGATGCTGGATCTGCCGATGGGAACGGTGAAGTCCCGGTTGTACCGGGCGAGAATGGAACTGCGCGGGCGATTGGGACCGGACCTGTCGCCCGGATGACATGACGCCGCCGAAGGAGCGGCCAACGCGGTATGAACGCCGAACGACGCGAGTATCTGGAAATGCAACTGTCCGCTTACCTGGACGGTGAATTGACACCGCAGGAGCAGGCGGAAGTTGAGGCCTGGCTGGCGACCGATCCGGAGGCCCGCCGGCTTCTTGCGGAGCTTCGCGCGACCGTTGATGCCGTTCAATTACTGCCGCGAGCCCGGGCATCGGAAGAACTGCTGGGCAATCTGCGGACCAGGATGGAGCGCAGGGCTTTGCTGGACACACCGGGTCCGGCCGAGGTAGTTACCAGAACGCCGGCCCTGTCGTGGGGCAGGTGGGTGGCGGCCGCAGCCGTGATCGCCCTGACCGTCACGGCCGGCTACTTCACCTGGACTCTGCGATCAGAGCAGCAGGCAGTTGGCCCGCAACTCGCGTCTCGCGACGAGGCTGCTGAACGAAAGTCTTCGGCGGCGACGGAGAAGATGTCACCAGACGCCGGGGTCGACACGTTAGACGCCGGGGTCGACACGTCGATCGAGCACCGCGAGGCCGGGGACACGACTGGGGTCCCCGCGCCGGCTGTTTTGCCCCCGGCTTCCGCCAGACCCGCACGTAAACCGCCTGAACCGGCGCCCGGAGGAGCGCCTGCCTTGCTGGCCGAAGGTAAACCTCTCGAAAGGCTGAACGAGGGAGAATCGGTCCACGCGAAGCGAGGCACGGAGGGTGGTGTATTGGCCGAGGCCCCGGCGGCTCGTGAAGCCGTGGCTGGTGCACTGACCAGTGGTGCAGGGGAAGATGCACTCGTGGACAAAAAGCCGGATACCTTGAGCTTCGCCGGTCGGCTTGAGGGGCGCAGCGCAGAAAGCAAAGGCATACAACACCAGTGCGCCTCGGCCCTCGTCCCCGGGGCGGATGTCGCGGATGGCCGGACTCGTGTGCTGACCTTCGCCTTCGCCGATGCGAGCAGCCGCAGCAAGGCGATCGAGTCGCTTCGGCGAGAGCTTCTGCAGGGTGAGGGCATCGAAGAGGCCAAGCCGTCTGCTGGTTTTCCGCGTGCGACGCAACGTAGCGTAAGGACACCGCAGGAAACGCACCCGGCGGAGATGGCCTACCAACCTTCTGCTGGGGCCGGCGATTCGGTTCGCCATCGCAGACAAGAGATGGTGCTTCGCTCCCTTCGAGAGAGTGAAGTCAATGGGATCCTCAAAGAAGCCGGCGACGCATCCCTGGGTTTTAAGGTCGCCTCGATCGACACGAATCCAGATTCCGCCGTGAACGTTCTCAAGGTGGTCGCCGTCGACGGCGCCTCGGCGGATCGACTCGTGGCCGTGCTCAATAGCCGCGACTGGTACGCCGGCCAATACCGCCGTCTCGCCGGGGACGCGAAACCAGTTCGACTCCATGACGGCAAAGAGAAGAAAGACAGCCCAGAGCCGGATCGAGAGTCGACAATAATGGTGGATGACGACGCTGTCGACAGAGTCTGGAACGACCACGACGGCGACGGTGTAACAGAGTGGATGCATCTCCCGAGGGCTCTTCCGAAACCACCGGCAACGCAGCCGTCTCGGGAATCACTTTACCGCTCTGATGCCGACACAATCACACCGTTGGATGGAAAGTTGACTTGGGACGTCACCCACGTCTTGGAGAACGGCGGCGGAGACGACGTCATGACGGATGAGCAAGGCGTGGCCAACCAAGTCTTCGGTCTGACTCTGGCGCCAGATCAGAGCGTTGTTTTTGATGCGGACGCGGAACCCCATGCCACGACTTCGCCTGCCAACTCGCCGCAAGCCGAGGCATCTTACGGCATGGGTGGGATGGGCATGATGGGCAGCGCGGTTGCTGGGACCGGTCTGAGGGGTATGGGCGCAGGGTACGGAGCCTACGGCGCAGCACAGGGCAGAGGATCGACTTCCAGGTATGCCGGCTCTTGGTCTGCTCAAAGCAGTTCCAGCCCCGCGTCGGCGGTCGAATCCCGGCCGTCTGACAGCAACCTGCTGGTGGTGTACTTCGAGGTGCTCTCGCCGGACACGCAGCCTGCGGCCGCGTTGCGCGCTTCCGCTCCGGCCTCCGCGGAACCGACGTCACGACCCGCCACGCACCCTTGAGTTTGCCCCGGCCGACGAACGTAGTCTCAATACCGCCTTGACCGGGAAATGGTCCGACGGGTAACGACCGTCCGTGTTGTCATAGACGATCGCCGCTTCAGCGACCGTCCATTCCGGCGAAGCCAGGACATAGTCAATCTTCTCTCCGTTTCGGTTACCGGCAAAGCGGTTGAAGGTGCCGACGACCTTCGCATCGGGATGAAGCACCCGGAAGGTGTCAACCAGGGCCGGCACAACCGCGCATGCTCCCTGTTTGGCGGGCACCGCGGGAATCTGCCCTTTCAGATATCGCACGACCGGGTTGCCTTCGCCCGCGTTGAAATCACCTGTCAGAATGAGCGGGTCCGGATGCGCCCGGCGACCCATTCGTTGTGCGATCAGTTCGGCGCCCAGCTCGCGCGCCGGTTGAGACTGGTGGTCCAGGTGGGTGTTGAACATGTAGAAGCAGACACCGCTCTGGCGGTCGCGAAGACGTGCCCAAGTACAGATGCGGGTGATGTTGTTCCCCCAGCTTCGCGAGCCGGGCACTTCGGGGGTATCGGGCAGCCAGAAAGTGCCTTGTTCACGCGCCTCGAAACGGGCCGAGCAGTAGAGAATGGCCGAGGCTTCGCCGCCTGACTTGCCGTCGTCGCGTCCGGCCGATATTTCACCGTACTCCGGCACGGCCTGCCGTATTTCGTCCAACTGGAACCGCATGGCCTCCTGCAGTCCGACGACGTCCGGCCGATGGTCGCGGAACACCTGGAAAACCATCTCGCGGCGTTTGCTCCAGTGATTGGGCCCGTCGTTGGCGGTGCCATAGCGGATGTTGAAGCTCATCGCTCGCACTTCCTGTGTGCCGCTCGCACCTTGGCCGATGCCCCCCTGCTGACAACCCGCCAGCGTGACTGCCAGGACCGCCAATATCAGAATCCGTCGCATGGTTTCTCCTCTCGTGAGCAATCTTCCTGTGTCCGTCGCCCGCCTCGCCCGAGCAGGCAATGGTAAGACCGATCGCCGTCCTCGCCAAGCTGCATCGGCGACTGGCCTTCTGCAGCGGTCCGTGTATAGTGTTCACCCGTTTGCCCGGGTGGCGGTGCGGTGGCCGGTCCGGGCCGGCTTGCCGCGCACGGCCTGTGGATGAGGCCATTGGCGGGCGACATCCCCGGATTGCGAGGCGGCAGCACGCAATGCCCATTCATCCTACTGCCATTGTTGACCAGCGTGCCGAAATCGATCCGACCGTCGACATCGGTGCCTATGCGATCGTTGACGGCGTCGTTCGCATTGGCGCGGGGACCCGTGTGTACCCACATGCTTATCTCACGGGTTGGACCGAGATCGGGCCGAACTGCGAGATACATCCCAACGCGGTCATCGGCCACGCCCCGCAGGACCTGGCCTATCGCGGCGAAGAGTCTTACTGCCGAATCGGCGAAGGCACCGTTATACGNNATACGGGAGGGGGTATCCATCCATCGCGGGACGGCTCCCGGCTCGGCGACGGTGGTCGGCAGGCGCTGTTTCCTGATGGCCAATTCGCACATCGGCCACAACTGCCAGGTGGGCGACAATGTCAAGATGGCCAACGGGGCCCTTCTGGCCGGGCACGTCCACGTGGGCGACGGCGCCTTTCTCAGCGGCAACATCGCGATCCACCAGTTCTGCCGCGTTGGGGACCTCGTTATGGTCCATGGTGTTGTGGCCGTCATCATGGACGTGCCGCCTTATTTCACAGTGGGAAACCTGGGTCTGTGCGCGGGCATCAACGTCGTCGGGCTTCGGCGCGCCGGCTTCACCTCCGAGCAGCGGCAGGACGTGCAGCACGCTTTCCGGACGCTTTACCATTCCGGAATGACTTTTCAAAAGGCCTTGGACAAGCTGGCTGAAACGGTGACCACCGACGCGGGACGCAGGATCGNNCTGCGGGCCCCGTCCAAACGCGGAATCGTCGCCTGTCTTCACAACCGCTTCGGCAAGGCTTCGGCGGCAGAAGCCGAGGAGTAAGCCCCCCCCGGGACGGTCATGTGCCGCGCTTGAACACGTCTTCTTGATCACAGAACGAGATCGCTCGGCCCATCGTCTTCGGCCTCGCCTCCCGGCCCCAACCGGCGAATACGCTCCAGCAGCTTGAGACTGACCCTCCTCAGGGCTTCCTTATCACCGCTGGGGATCCAGTAGCGGCCCAGATCGATCGGCTTGCCAAATCGAACGCGAGCGTGATGACGGCGGAAAAAGGATCGGGCGATGTTCTCGTCGTAGGACGTACCCGAGATGTGCGCGGGCACGATCAGCGCACCCGTGTGCAGAGCGAGCATGGCGGCACCGAGCTTGGGCTCACGAGACTCGCCCGGCTCCGGGATGCCACCTTCAATGAAAATACCGAGCACGTTGCCATCGCGCAGGTGGCGGAGGGCGGCTCGCGTGCCGGCGGCGTCATGCCCATCCCGTCGAACCGGTACGCAACCGATCATGTGAATGAGCCGACCGCCGATAGGAACATGTGTGTATTCCTCCGCGACCAGAAACCCGATCAGCCGGTGCGACGTACCCGCGATGAGCAGCAGCGGATCGACCCCGCAGGTGTGATTGGCCACCACGATGACCGCTCCCTCGGCCGGCACCGTGCAGGGACCCTCCCGGCGAAACCGGAACCACCATTTGCAGTAGAACTCGTTGAGGTACCAGAAGAACTGTGTGACCGGCGGCAGCGGTTCCTGCCGCAACCGGGTGCTCCAGACCCTTGCCACAACCCCGGCCATGACCGCGGCCACGCCCAGAAGGACCCAGCCGATCCAACCGCTGAGGTTCGACCAGTCGGGAAGACCGAAGATTCCCATGACCGCCAGCAGCGAGGCAGTGCCGGCCAGGTCCGTCAGGCCGAAGACCCGCCCCCGCAATCTGTTCGGCACGATCCGCTGCAGCAGCATACTGCAACCGACAGCGGCGCCGGCGAAGAAAGCCCCCGCGACCGCCATTGCGGCCGACGCGACCCAGAAGAGCACGCCGGATGAGATGGGCAACCATGATACGGCCGCCAGTACCGCGATGGCCAACGTGACCCCCGACAGCGACCACCTGATCGTCGCCTCACCGCGCAAGGCGTCTCCGGCACTCGTGAGAAAGACTGCTCCGATCAACAGGCCGGCGACCAGGAACGACTGAGACAGTCGAACGTCGGCCAGGTCCTGTCGGCCGCACACGTCCCACACCAGGATGGGGGCGGCGATCCAGAGCAGGGCTCCGCAGCCCCAGACAACCATCGTCGTGTCGATCAACCGCATCACGCGCCGGTGAGTGCGGATGTGGTTTGCGACCTCGGCAAGGGTTCCAATGCCCTCGCCACGGAAGGACGGCCTGTGCGTTCTTCCGGCCGGCTGTCGAAGAAGGATCATAAAGATGACGCTGACCAGGAAACCTGCGGCACTCATGGCAAACCCGGTCCGCGCCAGACGCCTGTCAGCCAGATACTCGCCCAGCAGAACCACCATCACGATCGCCACGACCGCCAGCGCCAGGCTCGCTGCGTTGGCCCGAGCAAGCTGGTGCCTGGGAACCAGAACCGACAGCAGCCCCGCCATTGCAGGCGAGAGCATCGCTACCGAGACGCCTCCGATGACCAGCGGCACGAAGACCCACGGTGAGGCCAGCGGTCCGCGGGTGGTGAGGATCACCAACGCCGACATCAGCACTGCACCCGCCAGGCCGACGCCGATGATCAGGCCGCGCCGCGAAAGGCGGTCCGCGAGAAGCCCGTTGAGCGTCCCGAAGATGAAGAACGGGAACATGAACAGGCAGATGGCCATCGTCTGACCGCGCTGCCCGCCCCTGTCCTCCGTGACATCGAGTCCACCGGATACGACCACTGCGGAGAGGAGGCCACCCGCGATGGACGCTCCGGATGCCAGCCAGAGCAGCACAAAAGCCCGGTTGCCGAACACGCCCGCGTCCGCCTCGGATTGGCGATCGCGGTTCGGCGCAGTCCATGTGCTGGTCATCGCTGTTCCTTGGGTGCGGATCATGACTTCACAAACGGCTCGGCATTCTAACGGCAGCGAACCCACGCTTCACCCGGGGCAGGCCCCGGCCATCGCTGGCTCATTCCATATACCCGCAAAGGTGTATGGCGCTTCGCGGTACCCGGCCGGGGACTATTGACGCCCCGCCGGAATTGGGTAGGTTTGGGAGTTGGCCCGGCGCGACGCAGGGCCGGTGCCGTTCTTTAGTCCTTGCCGGACAAGGGTTTAAGAACCGAAGGGGCGTCCACCGCCTGGAGCCGGCCAGGACCATCAGCACCTGAAGGGCGCTTTGATGAGGACCCTACAGCTTTACGTCACCCGCGAGCTGCTCAAGACATTTGCGCTTGCCGCGGTGGGCCTGACGCTGGTGCTGAGCCTCTGCGGGGCCATGTCGACCATTCTCAGGGTCGAGGTTCCGACTGCAGTGACCGTGTTGCACATCCTCTGGCTGATCCAGCCGATGGTCCTGGCGGTCACGCTGCCGGTATCCGCCCTGTTTGCCTGTGCCATCGTCTATGGGCGTCTGGCGGCGGACAACGAATTCGATGCCTGCCGGGCCAGCGGGGTCAACATCCACCGCCTTCTGGCCCCGGCCTTGGGCCTCAGCGTGTTCACCGCCCTGTTTGCCTTCGCCTTCAGCAGCTACGTCATACCCAAGGCCGCCGCAGGCATCGCCAGCCGCATCCAGTACGATATCTCCAAGTTCGCCTTTCAAGCCCTCAAGACCCGGGGCTACTTCAAGCGAGAAGACAAGAAGAAAAACGAGGTGCAGGTTCTCCATGCCGGCAGAGTGGATCTGGTGCAAGAGGGCGGTCACGACGTTCTCCTGATTCACGATGCCGCGTTCATTGAGCTGAAGAGAGACGAACTGGTTCGCTGCGGCACGGTCAGGCAGGGCCGAGCGGACTTCAGGACGGCTCCGGAGAGCGGCGAGCCGATGGTCGAGGCGTTCCTCACCGACGTCCGCCTGGTGGATCTCCAGGACATTCAGCAGGCCCGCTTGTACCAGGAGAAGACCCGGCCGTTCGGTTCGAGGGAGCTGCCCAAGGTGCTCTTCTACGACCCCAAGTGGTCGTCGCTTGGCGAGTTATTGAGATACAAGAACGACCCGACCCAGTTGCCCCCGCTCCGCCCGCAGATCGCTGATATCCGCCGCGAGGCACGCGAGAGCCTCTTCTATCAGCGGCTGTGCAGCCACTTTGCCACCGACGGGCCGTTGATCATCGAGGATGAGTCGCAGCGCTACGAGATCGGCGCGGGCAGCGCCCGGATCATCGAAGACACTTACACCCCGGAGCTGAAAGACGTCTCGGTCAAATGCACGTGGACCGAGGAGAGCCGACGGAAACGGACTCGGGTCTATCAGGCGGACTCGGCCACCATCAGACTGCAGCGCAATATCGCCAACACGCGGGACGTCGTCCTGATCGGCCTGCAAGGCGGCGTCACTTTCACCGACTCGGCCCAGCCCGGCAAGACGTTTCCGCATGCCGCCCTCGATTTGCAGTCCGTCGCCGCCCCGGCGAGCCTCCTTGAAGACGATCGGGGGTATTCGGACGCCCGGCTGCTCGGTCTGGACGAGATCGCGGGCAGGAAGATTCGCTCACGCGAGCAACTGCAGACCGCGGTGAAACCCCTCGGGCTCGGGCCGCAGATCGAAAAGCTCCGGCTCAAGGCCCTCCTCGACATGCTCCGCCAGCGACATGAGATCATCGGCTCTCTGCATTCGAGGTTGAGCCTGTGCGCCAGCGCCCTGGTGACCATTATTCTGGCGGCGGCCCTGGGTATCATTTTTCGCAACGGCCAGTTCCTGACCGCCTTTGCGATCAGTTTTCTGCCGGCTCTGGCGATTGTGGCCATGAACATGCTGGGCCGGCGTCAGGCCGAGAGCATCGATCCGTATCTGCACGCTCTCGGCGTGGGCATCATCTGGGCCGGCATCCTGTTGCTGGCTCTGGCGGACGTCGTGATCCTGAGAAGGTATTTGAGGCGTTAAGGCGAGTGCGGCGATGATCAGGATTCTTGATCGATATCTGCTTCGCAGCTTCCTGGCCAACTACGTCCTCTCCCTGTTCGTGCTGATCAGTCTCTACGTGATCCTCGATCTGTCTTTCAACGCCGATGAGTTCACGGAAACCATGACCGACGGGCCGCAGCAGCAGTCGTCGTTTCTCGGCGGAGCACTCAAGGTCGTCGGCAACATCATCGACTACTACGTTTTCAACATCCCGCTTTACTTCGTTCAACTGTCCGGAGCGATCACCCTGTTCGCGGCCTGCGTGACGCTTGCCCGGCTTCAGCGGCAGAACGAAGTGACCGCGGTACTGTCGTCGGGAACGAGCATGTACCGGCTGGCCATGCCGATCCTTTTCGCCGGACTGGCCATGAACGCCGTGCTCATCCTCGACCAGGAACTGCTGATCCCCGCGATCGCACCCAAGCTCGCCCGCCCGCGCGACAACGTCGAGGGCGCTCGCATCCACAAGGACCTCTGGTATATCAAGGACGCGGACGGGCGGTTGTTCAGTGCGCAGGAGTTCTCGCCGAAGGACCAGGAGATTACCGGCCTGATCGTCCTCGAACGATTACCCGAGCCCGGCGACACCGCCAACAACGGCCAGCTTCGCTCAGTGATCCGGGCCGACCGCGCACGGTGGAACGAGCGGAAAGGCGGATGGGATCTGACCCAGCGGGGATTCCGGCTGGACATCGGCCGTCAGGCGGACTTCGCGGTGAGCGATATCGGCGAGAAGCTCACCCCCGTGGCCACTGATTTCTACAAAACGGACCTTTCGCCCGCCAACCTGCTGCTTCGCAAGAGCGCCCAGTGGCTCGACTTTCTGAGCCTGGGACAGATCAAGCTGCTGCAGAATCGCGGCGACGCCGACCCGGTTCGCGTGGCTCGAATCCGGCACACGCGGTTCACCCTGCCGATCAGCAACATGGTGCTGCTGCTGCTGGGCATCCCGTTCTTCATGAATCGGCTGCCCGGCAACGTGCTGGGCCAGGGCTCCAAGGCCCTGGCGATCTGTGCGGTGGCTTTTTTGACCACCTTTCTGGGCCAGCAGGTTGTCGGCACCACCGGCGGGTTCTGGCAGGCGCTGCCCTACTGGCTGCCGATTTTCGTTTTCGGCCCGATCGCCGTCCTGCTGATGGATAACGTGGATACGTGACACGGCCCCGCCGACCGCCGCCGCGGGCCCGGTTCGAGGGACAAAGAAGCTATTTGTGGGAGTTCCGCACGATGTCGAAACGCGTTCTGGCCTTCATGGCCCATCCGGATGATGTGGAGTTCACCTGCGCCGGCACGCTGGTCCGGCTGCAAAACGAGGCCGGCTGTCAGATTGCGATCGCCACGGCCACCAGCGGCGATTGCGGCTCAGCCCAGCATCNNAATTGCCCGCATTCGCCACGCCGAGGCCGTGGCCGCCGCCGGGGTGATCGGCGCCGAGTACTACTGCGCCGGCTGCTCGGACGTGTTCATTCTCTACGATGAGCCGACCATCCGCCGCTTCGTCGAACTGATCCGCAAGGCCCGACCGGACATCGTGATCACCCAGCCGCCGACGGACTACATGGTCGACCACGAAATGTGCGGCAAACTGGTGCGGACCGCGACGTTCATCGCCGGGGGGCCGAACCTGCTGACCCGAGACATCGACCCGGCGCCGCCGACCGAACGGGTGCCGCATCTCTACTATGTCGACCCGACCGAATACATCGACCCGATCGACGGCCGGCCCGTGGTCCCCGATCTGGTCGTGGACATCACCTCCGTCATGCCGACCAAGGAGAAGATGCTGGCCTGTCACGCCTCACAACGCGAGTGGCTGCGAAAGCACCACGGCATGGACGAGTATATCGAGAACATGAAACGCCGCGGTGCGGCCCGCGGCAGACTGATTGGCAAGCCCTATGCCGAAGGCTTCCGCATCCACCGCGGGCACCCCTATCCACAGAACGATATCATCGCCGAGCTGCTGAAGATCGGGAAACAGGGCAATTGACGTTGGCGTGACAGCCAGGATCGGCAGGTCTTCGGCGGGTACAAGACATGAGCGGACAGACCATACCGGTGACGGGCGTGTTTGTTGTTTTCTTCGGGCTCCTGGGAGCCTGCCTGCACGCCGCAAAGGCGGCCGATCGGCCCGCCGGGCGAATCATCGGCATGTACGTTCATCAGCACTGGCCGTACAAACACCCGTATGCGGCCCGGACGTGGACGCTTGACGACTGGCGGGGCTAGCCCGACGGCCTGAGCAAGCTCGGCTACAACACGATCATGATCTGGCCGATGCTCGAGACCATGCCGGACCCGCTCACCCCCAGCGACGAACAGAGCCTCCGGAAGATCGAAGCGGTTATCCGCATGCTTCATGACGAGTTCAAGATGCGCGTCTGGATCGCGCTGTGTCCAAACGTCGCGGCCGACAACCGTGAAGCTGCCAAAGCCACGTTCGAAAAGCGGCATTTCTTCTACTGCGATACGCGGGTCAACCCCGGCAGCCCCGTCGAGCTCAAGCGGTTCATGGAATGGCGCGAGAAGCTGATGCGTCCGCTGGCCGCGGTTGACGGTGTGGCGGTCATCGACAGCGATCCGGGCGGCTATCCGGGTTCGACAAACGCCGAATTCGTGAACCTCCTGGTCGAGCACCGCAAGATGCTGGATCGACTGCGCCCGGGCATCGAACTGAACTACTGGATGCACGTGGGCTGGGAAGGATACTGCCGTTTCTACAAGACCGGCCAATTCTCCTGGGGCACGGCCGAAGAGAACACCGACGTGCTCCGGCGGCTGAAGGAGGTCAGCCCCGAGCCGTGGGGCATCGCCAACGGCCTGCAATACGCGGAGAAGCTCGGTTTGGCTTCACGCGTCATCAGCTTCAACTACGGCCGCATCGAAAACGAGCCTTCATTCCCCTTGACCAACTTCACCGGCGAAACGGCCTATGAGGGCGGGAAAAGCACCACCGCTCGCGGCGTGATGGGCAATGCTCAGACCCATTGCGTCCAGTTGCCCAACACCTTCGCATTTGCCCGAGGCGCGACCGGACAACCCTTGACGGACGAAGACTACGTTCGGTTTGCCGACGACCTGCTGACCGGCTGCGGCCCGATCATCGTCGACGCCTGGCGGTTATTGGCGGGCAGCGATGCAGCGAAGATGGACACGCTGGCCGTTGAGCTTCAAGGATTGGCCGGCAAGGACCTCAAGCCCGGGCGACTCAAGGGACTGTTGTTCGGCGACGGGCGGCGCTTCCTGAACGATCTGGTGCTGCAGCTCCGCCTGCGAGCAGCGTGGGAAACCTTCCGCACCGCCGTCGAACATCAACAGAACCCCAAGCAATCATTCGAGCGTTTCGTCGCGGCGGCGAATGACTGGCAGAGACAACACGGGTACGAGAACGCGTGGCAGTGGCCCGGCATGGACGAAACCCTGCGGAAGCTGAACTCGCCTGAGATCAACGCCGTTCTCGGCACACAGTTCAGCGTCGAATCGGGACCCGACCCCGCCTCGGCGTTGTCGCCGTTCGAGCAGCTTCAAAAGAGATTCCGCGATACCGAGACTTATGTCACTCGTCTGCTCGAAGCCATGAAGATGGCCTCAAAAGCGATGAGATGAACCGTTGCGATGGGCTCGCCGGCTGTCCGACAGAATCCGGTCGCGGTTCGACGGCCGTCCCGAGACAGCGGGAATTCAGCGAACACCAGAATCGTCGACAGCAAGCGGCAGTCCTTGGCATCTCCAGACGATGCCGCGGCAATGAACGCTCGGTTGTTCCGAGAGTAGCCGCTTCTCAGGTTCTGTCCGATGGACCGATCCCTCACGATTGCTGAACTCCAACTCACTCGTTCTCTCCTCGCATCTTCCTCGTTCTGGAGCGAAACCGTGCGCCTGTGCTCGGATTGTGGCAGGTCGGCTCGTGGAACGACAACGCCGTGGTCGCAGAGGCCGCGCCCACCTATCATCACATCAGCGGCGGATGAGGCTTGCCCGCCGGCTTCGCTTCGGAGAGAGAGAATCACATTTCGCATTCGGAGGTCAAGCGATGCTGACCTGTCACTTGAGACGCGGCCACGGTAATTCGGCCGCAGGAGCTGCACACTCAGGAACATGCCGCCTGCGGGTGTGCGGCATCGCGATGCAGGGACTGTTCGTGCTGGTGGCTGCTTGCTTTGCGGTCAACCAAGGGTGTCCGGGCCGTCCGCTTCCCGAGCCGGAAGCTCCGATTGTCCGGCTGGAACTGGTGGCGTCAGGGATGACCTCGCCGCTTGGCATGGCCGTTCCCAGGGACGGTTCCTCCAGGNNCTTCATCGTCGATCAGATCGGGCTGATTCGCATCCTGGATGGGCAGGGCAACCTGTTGCCCCAGCCGTTTCTCGATCTGAGTGATCGAATGATCCCCATCGGCATCGACTTCGGCAACGGCATCGTCTATGACGAGCGCGGGCTGTTGGGCATGGCCTTCCACCCTAATTATCCCACCAACGGCCGCTTCTTCGTGTTCTACAACGCACCTCGAAGCCAGAATGACACCGACGAGATCGATTCGCGAGTCAGAATCTCGGAGTTCCGGGTCTCAGCCGACGACCCCGACCGCGCCGACCCAACCAGCGAGCGGATTGTGCTCAGCGTTGCCAAGCCGCAGTTCAACCACAACGGCGGGCAACTGGCCTTCGGCCCCGACGGTTATCTCTACCTCGGGATCGGCGACGGCGGGGGGGCCAACGACAGTGGCCCGGGACACACGCCTGAACTCGGCAACGGACAGGACCTGACCACGCTGCTCGGTAAGATTCTCCGGATTGACGTGGACGAGGCCGACCCATACGGCATTCCGCCGGACAACCCCTTCGTGAATGACATGGAGGCCCGCTCTGAGATCTGGGCCTACGGCTTCCGCAATCCGTGGCGGTTCTCGTTTGACAGGGGGGGTGAGCGTGAGTTGTTTGCCGGCGATGTGGGGCAGAACCTCTACGAAGAGGTCGATATCGTCTCCAAGGGCGGCAACTACGGATGGGCCCGGCGAGAAGGCACACGCTGCTTCGACCCAGAGAACCCCGGCACACCCCCAGGCGTGTGCGAGAACACCGGACCATCGGGTGAACCTCTCGTTGATCCGATCATTGAGTATTCTCACGTCGAGGTCCAAGGCAAGGAGATTGGGATCGCCGTGCTGGGTGGGGACGTATACCGCGGATCGGCCGTGCCGGATCTTCAGGGACACTACGTGTTCGGCGACTTCAGCACCGCCTTTACGACAGGCGATGGCACCCTCTTCGTGGGCCGGAAACGAGATGACGGCACGTGGCGGCACGACGAGTTGCGGATCTCGACATCGGCAAGCGGCCGCGTAAACCGGTTCATCCTCGGGTTCGGCGAAGATGAAGAGGGAGAGATCTACGTGCTGACCAGCCGGAGCCTTGGCCCGCTGGGGACCACGGGCGAGGTCTATCGTGTAACGGCGTCGGCCGCAGAATGACAGCCAACAGCAAGAACAAAGGAGATCAAGAATGAATTGCGCGACCTGCATTCCGTTCAAGTTCAAGGCATGGAGATGCGTCGTTGCCGCAACGTTGGGGACGGCCTCTCTTGGTCAAGTCTGCGTGCCGGATGCCGATCCGGACAACGGCGGTGACTTCGTCGCGGTGAGCATCCAGAACCTGGCCTTCTCGCCCAAGGAGGTGACGATCGAGGCGGGTCAGACCGTGCGATGGACCAACCGCGACCTCGTGGCCCACACGGTGACGTCCGGCGACCCCGGAGATCAAGATTCGGGTGTGCTCTTTGACTCGGGAACGATGACCTTCGCCAGAACCTTCACTCACCAGTTCAACGAACCGGGTGAGTTCACTTACTACTGCATTCCGCACCAGACGATGGCCTCGATGCGGGACGCCAAGGTGATCGTGACGGCCGCCGTCCCGTAGCCCGTGGATCTCGCTCGGGAGGAGTCACAGCGCGCCGTGTGATGAGTCATCCTCATGTACGTGTTTAGCGTGCACGAGACCGGGTCCGGCAGAAAGGAGCCAGACCCCGGCCCGCTAGACACGCACATCTTCATCACCCGGCGCGGCAGACCTTCTCGCCCGGATCACCACCATTTCAAACACCCCCGCGGCGAGCACCAGAATTGGTGCGACGACCACCGTGGCCATATGGAACAGCACGTACATCACGGCCTGGAAGGATTGGAGAACCTGAGCATTGCGGCCTTCGGGCAGGGTTCCGCAGAAGATGCTCGTGCTCGCACGCCAGCCGAGCAGGTGCAGCACCAGATAGACAACCGCAGAGGTGGCGGCACACAACACAAATGACCCGGGTGAGAACCATTTCATCGCCCTGATCCGCCGGTACAGACTTCGCCACCTGCCCATCATGGTGCCTCCACCCCTCGACCTCGCTCGCGGACCGTCTGCCAGAGGGGCCCGACAACGGTGGAATACAGCAGCACCGCGTCACCGACCTGGTTGCTCGCACAGAACTGCATGCGCCCGTCGCGGGACAGCGGGAACCCTGCGAACATGAGAGTGGTGGTGAGGGAACGGTAATAGTCGGCGTCGCCAAATGATGCCGCGGCGACAAATGCCTGCCCGCTTGAGCCCGCGCTCACGTCGATGATCGGAATGACCGGCCCCGAATCGATGTCCATCGGTCCGACCCACGACTTCGGCCACTCTCCGGCCCACCCGAAACCGAGGCACTGATGGGCAATCTCACAGGTGGCCCGACGATACTGGTCCTCCGCGAAGGACTCATCCACGATCTGCAGGCAATGGGCGGCCATCCAGATCGTCGACCCCTCCGGGCCGTCCATCGCCTGGCCGTCGTAGGTGTAGGATGAGCACAGCAGGCCTGTCTGCTGATGCACCAGCTTATCCTTCGCCGTGGCGATCCAATTCCGCTGCAGTTGCCGATGGTCCTCGCCATCGAGCACCTCGTGCATCCTGATCGCCGCCAGGGCGACGGTGTTGCAGAACGTCCAGCACTCGTTTGGATAACTCTCGCACGAGAGCACCGGCCCGACGGCCATACGGTCGGCGGTGATGTGAACAAGATCGCGCATTCGTTCTCGAAACGGCTCGTGCTCGGCCACCAGTCGCCGGGCTCCCATCATCATTGCCAGCTCACCGTCGACAAATATGCTGCGCACCGGCTGCTGCAGGAACTGCGATTGGTTGGCGTAGTCGAGCAGGAAGTAGCTGATGCCTTTCGCCTGGGCGAGGCGATCCGTGTCCTCAATGATTCGGTCCATCACCCGGAGGTACTCATCCTGCTGCTGCGGCTCGCGGAGACACATGTTGGCCAGTGACAAGACCAGGAACGTCCGGCCCATGAAATCCCATTCCGGGTTGTTGACCCGCATCGTGTCAATATCGGCCTTGCCGCCCCCCGGCAGTGCCCAGAGGTCCACATGCCGCCGAGCCAATTGGCGGGCAATTGGACTGACGGCAACCTCGTTGCGGAACTGATCGCGGCCGGGCCGGAAGACAAAATGCAGCAACGGCAGCCAGATGGCCGTTCCAATGGCAATCGAGACCAGACCCAACAGGAACCTGGAACGGAAGGACATGCTTGCCACTGATGCCTGCGCGCTCACCCTGACGTCCTCAACTCGCAAGCCCAGCCATGTGCTCACTGCATTCATCCGCACTATACATGAACCGGCACGGCCAGGCTATCAGAGACGCCTGGCAGGACGGCGGCGCTTGAAAAAGCTGCCGCGATCGGTCAGATTCCAGCGTATCTGTCGTGACGATCGTGACGAAACGGGGTGGAATCCAGTCTTGATCACCGATCGGTAACAGAGATAGGAGGAAGCATGGCTCGCATCTACGTGATTGCGATGGCAGTCATCGCGGCCGCATGCTGCCTGGGCCAGACCCCGACATCCAAGCCACATGGAGCTCAGTCATCAGCCCCGGCCAGGCTTGTGCGAACGTACCGCAACCCGATCATCGGCCGCATCGGGCCGGCCGATCCCGCGGTTATCCGCTACCGCGGCAAGTACTACCTGTACCCGACGCTGGACGGCAAGGGCTACGACGTCTTCGTATCCGNNGTTCCGACGCTGGACGGCAAGGGCTACGACGTCTTCGTATCCGACGACCTCGTACACTGGGAGCAGAAGGGCAAGTGCTATACCGACGCGCGACGAGGCGCTTGGGCCCCCGACGTGTTTCATCATGCCAAAGGCGACGGCAAGTTCTACCTCTACTACAGCGTGGACAAGCCCGGCGGCGGCAAGCTGATCGGAGTGGCCGTGGCCGACGACCCGCTCGGACCCTTTACCGACAAGGGCAACCTGGTGAACGATGGCATCGACGCTCATCTGTTCCAGGATGATGATGGATCGATGTACCTGTACTACTCGGCGATGACTCCCCGCAGCAGCAACATCGTCGTTCAGCCCATGGCAAACCCGCTGAGCAAAAAGGGTGAACCTGCCACGCTTATCCGGCCGACCGACGAGTGGGAACGTCACCGCGCACCCATCGCCGAAGGCCCCTGGATGCTCAAGCACAAGGGCAGGTACTATCTGATGTACTCCGGCAGCGGTGCCGATGGACCGGACTACGCCGTCGGCTACGCCACCGCCAAGTCGCCCACCGGGCCGTTCACCAAGTACTCAGGCAACCCGATCGCCCAGCGCGGCAACGGCGTCTTCGGCCCGGGCCATCATTGCGTCATCGCCGGCCCCGACGGCCGTCTGTGGATGGTCTACCACCAGCAGAGCAGCGACAAACCCGGCTGGAAACGCTTCCTGGCCATCGACCCACTGTGGTTCGACGAGCAGGGCGTGATTCATGTCAAGACCACCCGCGGAACCGACGAACCAGCCCCGTAGGTGGTCCACGCATCGACCACAATGCCTCGCTCGTTCGATGCGATGAACGTATCCCGGCCGCCCTACCGGCTTGCGGTCACTGAGGTGCCGAGTCAGCGGCGTCCTCCGGCCAAGCGAACGCTGCATCCGGCACGACGCCCGCGGTGTCGAGGCGAATCTAAAGCTCTTGTCGCACAGCGTCCGCAGCATACCGCTTCACGCTGTTCACTCGAATCCACTTTCTCTTGAACCTCGCCGGATAGAGGAGCGCATCCTACCTGACGTAACACCGGAACCAACAAAACGGTGCGGCCTGCGTTAGAACCTTACGGCCAGAGATCTGTGCGGCTTGCGCATGTTTCTGGATCACAGTGTGCTTCGGTTGCGGTGTGCCTTAGGACCATGTCGGACAAGGACTTACCGCAGTATAGGGGATCCGGCTCGTCCCGGCCCCACCAGAAAACTCCACTTATCTGGAAAAAATCACGCAACACCATCACCCCCGTGTGCATCTAATCATGGGGCGAGTTGCAGGGCCAGGCCTTGCCAGGCAGTCATCGAACCGCCACGGGCAAGTTCGCCTGCACGCGGGGTGCCCCAAGGGGTCCGCAGGAAACCTCCGCTTCGCGGCCGTTGTCGGCCGTGCCGCACGGATTGGTCCACCCACGCCGTTTGATAAGGGAGAACAGCAATGACCGCCATCAACAGAATCCTGTATCCCGGGGCGATTCTGGCTGCCGGACTGCTGGTCGTGTTGCTGAGACTGCCCCATTTGCTTCTTGCCGCCAGTCTCCTGTCAGGTCAGCTTCACGGACGACCGACACCGGTCGTCGACATGCCGCCGCTGGAGTTTCCCACACAGACGCGGTTGCTCCCGTGCGGCGACCTGCGTCTGAAGGTCCCGGTTGAGACAAGCGTCGAACCGCAACCGCCGGACGAGTTGTACGGCCTTCGTCTGAAGCTCAACGGGCTGGAGTGTCGAATCCCTCCTCCACGGCACCAGTCCGATGAGCACGAAACCGAGGAGATCAACTGGGACGCAGAGTTCAATCGACGTGGAATTGACTGGCAGGCCTCCGTCTGCGCCACCAGCGTCGAGGACTTTTCTTTTTGGATGAGTCCGCCGCAGGTCGAATCGCTCCGTCAACAACTGGAGGCCAAGATGTACCTCTCGTTGTTTGCCGAGCGAATCGAAGTGGTCCGCAACGAGAGCCTCTGCGGGCTGCTGCTGATGTGGGGCCTGAACGACCGACCGCGTATGACACTCGAGTACTTCACTCCCGACCACCGGATCAGCGGAGAGGTGTTGATTTCTCTCGATGCCCCGACGCCCGAGGCCATGGACACGGCTCGGGCCATGGTAGGCTCGCTGCGGATCGAGGAGCGTGCCGCCGATCGTCAGGCCCCACAGGTTGGTCCCATTGCCTCGGCGACTCAATTCGGCCGTGGCCGATCGGTTGTGGTTCGGGATCGGTGATCCTGGAGCCGAGCAGGACCGGCAGGCAGGCTACTTCACGACCGGCAATCCCAGGTTCTGCCACTCGACGATCCCGCCGGTCATGTTGTAGACGTTGGTGAAGCCCTCTGAGGCCATGATGCTGCTGGCGTTCGCGCTGCGGCGGCCGGTTCGGCAGTACACCAGGATGCTGCTGGACCTGTCGAAATCGGCGAGCCCGGCACGAAAGGCAGGATCGCTGCACAGAACACACAGGCTCAAGGCACCTTCAATGTGCCCGGCTGCGAACTCGTCTCCGCCGCGCACGTCGAGGATGATGAAGTTGGGATCGTCCAGATGGCTCTGGATCAGTGCTTGGGCCTCCGTGGGGGTAATGCTCAGATAGCCGGAATCGCTCCCGTCGGGCAGGCCCAGTCCGACGCCGTTGGGACATCCCTGTCCCAGCAGCAGCGGGAGGACCGTCAGCGAAAACGCAACCGAACCGATCAGCGATTTGTGATACTGAGTCATGTTCGACGGACTCCTGTACGGGTGCGGGAAACGCGCCGGCAGTATTGTACCCGTCTACTCTCATCGGCAAACACGAATCTGAAACTGGACGAGTAAACCGCCTTGACGGCCTGACCTTTGAAATCAAGCCGCAGGCGGGATGGTCGTGTCCCGATCTGCCGCGCATATCCCAGGTCCGGGCGCGCCGGGGCTTCACGAATTCAACCTGGGAAGGAAACCCGGTTCGGGTCAGCGTTTCCTTGCGGATTCCGGCCTGCTGGAGGGTGCCGCTCCCGACTGGTGGCGAAACTCCTGGTCCAGTCGATTCCAGGTGGCGGCCATTTCCTTCACCCTGGCCGGATGGCGCGCGGCAAGATCTACGGATTCGATCCGGTCGTGCTTGAGATCATAAAGTTCCCAGGTCGCATCGTTCTCGCTCTCGGATACCAGCTTCCAGTCTCCCACCCGTAGCGCGCGGTTACCCTCATGGTGCCAGTAAAGGTGGTGCCGCGGGAGGTCGACGTCAGCATCCAAGAGCGGCACCAGGCTCTTGCCGGGCATCGGCGGGCGAGGGTGTCCCTTCCAGTTGTCCGGCGGGGTGATACCGGCCAGTTCAAAAACAGTGGGAACCAAGTCGATGACATGGGCGGGCGCGCGGCGCAATACCCCCTTGGCGGCATTGGCTGCGGGCCAGTGAAGGATGCAGGGTGTGGAAATGCCGCCCTCGTGCACCCATATCTTATGCCGGCGGAAGGGGGCATTTGAGGCGCTGGCCCAGCCGGGCCCCAAACACAAGAAAGACGAC